>Ga0209068_10000067_pt1 | contig 62578 bp, 54 predicted proteins | sample ColStrG_CSR_2012_FD_187200 | JGI IMG/M metagenome (GOLD analysis project Ga0209068, IMG submission 187200) | Freshwater sediment microbial communities in response to fracking from Pennsylvania, USA - Cold Stream Run_MetaG_CSR_2012 (SPAdes)... | ecosystem: Environmental > Aquatic > Freshwater >...
GGTCGGCGGCCCGTACCGCCGCCCGCCCGTACCGCCGCCCGCTCCTAGACTCTGCGTCGTGGAGCTCGTCGGCAGCAAGGTGGTCCTGCGCCCGGTGACCGTCGCCGACACCGGGGACCTCATCAGGATCCGCCGCACCCCCGAGGTGGCAGCACGCTGGGACGACGTCGACAACGAGCCGGAGTTCCCCTTCGACGACCCCGACGCCGTCTGCCTGGGCATCCTGGTCGGCGGGGAGCTGGTCGGGATGATCCAGTACAGCGAGCTGGAGGATCCCCAGTACCGGCACGCATCGATCGACATCTTCGTGGACCCCGCCGTCCACGGCCGCGGCATCGGGCGCGACGCGGTGCGCGCCGTGGCCCGACACCTGATCCGAGAGCGCGGCCACCACCGACTGGTGATCGATCCCGCGGCGGACAACCGCGCCGCCATCCGCTGCTACACGTCAGTGGGCTTTCGACCGGTCGGGGTGATGAGAAGCTACGAGCGCGACAGCGCCGGTTCCGGCTGGCATGACGGCCTGCTCATGGACCTGCTGGCCGGCGAGCTCATCGAGGCCTGACCCGACGGGTGGTCGGCGCGCCCGCCGCTAGGGCTGGCCCACGAACCTGACGGGTACAACCACATCGGTCGACACCGGCGGGCTCATTGGCAGCGGGACGAACGTGACCTGGCCGGTGCCGCTGCACGGCAGCACCAGCGAGGTCGCGATGGCGCGCGGGACCCCGTACCGGGTCACCGTCAGCACCGTCAGCGCCGACGCCGACGGGGGCGGCGGTCCGAAGAAGACCCCGATGCTCACCGCATGGGGGCCGGTGAACCCCGCCTGTGCGACGTTGCCGCCGCCGAGCAGGACGCGGACGTTCTGGCCGGGCAGGGGGTGCCCGGTCTGGCCGAGCCGAAGCGGCCCATAGCAGGCCATCTGGATCGTCACGGGGGCCGGAAAGCCGGTCCGGGCGTTCACCTGAGCACGGAACACCTGGTCAGGGCCCACCACAGAGCCCTTGGCTGACCCGGCCGCCGCGGCCGCCGAGGCCGCCGAGGCCACCGAGCCAACGGGGGCCACCAGCGCGACGACAGCCAGCGCCGCCGCCGCGGCGATTCGACCGAGCATGGCCGACCTCCAGAGTTTGCCCATCGACGTACCGCATCTCATTGACGCACACGGACGCGCGGCACGTGCGGCGAATCGGGTCAGTGCCGCCGGTTGATGCTCCTCATCGAACGAGGCAGGCGTTGAGGAACTCGGTACTGCTGGCCGGGCAGTGCGGCGAACCCTGGATCAACCGGCCTGCCAAACGATCGCAGGCCGGGCCGTGCTGGGCATGCTGGGCATGCTGGGCATGCTGGGCATGCTGGGCATGCTGGACGGTCGGCCCCCCGGACACCGATGCGGCGGCTGGCCACCGCGGGATGGGCGCCGGCGGGCTGGCCGGCGTCAGCCGGGCTGCCCGCTCGAGGAGTCTGGGGTGATGAGGCGGCCCTGCCCGGCCACCCTGCCACGGGCACACCCAGCCACACCGTCAAGATCGAGTCCGTAGGTGGGCCCATCGGTCAGCCCGTAGCTCTGCAAGTGCCCCCGTCCCCGCTCGACCAGCCGGCTGGCGCCCTCGGCGTTTCCCCGAGCCGCGTGCGTCAGGCCCACGCAGATCTGCGCGAGGCCCTGCCACAAGTCCCGCTCAACGACGGGGCAGGCCTTCCACCGCGCTTCGAGAACCTCGTGCGCCGAGAACGGGCGACCTGCCTGCACGAGACGGTGTGCGGCCACCAGGGTGGGGCCGGCTGCGAGGGCCGCCTCGGGAACCGGCTCCACGCCCACCGCCCCGTAGGGCAACGGCCTGCCGAGCTCGTCTCGAGGCCGGGCCTGACGGGCCCGCCCGAGGCTGTCCCGGTCCCGCGGCGGCGCGACTACCCCATCGTCCACGGCACCCACTGTCCCACCTACCGGGGCAGGTGGGCAGCGCCATCACCGACCACGACACTGCCCGGGCAGCCCCTGGCCGCCCCGGGGCGTCGAGCCACCGACCGCCGGATCAGCCCCGACGGGCCGAGGAGTCGGGGTCGCGGCCCCGGAGCGGGGCAGCCGCTCTGGACGGGCTGCCGGTTCGTGAGAACTTCCACATCGTTGGCTCATCCAGACGTCACGGCCCGTGGACGAGGCTCAATGCAGGACACGAACCGAGGAGGCCCCATGAGCATCAGAGGCTCACACCAGCGCTGGCTGGCCGTCCTGGCCGCCGGAGGCGTCGCCACCGGCGGCGTCGTCGCTCTCACCAGCGCAGCATCTGCGACGACCGCGTCGCCACCATCGAGCTCCGCGGCCACGGCCAGCGGCTCAACTGGTGCGACCCAGCTGGCCGACCCGGCCACAGGAGCAATCGCTCCCCTGCTCACCCAGACAAAGCAGCTCTCCGACGAGATCGCCGCCGCACGCAAGCGCCTCGCCGCGCTCGGCGGTGGCAGCCCGACCGTCTACCTGACGACGGGGTCCGCGGGCTCGTCCGCCCTGGCGGCCGAAGCCGCCTCCCTGGCCGCTGAGCGCAACGCCCTCAACGCCGAGGCGGCTGCCCTGGTCAGGCAGGAGCGGGCACTGCAGGCTGAGGCGCGCCAGCTTGCCGCCCAGGCGGCGGCGCTGGGCAAGGCTGGGGCGGCGAAACCACCCACCCAAGGATCGACCGGGGCCAGCGGATCGAGCGGCGGCGGCGACGGATGAGCCGGCGCACTCCCGTCGAGGACCAGACCTGGCAGATCGCCGCCAGCCGGGCCCACGCGTCTCGGGCTATCGCCCGCCGCAGCACCCGAGCCCGCACCCTGCCGCGGGTGGCGGTGGGCCTGTCTGTACTGACCGGGTTAGGGGTCGCCACGGCCTGGGTCGAGCAGCAGCTGCCCGCTGCCGCATCCACGTCCACCCCCGGCGGCGGGCCGGCCAGCCCCGACCCGGGGGCGGTCGCCCGCGACGCCGCTGCCAAGGCGAACGCGGCCCAGCTGGCCGCCTACCAGAACACGCTGGCTGCCCTGGCGAAGACCCTTCAGGCGGACAACCAGGCGATCGCCGGGCTTGGCGCCGTGGCCGCACGCTCAGGGGGCGCCGGCTCGTCGACCGTCCGTGGCGGTTCGGGCGGCTCGGGCGGCTCGAGCTACTCCGGGGGATCCGGTGTGTCGATCCCGCTTCCTGGCATCCCCAAGCTGCCGACGCTCACCATCCCGGTCGCACCGCCCATTCAGGGCACGACTGGGGCGTCCGGCGCGGGGCGCTGAGATGGCTACCCGCACCGTGGTGGCCGTCGCGCCGGGCCAGGACCCTGCGAAGGCGCGAGCCGATGCCGCGGCGACGCCGCAACCCGGTTCCGCGACCCAGCTCGTGGCCAGGACCAGGGCGATGGCTACCGACGTCTCTGTCCGCGTGGTCCTGCGCGGGCGCGCTGTGGCAGACCCGGGCGCGCTGAGGGCCTGCCAGGTCGGCCTCTACGCGGCCGTCGCCGTCTTCGGCGAGGTCGAGCGCCAGTGCACCCGCTTCGACCCGAGCAGCCCGCTGATGCGCGCGAACGCCAGCGCCGCAGACTGGGTCACGGTCCCGCCCACCTGCTTCCTCAGCCTTCAGGAGGCCTGGGCGGCCTACCGCCGGACCGGCGGCCTGTTCGACCCCCGGGTCCTGCGCGAGCTCGTCACCCTCGGGTACGACCGCAGCCTGCCGTTCGCCGCCGGGGCGCTGAGCCTTCCGGGCGCGCCGCAGCCGGCTCGGCTCGAGACCCGCGGCGCCTGGGACCCTCAGTTCAGACCGCTGACCCACCAGGTCCGCCTGGGAGAGGCAGTGGACCTGGGCGGCATCGGCAAGGGTCTGGCGGTGCGCTGGGCGCGGGACCGGCTGTTGCAGGCGTGCGAGGACTTCCTGATCGAGGCCGGCGGAGACTGCTACTGCGCCGGGCTGGAGCCGGGCGGCGGCCCGTGGAGCATCGGGGTCGAGGACCCGCTCGGCGGCCCTCCGGTGGCCGTCCTGGCACTGTCCGACCGGGCCTGCACCACGTCCTCGATCCGGCTGCGCCGCTGGCACGTCGGCGGGCGCCCGGTGCACCACCTCATCGACCCGAGAACCGCCGCCCCCGGTGGCGCCGGACTGCTGGCCGTCACCGTCGTCGATGACGACCCGGCGGCCGCCGAGGTCGCCAGCAAGACGCTGTTCCTGGCCGGCGCTGACGGCATCGCCGAGGCCTGCTCGTCGGCCGCGGCAGCCGCGTTGTGGGTGGCCGAGGACGGCTCCCTGGGCACCAGTGCCGCGATGGAGCCCTATGTCAGCTGGCGGGGCCGATGACAGCGACATCGGGGCGGCCCACCGGCGCCGCGCCGCCAACCGCCGGCGCGGCGACGCAGCCACCGAACGGGACACCGAGCCAACCAGGGAGCGGGACGGTCATGGAATCCGGCGCCGCGGGGCCAGCTCAGGGCGTGAGCCTCACCGCGCAGGCCGACCAGCCGGGACAACCCGTCCGCCACACGCGGTCGGCGTCGCTGGCCCCCGGTGTCCCCGAGCGGGCCCGCACGACGATCGAGTGGCTCAGCCTGGCCCTGCTCGTGCTCGGCGGGGCGGTGGCGGTCGGCTACTGGCTCGCCGTGGTCAGCCGGCCGGTGACCACCAGCAAGATGCTGCCCTGGCTGGCGGGCCGGACCATGGGCCTTGGCGCCTATGCGACCTTGACCGTGCTGGTCTGCATGGGCATCTGGCTGCGCCACCCGTGGCGGTCGCGCTGGTCGGTGCTCTCGCCCGAGTCGGCCCTGCGCGCCCACGCCGCGCTCGGGGCCACCGCAACGGTGCTGGTGGTCGGTCATCTGGCGAGCCTCGCGCTGGACGCGTACGCCCACGTCGGCTGGGTCGGGGCCCTGGTTCCCGGCATGTCGAACTACCGCACGACACCCGTCGCCCTCGGTGTGGTCGCCTTCTACCTCATGCTCGCGGTCGCGGGGACCGCCGGGCTGGCGGGGCGCCTGACCAAGGGACGCTGGCTGACGGTGCACCACCTCGCGCTTCCCCTGTTCACCCTGGCCTGGTTCCACGGCGTCCTGTCGGGGTCCGACACGGGCACCCTGCGGTCGATGTACGTAGTCACCGGGCTGGCTGTAGGAGCCCTGGCGGTCACCCGATACCTGGTGAGTGACCCGCGATGATCCAGACCACGCACGGACCACCACGAGCGTCCCGGCGACGGCGATGACCGTCACCGAGACCGCGGCGCCCCCGGTGGACACCATGACCGGGGTCATGCAGACGGCGACGAGCGTCGTGGGTCTGCCCGGCGACCCGGGCTCCCGGCTGCTGTCCGGTCCGGCTCAGTCCGGTGGGGCTGAGTCGCTCGCCGCTCACCAGGCCCGGCTCGGGGCCCTGCCGACCGCCGTCCACCTCGAGGAGCTCGCCGCGAGCGGACTGACCGGGCGGGGCGGCGGAAACTTCCCTTTTGTGAAGAAGGTCCAGCTCGCGGCCTCGCGGCCGGGCACGCCGCTGGTCGTGGTCAACGCCAGCGAGAGCGAGCCGGCCAGCCGCAAGGACGTGACTTTGCTGGCCCTGCGCCCGCACCTGGTCCTGGACGGGGCGGTACTGACCGCCAGGGCGCTGGGCGCGGCGCAGGTCGTGGTCTACCTGCACAGCGCGCGAACCCAGTCCACCCACGCGGTGACGGCGGCAGTCGCGCAGCGGCGCGCGGCCGGTATCGACGCGAGCGTCACGGTGACCGTGGTCGACGCACCCCAGTCGTACCTGTCCGGGGAGTCCAGCGCGCTGGTCTCGGTGCTCGAGGGCCGAGGACCGGTGCCCTCGCTGCGCCGGGTCCCGGTCGCCGCAACAGGTGTGGGCGGGCGGCCCACCTTGGTGTCCAACGCCGAGACGTATGCGCACGTGGCCCTGATCGCGCGGTTCGGGGCCTCCTGGTTCCGCCCAGGCGGCCCGGCTTCCTCACCCGGGTCCACCCTGCTGACCCTTGCCGGCGGGGTCCGCAGCCCCGGCCTGGTGGTGGAGTCGGTGGGACAGACCTCGCTGCGACAGGTGCTGTCCGGCCCGGGCGGACTGGTCGAGCCCCCGCGGGCCGTCCTGATCGGCGGCTACGCCGGGAGCTGGGTCAGTGGCGAGGCCGCCTGGTCCCTGCCGGTCGACCGCAGCTGGCTCGCCGCGGCCGGCACCTCCTTGGGCTGCGGGCTGGTCGCCCCGCTGGACAGCTCGGCCTGCGGCCTGGCAGAGACCGCCCGACTGCTGGGGTATCTGGCCAGCCAGAGCGCCGGCCAGTGCGGACCGTGCGTGCTGGGGCTGCCGGAACTGGCCGAGCGGTTCGCCGCCCTGGTTGACGGTCAGGGGTCGAGGCGGCAGCTGCGGCGGATCAGCGAGCTGGCGGTGTCGATCAGGGGACGGGGCGCCTGCGCGCACCCTGACGGGGCGGTCCAGCTCGCCGAGACTGCCCTGGGGGTCTTCGCCACCGAGGTGCGCAGCCACGCTAGGCGGGGCACCTGCCCGCGCCGGCGCTGCGCCGCGACCTCAGGGCTGCCTCTTCCGGCGGGGCCCGCGGTCGCCGCGGCAGCGGTGATGTCCCGATGAGCGCGACGCGGCTGGTGCTGGACGCCGCTCGCTGCGACGGGCACGGGATCTGCGCCCTGCGCTGTCCGGACCGGGTGTCCCTGGACCAGTGGGGCTACGCCGCGGTTGACCCGGCCCCGCTAGAGGGTCGGCGGATGCAGCGGCGGGCCGCGAACGTGGTGGCGGCCTGCCCGAACGGGGCACTGGCCATTGCCGCAGTGGCCGCAGTGGCCGCAGAGACTCCCCCGGCGCCGCCATCGCATACTGGAGCCTCCGACAACCGCGGAGGCGGTCGATGAGCTCGCTGGCTCGACCTTGGCGCCGGTGGGCGATCGCCGCCCCGACCGGCACCTTCGTGATCGCCGTGTTCGTGCTCGCCCCCGGCGGGATACCCGCGATCGGGATGCCGGCGTCCGTCGAAGTGGGCGCGGGAACCTCGCCCGCCCCGGTTCCCCACACGGCAGGCAGCCACCCGTCGGCGTCGGCCAGTCCCCGCGCAGGGACCGGGTCCCCGGCGGCCGGGGCCGGACGCGGCGGCGCCACCTCGACCCGTAGCCAAGGGACCCACACCGGTCGCGGGACCTCGGGCACCGGCTCCGACAGTGGAGTCACCGTTGTCCTGGCCCAGCAGCCGGTCGTGGTGAACACAGGTGGCGAACCCCCCGACGACGATGCAAGCGGTCCCTCGCCGACGCCGACATCCACGTCCTCCCCGTCACCCTCCGGGACACCGAGCGGCGGACTGCCGGGGGACGAATGAAGGTCGCCACCAGCACCACCACCGCGACGTTCGCGCCAGCGGCTGCCGCCGCGTCGGCTGCGCCCCGGGCTGCGCCCCGGGCTGCGCCCCCAGCTGCCGACCCGGCCGCGGTACTGCCGGCTCGCGCCGCCCGCCGGGCGTCCCGCTCCCGACACCTGCTCGGTCACCGCCGCGGCACCGCGCGGCAGCGACCGCCCTGGCTGCACCTTCGCACCGCGGGTCGACTGGCTGCCCTGCACGCGGTCGTTCTCGCGATCGTGCTGGGCGCGGTCGCCTTCGCCCTGGTCGAGAACTTCAGCCGCAGCTACCAGGCCGTGGCCGAGCAGTCGCTGGCCGCCGAGCTGCACAGCTTCCAGCAGGCCGCCGCCGCCCGACCAGGCGGCCAGGACCTGTTCACCTTCACCCAGACCTACCTTCGCGCACACTCCCTGCCCACCGGTGAGGTCGTCGTGGTCGCCGTGCCCGGGCACGGCACCGTCGGCAGCGCCGGCTCGGTGGACCTGGCCCGGCTCCCCCAGGTGCGCCAGCTGCTGAGCCTCTCGCCGCGCCAGTCCTCGGTCAGCCAGGTCATCCTGGACGGCCGACCGAACCTGATGGTGGCCGCGCCGGTCTTCGTCGACGGGACCGCCTCGGCCAGCTTCGTGGCCACCACCGACGTCTCGGCACTGCAGCAGCAGCGCTCACGGCTGCTGATGCTGTCGCTGACCGGGTCGGCCATCGCCCTGGGCACCGCGGTCATCAGCGCCTTCCTGCTGCTGCGGCGGCTGTTGCGCGAGGTCGGTGGGATCACCGCCGCCGCCGACGACATCAGCCGCGGGGACCTGCACCGGCGACTGGGCGACCGGTCGGGCCGGGCGCACCAGGTGGACGACGAGGTCGGGCAGCTGGCCCGCAGCTTCGACACGATGCTCGACCATCTCGACACCGCCGTCACCGCCCAGCGGCGGCTGCTGTCGGACGTGTCCCACCAGCTGCGTACCCCGCTGACGGTCGCCCGGGGGCAGCTGGAGGTGCTGGGCCGCACCGACGTGAGCAACCCCGCGGCGGTTGCCGCCACCATCGACCTCGTGGTCGACGAGCTCGAGCACATGAGGACCCTGGTGGACCGGCTGCTCCAGCTCGGCCGCGCGATGGAGCCAGAGTCGCTGACCTTGGAGGTGGTCGACGTCCGCGCGTTCGCCACCGACCTGTTCGAGTCCAGCCGGGTGATCGCGCCACGGACCTGGACCCTGGCCGCGATCCCGGACGTGGTCGTCGTCGCGGACGCCGCGAAGCTGCGGGGAGCGCTTCTGAACCTGGTCGAGAACGCCATCAAGGCCACCCGGTCGACCGACACCGTGGCGCTGCGGGTGACGGCCGGTCCGGGCACCGTCACGTTCTCCGTCGAGGACTCCGGTCCCGGGATCCCGATCGCGGCCCGGTCCGCGGTGCTCAGCCGCTTCGCCCGGCCCGGGTCCCGGGACGCCGGCGGCACCGGCCTCGGCCTGGCGATCGTCAAGGCGGTGTCGGACGCCCACGGCGGACGGGTCGAGGTCACCGACTCCGCCCTCGGCGGCGCGAAGGTGTCCATCACCCTTCCTGTCACCCCGGCTCGCCCCAGGAGTGGGTGAGCCGGTGCACATGCTCATCGTCGAGGACGACCCGCGCATCGCCTCTTTCCTGGTGAAGGGCCTCGAGGCCGAGGGCTGGACCACGATGGTCGCCGGCGACGCGCCGGGGGCGATCGAGCGGGTCCGGGCCGGGGTCGACGAGCTGGACTTCGTCCTGCTCGACATCGGGCTGCCAGGTGGCACCGGCCAGGAGGTGCTGCGGGCCGTGCGCAGCAGGAGCGCGACGCTGCCGGTGGTCATCGTCACGGCGCACGCCGAGACCGACGACAAGGTCGCCGGCCTGGACCTGGGCGCCAACGACTACATCACCAAGCCGTTCGCGTTCGAGGAGCTGCTGGCCCGCATCCGGGCCGCGCTGCGCACCGACCAGCGCACCAGCACCGAGCTGACCGTCGGCGACCTGCAGCTGGACCTGCTGTCCAAGATCGCCTGGCGGGCCGGGCGGCGGATCGACCTGTCGCAGCGCGAGTGGGCCCTACTGGAGCTGTTCATGCGCCGACCCACCCACGTGATCTCCCGCACCCGAATCCTGAGCCAGGTCTGGGAGTACTCGCACGAGGCGGGCAGCAACGTCGTGGACGTCTACGTCGGGTACCTGCGCCGCAAGCTCAACCGGCCCGGGCTGGAACCGCTGCTGGAGACAGTCCGCGGCACCGGCTACCGCCTGGTCTCCCCCGCCGCACCCGACGAACCCCAGGAGTAGGCGGGCTTAGGGCGGCAGCGCGAGGCGGGCACAGTACCCATCCCCCGCGCCGAACGCCGGCGGCGCGCCGCCGCATAAGGTCACGATTTGGTCACCCGAACAGCGTATTGACAAGCGCGCCGCTACTGTTCGGTTACCTTGCGTGAGGAGGATCATGAGCGGCACGCGCACGATGAAGCATGTGACGGCCCCTCGGCACGCGATGACCGTCTACCGGCCCACCCTCCGTCAGCGAATCCAGCTCAGCCCGGCCGGCCGGTTCGCCACGAACGCCGCCCTGGTGATCGTCGCGGTCGTGCTCATGTTCACCGCGGTTCTGGGGCTGCTGGCCGTCACCTCGTGGGCCACCGACCACCACTCCGGAGCGTCGACCACGGGCGGCTACTGACCCGAACCGAGAGCCTGATGAGCCTCGAGCTTTCCGGTCCGGTTCCGTCGCTTGTACAACCTGGGGCGGGCCGTCCAGGGCCCGCCCGGCGCGGCGGGTGACCCCGCGCCCGAGCCAGCCTTCATCGCAGGGCAGCCCTATCGTTCGGTGATGAGCGGTCACCATGATGGTCCCGAGCTGACCGTCCTCGAGCCCAGACTGGTCCCCCTCGGGGGCACCAGGGCGATCACCGTGCGCCGCACGCTGCCGCACCGGCAGGTGCGCACCATCGGCCCGTGGTGCTTCGTCGACCACTACGGCCCGCACACCGGCACCGGGATGGACGTCCCCCCGCACCCGCACACCGGTCTGCAGACGGTGAGCTGGCTTCTGGCCGGTGAGGTGGAGCACCGCGACAGTGCCGCACATGTCGCCACCGTCCGGCCCGGTGAGCTCAACCTCATGACCAGCGGACGCGGCATCGCCCACAGTGAGGTCTCGCTGCCGAGCCAGCCGGTGCTACACGGAGTACAGCTGTGGCTGGCGCTGCCGGACGAGCACCGCCACCAGCAGCCGCACTTCGAGCAGCACCGGAGCCTCCCCCAGTGGCATTCGGACGGCGTGGCCACGACGCTGGTCGTGGGCGAGCTTGCGGGATCCACGTCGCCGGCGCTGACGTACTCACCGGTGGTGGGCGCCCACCTGAGGCTGGCCGCGGGCGCCGGCACGGCTGTGCCGGTGGACCCGGGGTTCGAGCACGCGGTCCTCGTGCTCGACGGCTCGGTGGACGTCGCCGGATGCACCCCCGGGGTGGGCGCCCTGGTCTGGCTCGGCCTGGGCCGGCGCCAGCTGGGGCTGCGCTCGGTCGGCGGCGGGCAGGTGCTGCTGCTCGGGGGGGCCCGGTTCGACGAGGAGCTGCTTATGTGGTGGAACTTCGTGGGCCGCAGCCACGAGGAGATCCTCGCCTTCCGCCAGGACTGGGAGACCGGAGCCACCTTCGGCGAGGTGGCGGGCTACCCGGGCGCCCGGCTCCCGGCGCCGTCACTGCCGAGCGTCGTCCTGCGACCGCGGCCCGGTCGGCGCGGGTAGCCTGCGCGGGAGCCCGGTCAACCATTCGCGGTCCTCACGCGTCACTCCATCGTGGACGTGCTCAGCTTCGGCGTGCAGGAGGCCACGGCGCCGGCCCCATGGCTGGAAGCGGCCGCGCCGCCGGCCGGCACGACCGCGGGGTGGCCGGGGTGGCACACGGGAAAGGACGCGGGGTTGGACGCGCAGCCAGGCGCCGCCGAGGCCGACCCGGACGGGGGCGCCGCGTTCGAGCAGTTCGCCCGGGCCAGGACGGCCGGCCTGCTGCGATTCGCCTATGTGCTGACCGGCGACCGGGATCGCGCCGCAGACCTGGTCCAGGACGCGCTGGAGCGGACCCTGCTCGCGTGGCCACGCATCGTCAACCGCGACGACCCCGAGGCCTACGTCCGGCGGATCATCGTCAACCGGCACGTGAGCATCTGGCGGCGGACCAGGCGCGAGCGCCTGGTCCCCGAGCCGCCCGAGGCCGCGTACACCGCGCCCGACCCGCACGACGCGTGGCTGTGGGCCGAGCTGGCCACCCTGCCGGCCCGCCAGCGCGCGGTGCTGGTGCTGCGCTTCTACGAAGACCTGGGTACGGCCCAGACCGCCGACGTTCTGGGCTGCTCGGTGGGGACCGTCAAGAGCACGACGTCACGGGGCCTGGCCCGGCTGCGGACGCGGATCAGCGCACGCGAGGACCTGTCGCAGGGGAGGGCGACCTGATGGACGACGACGACCTCGAGGCTGGTCTTCGACGCGTCTTGAGCCAGCGGTCCCGGCAGATGTCGGACAACCCGGTCAGGCTCGACGCCGTGTACGCGGGGGCCAGCCGCCGCCGCGCCCACCGCCGGGCGGCCTCCGCCGTCGCCGGGGCCGCCCTCCTGCTCGCCGTGGTCGCCGGCTTCGGGGCCTGGCACGTGGCCGCCGGCCCGGCCCCGGTGGTGGCGGCGCCGAGCACGCCCGCGCCCACCTTCTCCAGTGCGCTGTCGCCCTCGCCTTCCGTCGCTGTGTCGTCGACGCCGGCAACCGCCACGGCCCAGCCGAGCACGACCGTCGCCAGGCGGCTGCCGGTGCCGACCGGATTCTCCCCGGTGTCGGTCACCGCGATCAGCGCCAGCCACTGGTGGGTCCTGGGAAGTGACGGCCTGCTGGCCACCACTGTCGACGGCGGGGCGACCTTCGCCCTGACCAGCCCGTCGGGTCTGGGGCCCGACGCGCAACAGGTGCGCTTCGCCACGAATGCGGTCGGCTGGGCGCTCACCGGCACCAGCTCCGACCCGGGCGGCTCTTTGTGGTCGACATGGGACGGCGGACGGACCTGGGCCGTCGTGCACGGCCTGGACGGCCCCGCGTACGCGGTCGAGGCCGGCGGGGGCACCGTGTTCACCATCACTCTGGTCGCCGACGGGACCTGGTCGGTGTGGGGCTCGCCGGTCGGCACCAGCGCCTGGCACCGGCTTGGCAGCCTGGGCGCGATCGTCCCCGGTGCGATCCCGCGGCTTGCGGTGCAGGCCGGCCGGGCCATCATCGCCGGCTTGAACCCGAACAAGGTGAACGTCTTCGTGTTCGCCGCGTCCGGCGCCCGCACCGTCGCCGCGGCGCCGTGCAGCCCCGACCTCGGCCCGGGCGACCTGTCGGCGACTGTGGGGTCGGTATGGCTGACCTGCCACGAGGGCATGGGCGACGGCCTGTACAGCTCGGCGAACGGGCTCACCTGGACGGTGGTCCCGTCGGCCAGCCCGAAGGTCAGCCGCATCACCGTGGGCGCCATCGACGCCACCGGTGCGGCGGTCGGACTTCAGGACGGCTCGCTCCGGCTGGTCTCTTCAGCCAGCTCGGCCGTCACCTTGGGCAAGGGAGGTCCCCGCACCGAGGGCGGATGGGACTACGTGGCGTTCACCAATCCCAGCGACGGGTTCGCGATCAACTCGTTGGCCGCATCCCTGCTGCGCACCATCGACGGCGGGCTCACGTGGACCGCGGTGGCGCTGCGGTAGTGGCCGCCGCGAGCGGTGCCCTGGAGATGATCTTTGGGAAAGGCTGCGAACCGGTTCGCCGACCCGTTGCGCGACTGGTTGAGGCCCGGCTGACGCGGCGACGCCCAGACGTGCCACGCTGCATGCGACGACGTCAACCCGTGGCGGGAGGAGGTGGACAGATGATGAGTGCGAGCCGTCGGACCCGCCACTTGCTCGGGTCACCGGCCGTGAGCATCCGCTGGGCCGGCCGAGCGGGTCGACCCGGGCCAGCCACCCCAGGGGATGTCTTCGCCGGGCCCGCGCCCCGCTGGCTGGACTCACGACGGTGAGCGCCGTCGAGGTCCACCACACAGTGGACGGCCGAGCCGACGGCCCCACCGTCGTGCTCGTCGGTTCCCTCGGCAGCACGGCGGCCATGTGGGACCGCCAGGTCCCGGCCCTGGGCAAGGACTTTCGGGTGGTGCGCTTCGATGCGCGCGGGCACGGCGCCTCACCCGTCCCCGCCGGCCCGTACTCGGTCGACGACCTCGTCGACGACCTCATCGCCCTGCTGGACACCGTCGCAGTGGAGCGGGTGCACCTGGTGGGGATCTCGCTCGGCGCGATGGTGTCGATGCGGCTCGCCGCCCGCGAGCCGGCCCGCGTGGACCGGGTCGTCCTGCTGTGCACCGCGGCATCGCTGCCCCCGCCCCAGGCGTGGGCCGACCGGGCCGCCACGGTGCGCGCCCACGGCACCGCCACGATCGCGGACACCGTGGTCAGCCGGTGGCTCACCGAGGCGTACCGGCAGGCCCATCCGCGCGACGTCCGGTGGTTGGTCGACATGGTCGCCGCGACTCCCGCCGAGGGATACGCGGCCAGCTGCGCGGCGATCGGCGCGATGGACCTGCGAACCGACCTGCCGCAGATCAGGGCCCGCACCCTCGTGGTCGCAGCGGCCCAGGACCCCTCGATGCCCCGTGCCTACCAGGAGGCGATCGTCGCCGCGGTGCCCCGGTCACGGCTGCTGGTCCTCGAGAACGCGGCGCACCTGGCCAGCTTCGAACAGCCGGACGCGGTCAACGCCCTGATCACCGACCATCTCACGGCGGGTCCGTATCGTGAACGAGAGCCCGGTTGACTGACCCCGGCGCGTCTGCGGACGACGGTCCGTGACGCGATGCTCAGCAACCGCTGGCGGACGCCACAAACGCCGCGACCAGCTTGCTCACCACCAGACCTGGGGCCCGATCGTTCGGCGCCGCCTCGGCGGGGCCGAGCCGGACACCGCGATCGAGGAGAACAGAGCTGCTCGGCGCGATTATCGGGCACGACCTCGAGGATTTCTCTGGCACCGGTCGAGATCCAGGGCGGGTCAGGCGCATGCGGATCGGGCGCATCCTGCACGCCAACGCCCAGTTGACTGCCCACCCAGCTCAGCTGGCCATCATCAACAACCGCGCCTCAGACTCCGACTGGGACCCGCTCACCCGAAGATCTGCGGACCCTACCTCGACGCCTTTCAGCCAATGATGGTGATCGACGACGGTGCCCCTGGGCGTCGAGCCTGCGATCTCGGGCTCGTCTTGTGCGGACGCCCCAACGCCTTCGCGCCGATCCTTCGCTGGCGGCTGGCGCGTTGAACGTCTCCCCGGAGCGACTGCTCGCCGACCCGGGCTCGCTCGGACTCTTGTTCGAAGCGCTCACGCTGCGGACCTACGTGTCTCGCCGAGACGTTCGGACTTGACTAATATTCGGATCGAATGGCTACTATATTAGTCATTCATCTTCTTCAGGGGGGAATCGCGGTGCGACTATCACGCCCCATCGCCTGCGTCTGTCCCGGACAGCGCGGAGCAGTGCTCAGCGCGCTCGCGCGGACCGAGTCGCCACTGACCGGGCGCGGCGTCGCCTCGGTGGTCAGGGATCGCACCAGCTTGCGTACGGTGCAAGTTGTCCTTGACGACCTGGTCCAAAAAGGCCTCGTCCGGCGTCAGCCCGCCGGGAATGCCTACCTGTACTGGCTCAACCGCGAACACCTCGCCGCGCCCGCCATCGAGTCGCTGGTGGACCTACGCTCGGAACTGGTCAACAGGATACGGTCGACCGTAACAAGCTGGTCGTTCCCCGCCGAGTCGGTGTGGATGTTCGGTTCCGCTGCCCGCGGCGACGACCACGACGATAGCGACGTCGACTTGCTGCTCGAGCGTGCGGACCGGACCGACGAAGATGAGCCGCTGTGGCAGCAACAGCTTACGGACCTCGCGTCGTCGGTCCACGACTGGACCGGCAATGCCTGCGAGATCCTCGAGATGTCGCGAACGCAGCTGGACGAGGCCGTGGAGCGCGACGACCGGCTCGTTGCGGACCTGCGGCGGGATGCGGTGCACATTGCCGGTCGCACGCCGCGCCAAGCTCTCACACGCAGGTGGACCCGGTGACCGCCCTGGACGAGGCCCGCCTCCACCTTGCCAAGGCACGGGAGTTCCTCGCGGCGGCCGAGGTCAACCACGATCTGGCCCTGTACAACGCGGCGGCCTCGAACGCGGTCTCGTCGGGCATCAACTCAAGGGACGCGATATGCCTGGCGCTGACTGGTCGCAGCGCCAAGACCGACAACCACGCCCAAGCGGTGGCTGAGCTCCAGGCCACTGGCCAAGGCGGACGCCGGCTGGCGCCGACTTTGGATCGCCTGCTGCGACTGAAGCCAAAGGCGCAGTATCAAAGCGAGACAGTCTCAGCGGCCAACGCCGCGAAAGCCATCGACTGGGCCGCCCGCCTGCTCGATGCCGCGGAAGCCGCGACACGTTGAGCGCTGACGCGTCGACCGGGGTCGTCGATGGGTCAGCCACACTCACACCGTCGAGCGGCCGCAGCGGCAATCGGCGGCTCGCGGTGACCTGCTGGCGACTCGCTGATCACCCGCGAGACTACGATGCGGCCCAGTGGATTCCAGCCGGCGTCAGGAACCAGCGACCCAGATGCACCGAACCCAGTGCAGCCGCCACCAGCCACAGCGGTGATCGACCGAGCTGCGTGCAGGACGGGTTACGCGTCGGATGCTGAGGTCGACGCGCCGCGGAACACGATCGATCGCCGGCCGATTCCGGGGACCACGGCGGACCCGCTCAGTCAACTGGCCACATCCTTGGTGCCGTCCAGACCCCGCCACGACGAACGCCCGCAGCGCTGCAGACTGTCCACTTCACCCATCGACTGCTCTCACGGCTCAGGCGTCGCCTGTGCGGCTGCGCGGATCGCTGCCCACGTCGCGTACTGGGAGTAGCGCGGCACCCAGCGGGCCATCGCGACGGCGGTGAGCAGTCCGATGGCACCGACCGAAACGATCCCGGCTGCCAGCGTCGCGACAGTGGCCAGCACGGACACCACCACCGGGCCTGCGACGTTCCCGGAGTCCGCGAGACCCCGCCAGATGCCGAAGAAGCGGGTCCGCCCCTGCGTCGGGGCCGCGTCCGCGCCGAGCGTGAGCATGATCCCCGAGCCGATCCCGTTGCCCAGCCCCAGGACCATCGCCACGACTGCGAGCCCGACCACCCCCCGGGTCAAGGGCAAGGCCATCAAGGCCAGGCCCATCACGACCATCGACGGGATCGCCACTGCCAGTCGGCCATACCGGTCCATGACCTTCCCGCCGGGGTAGAACAGCACGATCTCCACCGCGGCCGCGGCCGCGAAGACCAGGCTCGTCGTCTGGGGACCGATCGACAGGTGGACCGCCCACAGGGGCAGGACCGCCTGACGCGCCGCCCGCACAGCCGCGACGCCGAGGACCGCCAGCCCCAAGGTCGCGAACAACCGCCGGTGGGTGCCCAGGACCTGGCGTGCGGAGAAGCCGCCGCGGACGCTCGCCCGGTGCGCGGGCACCTCCAGGTCCGAGATGACCGCCAGCAGCAGCCCGACCACCAGGGCGGACGCGATGGCGACCAGGTAGGCGCCTCGCAGACCGTGAAGACCGATGACCACTGCCCCGATGAACGGCCCGACGAACAGCCCGATGCGGTGGGCGCCGCCCAGTGTCGACATCGCCCGGGCCCGCAGCTCGACCGGGACGACCTCGGTCAGGTAGGTCTGCCTGGCCAGGTAGAACGTCGCGTTGCACGCCCCCATCAGCACCAGAGCCGAGCCGAGCATCGCCACCGTGCGTGCCGCGAAGCACGCCGCCATGGCCGCTATCGACACACCCGCCGACACCGCCATCGCCCGGCGATCGCCCAGACGCTCCGCCACTGACGACGCCGGAATGTCCCCCAGGAGCTGCCCCAGTCCCAGCAGCACCAGCATGAACGCCGCCGTGCCGGTCGAGGCTCCCAAGTCGATCGCCGTCAACGCGATGACGGGGACAACAGCGCCGTTGCCGATCTCGTAGACCGCCGCCGGCGCGAACACCGACGGGGTGAGCGAGCGCAGTGTGGGCTCGGGCGGCGCAGTCACCGCACCCATCGTAAGGACCCATAGGTCCGCTCAGGCGGCCACCGGTCCTGCCGGGCCTGCGGGGCCTGCGGGGCCTGCGGGGGCGGTTTCCGCGCCGGCCGCAGCCGGCCCTTGCGCGACGTGCTCGGCCCCGGCGAGTGGCTCCATCCATCGACTCGAACACCACCACCGCTCGCAGCTCGCGCCCTCATCAGCTCACCCGGGCACACCCTCGGTGAGGTCGAACACCAGGCGGGCCGGCGCACGGCCCTGCAGAACCTCGTCGAAGGCCTCGTTGACCTGGCCGAGCTGTCTGGTCTGGTACACCACGGTGGTCCGCCCTGCGGCGTGCAGAGCGAAGACCTCCTGAAGGTCGGCGCGGGTTCCCACGATCGACCCGACCACGCTGGTCGCGTTCAGGACCATGTCGAACACCGGGATGCTGACCTCACCCGCCGCCGGCAGTGCGACCAGCACGAGCCGGCCACCGCGGCGCAGCCCGGCGTAGGCGGACGCGAACGACTTGTCGTCCACCGCCAGGGCGATCGCCGCGTCGGCGCCACCGTGCGCCTTGAGCACCTGCGCGGGGTCCTCCACCCGCGCGTCGATGACCAGGTCCGCACCCAGGGTGCGCGCGAGCTCGAGCTTGGCGTCGGTGACGTCGATGGCGGCCACCGTTGCACCGAAGATCTTCGCGTACTGCAGGGCCAGGTGGCCCAGTCCACCGACCCCCGAGATCGCCACGAGGTCGGTGGGGCGCACGTCGGCGACCTTGAGCGCCTTGTAGGTGGTGAGACCGGCGCACGTCAGCGGCGCGGCGTCGAACGGGGAGATGCCCGACGGGACCGGGCTGGCGAACGCCGCCTCGGCCAGGATCTTCTCGGCGTATCCGCCGTCGCAGGAGTACCCGGTGTTCTTCTGCTGCAGACACAGCGTCTCGCGACCGGTCAGGCAGAACTCGCAGGTGCCGCAGGCGTACCCGAGCCAGGGGACCGCGACCCGCTGGCCGACGGTGAGGCTCGACACGCCAGGACCGAGCGCCTCCACCAGCCCCACGCCCTCGTGGCCTGGGACGAAGGGCGGGGTGGGCCGCACCGGCCAGTCACCGTGCGCGGCATGGATGTCGGTGTGGCACAGGCCCGACGCCTCGACCTTCACGACCACCTGGCCAGGACCGGCCACCGGGTCGGGACGGTCCTGGATCACCAGCGGCGCCCCGAACGCCTGGACGACGGCGGCCTTCATGACCGGTCCTTGCCTTCCGCGCCATCATGACCATCCGGGCTCTGCGGCCCGCGGTGGACGACGGCGACGGGACACTTCGCGTGGTGCAGGACCCCGTGCCCGACCGAGCCCAGCACCAGCTTGCGGAACCCTCCGGCGCCCCTGGACCCCACGACGAGGACCTCAGCGCCGGCTGCGGCCGCGACCAGGGCCGACACCGCGGGCGAGCGCTGCAGGATCCTGCGCACCTCGACGTCCGGGTACTTCTCCGTCCACCCGGCCAGGGCCTCGGCAAGCAGCAGGCCCGCCTCGCGCTCGTACACCGGAAGGACGCTGTCCGGCTGGGGCACCGCGAGCCAGCCGTAGGCCTGGAACGACGGGACGTCCCACGCGTAGATAGCGGTCAGGCCGACCCCGCGCAGCGACGCCTCCTGGAAGGCGAACTCCACAGCGTCAGTCGCGGAGTGCGAACCGTCCACGCCCACGACGACCCGGCCGTGCTGCGGTCCCGGCTCGATGTACTCCAGGGAGCGGACGACGACCACCGGGCAGGTGGCGTGGGTGGCGACCTGCAGGCTCGTCGAACCGAGCAGCAGCTCGGCCAGCCCGCCGAGACCGCGACTGCCGACGACGAGCATCTCGGCCCCGTCCAGCAGCCGGAGCAGGGCGTCCGCCGGCAGGCCGGTGACGATCTTCTGCTCCACCTCGACTCCGGGAACCTCCCGGTGCGCCTCGTGGACGGCCGAGGCGACCATCGCCCGCTCCGCCTGCATGAGCGCGTCGTGGCTGTCGTCGGCCAGCGTGGCCGCAGCCGCGACCGAGCCGATCCCCGCGAACCCGGCATGGGCCAGCAAGACCGGCACACCGCGCGCCTTCGCCGCCCGCATGGCCCAGGTCAGCGCCAGCCGGCTGGACTCGGACCCGTCGAACCCGACGACGATCTGCCTTGCGTTCATGACAAGCCTCCTGCTCGTGCAGCGGACTTCCAGGCTGCCCGCCTGTCACGGGCGCAGCCAGGGGCGGGCGTCCCGGCTGCGCGGGACCAAGGTCCCGACCTGCCGGACAGCACAGCCGGGGCGTCCCGCCAGGTCGTACCGTGTGGCCATGTCTTACGCCCCCACCTACGCCAGGAGCCTGGCCGACCCGGACGGGTTCTGGGGGGAGCAGGCCCGGGCGATCGACTGGACGGTCGAGCCGGAGCAGGTGCTCGACCGCGACGACCCCCGGTACCCGAGCTTCCCCCGCTGGTTCGGCGGCGGGCGCCTGAACACCTGCGACAACGCCGTCGACCGGCACGTGCGCGGGGGCCGGGGCGACCAGGTGGCCGTCATCCACGACAGCCCCGTCACCGGTTCCGTCACGTACCTGACCTACGCCGAGCTGCTCGACCAGGTCGCACGCTTCGCCGGGGTGCTGCGCGACCTCGGCGTGCAGGCCGGTGACCGGGTGCTGGTCTACATGCCGATGATTCCCCAGACGGTGGTCGCGATGCTCGCCTGCGCGCGGCTGGGGGCCGTGCACTGCGTGGTATTCGGCGGGTTCGCCGCCCCCGAGCTCGCCTCACGCATCGACGACGCGCAGCCGAGAGTGGTCGTCGCGGCGTCCTGCGGGATCGAGCCGAGCCGCCTGGTGCCCTACGCCCCCGCGCTGGCCGAGGCACTGGCCCTGTCGGCGCACCGGCCCGCCAGCGTGGTCATGCTGCAACGCCCCCAGCTCAGGGCCGGCCAGGTCAGCACGACCGATGTCGACTGGGCCGCAGCAATGGCCGACGCCACGCCCGCGCAGTGCGTACCCGTCGCCTCCAGCGACCCGCTGTATGTCCTGTACACGTCGGGGACGACGGGGCGCCCGAAGGGCGTCGTCCGGGACAACGGCGGGCACGCCGTCGCGCTGGCCTGGTCCATGTCCAACGTGTTCGGGGTCCAGCCGGGGCAGGTGTGGTGGGCGGCGTCCGACGTCGGCTGGGTGGTCGGGCACTCCTACATCGTCTATGCGCCGCTCCTGGTCGGGGCGACCACCGTGCTGTACGAGGGCAAGCCGGTGGGCACCCCGGACGCCGGGGCGTTCTGGCGGGTCGTCGCCGAGCACCGGGTGACCGCTGTGTTCACCGCCCCGACCGCGATCCGGGCGATCAAGCGCGAGGACCCGGCCGGGGAGCTCATTGCCCGGCACGACACCTCCAGCCTGGCGACGCTCTTCCTGGCCGGTGAGCGACTGGACCCCGACACCTACGCATGGGCCACCGACCGCCTGGCAGTGCCCGTGGTCGACAACTGGTGGCAGACCGAGACCGGATGGCCGATCTGTGCCAACCCCCGCGGCCTGGACGACCTGCCCATCAAGGCAGGCTCGCCCTCGGTCCCCATGCCCGGGTACGACGTGGTCATCCTGAACGACAGCGGCGCAGAGCTCGGCGCGGGCAGCGAGGGTGCCATCGGGGTCCGCCTCCCCCTGCCACCGGGGACGTTGTCGACGCTGTGGCGCGGTGACGACCGGTACGTCGAGGACTACCTCAGTGCCTACCCTGGCTACTACACCACCGGAGACGGCGGCTGGCGCGACGACGACGGCTACGTCTTCGTGATGGGCCGCACCGACGACGTCATCAACGTGGCGGGGCACCGGCTGTCCACGGGGGCCATCGAAGCGGTGCTGGCCAGCCATCCGGCAGTCGCCGAGTGCGCGGTCATCGGCGTCCACGACGCGCTCAAAGGGCAGGTGCCGCGCGGCCTGGTCGTCCTCAAGGCCGGGCAGTCGGTCACCGCGGACCAGCTTCAGCGCGACCTCGTCGAGCTGGTCCGCGACCAGATCGGCCCGGTGGCCGCGCTGCGCCAGGTAGACATCGTCGCGGCCCTGCCCAAGACCCGCTCAGGCAAGATCCTTCGCAAGTCCATGCGTGGGCTGGCCGACGGCCGGCAGGAGCCGGTGCCGGCCACCATCGAGGACCCGTCCGTCCTGGAGGACCTGCGCCCCTTGCTCCGCCCGTGACCCTGCTCAGCCGTCCGGGCTCCGCAGACGCGGCGCTCGACAGGTAGGCGCACAGGGCGGGCCGCACGGCCTGATCGGTCGGTCCTGGTGACGGCGAAGCCCCGCGCTGGCTGACCTGCTTCGCGGTCGCCGACCCAGCTGCCGCGTCGGCGACCACCCAGCGCGGCGGTGGAAGCGTCAAGGTCCCCGGCTTCGAGACACCGATCGGCCAGAGGCCGGCCTCACCGACTGCGACGGCACCTTCGCGATCGTGCAGGCCAGCGCGACGACCTGACCGCCGGCTCGACGCCTCGCGTACGCGCGGGCTACAGACCTCGGGCGAAGAAGTCCAGTATCCGGTCGCTGAGCATCGGCAGGGTCTCGTGCTCGAAGTCCGGGTACAGCAACATCTGCTTCGGCGCCGTGATCTTGTTGTAGGCGGCGAACTGGGTGGACGGCGGGCAGACGGTGTCCATCAGCCCGGTGGCCATCAGGACTTCTGCGCGGATGCGCCCGGCCAGGTGCTGCACGTCGATGTAGCCCAGGGTGCGGAAGGTGTTCTCGACGTCGTCGTGCGTCGGGTCGAAGCGCCGCAGGTGCGTGCGCAGCTCTTCGTACGCGTCGGTGGCCAGGTCCATCTCCCAGGTGCGCAGGTAGTCCGACAGGAACGGGTAGACCGGCGCGGCCAGCTTCACCCGTGGCTCGAGCGCGGCGCAGGCCAGCGTCAGCCCACCGCCCTGCGACTTCCCGGTGACCGCGATCCGCTCGCCGTCCACCTCGGGGCGCGCCATCACGATCCGGGCCAGCTCGACGCAGTCCAGGAAGATCTGCCGGTAGGCGAGGTTGCGCGGATCGTCACCCAGCCCCCGCACGATGTGCCCGCTCAAGGTGTTGCCGAGCACCCCACCGGGGTCCTGCGAGCGCCCACCCTGCCCACGGCAGTCCATCGCGGCGACACAGAAGCCCTGGGCCACGTAGGGCAGCAGCTCGAACCAGTCCGGGCTGGCGCCGGCGTAGCCGTGGAACACCAGCACCGCCGGTCCAGGCGCGGGAGCAGTCGGCGACGGTGCCGGCCCAGTTGTGGCGGGGCGCAGGTACTTCGCATAGACCCGCGCCCCACGGACTCCGGTGAACGTGAGGTCGAAGCACTGTGCGTAGTGGGCCGGGTGGGCCACCGGGTCGAGCCGGACTTGGGAGTCCACCGCCTCGAGCTCAGCCAGGGCGGCGGCCCAGTACTCGTCAAGGTCGTCGGGCCTGGGGTTGCGTCCGGAGTAGGTTCGCAGCTCGTCCAGGGGGAGGTCGAAGGCGGGCACCTTGGGGAGCCTAATGCGCGCAGCCGGCCCGTCGACCGAAGGACTTCGACGCCTCAGCCCCCAACACCGCGCACCTGAGACGGCGGCGACACACCACCGCAGCCGGTGGCGACGCAGGACCGTTGCCCGCCGTCGGACCTCCCGGCCAGACGCGCGAACCACGTAAGGGGAACCGCGTGGCCGGGTCCGGCTGCGGGTCTCGGGCCGCTCCTTCCTGGGCGCGATCCTGGCACGATCGTGATGTGACGCCAGTGCCGACACAGCACCTGCAGAACAGCCGGGTGGGGCGCAGGGCAGTCCGCACGGGCTCGTGGCCGTGGTTCCTCGCGTCGGTGTGGCTGTGTGTCCTGGCTTTGTCGCCGGCAGGGGTGGAGCGCGAACACACCCGAGGCCCAGATCCGCCAAGCGGGCTCGATCGCGAAGAACGCGGGCCGTGGACCACAAGGAGGCTGGCGTTCAGCTGCCGTATCTGGACCTGGTTCATCGTGCTGGGAGTCGTGGCTGCCCCTGTCACCCTCGCCGTGCTGCCCAGGTAAGCACAGGTGGCGGACCAGGACACTGCTGAGGCCCACGCGATCACGTCGGGCCGGTTCAGCCTCTGGGCCGGCAGTCGACCACCGGCGTCGCTGTTTGGGAGGTCTCGCCGTCAGTTGATGTCGAACTCGTTGCCCTCGGGGTCTTTCATCGCCACCGCGTAGTGATCGAGGCCCTCCTCGGTCATGGGGCCGATCATCGTCGCACCGAGATCAGCCAGCCGGCTCGCCTCGGCGTCGACCCGCTGTCTGCGAGTCTCGATCGGTAGCGCCCGCCCGCCGCTGGCGTAGATGTCGAGGTGGAGCCGGTTCTTGACAGTCTTGGCATCGGGCACCATCTGGAACCAGATGCGCGGCCCACCGGCATCAGGATCGATGATGCAGTCCTCCCCGGTCGCCAGTTCGGCCTCGGGCACTCCGAGGTCGCGCAGGTAGGCATTCCAGGTGGCGAAGCCCGCGGGGGGAGGTTCCAGCTCATATCCCAGGGCGGCCGCCCAGAAACGGGCGAGCAGGTCCGGGTCGGTGCAGTCGATGACCAGCTGGTATCGGACCGCCATCGGTGTCTCCCATCTGGAACGTAGCGCAACCTCATTCGGGCGGATCTGGGTTGGGTGCCAGGCAGGGCGACGCCCGCCATGGCGCCACAGCTCAGTGTCGGACCATCGCCTCCCACGTCGAGGCGACCATGTCTGACAGCCCGAGGGCGGCCGCCCAGCCGAGCTCTCGACGGATCTTGCCCACATCGGCCACCACCATGGCGGGGTCTCCGGCCCGGCGGCCAGCACGCTCAGGGTCGAGACTTCGGCCGGTGACCTCGGCTGCGCACGCGAGCACGTCCAGCACGCTGGCCCCGACTCCGCAGCCCACGTTGTACACCTCGCCCAGCGGCGCGGCGCCGGGACCGGCGGCCACCGCTGCGGCACGTTCGGCGGCGACCAGGTGTGCGTCGGCCAGGTCGGCGACATGGATGTAGTCGCGGACGCAGGTCCCGTCCGGCGTCGGGTAGTCCTGCCCGTACACGACCGGCCGGTCCCCCCGCTGCACCGCCCGCAGGGCGCGGGGTACCAGGTTGCGCTCGCCCCGGTCGACCAAGTCGGGCTGCCCGGTGCCGGCGACGTTGAAGTAGCGCAGCGCCACCCAGCTCAGCGCCGAGGCTGCGGCCGCATCTTTGATCACCAGCTCGCCCATCAGCTTCGAGCTGCCGTAAGGGGTCAGCGGGCGGGTCTGGGAGTCCTCGGTGACCACGCCGGTCGCGCTGTCGCCGTAGACCGCCGCCGACGAGGAGAACAGGAGCGTGGACACCTCACGCCGCCCCATCGCCCGCAGCAACGACACTGTCCCGGTCGTGTTGACGTGGTAGTAGTCCAGCGGGCGCTCAACGGACTCGTCGGCGGCCTTGAGGCCGGCCAGGTGAACGACGCCGGTCACCGCACGGGAGCCGAGCGCCTGCACGACGGCGTCCTCGTCGGTCACCGACGCCCGCACCAGTTCGACTCCGTCCGGGAGCAGCCCGGCGTTCCCCGATGACAGGTCGTCCAGGACCATCACCTCGTGCCCGCGGGCCAGGAACGCTCGCACCACGTGCTGGCCGATGTAGCCGGCCCCACCGGTGACCATCCAGACCATCCGCTCGCCTCTCCGTGCAGTCACCCGAGCCTGGGCCGGGACGTCGGGCCAACGTACCGGGCCCACCCCAGCCGGGTGGACCCGCTGCCACGCCGCGAGCCCGGTCAGCCCTGTCGGTCGGGCCAGCCGGGTCCAGGGGCCATCCCCGGGTGTTCGCGGTCGCCTGCGGCCGCCCGGGCTCGACCACCGCCTGCCCGGCTCAGCCGGTGAAGCTGTGTCCGGTCTCCAGGAGAGTCTTGAGGTCGGACAGGATCCACGCGTGCCCGCCGCCGGCGCCCTCACCCTGGAAGTGTCCGCTGACCATCTCGGCGAGCCTGGGCGAGCCCTCGAGCTCGTGCACCACAGTCAGCGAGCAGACCCCGTTGCCGATGTCGACGACCTCATGGGTGATGCGGCTGGCCGGCTCGGCGGCGGTCCCCGGATCCATGAGCATCACGAACGTGGTCACCAGGCGGTTCGGCGGGTCAGCCTCGATCACCTCACCCTCGATGAGCACGTCCGGGCAGGGGTAGCCCTGGGCCAGGCTGGCGGTCCTGAAGTCCGCGGTGGGCGTCACCCGGTACGCGCCACCCGGACGCATCTCGTAGTCGGCAAGTCCGGTGTAGCCGTAGCGCGAGGTCCACTCCGGTTTGGTGATCGCGTCCCAGATCGCCTGGGCCGAGGCCTTGATGTAGACGCGGTACACCTGGGTGGCGGCCGCAGTCTGGGTGCTCACGGGCTGCGTAGTCATGTCTGCTGCTCCAGTTCCTTCTTGAGGTGGACGAGCGCCGTGACCCGGCCCTCGGTGTACTTGTCGATCCATCGGTCGTGGACCAGGCGAATTGGCACCGGGTTGAGGAAATGCAGCTTCTCCCGGCCCGACCGCCGGACCAGGACCAGCCCGGCGTCCTGGAGCACCAACAGGTGTTTCATGACCCCGAACCGGGTCATCGCCAGGTCGGACTCCAGATCGCGCAGGGTGAGCCCCTCCCGTTCGAAGAGCCGGTCGAGCAGGAATCGCCTCGTCGGGTCGGCCAACGCCTTGAACACCAGATCGTCGTCCGTCACCCGCCGACCATAGGTGACCATTTGGTCACATGTCAACCACCGACCAGGAAGGCCAGCCCGCTCGCGCCGCGCACCTGTCCACAGCGCGGCGCCGGACCCGAGCCGAGCCGACCGTGCCCCCACTTCGCCAACGCAGGGGCCGGGCGGCCATCGTCCGCGGATACCATCGCCTGCGGCAGCCACACGGGCGTCCCCGGCCCCGCCCGTGGCCCTGGAGAGCCGGCGCGCCCGTTGAGCGCGGAGCAGGACCTCGGGTCCGTCGATCTGCTGAGCCGAGCCACGACCTGCGCACTGCGAACGCCAAGACGACTCAGGCGACAGACCCCCAGGCCTGTCACGGGGACGAACGCCCGGCACGTCGCGTCCGATGCCAGCCCGGCTGAACCGTAGGCGCCACAACGTGTTCGCCCGCCGCGTCCCGTTCCTGCCGTGGCGCGGCCTCGAGCACGCGGCCCACGTCGGGGCCACGTCGACATACCCAACCCGTACCCAGGCTGACCCGGGCCGGAACGACCGCCCCGCGTCGACGACGCTCGCACGAAGGAGTCTTCATGGGGTTGCCCACGTGGTCATGACCGTGCACCGCCTGTCCGTCAGCGACGGGTACCGCTACCTCACCCGCCACGTCGCCTGTGGCGACAGCGCCCGGGGCCCTGACGACGCCCTCGGGGACTACTACCTGACGACCGGGACCCCGCCGGGACGCTGGCGGGGCGCCGGTGCCGCCGACCTAGGAGTCGGCGGGGAGGTGACCCTCGCCCAGATGCAGGCGCTGTTCCAGCACGGCGCACACCCCGACCGCGGACGGATCGTCGCCGAGCACGTCGGGGCGGGCATGCCGGCCGCCGAGGCGCACGCCACCTGCCAGCTCGGACGGAGGTTCATGACCTTCAGCGACGGTCGCCGCCGGGCGGTTGCGGGCTACGACCTGGTGTTCACCCCCGTCAAGTCCGTCAGCCTGCTCTGGGCACTGGGTGGGGACCAGACACGGCGCGAGGTCGAGCGGGCTCACCACGAGGCCATGGCTGACGTCCTTGGTTGGCTGGAGGCCAATGCCGTGTTCAGCAGGGTCGGGGCGCAGTCTCGCCAGCGCATCGCCGTCCGCGGGCTCATCTGCGCAGCGTTCGACCACCGCGACTCCCGCTCAGGCGACCCGCACCTGCACACCCACCTCGCGGTGTCCACCAAGGTGCGAGCGGTCGACGATGCAGAGCCCGGGAACCCCAGGTGGCTGGCTCTGGACTCCTCGGTCCTGCGGGCCGCCAAGCTCACCGCCGCCGAGCGCTACACCACGCGTGTCGAAGACCGGCTGGGCGCGCGCCTGGGCGTGGAGTTCGCGACCCGCCCCGACACGGTGCGGCAGGGAAAGCAGGCGGTGCGCGAGATCGCGGGTGTTCCTACTGAGCTGATCGGTACGTTCTCCAAGCGGCGCGCCCAGATCAACGAACGCCACACCGCGCTCGTCCAGGACTACCGCACCCGTAACGGACGCCGGGCGAGCGCCGCGGTCGAGGCCGGCCTGGCCCAGCTGGCCGCCGCGGTGACACGCCCAGCGAAGCAGCCACCGCGAACGCTGGGCTCCCAGATCGACACCTGGACGACGCAGGCGCACGAGGCCGACGGCACGGCCATCGCGTCGATCGCCTCCGCCGTGGGCCGCTCCCGCGTCCGGCCCGAGGACGCACCCCCCGACGTGGACACCGACTCACTCGCCCGGGCCGCCCTGGTCACCCTTTCGGCCAAGCAGGCCACCTGGACCCGATGGAACGTCGTCGCGCAGGTGGAACGGGTGACCCGCCCTCTGGGACCACTGACCCAAAGCCAGCGCGACGAGGTCGTCTGCGCCGTCACCGAACGCGCCCTGCATCCAGACTTGAGCGTGCGGCTCACGTCCGGCGCTGGGGCCCCGCAGCTGCACGGGCGCGAGCAGGTCCTGGGCCGCGTGCAACCCGTCGACCGCGCCCGGTACACGACCACCGCGGTGCTCCAGGCTGAACGTCAGCTCGTCGAGGCGGCCCGCGAGCAGGTGCCGCCACGGCTCAGCCCGAGCGCGGCGACCTCAGCGGTCGCCGCCCAGGACAACCCGGCCGATCCGCTGCTCGACGCGGACGGCCGGGCGCTGGCTGTCTGGTTCACCGCCGCCGACCGCCGCGTGGTCGCCGCGGTCGCGCCATCCGGAGCCGCCCGAACCGCGGCGGTCCGGGCGGCCTGCCGCGTGTGGGACCGCGCAGGCGTGCGGGTCATCCCGCTGGCGACCTGCGACGGATCGGCCGCAGCCCTGACGCGCGAGCTCGGGCGCAGGGCGGACAACGTGCACACGTTCGTCGCCCAGCTGGCGGGCCCGCCGGCAGCCGGTTCAGACGTCCACCGTCTCGACCGAGGCGACGTCCTGCTGGTGCACGAGGCGGGGCTGGCCGGGACCGCGCAGCTGGCCGCCCTCCTGGCGCATGCTCGTGCGGTCGGTGCCGGGATCCGTCTGCTGACCGACCCCGCCGAGCTTGCGGCGGCCCCCTCGGGCAGCGTGATGCGCCTGATCGCCACCGAGGTCGGCGGCCCACGGCCGCGTTCCCACCGGCTGCACGACCACGGGCAGGCCACAGCTGCGCTGCAGATCAGGGCCCGGGACCCCGCCTGCCTGCAGTTCTTCCTGGACAACGGCCGGCTCCACTCCGGTGGCCGGAACACGATGGTCGACGCGGCCCTGCGCGGCTGGTGCGCGGACATCGACACTGGTCACTCGAGCCTGATCATCGCCGCCACGGACGACGACGCTGCCGACCTGTCAGCCCGGGCGCAGGCGCATCGCAACCTGTGGGGGTCGGCGCACACCGAGGGCGCCGAGCTGGCTGACGGGAACCACGCCGGCGTCGGCGACTGGATCGTGACCGGCGCGAGCCTGCGGGAGGTGACGACCCACGGCGGACGCGACTTCGTCAAGCGCGCCGACCACTGGCTCGTCCTGGACCGCAGTGGCGACAACTCCCTGACAGTCGGGCATCGAGGTCACCGGGGACGACTGGTCCTTCCCGGCGGCTTCGTCTGCGAACAGGTCCGCCTCGGATATGCGACGACGGCCGACCGGGTGGGCGACCTGCTCGTCGACACCGCCCACCCCATCGTCACCCGGGACACCAGCCGGGAGGCCCTGTACGTGGGCGCCACCTGTGCGCGCCTGCGGACGACCTTCTACGTCAGCACCACCGGACAACGCATCGGGGCGAGCGGGCAGGACCGCGGCCCGTCAGCGGCCGCACTGCGCATTCTCACCGACCTGCTCTGCCGGCCGGACCACCCTGACGGGAACGTGAGCACCGGTCACGGTCGCCGGCCCGACAGCCCCAGCCTCGATCTTGCGCCGCCGCAGCCGTCGCGCCTGAGCGCTCGGCAGCGGTCCTGGCTGGCCTGCCGGCGGCCCTCACGCTCAGATCCCGTGCTCACCGCGCAGGTGGGTGAACCGTTGGACGTGCCCGCAGGTGCGGCTCACAGCCAGGCCCCGAGCACGTCCCGGGTTCTGACGGTGATGGTGCGTCGGCGCCCGACCGCGTGAGGGCCGGGCGCCACTTCAGGGGGTTCCGACCGCGCTCCATGGCCGGTGCCGACCGGCGCCGGCGGCGCGCCGAGCAGTGCTGCCACGCCGAGAACTAGTCGGCTGCTGCGCCCGACGAACTGGACGAACCGGTGGTGAACCAGACACCGACCCAGCACAGCACAGCCAGGACCACCATGCCGATCCCGTGCGTGACGTGGTGGCGGGCGAGCGCCGGGTCATGCCCGGGGAAGAAGCTGGGCAGCTGCGAAGCAGGCCGGGCGAAGTACACCACCGCCGCGGCCAGGCATGCGACCCCGGCGACAGCCAGGGCCACGGTGACCCACATGGGGGCATTGCGGGTGTCGCTGTTCACGAGTGAACCTCCGTCATTGTGTTTCACAGGCGTCGGTCTGCAGGGGACCTGTCCGGCAGGCTTGCGTTCGGGGCGGACCGATCGCACGCGGCGCCCGGAGGCCGGGGGCCGGCAGGGGCGGCGCCGGACGTCCGGCCCGTCACCAGCCAAGCCTAGTTTCACCACACCAGATCCTTGTGCGCGGCGCCCGTCCGACACGCGGCTGTGCGCCGCCCTTCCAGACACAGTCGGGGGCCGGACGTCGGCCGGTCACCGGTTTTGCCGGCCGCTAACCCGGACGAGGCAGGAGTTCGTCCCAACGGCCGTCGGCCGTTCGGACGAGGCGGGGACGGGCCCAGGCGCAGGTCCACTGTCCGCTGGAGCAGGCGGGCGCCCGGCGTACGGTGTCGGCATGCGAGCGTGCTGGCCCCGACGTGCCGGCGCGGCGCGGCTCGCGACCGGGGCGGCGGGCGCGGCGCTGATGGTGTGCGCCCTGGCCCCGGTGCTGACCGGCCGGCCCAGGCCCTTGGACCCGCTGGACCTGGTCGTCTACCGGACCGCAGGGCGGTCAGTGCTCGGCGGGTGGGCGCTGTACGGACCGTCGTTCCTGGTGCACTCGGGGGGCCACCTGCCGTTCACCTACCCCCCGTTCGCGGCCCTGGTCATGAGCCCGCTGGCCCTGGTGCCACTGGGCGCCGACTACGCGCTGTGGTCGGCAGTCTGCGTCGTCACACTCTGGGCGCTGGTCCGGATCTCGTTTCGCGAGCTCCTCCTGCGGGCAGCGGACCGGTGGCGGTCACTGGCCGCGGCAGCGCTCACCGCGGCAGCGCTGCTCACCGTCCCGGTCGCCGAACATCTCACCCTCGGCCAGGTCGGAATCCCGTTGACCTTGATGTGCGTGGCGGACGTGGCCGCGACCCGGACCCGATGGCCACGGGGCCTGCTCGTCGGCCTGGCGGCGGCGGTCAAGCTGACCCCCGCACTGTTCGTCATCTACTTCCTGCTGACCCGGCAGTGGCGGGCCGCGGCCACCGCGGCGGCCACCACCGCCGGCTGCTGGTTGCTGGCCGCGTTGGCGCTGCCCGCGGACACGCGCCGATACTTCCTCGACCGGGTCGGGTTCGACCCTGCGCGCGCCGGCGCCGTCACGGAGGTGGCGAACCAGTCCCTGTGGGGCACGGCGCACCGCTGGCTCGGCTCAGGCGGTCAGGTGCCGTGGCTCGTCGCGTCGTTCCTGGTGGCGGCCTTTGGGCTGTACCGGGCGTGGCTGGCCCAGCGAGCCGCAGACCCGCTCGCGGCGGCGGCTCTGGTCGGGCTGACCACGCTGCTGGTGTCGCCGGTGTCCTGGATGCATTCGGGCGTCTGGCTGGTTCCCGCCCTGGCGGTGCTGGTCGGCGACGGGCAGCGCCGCCGCCGCGTGGCCGCCGCGGCCGCGGCGTGGGTGCTGCTGCTGGTCGTGGTGCCGCACCCGGCTACGTCGGCGGCAACCGGCATCGGTGGGTGGGTAGTGACGTACGTGTGGCACGAGGCGCTGGTGTACCTCTACCTGGCGCTGCTGGTGCTGCTGCCGACCAGGGGCGGCGCGCCCCGCTGGAGAATCACGTACCCGTCGACCGTCGCCGCCGTGACGAACCCCTCGCGCAGCACCGTCGCGAGCTGACCAGTCGGGTCAACCGCGTCCGGGCTCTGGTACAGGACCACGTACCTCGGGCCGGCCGGGGAGGACAGGACGTGCACGAGGAGGGGAACTGCGCCGGGCACCCGCTGGATCGCGGCATACCAGAGATAGGGGTAGGCAGAGTCCCGCCGGGCCACCAGGTACAGCTCGGCGGCCCCGACGAACGCGTAGACCGTCGCGCCGGGCGGGTCGTGGGCACGTAGCCACGCACCGATGTCGGCGTCCGTGGCCGCACGGCGGTCCCCGGTCAGGAGCTCGGGCCTGGCCAAGGGTGGGTGGGCGAGCACGACCCCCTGGCCCAGCAACGGCACTGCCAGGGCCACGGTCACGGTCAGCACGGCGAGCCGTCGCAGCCAGGAAGGCGGCAGGGCCTCCCCCGAGACGGCCGCCGAGGCGAGCACGCACAACGGCGCCACGGTCTGGACCCAGTAGTGAGGATGGCCGAACGGGCTGGCCATGGCGGCGAGCACCGCAACTGCCAGCCACAGGGGGACCGGCCAGAGCCAGCGGCGCCGACGGACCAGCACCACGACGGCCACCGCGGCGGCCAGGGCGACCGCAGCCAGGTCGGGCGCTACGTGCCGCAGCGAGCTGGCCACCGCGGACAACCGGTCGCCGGCCGACTGGGTCCCGGCCAGATCGCCCTGGAACCCCACGACCGCGTACCAGGCACGGTTCCAGCCGGTCGCCGCGGCCCAGCCGGCGGCCACCGCGAGCGGGGCCGCAGCACCCAGCGCCGCCACAGCGGCCAGCCGGGCCCGCCGCCCGGTCGGCGCACCGGCCACCGCGATGGCGAGAACCGCGACGAGGGTGTCCACGGCGGACTGCTTGACCAGCAGGGCCGCACCGGCCAGCGCGGCCGCCAGGACCAGCCAGCCCGCTGCGCGCCGGTGGGCGCGCCACCACAGCGCGACAGCGACCGCGCAGGTGCCCACTGCGGAGGCCAGCAGCTCCCCGTTGAGCTCGTACCCCTGCAGGTACGGCCCGGCCAGGACCACGGCGGCGAGCAGGCCGGCGACCAGCCCAGCGCGCGGCCCGGCCAGGATCCGGGCGCAGCAGGCCGCCCCAAGGGCGACGGCGACCGCCGCCGCCATGGCGCCCGCGCGAAGCGCCCCCGGGGTGTAGGAGAGGTCGGTGATCCAGCGGAAGGCGAGCATCAGACCGGGCGGACGGTCCACCCAGGCCGCCCCCGAGTACAGGGGCACGCCCATCGCCCACTGTCTGGCGATGTAGGCGTACCCGCCCTCGTCGGGGTCCAGTGGCAGACCCATCAACGGGAGCCTGGTCAGCACCGCCGCGCCAGCGACGACGGCCAGCCAGACCCAGGTGGACCGGCCCGCGACAGCCCGCCCGATGCGCGCCCACGCCCGCGCCGGTCCAATGCGCACACCACCGGAACCGCCCGCCCGGTCGCCGGCGCGGTCAGCGACCGCCGGCGTGCTCACCACCGGCCCGCGCCCCGGGGCACGGCGGGGGCGCATCGCCAGGTCGCCATCAGCGGCACCGCCATCCCCATCCGGCCCATCGCCACCTGTTCCGGCTCGCAAGCCTATGCGTCGACTCCTCGCGCGCGGGAACCGTCAGGGGCAAGGGGGTCAGCGGGGTCCGGGCCCGCACGGGGCGCCTCCATCCGGCGGGCCCGGGTCCGGCGCATCACCTGGCCGCGGGGATGAGGAGCGTGAAGACTGTCGCGGGCGAGGTTCGGGTCAGCAGCAGCCGACCGCCTTGGGACTGGGCGAGCTCGCGGGCCAGTGCCAGACCGATGCCATGACCGTGGCCGCCGGAGACGCCCCGCTCGAAGATGTCCACCGTCGCCACCGATGCCATCGAGCCCTCGTCGGCCACGTCGATGGCCAGCGCCCCGCCGGCGTCGCGCGCGGTGACCCGCACGGTTCCCTCGCCGTGCCGCATGGCGTTGTCGATCAGCACGTCCAGGACTTGTCCGATCACCGCGGCCGAGGCGAACACCGGTGGAGCCTCGGCCTCGGTGGTCACCTGAAACCGGCGACCGGCAGCTGCCATGACAGCAAGCCAGCGCTGTCGCACCACACCCAGGTGCGCGTCGATGGGGCCGGATGTGCCGGCCTCCGGCACGGTGCCGCGGGCCAGGAGCAGCAGGTCGTCGATCGTCGCCTCCAGGTTGTCTGTCAGACCCATCGCCGCGTGCAGGTCCGGCGAGGGACGGTCGAGGGCGGCCTCAAGCTCCAGGCGCAGCGCCGTCAGCGGCGTGCGCAGCTGGTGGGAGGCGTTCGCGGAGAACGACCTCTCGCGCTCCAGCAGCGCCCCGAGCCGTTGAGCGGTCACATTGAGCGCCTCGGCGGTCTGGTTGATCTCAGGGACGCTGCTTCCGGCCGCGCGAGCCGAGAAGTCACCCTCCCCCAGGGCCTGCGCGGCCACCGCAACCGACTGCAGCGGCCCGGCCAGCGCCAACGCCTGGCGACGCGCCACGAAGACCGCGGACGCCACGGCAACCACCGCCAGGGCGGCCATCGCCGCCCAGGCGATCAACACCAGCCGCCACAGCGTCCACAGCGGCGTCGCGGCGCGGACGACAGCGACGACCCGCTCGCCGGAGAAGATAGGGATGACACTGACGATCTGACCGGCGTCCAGGGCCTGGCCCGGCCGGCCGGAACGTGCCTCGCGCACCGGGGCGCCTCCGTCGGCCGGCCCGTGTCCCGCCAACAGCGTGCCCAGGGGGGAGTAGAGGCCGACCGAGATGTCGGGCCGGCTGGCCGGCAGGTCAACAGTCTCCCCAGCGGTGTAGCCGGGACCGATCGCCGCAGCCGCGACGATGGCGGTGCGTTCGAGCTCGGCCCGCTCGTTCGACAAGAGGATCAGGTACACCGCCACCGCGAGCGGCAGGGCGAACAAGATGATCGCCACGACGGCGACCTTCATCGCTACCGAAACGATGCCGTGGCGCACTCACCCTCCGTACCGAACTGCGTCAGCTCTCGTCCAGACGGTACCCGTGTCCGCGCAGGGTGGTGATGGCCGGCGCGGTGCTGCCGTCGCCGGCCGCGCCGGCCGCGAGCTTGCGTCGCACGGCAGCGATGTGGACGTCGAGGGTCTTGGTCGACCCGAACCAGTTCTCGTCCCACACATCGGACATGAGCTGCTCCCTGGTGACCGCAGTCCCCGGTTCCCGAGCTAGCCGCGCCAGCAGGTCGAACTCCTTGGTCCGCAACGAAACCTCGGTCGTGCCGACCCGGCACATTCGCGCGAGCACGTCGACGTGCAGGTCGCCGACCCGCACCGGCGCCAGCCGCCCGTCCGCGGGCGTGCTTCGGCGCAGGTGGGCTCGGATCCTGGCCAGCAGCTCCACCATGCCGAACGGCTTCGTGAGGTAGTCGTCGGCGCCGCTCTCGAGTCCGGCGACCACGTCCATCTCGTCGCGCCGCGCGGTCAGCATGACGATGACCGCGGCGGGCTGGACGAGCCGAAGATCCCGGCACGCCTCGACGCCGTCCCGGTCGGGCAGTCCCAGGTCCAGCATGACCAGGTCGAAGCTGCCGGTCCGTGACTCGGCCAGGGCAGCCCCGGCCGTGCGCGTCCAGCAGACCTCGTACCCGTTGGCTCGCAGGGCGGAGTGCAGGAACCGTCCGATCGACTCGTCGTCCTCCACGATCAGGATGCGCGACATCGCTGCCTACAGCGCCCGGAGCTGCTCGACGGCGGAGCGAGTCGCGGCCCGGGCCGCGAGCATGGCCGCCGCGAAGATGGCGACGATGGTGATCGTCACCGTGCCCAGCAGGTAGCCCGCCGGTGCCGACAGTCCCTCAGGGGGCGGGTCGAAGACGCCGGTGAGAACCTTCACCAGCATCTGAGACAGCAGCCAGCCGCCCAGCGCGCCGCCGAGAAGACCCAGGACGGAGACCACCGCCGCTTCGGAGAAGGTCAGGCCGAACATCTGCCGGCGGCTGGCGCCCAGGACCGACACGATGGCGAAGCTACGGCGCCGCTCGGCCAGGCCCAGGGCCAGCACCAGGCCACCGGCACCGACCGCGAGGACGAGGGCGAAGCCGAGCTCCACGCGGGTCAGGCCGGACAGGTCGACCGACGTCAGGCTGGATCCCACGGCCCGGCGGGTGGTCAAGATGCTCGTCACCGAGGCGCTGGTGCCCAGCACGCGGCTGAGGGACGACGTCACCGCCGCGACGTTCGTCCCACCGGCGTCGACCAGGAAGGTCCCGACCGCGGCACTTCCGGTGACCTTCGCGATGTAGTCGGCGTTGGCCACGAAGAAGCTGTCGTGCGGGGCGGTGGGGAACTCCTTGGCTATCCCGGCATAGTGGAAGGCGACCGGGACGAACTGTTTGGTCCGGCTGTCCTGCAGCCTCAGGTTGAGCAGGTCCCCCGGCTTGAGCTGGAAGTCCTTCACCGTCTCGTCGCTGACCAAGATGGCGTCCGGATGGGCAGCAAGGGTCGCCATCAGCTGGGCGGCAGTGGCGCCCTGGAAGTAGGCGTCCTGCAGCGATGTCGCCTTGGCGACGGTAGCTGCGCTCACCCCGAACAGGTCCTGCAGGTCAGCCCCGACGTAGGCGAAGCGGTGCAGCAGCGGCTCGACGTGGACGACGCCGGGAACGCCCGCGATCACCGCGGCCGCCTGCGGACCCACGCTGACCCCGGGGGACTCCGTCACCCGGATGTCGGCTCCGTTGGTCAGCCGGGAATCGACCTCCGCCTGCTGGCGGTAGGTCTGGTTGAAAACGGCCGTGGAGAACGCGAACGACAGAGCCAGCCCCACCAGGACCACCGATCGGGCCAGCAGTGCCCGCTGCCGTGACATTCCGGCGGCCGCGGTCGGCGCGAGGCGGCCGGTCAGCGGGCGCACCAGGAAGGTCAACGGGGAGCGGCCGTAGCGAAGGAACGTCAACGCAAGACGCCAGGCGAAAAGGCCCGAGCCGATCCAGAGCAGGGCCGGCCCGAGGAAGGCCCAGTAGTTCACCGAGATCGCTGCCACCCCTTCGGGCGCGAGCACCAGGGTGTAGTCCCCGCGGCTGGTCTGCCAGAACACCAGCCCGGACACTGCCAGCAGGATCAGGTCCACTCCCCACCGCATCCAGCGCGGGCTGGTCTCGCGGCGCACCGAGATCCGCGCCGAGGCGACCGTCATCTGCCGGAAGTCCGAGACCGCCGGGACGACGATGCTGCCTGCGGCGACCAGGAAGCCCACCAGGACCGCTGCGGCCGTCCAGACCAGCGCATCCCCACTGCTGGCCCCGAACGACGAGGTTCCGAAGGCCAGCCGTCCCACCAGCTTCGCCGCTGCCAGGCCGACAGCACCTCCTACCAGGGCGAGAACGCAGGCCTCGGCTGTCGCCAGCAAGGCCACGTCCCGGACAGTCGCTCCCCGGGCCCGCATCAGGGCTTGCTCGCGACGGCGCCGCCCACGCCCGGCCGAAGCGACCGCAGCCGTGAGAACCCCGGCCAGGACGGCGCCAGGGAACCCCAGGAACAGGAAGAGAATCTGCGCGTATGAGGCGTCTTTGCGGGCGCTGTCCAGGGCGGCAGCAAGGTTGTCGCCCACCACTGCGGCCCCTGCCAGCGATGCTTCCAGGTTGTGGGCGGCGCCGACGACTGTCACGTAGGACTCGGCCGGGTCTGGCGCGAGCACCTGGTTGCGGGAAACGTGTATCTGCGACGTCACCAGGTCCGGCCGGCTGGCGGCCAGCGGGGCGAACAGCCTGGTGAACATCGCCTGCGGCATCAGCAGGACGTTGTCCGGCGGGGCTGCCGGCTGTGAGGCGGCGGGGGCGCCGACCTTCTGGAACAGCGAGTCGGCCTGCGGCAGGTCGACCACACCCTGGACGACGACCTGGACGGGGGGCAGCCCGGCACGGCCGACTGTGACGGTGTCCCCTGGCGCCACGTGCAGGTTCGCGGCGGTCTGCTGGGCGATGAGGACCCCGCTGGTGGCCCCGGTGAGCAGGCGGATCTGTCCGGGGAAGGCGCTGGCGTAGGAGTCGGGGATCCCCCGGGCGACCCCGGGGCCGGTGGTCTGGGTCGAGCCCGCCGTTGTCGCGCTGAGCCCCGTCGTCTGAGCGAACTGGACGCTTCTGGCGACCCGGACACCGGGGGTGCGCGCGACGACGCTGAGCACCGCAGCCGGGTCCGCCTGCGACCCGACCTGTACCTGCCAGTCGACGTTCACCGAGCTCGCTGCCCGGGCCGTCATCGTCGCCTTCGACGCCGCGAGGAAGACCCCCAACGATGCCAGGAGGGCGACCGCCACAGCTATCCCCACCACCGCTGCGAGCAGCCGCCCGTACTGCCTGGCAACCAGCCCGCGCAGCCAGCCGACTATCACCGGAGCTCGCTCTCGGTCACGGAGTGGATCGACCCCTCGTGCATCTGCCACCTCGCGGTCATGCGGTCGGCGACCGCCATGTCGTGGGTGCTGATCACCAGCGCGGCCGACAGCTCGTCAGCGGCGGCGAGCAGCACGTCGACGACCTGCGCCCCCTTCGCGGCGTCCAGGTGGCCGGTCGGCTCGTCGGCGAGGATCAGCCTCGGTCGGCTGGCGAGGACCCGGGCCACGGCGACGCGCTGGGACTGGCCGCCCGACAGCTCTTCCGGCTGCTTGTCCGTCAGGTCGCTCAACCCCATCAGGGCGAGCGCGGACCGGGCCGACGCCCGGGCCTGATCGTCGTCGTGTCCCGCCAGCACCAGCGGCAGCGCCACGTTCTCCTCCACGTTGAGTGCGGGAATCAGGCTCGGGCCCTGGAAGACCATGCCGATCGAGTGCACCGGGACCAGCGATCGGCGCGTCAGGCCCGGCCAGGAGACCGACCCGGCGGTGGGCTCGTCCAGTCCCGCCATCAGCTGAAGGAGCGTGGACTTCCCGGAGCCGGACGGCCCGGTCACGGCCAGACGCACGCCCGCGGACACCGAACAGGTGACGCCGCGCAGGGCCGCGACCGCGGCCGCCCCGCTGCCATACGTACGCTCCACACCGTCCAGGCGCACCAGCAGCTCCGCCTCGCCCGTGCCGGCGTCCGTCTGGTCACGACCAAGCCTCGGGGCGGCCCTCACGGCAGGATCCGTCCGTCGTGCAGCTCGACCACCCGGTCGGCCAGGGCGATGACCGCCGTGCTGTGGGTCACGACAACGACCGCCCCCCCGGCGCGCGCCCGGTCCTTGAGCAGCTGAAGGAGCATCTGCTCGGTCTCGCCGTCGACCTCCCCGGTCGGCTCGTCGGCGAGCAGGACCGCAGGGTCGTTGGCCAGGGCGACCGCCAGCCCCGCACGCGTCGCCTCACCTCCTGACAGCTGGCTGGGGTAAGCACTGCTGCGCCCGGTCAGCCCCATGTCCTCGATGATCCTGGCCACCGACTGCCGGCGGCCACGAGCGAAGGACTGCCCCAGCCTGACGTTGCCTCGCACCGTCAGGTGCCCGATGAGATTGCCTGACTGCAGCAGGACGCCGAGCCGGTCTGCACGCATCCGCGCCCGCTCAGCCTCCGGCCGGTGGCTCAGCCGCCGGCCGCTCAGCCACACACTGCCGCCGTCAGGCTCGTCGAGCCCGGCCAGGCAGCCCAGCAGGGTGGACTTCCCGCTCCCGGACGGCCCGACGACGGCCAGCAGCTCACCGCTGCGGATCTCCAGGCTGACTCCGCGCAGGGCAAGGGTCTCCTCATCCCCCGCGCGGAAGAACCGGTAGAGCTGGCGGGCCTGCAGTGCGGGCGCGCCGGAGGGCGTCTGGTCGCCGGGGCGGGACGTGTCGAGCGCGGTCGCGTCGGACGCCGGGTCCGCGACAGTGTCCGCCGGGGCGCTCACGGCGTCCAGCTCAGGGAGTCGGTGACCTTGCGCCAGGGGTCGACGTTGTCGGCGCCGAGCGGACCCACCAGCCGAAGCGTCACCAGCGTCCCGTTGTGCCAGAACAGATAGAGCTCGACAGCGTCTCGCACCACCTTGTTCGTCACCGGGTTGACTGCGGAGTCAGCGAGGTACCTGACCAGCACGCCTGTCCCCGAGATCCTGGTCACCTCGGAGACCTGCACCAGGGTGAACTTGGGCACCGAGGAGGTCAGCGCCGGGATCTGGGTCGCGGTCACCGACGCCGTCGTCGGAGCAGCCGACACGTGACTGCTCGAGACGGACACCGAGTTGAGCTTGTCCGAGAAGGTCACCGTGGCGGCGGTCTGGGACCGCGCCCAGCCCTCAGGCACCCGAACCATGAAACCTCCCGCGTCCTGGTAGGGCACGAACGCGGTGGTGTCCGGGATGTCGCCGGGCGCATTGGTCTCGGTGGCCACCGGGCCAGCACCGCCGGCACCGCCCTGTGCGCCGGATCCGGCGGAGGCCTGCGAGCTCGGCCCCGCCGCCGAACCCGCCGCCGACACCGAACCACAGGCAGCCAGGCAGCCGGCTGCCAGAACCGCCACGACACCAGTCTTCGAGCCTCTCGATGGTCGAAGACGACGGGCCCGCCACTGACGGCTTGAGTCATCCATGAAAGCGAACGTAGAAACCCATGAGCCAGCGCTCGGCCGAAGACTGGCAATGCCCAGGCAAAGGCGCGGACAAGACTCGGCGCGCAGCAGCGGGTCGAGACTGCTCCCTGCGCAGACCGCGCGAACTCGGGACCAGCGCCGGGCTCGCCTCGCCGGGTCGCCCCCCGGGGGCTGGGAGTGCTGAGCCGGCTCGCCGAAGCTGCCCCAACGGCGGCCAGGTGTGTCCGTTCGGAGGAGCCGAACTGGTCGTTGAGGGGATCTGGGGGCGGTTGCCGCTCGCCTACGATGCACGGACGGTTACGCACAGTATGGGGATCGGGCACGGTCCACCACGAACGTCGGCAGACCGCCCACCGGTCGCACTGCCGCTCGACTCGCGATGTGAGGTTGGCTTGATGGCTGTACCGACGAGCCGGATGCGTGGGCACGTGACCGGGCCGTGCGTCGCCGCCTGGGACCGACCACGCAGCCGCGACGCCGCACCACCGCGATCCGCCGGCCGGCCCGTCGCACGGTCCACCCGGCACGAGGTGATCGCGACGCCATGACGACCACCTTGGACCGGCCGGGCTTCGGCGCCAGCGCCCCAGGGGGCACCCACCGCAAAGTGTCCGCCCGCCGACCGCGTCGGCGCCGCTGGCCGCGGACCTGGCCACTGGCGGCTCTGCTGCTGGGCTACCCGCTGTGGTGGGCGACAGGGTTGGGCGAGATCGTCTGGACGGTCTTCGCCATCCCGATGTGCCTGCAGATGTACCGCCGCCGGCCCGTCCGGTTCCCACCGATGTTCTGGCTGTGGGGGCTGTTCCTGACCCTGGTGGTCGTCAGCGTGGTGATGCTCAACGTCCACGCACCTGACACGATCGCGACCAACTCAGGGGGCGGGAACTACGTCGCCTACGGTGTCCGACTGCTCAACTACGTGTCGGTCACCGTGGTGATGGTCTACATCGGGAACCTGACCGAGCAGGAGCTTCCCCGGCTTCGCCTGATCCGCTGGCTCGGCGTCGTCTTCGTCGTGACGGTCCTGGGTGGGCTGGCCGGAACGGTCATGCCGAACTTCGGGTACGACTCTCCGATCAAGAGGTTCGTCCCCGCGTCGTTGCAGGGCATCGACTTCGTCCAGCAGTTCACCCACATCGGGACCGCCCAGGTCCAGCAGGGCCTCGGGTTCCCCAGGCCCAGCGCGCCGTTCGAGTACGCCAATGCGTGGGGCAACAACTACTCGATGCTGCTCATCTGGTTCGTCATCGGCTGGTTCCTGCTGGCCAGCACCCAGCGGCGAGTCGTCGCGCTGGGCATCGTGATCGCCTCGGTCATCCCCGTTGTGTACTCCCAGAACCGCGGGGTGTGGCTCGGCATGGGCCTGGGCGTGCTGTACGTGGCGCTGCGCCTGGCCCTGCTGCGCCGCTTCGGGGTGCTGCTGGTCATGGGCGTGATGCTCGTGGTGTCCGGCGTCCTTGTCGTGGCGACCCCGCTGCAGGCAGTGGTCACCAACCGGCTGTCGGCCACGCACAACAGCAACAACCTGCGTGGCTCGCTGTCCCTGGAGGCCATCAGCGTAGCGAAGGGCTCGCCGCTGATCGGTTACGGAAGCACCCGCTCGACGATCGGGAGCAACAAGTCCCTGGCGATCGGCAAGAGCGCCGGCTGCCCGAAGTGCGGGAACCGGGTCATCGGGAGCACCGGCCAGCTATGGCTGATCCTGGTCGCCCAGGGATACGTCGGAGCCCTGCTCTACCTGCTGTTCCTGTTCCAAGGGGTCATCCGGTACTGGCGGGACAACTCTGTGGTCGGGATCGGGGGAACCCTGGTCCTGCTGCTCAGCATCTTCTACACGCTGCTCTACACCGCAGTGGTCTCCCCGCTGGGGATCACCCTGATCGGTATGGCGCTGCTGTGGCGCAACGCCGACGCACGTCGTGAGCAAGGTGAGGCCGACCGCCACCGGCGGATCGCGGCGCGGGAGCGCTGGATGAGGACCGCCAAGGCGAACCGGACGACGCGCACAGCCTGAAGTTTCCGGGGGCAGAACGGGCATCGAGCACCCCAGTCCGGCCATCGTCCGCCCGTCACGAACGCCGGCCACGCGCGTATCGGCGGCGAGGTGTGGTGCCACTGGTCGTCAGGCCTCGCGCCGTGCGTGAGCCGGGCCCGTCAGCTCGGTCCGGGTGCGCGGGGGACCGTCACGGTGCGGCGCAGATGTCGGGCGGGACCGCCAGGCGGCCGCGCCGCCCGCTCGTCGAGGATGTGCTCGACCGCCTGATGGACCAAGGTGACGATGTGGGGGTCGGTGACCCGGTAGAGCACGTTGCGCCCGTCACGGCGACCATCGACCCACCCGGCCAGGCGCAGCTTGGCCAGGTGCTGGCTGATCGCGGCTTTGGTGCCCCCAACGGCCCTGGCCAGGGAGGTGACGTCGACTTCCTCGTTGGACAGCAGCCACAGCAGGTGCAGCCGGCCGGGGGTGCTGAGGAGCTGGAAGACCTCGGCCGCGTCCACCAGGACGTCCCGGTCCGGGACCGGCGCCCTGCCTGTCTCGCTCATCGTCCTCCCCGCCCGACCCGTGGGAGTCGCACCAAAACGCCGACTATAGTTGCGCAATGACTTGACAGTCCAGAGGGGCAGCGGGTGTACTGGGGGAGGGTCCAAACCACGCTGCGCGTCCCAGCGCACCGGCCACGAGGAGGTGAGGGACATGAGTCCTGGACATAGTCACCCGAGCGGCGAGTATCCCTTACCCGTGAGTGGCACGCTCCGCCCCGTCCGCTAGACCACCAGCCCGCGCCGGCACAGCCGGCCGCCGTCGCCGGACGGTCGCTGCCCACGTTCCGCTGGACGGGGTTGACCTGCCCTACCTGCGCGTCTGACGCGTACGCCACCTTGCCCGACCGCGGTCTCGTCCCAGGCGGACGCGGCCACAGGCGGATCTGGAGACAGGCAATGACAAACGATCTCAACGAGCGCAGCGCGGTCCTGGACAGCGCCCACGTCGGCGACATCCGGGGCGCGATGGGCACGATCCGGGCCGGCGACGTCGCGCCACGCACCCGCACATCGATGCGACTGCGCACGCTGCTCGCGATCATCGGCCCCGGCCTGATCGTCATGGTGGGCGACAACGACGCCGGCGCCTTCGGCACGTACACCCAGGCCGGGCAGAACTACGGGACGCGGCTGCTGTGGACGATCCTGCTGCTGGTCCCTGTCCTGTATGTCAACCAGGAGATGGTGCTGCGCCTGGGTGCGGTTACCGGTGTCGGCCACGCGCGCCTGATCCTGGAGCGCTACGGCAAGTTCTGGGGCTCCTTCAGCGTGATCGACCTGTTCCTGCTGAACGCCCTGACCATCGTCACCGAGTTCATCGGCATCAGCCTGGGCCTGAGCTACCTCGGGCTGCCCAAGGTCCCCGGCGTGATCGTCTCCGCCCTGTTCGTCGTCGGTGCCGCCTCGACCGGGTCGTTCCGGCGGTTCGAGCGCGTCTGCCTGGTGCTGGTCGCCGGCTCGCTGATCCTGATCCCGATCTTCGTGGCGATCCACCCGCCGATGACCCAGCTCGCGCACAACTTCCTCATCCCCGGGATGCCGCAGGGCGCCCAGCTGTCCACGGTCATGCTGCTGATCATCGCGATCGTCGGGACGACGGTGGCCCCCTGGCAGCTGTTCTTCCAGCAGTCCTACATCATCGACAAGCGGATCACCCCCCGGTTCATCCGCTACGAGCGGGTCGACCTGTGGCTCGGCATCCTGATCGTGGTCCTGGGTGCCGGGGCCATGATGGCCTTCTCCGCACAGGCCTTCGCCGGTACCTCCGCAGCCGGGCAGTTCACCGACGCCGGAGGTGTCGCGGCGGGACTGTCCGCCTACGCCGGCCACTGGGCGGGAGTGCTGTTCGCCATCGCCCTCATCGACGCCTCGATCATCGGGGCGGCGGCGGTCGCCTTGTCCAGCTCCTACGCCCTGGGCGACGTGCTGGGCCTGAAGCACTCCCTGCACAGTCACCCGTCCGAGGCGAAAGGCTTCTACGCCATCTTCGCCGGGCTGCTGTGCGTCTCGGCGCTCGTCGTGATCATCCCGGGCACTCCGTTGGGCCTGCTCACCGAGGGTGTCCAGACCCTCGCGGGAGTTCTGCTGCCCTCCGCCACCGTGTTCTTGCTGCTGCTGTGCAACGACCGGGCGGTCCTGGGACCGTGGGTCAACGGCATCCGGCTGAACGTGTTCACCGGGCTGGTGGTCGCAGTCCTGGTGATGCTGTCGATCGTGCTGACGGCCAGCGTGCTGTTCCCCCAGATCACCTCAGCCCAGATCCTCACCATCCTGGCAATCGGCAGCGTCCTGACGGTCGTCACCGGGGCTTTCCTCGCCTGGTCGACACAGCCCCGGTCGACACGGCGCCGGTCGACACGGCGCCGGTCGACACAGCGCCGGTCGACACGGCGCCGTTCGCCCGAGTGGGCAGCCGCGAAGACTCCCGAGCCGGCTCCCCGGCAGGACCGGGCGACGTGGCGGATGCCACCCCTTGCCCTGCTGGACAGGCCGCTGCTGTCACCTGGCCAGCGGGTCGCCATGATCGTCCTGCGCGGCTATCTCGTGGTCGCCTCCGCGCTGGTCGTGGTGAAAGTGGTGGAGCTGTCGGTCGGCCACTGAGCGGAAACCCGGGCCCGCAGACAACGGCAAGGCGACCATCGGCAGGGCTCAAATGGACCCGGCTCGGCCTGAGGAGGAGCACGATGACAGGCATGACCTCGTACCAGCCGAGCGCGTCGAGCCCGCCTCCGGGCCACGCGCTGGTGCTGTCCGAACTGGTGCGCCGCACAGTCGTCGATGCCGCCGGTCAGGCGCTGGGTCGTCTCAGCGACGTCATCGTCCGCCTTCGCGGCGAGGACTACCCCGCAGTCACCGGGGTGGTCGTCACCATCGACCGCCGGCGGCTGTTCGTCCCTGCAGCGGACATCCTCGCTTGGGACACCACCCGCCTGGAGCTGGCGACGGCCCGGCTGGACCTGCGCGTGTTCGAACGCCGCGACGGCGAGGTCCTGCTGCGACACGACGTGCTGGGCCACCGCCTGGTGGACCTGGACCATCCCGGCCTGGTCACCGCCCACGACGTCCGGCTCACACACGTGGCCGCAGCGTGGCTGGCCACCGCCATCGACGTTCGCCCACGTAGCCTCCTGCGCCGTCGCGGCGCCCCCTCGTGGCGGGACTGGACGGGTTTCGAGGCGCTGATCGGGCATACCGGGGCGGCGGTGGCCCAGTCCCGGCTGGGCCGGCTGCGAAGGCTGAAGGCGGCCGACCTGGCCGACCTCATCGAGCAGGCGTCGACGCCGGAACAGACCGACCTGCTGATCCGGGTGCATGAGCACCCCGAGCTTGAGGCCGACGTCTTCGAAGAGCTGGACGAGGGCAAGGCGAGCGACCTGCTGGAGACTCGAAGCGACACCGACATCGGCGCGCTGCTCGCGCGGATGCGGGCCGACGACGCGGCCGACACCCTCTTGGACCTGCCGCAGCAACGACGGCGGGCCGTGCTGACCACGATGCCCGAACTGGCCCAGCAGAAGATCATGATCCTGCTCGGCTACGAGGAGGCCACCGCAGGCGGGCTGATGACTCCCGACTGCCTGGCCGTACCGGCCTCCAACACGGTCGCCCAGGCGATCTCCGCCATCCGGGCAGCGGTCGCATTGGAGCCGGCGGCGCTGGTCACGCTCTACTGCCACGACGACCACAGCCGGATCGTCGGGGCGGTCAGCGTCGTGACCTTGTTGCAGAGCGACCCGGACCTGACCGTCGGAGAGGTCGCTGACCGCGACCCGGTTCACGTGCACCCCGACGCCGACCTGACCGAGATCACCTTGGCGATGGCCGACTACAACCTGCTCGCGCTCCCGGTGCTGGACACGGCCGACCACCTGATCGGCATACTCACCGTCGACGACGTCCTGGAGGCCACGATTCCGTCCGAGTGGCGACACATGCAGGGCTGAAAGGGCTGAAAGGGCTGACACGGGCTGGCCAGGGCCAGCCAGCTTGCCAGCCAACAGGCAAGCGCCAGCCATCGGGCCAGCCGCGGACCGTGGTCGTGCCCGACCACAGGCCCCTCGACACCACGACGGCCCGACCGCCACCCAGCCGGTGCCCCATCTCGACGCCCAGACCACCGGAGGCACGGCGGGCCACGCGAACCGCCGCGGAGCCATACCGACGCAGCCCGCCGCTGACAACCGAGCCGGCCGTGACCGTGCAGCCGGAGACCACCGGCCTCGGCTCGCGCAGCAACGCTGCCTCGGCGGACGGTCGATGCCCCGGCACTAGGCTGCCGCAGACACTGCTAGGGGTCGGAGGTTCGGGTGGCGCGGTCGGATCAGCCGGTTGAGACTGCGCCGCCGCCAGCACCCGCCTGGAGACTGTGGCGGCCCCGCAGGACCGACCTCGTCCCGCTCGCGCTGGTGCTGGTGATCGTCGCCGCCTCGGCGGCTCTGGTGATGCGAAAGGACCCCCGCTTCGGTCCTATCGACGAGTTCCAGCACTTCAACTACATCACCGCGGTCGTGTACCACCACCGCATCCCAGTGCCCGGTGACACGTTTACCCAGCAGGCGATGCGCGCGCACGCGTGCCACGCGGCCCGCTCTGCCACGGGTCCGGCGTGCCACTCACTGTCGTTCAACCCCTCGGACTTCGAGAACGGCGGCCACTCCACGGCCGGGGGCTACCCACCTGCGTATTACCTGCCCACGGCTGCAGTCGCCTGGGTGGTCTACAAGCTCAGCGGGTCCAGCGACCTGTTCCTTCCCGCGCGGATGGCCTCCCTGCTGTGGCTGCTAATGGGCGCCGCGCTGACGTACCTGCTGGCCCGGTCGTTCGCGGCCGGCCGCTGGGTCGCGGTCGGGATCGCCGCACTGGCTGCCCTGTCGCCGATGATGCTCTACCAGGGCTCGACGGTGAACCCCGACTCGATGTCGCTCCTGGCCGGCGCCGGGGCGGGGATCGCCTGGCTGTCGCTGCGTGCGGCACGACGCTGGAGGGCGGTCGTCGCCCTGTGCGCGGTGCTCGCATTCGTGGCCCTGATCAAGCCGAACTTCCTGGCGGTCCCGATCGCCGTGGCCCTGGCCGAGGTCGCGCTGGCTGCGCGCCACGGACTGCGGTCGCTGTCGACCCGGTCCACGTGGTCTGTGCACGGCCCCACGAGTCGGGTCTGTCTTGCCGCCGGCGGTGCCGTGCTGCTGGGCGTGGCCTGGCCCGTCTACTTCCGGCACACCGGCAAGCTCCTGGCGCCCGGGAGCGTCGCCCTGGGCGGAGCCCCGTGGAGCACCGACGCGGCCCTGCGCGGCATCGCCAGGAGCCTGGGACCGCTGGTCGACCTCCCCAAGATCTCGGGCTTCGAGCACGGCATCTTCTCCCTGCTCACCATGCTGATCAACGTCCTGGTCGTCAGCGGAGCGGTGGCCGCAGGGTTGCTGTCGCGCCGCCGGCTCCTGCCTGAGGACCTTGTCTCGTCGGGTCGCGCCGCACCCGTCGACCCGTTGCATGCCGTCGGCTACCTCGCCGGGGTGTCGCTGCTGGTGGCCGCTCCCGTCACCTACGCGATCGTCGCCGCCTCGGGTGCGTTCATCACCTACCCCCCGCGGTACTCGATGTTCGTGGTCCCGCTCGGGCTGGTCGCACTGGTCGCACTGTCGGCGTCACCGCAGGCGGTGGCCCGTTACCAGGACGCACGCGACGCGAACCGACCACCAGGGCCGGACTCCACCGGGGCTCAAGTCGACGCCTCGCCCGACGCGCCGCCGGTCTCCGCGAGCTAGGCCGGGCCGGAGACCGGCGCCGGCGAGCCAGGCGGGCTCGGCGCCTCCTGACGCGTCGGAGTCGATGACGGTGGCAAAGACGACGCCGACCCCTCACCCCGGCGCCCCAGTGCCCGGTCGATCAAGAAGTCCGCTAGGACCGGGTTGCGCGGCAGGATCGGACCGTGCAGGTACGTGCCTATCGCCGCACCGACGACGGCGCCGTCGTCCCTGTGGCGAAGGCTGCGGCGGCGGCCGCTGAGCACCTGGCCGAACGGCTCCTGGGTGGGGCCCAGCCGGGTCAGCCCGGAGTGGTTCTCGAAGCCGACCAGCCGCCCGAACCTGGTCGACAGCACGACGTCCCCGACGATGCGCCGCCTGGTGGCCACCGTAACCGCGTCGAAGACCCCGATCCCGGGGAGCACCTCGCCCTCGTTGGTGGTGAAGCTGCGCCCCAGGAGCTGGAACATCCCGCAGACCGCCAGCAGGGGTACGCCGGTCTCCAGGGCCGCCTTGACCTCCTCGCCACGCTCGACCAGGTCGGCGGCCATGTGACGCTGGCCGGAGTCGGGCCCCCCACCGCCGATCAGGATGTCGACAGTGGAGAAGTCGAACTGGTCCCCCACCTCGATCGCCACCACCTCGGCGCTGTGCCCACGCCACTCCAGGCGGCGCCGGACCGCCAGCACGTTGCCGGTGTCCCCGTACAGGCTCATCTCGCGCGGGTACAGGTGACCGATACGCAGCTTCACGCGTCCACCAGCCCTGCCGCGCGACGCTCGAGCATCGCCCTGCGCAGCCCCAGCATGGCCGTGTAGTTGGCCAGCACGAACGCGGACCCTCCCGGTGGCGTCGCGTCCAGCAGCTCGCGCAGCGCGTCGGCGTAGGAGGGGCGCGCGACGCTGGCGACGTTGGCGTAGGTCAGTCGCAAAACAAGGTCCTGCGTGCGGGTTCCCGTGGCGATGACCCCGCCGCGGCCGGCCAGCGACTCCAGCGGGATGTCCCAGATCCACGAGGTGTCCCGGCCGTCGGCGGCGGCGTCGTTCAAGGCCATCAGCACGGGAGTCTCGGCATCGTCTCGCAGGTAGGTGTCGATCACCTGGGCGAAGCCGACGGGGTTCTTCACCAGGACCAGCCGGACCTTGCGGCCCTCGACCTCGATCAACTCGCCCCGCCCATAGGCGGGTGAGCAGGAGGAGATCGCGTGCCCCGCCACCGCCAGGTCGGCGTCGAGGAGCGCGCAGGCCGCGAGGGCTGCCAGCGAGTTGTACAGGCTGTAGGTCCCCGGACTCGATGTGCGGGCCCGTACTTCGCGCCCGGCCAGCTGCATCACGAAGTCGATGCCGTTCCCGGTCGACTCCGCGGCTGCGGTCAGTGCCGCGGCCGGCGGCGGCCGGCCGAAGTCGCCGGCCGGGCAGAAGTAGTGCCCCATCTGCGCGAAGAACACGCTGGTGTACTCAAGCTGGTGGCCGCAGAGCGGGCACCGGTCTGCGTCGCTGCACCCTTGCGTGTCGGGCCTGACACCGGCACTGTCGTCGATCCCGAAGTAGCTCGGCCGGCGCGAGCCGGCACGACGGGCCAGGTCGGCGACCAGGGGGTCGTCGGCATTGAGCAGGACCTCGCAGTCCGCGGCGCGCATCCCGTCGGCGAGGCGCTCGGCAACAAGCTCAAGCTCGGCATGGCGGTCGAGCTGGTCCCGGAACAGGTTCAGCACGACGACCAGTCGGGGGCGAACCTGCGCCACGACCAGGGGCAGGGTCAGCTCGTCGACTTCGAACACCCCGATAGTGCCAGCCACGTTGCCCCGCGAATCGCAGCTCGCCAGCAGGGCGCTCAGGATTCCCTGGCGCAGGTTCGAACCGGTCGGGTTGGTCAGCACGCTCTGTCCGGCGGCACTGAGTCCGGCCGCCAGCAGCATCGTCGTGGTCGTCTTGCCGTTGGTCCCGGTGACCAAGATGACCCCGCCCGGGAGCCGGCTGCCCAGGCGCCCGGCGAGCAACGGGTCCAGGCGCCCGGCGATCTTTCCTGGCAGCGCGTGCCCGGCCCCGCGGCCGACCCACCGGCTCAGCCGGCCAGCAGCTCGAGCCGTCCATAGTGCCGCCACCGATCGCGCGGGCAGCCGAGACTGCGGTGCCGGTCGCGCGCCGCGCCCGTGCGCTGTCATCCACCCATCGTAGGTGAACGCCCCCGGCGAGCTCCGATCGAAGCGGCGCCAGCGGCGCCCTACAGGAACCAGGTCAGACGGTGCGACCCAATCGAGGGGCAGCCGCACCAACGGGCCGACCGCCCGCCCGCACCCCCGCTGGTCCCTTCCCCCGGGGACGGGCCGCCGGCCGCCGCACTGCTGCAGGACCCGAGCGCATGTCGGGTCATCGCGAGTCCGCAGCCGCCGTCCCTGCTCACAAGGCAAGCCTGACCGTTGGCCAGACGCTGCCCGACCTGGATGTCCCCTCCCGCCGATCACCGCAGGCGAGCCCCTGCCGCCGCGGCTCCACCTCCGCCAGCTGAGCACCCGGCGTAGCCTGAGGGCAGACCCTGGATGGGGAGCACACGCATGCGAGTCATCTTCTGCTGCGTCCCGCAGACCGGCCACATCACGCCCCTGTTGCCGCTGGCCGAGGCATTCTCCCGCCGGGGGGACGAGGTGATCCTCGCCAGCGGGAACGACGCCACCGGGGCCGCCGCGAGCAGCGGACTGTCCTTCCGTCGCATCTGTCCGGAGTTCGGGTCGTGGTTCGAGGCGCTGCGCGCCAGGACCCGCGGAGTCCCCGGCGACGGTCTAGCACCCGAGAGGGTCCCCGGATACTTCACGCCCCGGCTCTTCGGCGAGATCGGGCTGGCCCTGACGGTGGACGGCCTGATCGCACTGTGCCGGGAAACCGAGCCCGCCTTGCTCGTCTTCGACCCCTACCTGTTCGCCGCTCCGCTCGCGGCCGCGGCAACCGGATCGCACCCCGTCCTGCACGGCATCGGCCCGGCCGTGGACCCGGCGGTCATGGACCTGGTCAGCGATGCCGTCAGTCCGGTCTGGCGGGAGTTCGGCATGGACGTCCCTGCGGCCGCGGGGTTGTACTCGGGTACGAACCTGACGGTGTGCCCGCCGACCCTCGACCCCGGATCCGAAGGGTCCGACGCCGGACAGCCGCTGCGTCCAGCCCCACTCCCGCTCGGCGACCCGGCGGCACTCCCGGTTGCCTTCGTCCGACCGGAGCTACCGGTGGTCTACCTGACGATGGGCACCTTCTCCAACACCGATCTGACCCTGTTCAGGCGGATACTCCACGCTCTGAAGGACGAACCGGTCAACGTCCTGGCTACCGTCGGGCGGGACAACGAACCTTCGGCTCTTGGACGGTTGCCCGACAACGCCCGCGTAGAGCAGTTCATCCCTCAGGCTCACGTGCTACCGCACTGCTCAGCCGTCATCCACCATGCCGGGGCCGGGACGATGTTCGGCGTCCTGGCCCACGGCCTGCCCTCGGTGGCGCTGCCGCAGAGTGCCGACAACTTCGACAACGCGCGACTGATGGCCCGGTCAGGCGCGGCGCACACCCTGTCCCCGGGCGAAGTGACCTCTGAGTCAGTAAGACTCGCGGTCCGATCCGTGCTCGACTCGCCCAGCTACCGACGTCGCGCGGCGAAGCTGGCCGAGGAGGTGGCCGCGATGCCCAGCCCGGACGATGTCGCTGCGTCGTTAGCGGCGGCGCGCGGTCACTGAAGGTGATTGGCGACCCGCGCGGTCAGATGAAGTCGAAGGACCGCCGGACGCCGCGCTGCCACTACCGTCCGACGTCAGTTGATGCGCGTTGCGGCCGCCCCCGTGAGTTCCTCGGGACGTTCTTGTGAACGTTTCCGGTCGACGTCCTGGGGAACGCGCCGACGTCGGCCGCGACCGGAGCATCGAAGTGAGCGGGGCGTTCACGGCGGACGTCGATGATCTCCCGCTCGCCAACATGCCATGTCTCGGGCGACGGCGACGAACGCCCTCGGGCGCTCGCCCCATGTCTCATCAGGCATCGCGGCGACCACGCACCCAGGACTGGGTCTGTCGGGAGAACGGTGGTGCGCCACCAGGCGCTGTTGTTCGAGTGGAAGTGAGACGACTCCACCGCTGGCCTGTCGTGGCAGCTCGGTGCAACTGGCGGCAGCCTGATCCGGAGACGCCGGGGAGGGTGCGAGCAGCCGCGACGACGTCGCGTCGGACTGGTACTGCCGGATGGGTCGCGCCTGACGAGCGAGACGGTGTACGCAAGAAAGCGGCGTTGCAGAGCCTCTTGAACCCTGGCCAGCTCGAACCCGGTGGATCTGGGCTGGTGGGCGATGCGCACCCGCTCCGCGGGAGCCGGGTTGGGAACTTCCGGGACGGTTTCACAGGTCGGGCCTAGGAGGTCACGGTGAAGGTCCATGGCGTAGCCGTTACGAAGCCACAGGGGAGAGAACCACTCCCTCAACAAGATCATCGACGTGGCCGAGGACGCGTACCTGAACGGGTCGGCCACTGGCGATCTGGCCACACGATCGGAGCGCGAGTGCTGACGATGCGCCTCGGTTACCCTTGCCCTCCTCGACCGCCGGGTGCTCGTCGAAGCGACAAACGAGCTCCTTGGACCGGAAGCGACTACGTTCCGCCACGGTCGAACTACCTGCGGAGCGGCCGAATGCCAAGTCCTGACGACGAGGACCGAGCGTTCGTGCTAAATCACCGCGATTGGCCTTCTTGGTCTCCCGACCATCGACAGCTCCGGTGCCCTGACACGCTGCGAAGAGCTGCAAAGAAACCGACATGAACGAACTCAGCCGGCGGAGAACCGGTACGGGTCGTTGGCAAGCTGTTGCGCAAAGCTGTAGACGAGCTGGCTGAACTGGGCCGGCTGGTCGAGGTTGCACAAGTGTCCGGCGCCGGCCATGACCCTCGCGCGACCGTTCCTGAGGCGTCGGACCTGGTCGTCCTGCTGGGCACAGTTGCGGCGGTCGTTCTCGCCGGTGACGACTAGCACCGGATGCGGATAGGTGTCCATGACCGAACGCCAGTCTGTGCCGGCCAACGGGGCAACGGAGTCACGTAGCCCCGCCCAGGACAGGCCGCCGTCGATGATCGTCTGGGCATAGGCGGGGTATGTGCGCCGCAAAGCCCGTGTCTGCAGAGCGTTAAGCGCGGGTTTCGGCCAAAGGGCCACGGCGAGTCGAGTGACGCGGGTCAGCAGCCGGTAGCGGCCTTGGCTGTAGTCGATCGAGCAGCCCGAGAGCACCAGCCCGGCCGTCAGTTGTGGGTATCGTCCTGCCACCGCCATCGCCACGTACCCGCCGAGGCTGAGTCCAATCAGCACGACAGGCCGGTGCGTGTCGCGGATCAGTTCGTCGGCGACGATCTGCCGGGCCCCATCGAGTGAGAAGCGTTCGTCAGCCCGGCTTCCATGGCCGGGCAGATCGACTGTGGTCACCTGTAACGCGCCGGCGAAACGGGCGACCTGCGGCGCCCACATCGCACTAGAGAGCCCGGCCCCATGAACGAACACAAGCCGGGGCACGACGTCATGCTCATCGACCACACGGTCAATGATATTCGGCCAGGGATGCCACCGACCGGTGAGACGCCTTGAGTTCGTGGCGGATGAGTCCCTGCGGAGACGCATACAACAGCCGGCTGTGTGAGAAATCGACCCAAGTCCTGCTCGTCACGGTGCTCACGGCGTTTGCGGAGCAAAGTTCCATGGCGCATCAGTTGCCGCCGTCGCCGCCAGAGCCGGCACCTCCAAGGGATTGCCGTACGCGTACCTCCCGACCAAGACGCACCCGCTCGGTGCGGTGGTCCAACGTCGCCTGGGCCAGGCGACGAACATCCTCGGCGCGCTGCGCTCGGCGACCACGGTTGGCATCACCCGTCCGGGTTAGCGGCACGTCCGACGGTGTTCACCCGCATCCCCGAAAGTGCATCGTCGCATGTCAGAAGCTATGTGTGGACGTTGGGGCCGGCGCCGAATGGTACTGAATCGGCTACAACTGCAACCAGGATGCCACTATCGATCTTGGTGCCGGGACCCGTTGGTAGCGCGATATTCCTGGCCCCGAAGACCCTGGGACTGCCACGATTCTATCCTCCGATTCTGGGATTCGGAGCGATCCGCCGGTTGAGCACGTCTTTCGGCTACGACCACAATGCGGACACTGGGATGGCCCAGAGTCGGTCTCCGAACGGAAGCGCATCGGGCCCGGTGTAGAGGAGGACGCCGAGTGTGAAGCGGTCCCCGAGCTTGTCGCGGAGGAATTCCAGACCGCGAAACTCCTTCTTGGTGATTGTCCTGGCTGACTTCACTTCGACACCGGCGACGCGGCGGCCAGAATCTTCGAGCACAAGGGCCACTTCGAGTCCGTCCGTGTCACGGAAGTGAGCGAGGCCTGCGTCGGTGTCGGACCACACCAGTTGCCGACGCAGCTCACCGGCCACGAACGCCTCGAACAGTCCGCCAGCCGCGTCGCTCACCACGCCGGGTTGCAGCGCTGAAGGCGTGACGTTGTTGAGTCGCGCGGCGAACCCCGTGTCGAGCAGCGAGACCTTGGGGCGCCCGGTCACTCGGCGCGTGAGGTTGTTGCCCCAAGCCGGGATCTGCTGAATCAGGTACAAGGTCTCAAGCAGATCGACATAGGAGTGCAGACTCGTCTCCGGGATGCCCGCGTCCCGGGCCACCCGAGCCTTGACGAGCTCCCCTGCGTTGTTCGCCGCGAGCAGTCGGATCAGGGTCGGCAGGAGATCGAGGTGGGAGAGCCGACTGACGTCGCGGGCGTCACGGCTGACGATTCGTTGGAGGTAGTTGTCGAACCAGGCGTTTCGGCGGCGACCGCTACGGCCCAGCGGCTCGGGATAGCTGCCAGCACAGATCATCGCGAGGTAGTTCTCGCGGGTGAGGGTCGTGTGTCGGCGCTGTAGTGCCTTGGTGTCGCCGGCCATGAGTCGGTCGACGAAGTCTTCTCGGCGTCCCTCGATCTCGCCGCGGCTGAGTCCGTATAGCACGACGGTTTCCGCCCGACCCGCGAGGCTCTCCTGCGTACCCGGTAGATCCAGCAGGTTCGCAGAGCCTGTGATGAGGAACCGGCCGGGTCGCCGATCCTCCTCGACCGCGTCCTTCATGGCTCGTACGAGTTCGGGTACCCGCTGGACCTCATCGATACCCAGCAACCCGGCGGTCTGCCGGACGAACCCGTCCGGGTCAGCCTTGGCTGCGTTGTACGTAGGCGCGGCGTCCAGGCTGAGGAACGTGGCCCCACGCCCCGCCAGGACCTCACGTACCAGCGTGCTCTTCCCGACCTGGCGGGCGCCTTGCAGAACCGTGATGGGGGTGTCCGAAAGCGTCTCCTCGATCAGTTCCTGTGCGAATCGGTGCCGCAGGGGGAGAGTCAACTCGACATCTGACATGCCCCCAGCGTAGCGGGTCTGACCTGCGTATTCGGTCAATCGCTCGCGGATTCGCGAAGATCGTCTCGCGGATTCACGAAGATCGTCTCGCGGATTCACGAACACTTTGCCCGCGCTTGGGGATCAGGAGTCCCTGATCAGCGGTGGGCTCAGCGCAGTGGTCGGGCCCGCCCGGTATAGCGCAGCGGGTCGACCCGGGCCGTCGGCGATGGTGCGCCCGGTCTCGGTGAGGAACCCAGGGGTGCTGGTGACCTTACGGTGGAAGTTGCGGGGGTCCAGCTCCGTGGCCCACACAGTTTCGTAGACGCGGCGAAGGTCGGAGACCGTGAACTCCGGGGGGCAGAAGGCAGTGGCCAGCGAGGTGTACTCAAGCTTGGCCCGGGCCCGTTCGACCCCGTCGGCGAGGATGACGTGGTGGTCGAATGCGAGCCGGGACCGCAGCGCCCGCTCTACGGGCAACCACGCTGCCGCTGAAGCGTCACCGCCGGGCCGGGGGTCACCAAGGGTGGGCGCCATCGCGAGGTAGGCGACGGACACCACCCGCATGCGGGGATCCCGCGAGGGGGAGCCGTACGTCCCGAGTTGTTCCAGATGGCCGGGGACGCGGCGCAGCCCGGTCTCCTCCGCGAGTTCGCGGGTCGCAGCCACGGGCAGGTCCTCGTCCGGCTGGACGAACCCGCCCGGCAAGGCCAGGCGTCCTGCGTACGGATCCTCGGCGCGGGTAACGAGCAGCACCCGCAGTGCTTCCTCGCGGATGGTCAAGGCAACCAAGTCCACAGTCACGGCGAACGACGGGAAGCTCGAGGGGTCGTATCCGGCGAGGTGGGCAGCGTGAGTCACAAGAAACAGAGTATCTCGTCAGGTTGACGAGAACAAGAAGGAGATTTAGAGTCATCATGACGATAACCCGACGGACCTGAGGACAGGCCATGGCCACCATCAAGCGCTACCCCCTGGTGCGGCACCTGCGCACCGCCCCTACCTCCCACGTGCTCCACCTGAACGCCGGCAAGGTCCGCCACGAAGGGGCCGGTCTGGCATTCTGGTTCAGGCCGCTGTCTGCGGTGATCAGCGAGATCCCGGTCGACGACCGCGAGCTGCCGCTGGTGGCGCATGCCCGCACCGCGGATCTGCAGGACGTAGCAGTGCAGGTCACGGTCAGCTTTCACTTCGGCGACCCGGCCTTAGTAGCCCGGCGGCTGGACTTCGCGATCGACCCCGATTCCGGGGTCTGGACCGGCACCCCACTGGAGCAGGTCGCCCAGCTGCTCAGCGAGCTCGCGACAGGGCAGGTCATGGATGCTATGGCGACGATGACGCTGCGCGACGCCGTCACCTCCGGTGGTGGCACGCTGCGTCAGGTCATCACAGCCGGCCTGCAGGCCGACGAGCGCCTCGCCGCGACCGGCATCACCGTCCTCGGCGCGCGGGTGCGGTCGGTTCGAGCGGACGCCGACATGGAGCGCTTCCTGCAGACCCCGGCCCGCGAGCAGGCTCAGACGGAGGCCGACAAGTCCACGTTCGAGCGCCGCGCCCTTGCGGTGGAACGGGAACGCGCGATCGCCGAGAACGAGCTCGCGAACAGGATCGAGCTCGCTGTCCGTGAGCAGGAGCTGGTCACCCAGGAGGGCACCAACGCCCGCACGCGGTCCGAGGAAGCCGCAGCCGCCGCGCTGATCGACGCCAACGGCGCGTCGGAGCGGCAGGGTCTGCTCGCAGAGGCCGACGCCCATAGTGCTCGAGTCGTCGGCGAGGCCGAGGCGGCCGCCGAAACAGCCCGAGTCGCCGCGTACGCCGGCGTGGACCAGCACGTCCTGGCTACCCTGGCCATCCGCGAGCTCGCCGCGCACCTGCCTGCAATCACAAACCTGACCATCACCCCGGACTTGCTCACCGGAGTTCTTGCGGGTCTGGCCAGACGAAACGGTTCTTGAGATGACGCTGGTCCCCCGCGTGGTTGTTGTTCACAGGCGCACGGAGCTCGACGAGCTTCTCGAACGGCACGGCACTCGAGGGCAGGCCGAATTCTTCCTCCGCACCCGCGGACTTACCTTGTCTGAGGCGCAGGCTCGGCACGACGCACAAAGCGATGCGATTCGACAGGTCAGGGCAGCCATCCCTGTCGACTGGCGCCGCGGGGACGCCGAACGCGACGACCTCCACAGGTTTGGCTTCGAGGCAGGTGACCTCGTTGTCGTGGTCGGGCAGGACGGCTTGGTCGCCAACACCGCGAAGTACCTCGATGCCCAGCCTGTGATCGGGATTGACCCCGAACCTGGTCGCAACCCCGGCGTCCTTGTCACCCATCGCCCCAACACAACAGGGGAGCTTCTGCTGGCCTCAGCGGCCGGCACGGCAGCCGTGCAGCACCGGGCGATGGTCCGGGCCACCCTCGACGACGGGCAGCAGCTCGACGCCCTCAACGAGATCTACATAGGGCACCCCTCGCACCAGTCCGCCCGCTACCAGATCGCCGTACCCGGTGCAGACGAGCCTGAACGGCAGTCATCGTCCGGGCTGATCACCACCAGTGGGACCGGCGCTACCGGATGGGCCGCGTCCATCAGCCGCGAACGAGTCACCCGGCTTTCTCTCCCTGGGGTGACGGACCAGGCCTTGGCGTGGTTCGTGCGCGAGGCGTGGCCCTCCCCTGCTACCGGCACGTCACTCACCTGCGGACTGCTCAACCCCGGCGACTCCTTGCGGATCGTCGTGGAGTCGGATGCCTTGGTCGTCTTCGGCGACGGACTTGAGACGGACCGGGTCACCGCAACCTGGGGCCAAAATGTCACCATCGGCCTCTCCGCCAGAAGCCTGCAACTGATTGTCTGACGATGGGTCCAGAGCGGGGCCGCACCGGACCCTCGTTGGGCATTGCGGCTCGCTCGGGTCTGCCCAACCGACGTTCGTCGAGGTCAGCACGGCTCGCTCGCGTCGCTGTGCGGTCGACCGGATAGCTGGCCCGTCAAGCCCATGAGGGCCGTCTCGCACAGTCACGTCGTTGGGACCCGCATCAGCACTCGTCTTGCACAGGGTGCGGGTGGTCGCGTTCGCGGGTTGATGTTGCGTCCCAACGGGTTCAGTCCAGGACGGCCCATCGTCCACCCCCGTCCACACCGGTTCATGTTGGTACCAGTTTCGGCCGCCCTGGCGTGTTCTCGGCGTGTCGCGCACACCTCTAAGTAGAGGGGCTCGCGAGCGGTCGCGGGCCCAGGTGCCGGTGGGTGGTGGTGAGCGCGGTGATGTCGGTGCATCGGATGTCGGTGGCGGGCGGGTTCCGGTACCTGCTGCGCCACACCGCGACGGGGGACACAACCCGGGGCCAGCAGACGTTGGTCGACTACTACGCGACCTCAGGTAACCCGCCGGGTCGCTGGCTCGGGTCCGGACTCGACGCGCTCGGCGGCGGTGCGGGTATCGCCCCTGGGTCGGTGGTGACGGAAGCGGCGATGTCTGCGGTGTTCGGCCGCGCCGTCGACCCGGTGACCGGGACGGCATTGGGAAGGGGATTCCCGACTCGAACAGGGCCCGACGGGGTGAGCCGCCCTGCGGGGGTTGCGGGATATGACTTGACGTTCACACCGGTGAAGTCCGTCAGCGTCCTGTGGGCCCTGGGTGACGGCGACACGCGGGCTGCGGTCCGGGCGGCGCACCACGCCGCTGTCGCCCAGACGGTCGCGGTGTTGGAATCCCGGGTCGCAGCTACGCGCGTCGGCTACGGCGGATCCACCCGGACCGCTGTCCGCGGTGTGGTGGCGGCGGCGTTTGACCACCCTGATACCCGGCACGGGGACCCGAATCTGCACCCCCACCTGGTCGTCGCCAACCGGGTCCAGGGCCCGGACGGGGTGTGGCGCACGGTGGACGGTCAGCAGCTGTTCGCCGCCGCCGTGGCCCTGTCCGAAACCTACGACGGGCTGCTCGCGGATGAGGTGGCGCGCCGCCTCCCGACCTCGTTCGGGTGGCGCGACCGAGGACTGCGCAGGACCCCGGGGTTCGAAGTCGACGGTATCGACGACGAGCTCCTGGCGCTGTTCTCCACTCGGTCCAGCGACATCAACACCCACCTCGGCGGTCTACTTGTGGCCTTCCACACCTCCCACGGGTGGGGCCCGAACCGGGTTGAGACGATCCGGCTGCGGCAGACCGCGACCTTGGCGACCCGCCCGGTCAAGCACGCCCGTCCCTGGTCGGACCTGCTGACCTCCTGGACCCAGCGGGCACGGCAGGCCACCGGCCTGGAACCCCGGGACCTGCTCGCCGCAGTGTTCGAGGGCGCGTACGCGCGGCCGCTGCGGGCCCGGGACATCGGCCCCGACTCACGCCGGGACCTCGCCGCCCTCGCGGTGATGGGCGTGCAGGAGAGACGGTCGACGTGGAACGGCTGGAACCTGGAAGCCGAAATCGCCCGCCTCGCCAAGAACCTGCCCATGGCGTCCGCTTTGGATCGGGCTGAGCTCCACGCCAGCCTCTTGGCAACCGCCCAAGCCGGGTGCGTCGCCCTCGACGGCGCAGACACTGGCCCGATCGAGGCCCGCGCAAGCCTCGTTGCAACCCCCTACCCCGACCATCCCAACTCGGAGGCGGCTGACCGACGGCCTAGGGACAGGTGGGCGACGATGGCGCGGCGCTGGACCACCAGCACCGTGTTGGACGCCGAGACCCGGCTGCTGACTGCGGCGACGACCGGGGCGGGCCCGGCCGTGCGGGATGGCTTCGCCGAACGCGTCGCCGCGGCGCTCACCTGCCCCGAGGGTCCGCCGCGGTCGCTGACCGCCCGCGGGATGCGCGCCCTGTCCGCGGATCAGGCCGCCGCGCTGGTCCAGGTGTGCTCGGCCGGGCGCGGCCTGCAGGTTCTGGTCGGCCCCGCAGGGTCGGGGAAGACCACCGCGTTGAAGGCGATCAAAGGGACCTGGGACCTGGACCCCGACCGGGCGACCAACACCGGCGGCGTCGTCGGATTGGCGCCGTCGGCGGTCGCCGCCGCACAACTGTCCGAAGCGTTGGGGACGCGGTGTGAGACGACGGCGAAGTGGCTCCACGAAACGGTCGGCCCCGGCGGGCAGCAACGCGCCGCGGTCATCGCCGAGCTGACCACCCGCCTGGACGGGCCCGCGACACCCGGGCAGTCGAGGATGAGCATGAAGGACACCCGACACCGGCCACCTACAGCCACGTCGTCCCAGAACTCGCCACCGACGCAGCCGACAAGATGGCGCAGGCCTACTGGTCCTAGAGCCTTTCAGCTGGGCGGAATCGTCCCAGCGCAAGGGCCAGGGCTCCGATCCCGCGGGGAGTCGCACGCCCACACGGCTGTTGGCACTCGGTCCCGCCGCGACTCGTGACGAGTCCAAAGCCGTCGGCCCGCGGCGACGATGCCCACACCGAGAGCAACGGCGAGCACGTTGGAGGCGACGTCCATGGCGTCGCGTCCACGATTCAGTGCCACCAACCAGCCCCTGAAACGCAAGACTCGGACCGGCACGCGTTCAATCCGGCCAAAACGTGGGATGCCAATACGTGGGATGCCCGATGGAACCTGAGTCGGCGCGATCTACGTGTAAAGAGTAGAGGGGCAATCCAGGAACGGAGGGCGCATGACAGGCAGTCGCGTAGCAGGCTCGTCCGTCCCGTCGGGCGACGAGTCCGGCTTCCGGCATTGGGCGACGGCGCGAGTCCCGGGACTGCGACGTAAGGCACACCTGTTGTGCGGGGACTGGCACCTCGCCGACGACCTCGTGCAGGAGACGCTGGTCTCGGTATACGCGAACTGGCCTCGGCTCGTCCGCCGTGGCTCACCGGATGCGTACAGCAATCGCGTCCTCGTGTCCCGATTCATCGACGATCGCCGTCGCCCCTGGCGTCGCGAATCGCCGACCGACTCGATGTCCGATTCGGAGGACTTCCGAGCGGCCCTCGAGTTCGATGCCGCCGAGCCGTTCGACCAGCTCCTCGCCGACGCGCTGGGTGCGCTCCCGGCCGACCAGCGAGCAGTCCTTGTCCTGCGTTACGCGGACGACCTCTCGCTGGACGAAGTCGCCGCATTGCTGAACGTGTCCGTGGGCACGGTCAAGAGCCGCGCGGCCAGAGGAAGTGAGCGGCTGCGCACCGAACTCGCCAAGAACGGATTCCAGGAGGCGGCCAGTACCGCCCCGCTGAACTCGGGAGTGAACAGATGAGCATCGACCTCCAGGAAGTCTTCGATACCGCCCGGAACGTCGCGCTGCCGCCCACGAAGGTCGATCTCAACGACGCCGTGAGGCGCGGCCGGCAGCGCCGGGCACGCCTGACCATGAGGAACGCAGCCACGGCTAGCGTCCTCGGCATCGCCGTGATGGGAGCCGGTGTCTTCGTCATGGGCAACCTCGGCCATGGATCGATCGGCTCCGTGCGGCCTCAGGTCGGCGGCCCACCCTCGGCGATGGCAAGCGTCGCTACCCCGACCCCAAGCAGGAGTAGCTCCGGCCAGGCCAGCGCACCTTCCGGACCGAAGGTGGATCCGTCAGCCCCGCCGAAGGATCCCGCCCTCGACCAGGTTCGCCTCGCCGATCCGGCACCCGGCTACCCCGTGCGCCGAAACCCCGACGAGGTCGCCCTCACTGCCGGTCTACCGGGCACCGACCAGCAGCTCTGGGTAGCGACCTTCCTGGTCGCAACGGACACCGGGCAAGGAGCCACAGTGATGGTCGGAGCCTTCCCGCTGCCCGCAACGCAGGGCATCCCCACGATTGCAGCTAGCCCCGGCCCGATCATCGACCGACCGACCGTTCAGGGCCGCCCGGCATACGTCACCATTGACGGCAATGAGAAGATCCTCTACTTCTCCAGCGGCCAGTACACCGTGATGATCACTGGATCCATTGGTGCCAGCACCGACCAACTGACCGCTCTCGCTGGGGGTCTTTCTGGCCTCCGCTGAACCGAGGATCGCGTGGCTCGTCGTGGGCGGCAGGGCCGCGAAGCCGTGCAGATACCAGCCGGCCCGTCATCGCTTGAGCTGAACGGAATTGCAACCACGATGGCACCATTGATCTTGAGCGCGCCTCAGACGTCCGGTATCGCTGCAGGTCAAGGGGTGGGCCGCCTGGGGATCGAACCCAGAACCCGCGGATTAAAAGTCCGCTGCTCTGCCGGTTGAGCTAACGGCCCGGGACGTGCACTAACTTCACGGACAAGCCGTGCCCGCGATCTCGCGGCGTC
>Ga0209068_10000068_pt1 | contig 61929 bp, 55 predicted proteins | sample ColStrG_CSR_2012_FD_187200 | JGI IMG/M metagenome (GOLD analysis project Ga0209068, IMG submission 187200) | Freshwater sediment microbial communities in response to fracking from Pennsylvania, USA - Cold Stream Run_MetaG_CSR_2012 (SPAdes)... | ecosystem: Environmental > Aquatic > Freshwater >...
ACTCCAATTTCGTCTTGAGGACGTGCTCTGGGGCATCAACAGCATCGTGCTCTACTACACAAATCAAAAGGGAACACGCACGGCAGAGTTCATGGAACTGTCTGCGAGCGGGAAAGTGATACGAGTTGTGGCGAACTACAATTCCTGACCGGGATAACAATTGTTGAGGCGTTCAGAATCCCCACCCTTTCGCGCACGCAAAACCCAGGTCCCTCCACTTCGCTCGCTACGCTTCGCTTCGGTCGGGATGACAAGTTGGCAGGGATTGGCAATCCCCACCCTTTTCGCAAGGGACGCGAAGAGGATGGGGCACATCAGTTCCAATCCGTGAGTTTACAGAGCTACCATTCGCTGTAGAGACTGTCGGAGACAATCTTTCTGATTTTGTCGAGGCCCTTGAGCCAGGCCATGTATTCGCTGCTGGCGCTCGCCTTGGCGTAGCCATCGGCAAAGGCGGCCATGTTGGGGTACTCGATGCTGACCACTACCAACCCGGCTTCCGGTCCGGCGAATCTAGCCTGCCATATTCGCGTGGTGGCCTGCATTCCGAGACTCTTCATGATCTGCCTGCCTTTTTCCAGTTCCTGGGCATAGGCGGCGGGATCGTCGGTCTTTACCGTGACCACCCGCAGGACGGTTGCTTTTTGCGCCACAGCGGCGCTCGACATGGCGAAGATTGCAAGGAAAGTCACTACCGCTATCGCTGCACTTTTTTTCATGGAACGTTTCCTCTCTCTTTTTTGAAATGGCGTTGATCACACCGGGTTCGGGCCCGGCACATGGTAGGGCCTGGGTCAGGGCAAGTCAATTCAATGAACACGCAGGCCCAGACGTCCTCGTCTGGGTGGGCGAGCGAAGCTCGCCAGCGCGGGCTGCGACTCTAGTCGAGCGCAAACCTGCGGAGCTTTCGCTCCGCTGGGCGGGCGGGGGCGCCCGCCGCTACATGGTTTGTGGGGGTTCGGGCTTTTCTCCGCGATAGACGCGGGCGATTCCGCGCACCAGGCGGCGCAGGGGCAGGCCGCTCTTGACGTCGGCGAAAAAGATTTCTCCCGTCCGGTTGCTGCGATAGAACCAGCGTTTGAGCAGGGCGAGATGCTCCATAGTTTCCAGAGCGGTCTTGGGGGGTGCGGATGGGAACGTGGCAAGCGTTGACTGGACACGGGACTCCATCGACTGCGATTTGGTGTGCTCCGTGCTCTGGATGGGAAATGGGATTGGGCCGGTGATCATTCCTCCGTCGATGGAAAAGAATGCCACTGATTCGGGGATGGCCGAGGGCTGCACCATGAGCGCGATGAGTTGATCGATGCGGTGCACGATCTCGGGGAGCTGGCCGAGGACGGGCTTGAGCTTTTCAACTTTGACGTGCAAGGCGGCGGCGCTTTCAAATTCGAGACTGGACGATGCCTGGTCACGCTGCACACTGATTTCCCGCACCAGCGAGTCGCCGGCGCTGTCGAAGTAGGCTTGCACCCGCGCCACTTCTGCGTGGTAGTCATCGTCAGTGCAGCCTTTGAAGCAGGGCGCGAGGCACATTTTCATTTCGGAGTAGATGCAGCCGGGAAATTGCGGGTCGGGATGGAGGTCGTCCACGCAGCGGCGCATTTTGAAGAAATCCAGGGAATCGTTGGCGAACTTTTCTGCCGCGGTGCGCGAAGGGAATGGCCCGTAGTAAATAGAGCGCCCGCCCGGGCGGCCGAGACGAGTGGTGATGGAGGCACGCGGGTATTCATTTTCCATGTGCAGCTTGAGCAGCGGGGCAAAACGCAAGCGCAGGCGGTCGCTGTAGGTTTTTGGGAAGGTGGAACGCAGCAGGCGATAGAGGAGAAAGCCAGATTCGAAGTCGGAGCCTGTGGCGGTGTATTCGATCGAGCGCACGCGATCGCGCAGGTTTAGTCTTCGGGCATGTTCCGGGGGGCCGAGAAGACGGTGCAGGCGGCGGCGCAGGTTGGCGGTCTTGCTGACATAAGGCTCTGCCTGGGGATCGGCGCCGCGCAGGAGGAAGACCGCAGGCGCGGAGGGGGCGGAGGCGAAAGCTTCAGCGTCGCGGTCGGGGACGAACTCCAGGCGCTCGGTCAGCACGGGTTCATTCTAGTTTAAGGGCGAAGGCAGCCACGGATTCACACGGATAAATACGGATCTGCACTCGAAGAATAGCTCGGTTCATTTTGCGATCGTGCCGGTTTTGCTGGCGGGTAAGAGCACTGCCGAGCTTTGCTCGGCCCGGACGGCCGAGGGCGGCCGTCCCCACACAGTTTGTGGTTACCGGAAGCTGGCGCTGCGGAATTTTTGGCGGAAGTCTTCGCCTTCCATTTTGATGATGCGGCACATTTCGTGCAATCGGGAGCGCATGCGTTCTCCGATGCGGTCGCCCAGGGTCTCGCGGCGTGTGGATCTCTGGGCACGGGCGAACTCCGAAGCAGGGTTCGCGTACGGGTCTTGGCCAACATCGTCCGTAAAGTTCGTGGTGATGACGGTAGTGCGCTTGTCATTGTAGCGCGTATTGAGGATCAGGCTCACCGTGTCCCAGACCCATTCGGTGGGCTTGACGGCGCCGAGCTCGTCGAGCACCAGGACTTCAGTCTCGAAAACCGGGCGCAGGACTTCGAGTTCTGTAGCCTTCACCGAATCGTTGTAGGAGTTCTGGATCTGCTTCAGCAATTCGCGGTAATCGTAGAACAGGCAGGCAATGCCTTTGCTGAGGATCAGTTCTTTGACGATACCGACCGCCAGATGCGTCTTGCCTACACCGATGCCGCCAATGAGCAGCAGGCCTGTTGTGTCGACTGGATACTCCTCCACAAACTTGCATGCTGCCAACCGGGAGGATGCCAGCGCCCGATGGGGACCGTCGAACTCGAAATTTGAAAGTTCGCAGTGTTCATAACGTTTGGGGATGCGGGCAGCCGTGAGCAGCGCCTGGGTACGCGCCTGCAGGCGGCAATCGCACCGCGTTACCCGACGTTCGGAGCCGATGGAAACTGATTTCCAGCCAGTGCCTTCACACAGAGGACAAATGTCCACAGAAACTTTCATGACCTGAGTTCTTTTCCTTGTCTTCGTCTTCCTTACTTGTCTGCTTTTCCTTTTCTTAAACTTTGCGCTCGCGGACTGGTTTCGCGCAAGTGGCAAAGACGGTGTGCCTGTGTACATCCTGTGGAGTTGCCCAACGGACTGTGGAGGGCTGAGGAAATAGAGAGCTTGCAGGACTTTAGCTCCAAAAACGGAGGACGCTGACGAACACCCGCCTGCCACCCGGTATTGCTCCGCGATCTTATGCGCCATCTTCGCAGCCAGAAGATCAATCTCCGTGGTTTCAGTCAGTTCTCAGATACAAGTTTTCGGTTCTCAGTTTCGATCGGTCAGGCGAGTGGTGAGAGGTCCATCCGCCCTACCCGTAACGTTTTTCTTGGACCGAACCACCACTTTTGCGGCGTCTCCGGGTGGGAGAGTGGCCTGATTCCCGCCATCTTCTGGCCTCGACTCGCAGGGGTGACCCAAAAGCGGCACCCGGTGCGGATTTCCACAGTTGACATTCGCAGCAGACGGTAGCTAAATAGGGCCGCTAGGTTTCCCACTCAGCGAGTGCTCGTCCTACCTCCCCTGTGCGCGCTGGGGGACTAACGAGACCTGCCAGGAGAGAAGATGAATAAAGCTGATCTCATTGACCGAATTGCAGCTGGTTGCCATATCAGCAAGACCCAGGCAGCCACGGCTATCGACACCGCTGTCGACAGCATCACTTCTGCTCTGAAGAAAGGGGATCGGGTAGCGTTGATTGGTTTTGGCACGTTCTCCGTCTCGCAGAGAAAGGCCCGTAACGGGCGCAATCCGCAGACCGGCGCCACCATCAAGATCGCTGCCCGGAAAGTCGCCAAGTTTTCAGCCGGAGCCGAACTCAAGAAGGCGGTCAACCGCGGTAAATAGGCCAAGCTTAGGTACCCAACGGCAGGAGGTCGGTCCTGCCGTTTTTTATTTTGAGAAGGTTTTGTGGAGCGGGCCCCTCGCCCGCGTGCTTTTGGGGTTGTAGCGAGATAATCTGCCCTCACCCTCCGAGGGCGGGACGCCGGCGCTACGAAAACCTGGGCTGACAACCCGGGGCTCTCCGGGTTGCTGAATCCTGCGCCAATCCTTTAGAATCTAATGTCTCGAATCAAGTTTGGAGACCCCATGAAGGCAGCCGTTCACCCCGCTTATAACGAAGTCCGCGTCATGTGCGCTTGTGGCAGCAGCTTTACCACGCGCTCGACCCATAAAGGCGATATCCACGTGGAAATTTGCTCCTCCTGTCATCCCTTTTTCACCGGCAAGCAGAAATTGCTGGATACGGCCGGTCGTGTGGAGCGCTTCCGCCGGAAGTACGCCAAGGCGGAGCCGGTCAAGAAGTAAGAGGCTGGCCACGGATTTCGCGAATTTGCACGCATTCTTAAAGCCCCTGCTCTTGCGGGGGCTTTGTTTTTTTGGTCGACAGGTAGAATAGAGACGTGCGCAAGTATTGGGACAATCCGGGGCCCGGCGCGGGCGAGTCGCCCGCGACCACACGGGCGGTGCCTGTTCCTTTGTCCGTAATGATCGGGAACGTGCGCATTGCTCCGGCTACCGTACTCGCCCCCATGGCCGGGGTCACGGATACCGTGTTTCGGCGCTTCATTCGCAACCTGGGCGGGTGCGGGCTGATCATGACTGAGTTCACCTCGGCCGATGGCATCCTTCGCTCCAAGGACAGGAAGGCCAAGCTTTACCTGCATTTCTACGAGGACGAGCATCCTATTTCGGCGCAGCTCTTTGGCAGTGATCCCCAGGTGATGGCAGACGCGGCCCGCATCGTCGAAGATCTTGGTTTCGACCTGGTGGACCTGAATTTGGGCTGCCCGGCGAAGAAAGTAGTGAAGTGCAACGGCGGTTCGGGGCTGCTGAAGGATTTGCCTGCGATCGGGAAGATCTTCGACGCGGTGCGTTCGGCGGTCACGATTCCGTTCACGGTGAAGTTTCGCGCCGGCTGGAATGACGAGAACGTGGTTTGCGTCGAGCTGGCCAAGATGGCGGAGGACTGTGGACTGTGCGCGGTGGCGCTGCATGCGCGCACCCGCGAGCAGGGCTACAGCGGGCAGGCGCGCTGGGACTGGATTGCCGCAGTGAAGCAGGCGGTTAAGATTCCGGTGATCGGCAATGGCGATATCCGCACGCCGGAAGACGCTTGCGCCATGGTCGCGCAGACGGGATGCGACGCTGTGATGATCGGGCGGACGGCGCCGTCGAATCCGTGGATCTTCCGGCAAATCGAGCAATATTGCAACACCACAGCTCATGGAGCGGCGGGCGTCCTCGCCCACCCGGCCGAGCGCAGCTCTGAGGTTCAGGCCTCAGGGGCTAAAGCCCCCAGTTCTTCCTCTGGAGCCTTCGGCACGACTGAAGTCGTGCGCTTCCCATTCCGCTCAGCCCCCGGAGATCTCGCTGAGCCTACGAAGCTATACGACCAGCCCAGCGAGGCTGACCGTTACCAGATGATCCGGACTTACTTTGAGATGCTGATCGAGGAGGAGATGCCGGGAGCGGAAGGCAAGATGAAGCAGTTCGCATCCTGGTTCACTCATGGAGTGGCAGGTGGCGCAGCGCTGCGCAAGGCGATCTACGAATCCAAGAGTCGAGTGGAAATTTTGACCAGCGTGGAAGCATTTTTCGAAAACCGGCTGAGCTTGTGTGGCGCGGGCGCCCCCGCCCGCGAGGTCGTGGATTCGATTCCTTGAGAGTGCCCGGTAAGGCTACTTTGCAGGTACGTAGAAGTAATAGTCAGCGACGTAACTACTCTTGGACGTAGCATCCAGATTGGAAGAGGTACACCGCGGTGCTGCGGGTGGCTGTCCGCCCTTGGTGTGGACGCGCTGAATGGTAGAAACACCTGCCAGGGCTCCGCTTCCGGAATGGCCGGTCGCAGTCAACAACAACCAGGGAATTGCATCGGCATCAGGCGAGTCCGCCTTGGCCAGTACTTTCCCGGTAACTTCGCTCCCGTCAATGTGCTTCCAGGTGGGACCGGCGTAGTGGCGCCCGATGACCCGGTCTGTGCTATCTCGAAGTTCAGCCTCAGGCGCTTTGAACACCCATGCGGGTTGGCCATCTGTACCCAGCTGACAAGAGTAAATCTGAAATCCAGTCGCATGCGCTGCCAGGACTAGATCTTCACCGGCAGGGGCTTTGATCTTGTCCGGGACCTCAGGCTTGGTGGACTCCTGCGCCACCGCGAATGTGAGGAGGCACAGCAGACTGACAATTTTAGAGACTCGTGAATTCACCCGCGGATTTTACACCCAGCTAATTGACTGCTGGTGGGGGAGTTCATCTGGCGAGCTTCGCTCGCCTGCCCAGACGAGGACGTCTGGGCCTACGTGGGTCTTGGTGATCACGTCGGCCCAGCCCGTACTCAAAACCTCCTGCAATCACGCTTCTGACATCAGGCTGCCGTGCTGGAAGTGATATTGCAGGATTTTTGCCGCCAAAGTCGGATTCACGGTACCCGATTCCGGATCGATCGTGCGTACGACTTCCCCGCGGCACACTACTTCGGCCGCGGCCAGTCCTGCGATTTCCGCCGGCAGCACGAGATTGATCTCGAGCAGCGCGTTGGGGGCGACGGATTCCTCCGCCTGGAAGAGCATTCCCGAGCGGCTGATGTTTTCGGTTGTACCCTGGCGCCAGTCCCGCTCTCCGACCAGCCGGTATTTCAGCGGCAGGTGGAGATCGAAACGGGTAGCGCGGAAGGGTGAAGATACTTTGCTGCGTGGGCGTGCGGCCGGAACATGTTGTACCAATCGAGCAGACATCTGAACCTCCTGTGGGGGTGGGGTATCGAGCACCTCCCGCACCTTTGCCTGGAGTGCGGGGAGGGTAAAGGGCTTCTGGAGCAGGGTGATGCCCTGGTCCAGCGTGCCGTTGTGGCCAATGTGATTCTCCGTGTAGCCCGACATGTACAGCACTTTCATGGCGGGACGAGTCGGAGAAATATGATTGGCCAATTCGCGCCCGTTCATTCCCGGCATGATGACGTCTGTCAGCAGCAGGTGAATGGGGCCTTTGTGTGACTGGGAAAGCTGTATGGCGGCCGGGCCGTCGGGAGCGTCGAAAACGCTGTATCCCTGGTTCTCGAGAGCCTGACGGGCGAGGCGTCGCAGGTGTTCTTCGTCCTCCACCAGCAAGACTACTTCATGACCCTGGCTGAGCAGCTCCTGGGCCAGGGCGGGCTGCACGGCCACTGGCTGGCTGGGTGCGCTGAATCGTGGAAGGTAGATCTTGAAGGTGGTGCCTTTGCCGGCTTCGCTGTAGAGCCAGATGTAGCCTTCGCTCTGTTTGACGATGCCATATACGGTGGAGAGGCCAAGGCCGGTGCCCTTCAGTCCCTTGGTGGTATAGAAAGGTTCGAAGATGTGGCTCTGGGTGTCGGCGTCCATGCCCATGCCGGTGTCGCTGATGGCCAGCATCACGTAGTCGCCGGGTTTTACCGGTGAGTGGAAGCGAGCGTAGTTGGCATCGAGCGTGACGTTCGCGGTCTCGATTGTCAGCTTGCCGCCTTGTGGCATGGCGTCGCGGGCATTGACCGCCAGGTTCATGATGACCTGCTCGATCTGGCCAGGATCGGCTTTGACCGCGCCGATATCTGGTCCGGGAACCATGACCAGATCGATGTCTTCGCCGATCAGCCGGGTCAGCATTTTCAGGTTCTCCGTGACCACGCCGTTCAGGTCCAAAATCTTGGGAGCCAACATCTGCTTGCGGCTGAATGCCAGCAGCTGGCGAGTGAGCGCGGTAGCACGAGCGGCGGCGTTGGCGATCTCCTGCGCGTGCCCGCGCAGTGTGGGCTCGGGACCCAGACGTTCTAGCAGAAATTCGGAATATCCCGAGATCACCATCAGCAGGTTGTTGAAGTCATGCGCGATGCCGCCTGCCAGCCGGCCTATCGCCTCCATCTTCTGGGCCTGGCGGAGCTGCTGCTCTAGGGCGCGGCGCTCGGTCACATCCTCCGCAAAAAGTTCGAACAGGATTTCGTTGCCATTTTCCCGGAAGGCGCGGCCGGAGAGGCGCACGCTGATGGAAGCGCCGTCTTTGCGAATCCAGTCGGCAGCCAGGCCCTGGAATTTTTCCAGCGAGCGCAGGTAGTCGGCCAGGCTGAACCACTGCTGGAAGTCCGAATACAGATTGGCGAGATTGCGGCCGACCAGTTCCGATCCCGTCTCATATCCCAGCATGGCGACCAGGGCCGGGTTCACATCGAGCAGAATGCCACTCGAGTTGCAGCGGCAAACCCCGTAGGGAGCGTGGGTCACGAGGGATCGGAAGTTGATCTCCGAACGCCGCAATCCTTCCTGAGCCGAGCGCAGAGCTGCATTGAAGAAGCAGATGAGCCCCGCAACAAAAACGAACAGGGTGAGATGTATGATGGCGCGGCGATATTCAGGATAGGTGTGCGCGCCCGCCAGTGAGAAGTACGCGCTCACCGTCAAGGCGAAGGACGTAGCGACCAGGCCCGGCTTCCAGCCGCCGTACCATGCGCTGACCATGATGGCGACGGAGAAAACCACCAGGCGGCTCTCCACGACGTCGGCAAGCAGGAAGGCTGGAATCAGGGCAAGAATAATGCTGAGAACCGCGACGCCGTATCGGAGTATCGGGGCCCGAGCCGGAGGGATGTAGCGCTGGCGAAGAAGGGGGAGCTTCGCTCGCATGAGAAGAATTTAATTCCCGGAACGGGATCGCGCGAGTTACGGGAGTGCATCTGCACGTGGGCCAATTGACGGTGGCAGGAAGAATATCGGCACTGAGGCAACCCGTACGACCGAGTGAGCAAACGGGGTTGCGTCGAAATTGTATGGTCCGACAATATCTGTGTGGGGCCGGGTCAGAGACCCGGTTCCACACGTACTGAGCGCTGAAGGGCGCCTTCAGCCACCTTCATTGTCATCCCGAGCGCCAGCCCGAGCCGCGCTTGCGCGGTGAGGGCAAGAGAGGGACCTGGGTTTGTGCGGCGCATGGAAGGAGCGTTGCGCGATCTAAAGATTGCTCGGGATGACAGCTCTAACTTCCGGACTCGGCGGAACCAGCCGCAGTCGGCAACCGCCTGCCGGGCCTTGCGCACCTTGACGTGGAAACGCGACACTATAAGATCATCTGCCTATGATCTGCGCTCCCGGAAGTCTACGTCGATGAACATCGGCTTGTTTGGCGGCACCTTCGATCCGATCCATCACGGGCATGTCGCGCTGGCGCGGGCGGCCAAGGAGCGCTTTGATCTCAGCCGCATCTATTTTGTTCCCGCCAATGTTCCTCCTCACAAACAGCGGCAGGCGCTGGCATCCTATTTCCATCGCTACGCCATGGTGGCTCTGGCAACCCTGGGTGAGAAAACGTTTGTGCCTTCGCTGCTGGAGGCTCCGGGAGCGGTTGCGGTTGCGGCGGCCGGGAAGTCGCGTCAGCAGGACAGCGCCCTAGCCGGGGCAAACTACAGTATCGACACGGTACAACGTCTCAAAGCCTCGCTAAAGAAAATTGACCGTCTGTTTTTCCTGATCGGCATCGACGCTTTTGCGGAAATCGCCAAATGGCACCAGCCCGAGGCGCTGTTTCGCGAATGTGAGTTCATCGTGGCCAGCCGCCCCGGGTATTCACTGGCGGATGTGGCGAACGCGCTGCCGGAGAAGCTTCGTCCCGCCCCTGCCGTAAGCCAGCCCTTCGCCAAACAGCCAGCCAAGGGAGACCTGGTGCTGACCGGAGCGACGGTACATCTGCTGGACAGCGTGCATCAGCCGGTCTCGGCGACCGCAATCCGGGAGGCCGTCGCGGCCAAGAAGCCGTTGCGAAAATTTGTGGACGCGGCGGTTGAGGAGTACATCAAGAAACAGGGACTATATTCCTAGTTGTCAGTTTCCGGTTGTCAGTTGTCAGTCTACGAAGAACCTGGGCGTCGGCTACAATGGACTAGCTGACGACCGACGACTGAGGACCGACGACTGACCCTGCATGAAGAACGACTCGAAGCTACAAATCTCCGAAGCCATCCGTGCCTGCCTGGAAAAAAAGGCAGAAGAAATCACCATACTGGAGCTGGAACAAGGATCGGGAGCGTTCACCGATTACTTCGTGGTGTGCAGCGGCAGCAATCCCCGGCAGGTACAGGCCATTTCGGACGAAGTGGAAGATCGTCTGGAACAAGCCGGGATGCGGCCCAATCAAATCGAGGGCTACAAGCAGGCCGAGTGGGTGTTGCTCGATTATGTCGATTTCGTAGTCCACATTTTCTCGGACAAGGCGCGCAAATTCTACGATCTTGAGCGACTGTGGAAGTCGGCCAAGCGGATCGAACCGTCCGATCTCGTGACCGAAGGCCGGCGGCAGAAGCGCGCCCCGGTGCGTGGCCTGAGGAAGAAGCGGGCTTAGCCCGACCCGGTACGGATTTCCTTTGTGTGACTTCGTGCCCTTCGTGGTTAAATTCGGTCTGTGAAGATCAAAGTGGCCTGGGTCGGGAAAACAAAGGAACCGGCCATCCAGTCCCTGACCGATGAGTACCTGAAGCGTCTTGCCCGTTACGCCGACGTGGAAGGAATCGCACTCAAAGATGAAGCGAGCCTGTTGAAATTTTGCGCCCGGGATGCCCGTCCCAGGCACAGACTGGTGCTCCTGGACAGCAAGGGGAAGCAATTCTCCTCCGAGGAGCTGGCAAAGATTCTGGGCGACTATCAGGACCGTAACGCATTGCCGCTATTGTTCGGATTGGGCCCCGCAGATGGCTTCACCGACCATGCCCGGAAAGAGGCGACGCTGGTGCTTTCCCTGGGCAAGATGACGCTGGCACACGAGTTAGCGCGCATCGTGTTGCTGGAGCAACTCTACCGCGCGTTCACTATTCTAAAAGGTCACCCCTATCATCTGGGACACTGAGAGCATTCAGGAATTCAGGCGTGTACCTTCGTGATGTTCCGTCCGCTGCTCTGAAAGCTTAGAGTAGGTATAGCAGCGGAACATTGCTGGTATTTCAGCCCTCCCCCAAGGACTCATACGATGAAGAATCCGTTCGAAGTGCTTAAGACGAAAGAACAAGAGATGGCCAAGGTCAGGAAAGAAGTCGACGCGTTGCGGGTCACCATCCGGCTGATCGGCGACGAGAATGCCCATCCGGCTGATTCGCAAGTCGATCTGCGCTCAGTCATCGAGATGCCGTAAGCAGAAGTTCCTGGTAGCCCGCCTGGAGTAATCAATAAGTTGGACGCAAGGGCGGGTGTCCGCCCCTGTGCGCGATTCTTCGCTCATCTCCCTAGCGGCATCCCCGCCGAGATCTGTCCGGAACAGGTACAATCAAGAATTCGCCTGTATGCAGGACATCCGCCGTGGTCTCATCATCGTGAACACCGGCCCAGGCAAAGGCAAGACGACCGCAGCCATGGGGACGGCTTTGCGGGCGGTAGGCCAGGGTATGCGCGTCCTGATGCTGCAATTCTTAAAGGGATCCTGGCATTACGGCGAACTGGATGCGGTCCAGGCCTTTGGCGACAAGTTTGTCATGAAGCAGATGGGACGCGGTTTCGTGAAAGTGGGGACCGAAAAGCCCGATCCCGAAGATGTCCGCATGGTTGAGGAAGCCTGGGCGGAAGGCGAGCGGGCGATCCAGTCTGGAACCTGGGATCTGGTGATCCTGGACGAGATCAATTACGCGATCAGCTACGGCATGCTCGATCCCGCCCGGGTGGTGGAGACTCTAAAAAGCAAACCCGAGATGGTGCACATTATCTTGACCGGGCGCAACGCCCATCCGACAATTGTCGAGCTTGCCGACACTGTGACCGAGATGCGCCAGATCAAGCATGCGTATGAGAAGGGAGTAATGGCGCAGAGGGGCATTGAATATTGAAGTATTGAGTAATTTTGTAATTGAGAAATTGGGTAATTGGCGCTTCAAAAGCGGGTTTTCAATTACACAATTACGCAATTTCCCGATCTTTATGACCTGGTTCAAACGAGAAGCCGGCGAGCTGGATACTTCGGGCGAGCGCAAGGTGCGCACCGAGGGGCTGTGGGTGAAGTGTGAGACCTGCCGGCAGATCATCTGGAAAAAGGATCTGGCGGAGAATCTGAACGTCTGTCCGAAGTGCGACCGGCATTTTCGCATTGACGCGCGTACCCGCCTGGCACAGCTCCTGGACGATAACGAATACGAAGTCTTCGACTCCAACCTGGCTTCCACCGACCCGCTGAAGTTCGTTGATCTCAAGGCCTACTCGGCGCGCCTGAAGCAGGCGCAGGCGGACACCGGCCTGAAGGACGCCATCATCAACGCTCGCGGCAAGTTGAACGGCCGCCCGGTAATCGTGAGCGCGATGGAATACGCCTTCATCGGCGGCAGCATGGGAGCAGTCGTGGGTGAGGCCATCACTCGAGCCATTGAACAGGCCACGGAAACCAGGGCTCCGATTGTCATCGTCGCGGCTTCAGGTGGAGCGCGCATGATGGAAGGCGTGATCAGCTTGATGCAGCTGGCCAAGATCTCCGCGGCGTTGGCGCGACTGGACGAAGCCAGGGTCCCATTCATTTCGGTGCTCACCGATCCGACCACGGGAGGCGTGACCGCTTCCTTTGCGATGCTGGGCGATTTGAATATTGCAGAACCGGGAGCCCTGATCGGATTTGCCGGTCCCCGGGTTATCGAGCAGACCATACGCCAGAAGCTTCCCCAGGGCTTTCAGCGAAGCGAATTCCTGCTGGAGCACGGCATGCTGGATGCAGTGGTGCATCGCCGGCAACTGAAGTCGTATATTGCACGGGCGCTGGAGTTCATGGATAACCAGTCGTCAGTCGTCGGTCGTCAGGCGGTTGTTTAAAACCCAGTGGTCAGTTTTTAGTTCTCAGTTGCCAGTTTGTCCGTCGAGCTGCGCCTTTCCTCGCTTCAATCCTTCAGTTACGCCCTTCAACGGTACGACCTCGAAAGCTCAAAGGTGAAACTGTTACCCTAAGATTTGGCTGACGACCGAAGACCGACGACTGACGACTGATGTCCGCCTACGAAACTGCCATCGCACGCATGTACGCGCTGGGCCATGAGCTGGCTCAGACGCCGTCGCACAAGTTCGATCTGGCGCACATGCGGACTCTGCTGGGCGCGCTGGAGAACCCGGAGCGACGCTTCCCGGGCGTGCTGATTGCGGGGACGAATGGCAAGGGCTCGACTGCGGCCACGCTGGCCTCGATCTTGCGGGCTTCAAGGCTTCGAACCGGGCTCTATACGTCTCCGCACCTGGTGCGAATCAACGAGCGCATCCAGATCAGCGGGGAGCAAATCAGCGACGACGACTTTGCCCTGCTGCACGACCTGGTGGACCGCACGGCAGAGCGCCTGGTAGGCGAGGGCGAGTTGCCCTGGCATCCCAGCTTCTTTGAAATGCTGACCGCGATGGCATTCGAGTATTTCGCGCGCAGGAAGGTGGACATTGCGATCCTCGAAGTCGGCATGGGCGGGAGGCTGGACGCTACGAACGTCGTCGAACCACGAGTCAGTGTCATCACCGATATATCGCTCGATCACCAGAAGTTTTTGGGCGATACCGTGGCTGAGATCGCGGGTGAAAAGGCGGGGATCATCCGGCCCGGCGGCGTAGTGATCACGCTACCGCAACAGCCGCAGGCCAACGACGTGATCGGACGCACGATTATGGATCTGGGAGCGCGGGCGGTGAACGCAGTGCCGTATGTACCACCGGTGAGCCCGGCTAGTACCCAGTACCAGGTAGCCAGTACCGAGAAAAATCTCGCGCCGGTTTCCCGGTATCCATTGCAGGTGATGGGGAGGCAGATTCTGGTGGAGACTCCGCTGATCGGACGGCACCAGCTGAGAAATGTGGCGTTGGCGGTCTCGGCTGCGGAAGAGCTGGGGCGACAGGGTTTCCCGGTTACGGCGGACTCGATCGAGCGCGGCATCCGGGAAACGCGTTGGCCGGGGCGGTTCCAGGTCGTACCGGCAACAAGCAATACGCCCGAGTTTGTGCTCGATGTCGCGCATAATCCGGCCGGGGCATGGGCTCTGCGGTCAACTTTGTCGGCCGGCTATCCGGACCGCTCGCTCACATTTATTTTTGGGGCGATGCGGGACAAGGCGATCAGCGAGATGGCAGAAATTCTGTTTCCACTGGCAGAGCGCGTAATCGCCACCCGGGCGGACAATCCGCGGTCGGCTGCACCCAATGAGATTCGCGCAGCGGCATCGCGGGTCTCGACACAGATCGAAGAAGCCCCGGATGTGGCAGCGGCCATCGCGCTGACGCTCGCATCGCCACGACAGGATGCTGTGGTGGTTATTACAGGATCGATATACATTGTAGGAGAGGCGATGCGACTGCTCGGCGTGCGCATCTAAACCAGCAGTGCCGTCCCGTGAAGACACCGACTCCCGAGATCGATAACCGCGGCGCCCCAGAAACTGAGACCACCAGCGCTGTGCGCCCGCTTCCGCTGGCCGGAGCTGGCGTCCCCAAACGCCATGGGTGGCCCAGCCGGTTGCGTTCGTACTTCATCTTCGATCCGCTCATCTGGCTTATTACGGTTGTTCTTGGAATTATTTCCATACCGGTTTCCCTGTTCGGCGAGAAGGGCCGCATCCTGCATGCCTTCGCCCGCTTCTGGTCGGTGCTGATCATGAAGATCATCGGCTCGCCGACGACGGTCACCGGGCTGGACAAGATCGACACGTCGCGGCCTTACGTATACGCGGTGAACCACGCTTCGGCTCTGGACATTCCCATGCTGTATGTGGACCTGCCCTTCCAGTTCCGCATCGTCTTCAAGAAAGAGTTGCTTTCTTATCCGATTGTGGGCTGGCATCTTAAACGCTCAGGGCAGATTTGTATCGACCAGCAGAATCCGTCAGGATCGATTGGCAGCATTCGTTCAGCTCTGAAAGGTCTCAAGGGTGGACTGCCGCTGGTGATCTTCCCCGAGGGCGGCCGCACTCCCGACGGCGAGATCAAGCCGTTCCTGCCGGGAGCGTTTTTTCTCGCGATCAAGGCGCAAGTGGATATTGTGCCGGTGGCCCTGGTTGGAAGTTACGAACTCCTGCCCATGAACACCTATCACATCAAGCCCCGTCCCCTGGAGATGCGTGTGGGCCAGCCCATTGCAACAGCTGGGTACACGCTCAGGAACATGGAAGAGCTTTCGGACAAGGTGCACGGAGCGGTGGTGGATTTGTATCTGAAACCAGTTGCCAGTGATCAGTTGTCAGTTGTCAGTGATGGCTGATCGGTGGTTTCATGTGACGCCTGCAGGCGGATTTCTTCTACTTTCTCTGCGATGGCATACTTCAGGTCGTCGACCCCTTTGCCGGTTACCGCGGAAATAGGAAACAACTCGAGGCTTTTCTTCTTGCAATAGCGCTTGAGCTTGGCCAGCTTCTCTTTGTTGGCGATGTCGATTTTGGAAGCCACCATGATCATGGGTTTCTCGTCCAGATGAGCTCCGAAGCTGGCCAGTTCCTGATTGATGACTTCGATATCGTTCACCGGGTCCGGCCGTCCGCTGGCATCGGAGACATCCACCAGGTGCACCAGCAGGCGAGTGCGCTCGATGTGCCGCAGGAACTGCGTGCCCAGCCCTGCGCCGGTGTGCGCACCTTCGATCAGGCCGGGGATATCGGCCACGACGAAACTTTTTTCGTCGGGGGGTTGCCCCGCAACGGCCACACCCAGGTTTGGCTGCAACGTGGTAAAGGGATAATCCGCAATCTTGGGCCGGGCCGCCGAGATGCGCGCGATCAATGTGGACTTGCCCACATTGGGATAGCCTACGAGGCCGACGTCAGCGAGCAGTTTCAACTCCAACCGGAAGACCCGTTCCTCGCCGGGTCGCCCGGGTTCATGTTCTCGCGGCGCCTGGTGGGTTGACGTGGCAAAGCGGGCATTTCCCCGCCCGCCGCGCCCGCCGCAGGCAATGACGATGCGATCGTCGGGCCGGGAGAAGTCATGCACCTTCTCTCCGGTTTCGTCGTCATAGACGATCGTGCCTACCGGAACTTTCAGCAGGACGTCAACGCCCTCGCGGCCGGTCCGATTGGAGCCTTCGCCGTGCCGTCCCCGTTGAGCTTTGTATTCCGGATTGAAGCGGAAGTGCACCAGCGTATTGTGGCGCTCGCTGGATTCCATGATCACGTCGCCACCCTTGCCGCCGTCGCCGCCCGAGGGGCCGCCGCGCGGGACATACTTCTCCCTGCGGAAGGCCATGCAGCCATTGCCGCCGTCGCCGGCTTTGACCCGAATTTTAGCCTCATCGATGAACATGGGAAACCAGCCGTCAGCCCTCAGCTATCAGCCTTCAGCAAAACCTTGCCTTTGTGAAGGATGGGAACTTGCTGAAAGCTGATGGCTGAGAGCTGACAGCTTTAGACAAAAACGCCCCGGCCCGCGCCGAGGCTTCGGGCCGCTTGCCTGCTCGCGACCCTGCGTTTGTCTGTATGCGGCACCGCTACTTTGCTGCGAGCGGCTCGATCATGACGAACTTGCCCATCGAGCCCTTGTCCAGGAACTTGATGCGGCCGCTGATCTTGGCAAATAGTGTGTCGTCTTTGCCGCGACCGACGTTGAGGCCGGGCTTTACCCGGGTCCCGCGCTGGCGCACGATGATGGTGCCGCCCGGGACCACCTGTCCGCCGAAAGCCTTAAAACCTAGCCGCTGCGCGTTTGAATCACGGCCATTGCGTGAACTGCCTAAACCTTTTTTATGTGCCATGCTCTGGTTTCCCGTTTCTAGTTTCTGGTTTCTTCTCTGCGTCGGGCAGGATGCCTCGGACAGCCGACGCTACTTTTTCTTCTTCGCCGCCGTCTTCGGCGCTGATTTCCTGGCTGCCGTTTTCTTCCCGGCAGACTTGGCCGCCTTGGCTTCGGCCGCCGGCGCTTCATCTGCCTCGGCCGGTTTCACCTTTCTCGGCTTGGGTTCTTTCTTGGGAAGTTCTGGCGCAGTGAACTTCTGTCCATCGATTGCAATCTCAGTGATGCGTACGGCGGTGTATCCCTGGCGGTGTCCCCGCAGCTTCTTGTACTGCTTCTTGCGCTTGTAGTGGAAGACCAGGATCTTCGCGCCACGGCCCTGCTCCATGACTTGACCAGTCACGACGGCGGCCGACTGGGGGCGGCCGATCTGGCCGGGCTCCCCCGATACCGCGAGCACATCGTTGAACTCGATTTTCCCGTCGTTGTTGTTGCCGTTACCCTGATTCTCCAACCGAATCACGTCGCCGGGCGCCACCCGGTACTGCTTACCTCCGGCGCGGATGACCGCGTACATACGTATGCCTCCGTGCAATCCGATCCGGTCGCGGCGGGCGCGATTCCGGGGGGCCTGCTGAATTTCCTGTGCTTGCTGCTTTCCGCGTCGACGCTATCAGCAACCAATGCGGGACGGCTCCAGAACGGAGCCGCGACTACAGGCAAACCCATCCATTTTAGCGTGTGTTGTGGAAAAGCGTCAAACCGAGTCGCGGTGTCGATCGATTCCGCAGACCGGAATAGTCACGTGGGCACAGCTGCCCCCAGCTGTCCAGTCGAGCGCAGCTCGACACGGTTTGTGGGATGCAATAGCGGAGCTTCGCTCCGCCGGACAGCCGGGGCGGCTGTCCCTACGCAAGCACTGTGAAAGCGATCAGATCCGCATGGGCATCACGATGTAGCGGTACTTGTAGTCTTCGCTGTCGGCGGGGCGCAGCTGGCCGGCGGACTGCGCGTCTTTGAACTCGAGTCTTACGTCGCCTGCTCCCACCGCTTTGAGGAAGTCGAGGATGTACTGGGCGTTGAAGCCGACGGTCAGCGAATCGCCCTGGTAGCTGGTTTCGATGGTGTCTTCCGACTCGCCGGTTTCAGTGGATGAAGCCGAAAGTTTCAGCTCGCCTTTTTCCATGCGCAGGCGCACGGCGCGAGAACGCTCGTCGGCAAACTGGGCCACACGAGAGATGGCCGCACCCAATTCGCCGCTGGGCAGGGTTACGCTCTTGGTATTGTCCTTGGGCAGGACGGCTTCATAGTTGGGGAACTGGCCAGTGAGCTGGCGCGAGGTCAGAAGGCGCTGGCCGATGCGGAAGTACAGCGTGGATTCATCCTTGGCGAACTCGATGGCTTCGGCGTCTGTATTGTCGAGCAACGATCGGAGTTCGTCCATGGCCTTCTTGGGGATGAGCGTCTTCAGCTCGCCGGAGATGCCTTCAAACTTTTCGCCGCCACGCTCGATGTGGGCCAAGCGGTGTCCGTCGGTCGCAACCATGGTGATGGACTCAGGTTTCAGCACCATCAGGGCGCCGTTCAAGGTGTAGCGCGATTCTTCGCTGGCGATAGCGAAGCCGGTCTTGGCAATCATTCCGCGCAGGACCTGGGCTGGAATCTTGATCACACCTGCGGTAGGAAACACCGGCAGGGTGGGGAAATTCGACCGGGCCATCCCCACCATCTTCGTGTTTGATCGTCCACAGCGGATGCTGATCCAGTGATTCTCCAGCATCTTGATGGTGATATCCGCGTCGGGCAGCAACTTCACATAGTCGTGCAGCTTGCGAGCCGGGATGGTACAGGAGCCTTCCTTTTTGACCTTGGCATTGCAGGCGGTACGAAGACTTAAGTCCAGGTCGGTCGCGGTAATTGAAAGCTTGTCGCTGGAAGCTTCAAATAAATAGTTGGAGAGGATCGGAATCGTGGTCTTACGCTCCACCACGCCCTGGGTCGCAGTCAGTTCCCGCAACAGTTCGAATTTGCTGACCGTGATCTCCATAGTGGCGGTCCCCGTGACTGCGGCCATTGCTTCTACTGGCATAACCCAAGTCTCCCGTCAGTCGGCGCTACTTTGAGTACTTCCCTTATATCAAAATAAAAACCATTAAAACCAGTAGTAACAGTAGGGGCCTTGTAAAAGTGGAAATCCGGGCAAACATCCATCCAGAACCGGCTTCTGTGCGTACAGTGCATGTTTAAAACTAGACTGGCATTTGGCGGAGATGAAGGTATCGTTTGGCCGTGCCCGACGATTCCCTCCGGCTCTTGCACACCTTCCACACCCGATTCACAGTCCTAGCCAAGGAAGACTGTCCGGTTAAGTGGAAATCCGCGCAAGAGCCGCGTTTCATCCACCCAACTGCTCCGTCATCTTATTGATCAGCCTGTTCAAATCTTTGTCGGTCTTACGGGTCACATCGATCTTCTCGACCGAGTGCAGCACGGTAGTGTGATGCTTCCCGCCAAACTGGCGTCCGATCTCGGGCAGCGAGGCCTCAGTCAAATGCTTGGCCAGATACATGGCGATTTGCCGGGGATAGACGATGGCGCGCGAGTTGTTCTTGGCCTTGATCTCGACCAACCGCAATCCGAACTGTTCGGCCACTGCCTTCTGAATCGACTCAATGGTCACTTTCCTGGCTTGGGAGTCGATGAAATTCTTGAGCACCTGTTGAGCGTAGGGCAGCGTGATCTCGGCGCCGATCAGCGAAGAGTGTGCCACCAGGCGGATGAGGGCCCCTTCCAGTTCGCGAACGTTGGAGCGAATATTGGAGGCGATGTAGAGGGCGACGTCGGTGGGCAGGGTGACTTTTTCCTGCTCGGCTTTCTTTTGCAGAATGGCGACCTTGGTCTCGAGGTCGGGCGGTTGAATATCGGCGATGAGTCCCCACTCGAAGCGGCTGCGCAGCCGGTCTTCAACCTCCGCCAGCTCTTTGGGAGGCCGGTCGCTGGCGATCACGATCTGCTTCATGGACTCGTGCAGGGCGTTGAAGGTATGGAAAAATTCTTCCTGGGTGCGCTCCTTCTGCGCCAGGAACTGAATATCGTCGATCAGCAGCACGTCCACATTACGGAACTTGTCGCGGAAGCTGCTCATCTTGTCATAGCGCAGCGAGTTGATCATCTCGTTGGTGAACTTCTCGCTGGAGACATAGCAGATGGCCGCCTGGGGTTGCCGCCGCTTGACCTCATGTCCGATGGCCTGCATCAGGTGGGTCTTGCCCATACCGACTCCGCCATAAAGGAAGAGAGGGTTGTAGGCTTTGGAAGGACGCTCCGAAACCGCCTGGCAGGCGGCGTGCGCGAACTGGTTGCCGCTGCCGATCACGAACGCGTCAAAAGTGTAGCGCGGGTTCAGCTGCGCCGCGCCGTCCCAGTCGAACCGCGACTGGGTGGTGTGGACGGGAGGGACAAGGTGCGCGGAGAGCCCGCCATCGTGACGCACCGGGGTGGAGGCAGGGTCGTCTTCGGGAGTGACGAACTTCACCTCCTGAAATTCGCCGCCGAGATTGTCGAGCGCTTCCTGGATGAGATCCGCGTACTTGTCTCCCACGTGGCGGAATTCCGCCGTGGGCACACGCACGAAGAGGATCGGGCCGCTGGAATGGCTGTAGCGCGTGGGCTTCAGCCAGGTGTCATAGGAATGCCGGTTGATCTTTTTTTCCAGCGCGTCCAGAACGCGCAACCACGGATTGGGGGAGAGGCTAGGACTTGGAACAGACATAAATAAATTTTCGTGGGGCTGCGGCCAGATTCAGCACCCGGATCAAATTATTGCAGCAAAAAATGCTTTCATTTTCCAGCAGAGCAGCCTCGCTCACGGGGGCGGTTGCGCTGGGTTAAGAAAATTTCAGTAAGCTGGATCAGTCCGGCATACTAGCACAAAATTTTTCAGTCTGCGGGAATCTTCTCGGCAGATTTTTCTGTCCTGTAAGATTCAGAACCTCAATGAAACCTTCTGTCAAGTGTTGAGGATATAACTGCCGCGCGAGTGGTGCAGAAGCGTGAGACAACGATCGCGTGGGGACAGCCGCCCTTTGTCATCCTGAGTGGAGTGGAAAGTTCGCCTCGTGAACTTTCCGCGCAGTCGAAGGACCTCTATGACAAGAACAATCTTGATCTCACTGGAACTCCAGTTCCGTAGAAGGAAAGCTCCGTGCCACGGTAGGGGTCCTTCGACTCCGCGTCTTCGCTCGCAAGCGAGCGTATACGCTGCGCTCAGGATGACAAGCCGACACGGTTCCTGCCGGGCCCATCGGTTTGCCCGCTTGCTGCCGCTCATTTATACTCCTCATTCGCTACAAAAGAGACTTAGATCATCAGGAGCAGCGATTTTTCATGCCCAAGCGCACATTCCAACCCAACCGTCGTCACCGCTCGAAGACGCACGGATTTCGTACGCGGATGAAGACCAAGGCCGGCCGCGCGGTAATTTCGCGTCGGCGCGCCAAGGGCCGCAAGCGGGTCGCGGTAAAGCCCGGCTTCCGTGAGTAGTGTTTCCCTTTTCCGGATTTTGGCGGAAGTTCCGCGACCAGAGTTGGAGTCGTGATTGGTGAGCGCTCTCGCTCCAGACGGCGGCGCCGATGTCTCCGAGTCCGGCCGGCGGAGTAAGTTCCCACGCAGCGTACGTTTGCTCCGGCACGCGGATTTCGAGCGCGTGTACAAACTGGGAAAGCGTCACTTCGCCGCGTGCATGACTGTGTTTTACCTGCGGCGTGCGGAAGGTGAAGGCCCACGGGTTGGGTTCACGGTAGGCCGTGTGCTGGGCGGCGCGGTGGTACGCAATCGCATGAAGCGGCGCTTGCGCGAGGCAGTCCGGTTGCACGGTCCGATTCCGGCCGCGGTCGACGTGGTGATTAATCCCAAGAAGTCGCTCTTGGCCACACCCTTCGCCGATCTGCGGAACGAGATTCGCAGGGCGTTCGTAGTTATCGAAAAGTCGGTGGGAAAGAAGTCGACAGGATAGAAGCTAGCAGGATAACGTATGACCCAGATTGCCAGAACCCTCATGATCGGCTTGCTGCGAGGATACAAGTGGGCGATCTCGCCGCTGTTGCCGCCGGCTTGCCGATACGTGCCCACGTGCTCGGACTACGCGATGGAAGCTGTGGAACGCTACGGCCTGTTCCGCGGCAGTCTGATGGCAACCGCCCGAGTGCTCCGCTGCCATCCCTTCGCGAAAGGTGGGTACGATCCCGTGCTGAAATGCGCTGGGGCGGAATCCGCCGTCACGAATTCCGTTGTTGAGAAACCCGGACAATGGACGCCGCCTGGGCTTTCGTCCGCCGGCTGTGTGGTCACCGAGTAGCGAATTTGCCAGAATTTCCCAATCCTCAACAAGATCCCGGCATGGAGCGCCGGCTGCTGCTGGTTTTCGCGCTCACATTCCTGGTCATCATTCTGTTTCAGCCCCTGCTGAAAAAATATTTGCCGCAGCCGCCGGCCCCTTCCACACAAAACCAGACTGCGGCACAGACTACAGCTCAAGGCCCCGCGTCTGCGCCGGCACAAGTTTCAGCGGCAGCGGCGGGTGTGGGTGCCAGCAGGCAGGCCGCGTCGGAATCCGAAACCGTTGTCGAAAATGATTTCTATCGCATCACGTTTACCAACCGCGGAGCCCTGGTCAAATCCTGGGTGCTCAAGAAATATGATGACGAACATGGCAAACCGCAAGAGTTAGTCAGCAAGGCCGCCGAGAAGTATGGATACCCGCTGTCGCTGTGGACCTACGACGAGACTCAGCGTAACAAGATCAATTCCGCGCTTTACGTGGCCTCGGCTTCCGGCAATCTGAGCGCTCCAGCGCAATTGACGTTCGAATACGCCGATCAGGATGTCGCTGTCCGCAAGACTTTTCGCTTCGATCAGACCTACGCGATACATGTCGAAACCTCGGTCGTCGCCAAGGGAAGTCCGGTGACCGCCTTCCCCATGTGGCCGGCGGGCTTCGGCGATCAGTTGAGTCCGGCCTCCTACGCGGCCAGCCGCGTCGAGCACCAGTACAACGACAAGACCGAGCGTCTGGACATCAAGAAAATCAGCGGTGGCGCAACGTTGCCGGGGCCGTTCAATTGGGCCAGCGTGGTGGACCAGTATTTTGCGGCCGTCTTTATACCCGACGATCCCCAGGACGTCGCCGCGGTCACTCTGCGGAACCCACTCGAAGCTCCCAAGGATTGGCGGAATCCGAACTCCCAGGGAACCATCAAGGTAGATGTTCTGGGAGTTGCCGTCGGCAGCCTGCGGGGCTCCACCGCGGCGCGCCTGTACGTGGGGCCAAAGTCGCTGGGTGTTCTCGAATCCGTATCTGTGCCGACGGTGATTGGCGCGCCACAGGACTTGCGTGGCCTGGTCAACTTCGGCTTCTTCGGAGTGATCGCACGACCGCTCTTTCTGTGGCTCAAATGGACTTACGAAAAAGTCGTCCACAACTGGGGTTGGGCCATTGCCATCCAGACCCTGATCATCAATGTGGCCCTGTTGCCGCTGCGAATTTCCAGCATGAAGTCGGCGCTCAAGATGCAGAAGGTGGCGCCGCAAATCAAAGCCATCCAGGAAAAGTACAAGAAGTACAGCATGCGCGATCCTCGCAAACAGGATATGAATCAGGAGATCTCCGCCTTGTACAAGACCGAGGGGGTAAATCCGGTCGGCGGTTGTTTGCCCATGATCATCCAGATGCCATTTCTGTTTGCCTACTACAGCATGCTGGGCGCGGCGCTGGATTTGCGTCATGCGCCCTGGCTGTGGATTCGCGACTTGTCGTCACCTGATCCGTGGCATCTATTGCCGATCGGCATTATTATCACTATGCTGCTGACGCAACGCATGACCCCGCAGCCCGGCATGGATCCGGCGCAGCAAAAGATGATGACGTTCATGATGCCGCTGATGCTGGGCGTCATCAGCTGGAACCTGGCCGCGGGCCTGTGCCTTTACTGGTCCGAGGGCAACCTGATCCAGATTGCGCAGCAGGCCATCATGAATCGCACCAGCCTGGGCCGCGAGATGCGTGAGATTGCGCTGAAGCGGGCGAGGAAGAAAGAGAAATAAGCTGTCAGCCGTCAGCTATCAGCTTTCAGCTCGAACCCGTTCGATTCGAGCGCGCAGAAGAGCTTTCGTGGTTGAACGTTTGAGATTTCGGAAGAAAAGTGGAAGCCTGCAACAAAAGAGCTGAGAGCTGACGGCTGATAGCTGAGAGCTTCTTTATGTCCATTCCCGACAAAATCGCCGCCGCTAACAAGATTAACGATCTGCTGAAAGGGATCGTCAGCCATGGCGGCTTGCGTCTGAAATACCGCATCACGGTGGACCCGCCGCTGGCCGAGCAGCGGGACTGGGAGCGCCCCGAGATCCTGGTGGAATTTGCCGGACCGGACTCGCCGCTATTGCTGGAACGTGGCGGCGAGCTGCTGCGCTCGATCGAATTCCTGGCGCTCGAGATGCTTCGCCTCCCTGGCAACGAGCATGAAAAGGTCTGCTTCGATTGCATGAACCATCGCGGGATGCGTCTCGAGGAGCTGCGCCTGGCGGCCGGTGTGGCGGCGGAAAGAGTGCGCAAGAGCGGAGCCCCGTACGAGTTTGCGCCCATGTCTTCGCGCGAACGCCGCATCGTCCACCTGGCCTTGCGCGACCATGCCGATCTGCGCACTCAGAGCGAAGGAGAAGGACTCCGGCGGTATGTGGTCGTGTATCCGCAGAATTATAAAGTTGCCGCCAGCAAACCCCCGTTGAGACGTGGCCCGTAGCTTCGAGACTGTTTGAGGCGCCTGTCGAGACATGCTAGGCTGCACGGCAATGCTGTATTTGCCGATCAAAAAGACTTGGATTATCTCCCGCACTGCACGTAGAGTTTATTTTGTCTGTGCGCTCGCCGCCTTGTCTTTTTTCGGGGTGCTCGTTGGTAGCCTCACGGCATTCAGAGTCTCTGGTCACGCTACCCCCGAAGGAATCGCGACCGCTGGTTTCGTCGTTCGTCTTCTCCTTTGGCCCGGACTCGTTGGCACTGCTTTACTTTCCGTCGCAATGTGGTATTTCTGGTTGGGCTTTGACAATTCCGGTTGGCTGAAAAAGGCGATTTGGTTTGTTCCGTTGTATTTTCTGCTCCCATTCGGTCCTGTTTTCTACTACTTCTTTGTTTATCGCCGCAATGGTGAAGTTGCCAGCTGCACCTAGCTGCCGGATGATCCGGCCATCATTGCTTGCGACCGTACCCGCTACAATCTCAGTGTGAACCTCGACGACACCATCGTCGCCATCGCTACGCCAACGGGTCGCGGCGGCATCGGCGTCGTCCGGCTCGCCGGGGCGGAAGCGTGCAGCATTGCTCTGTCTATGCTGCGGTTGAAACATGACCTCGAACCTGGGCGCGCGGTGTTGGGAGAACTGGTGGAACCGTGTGGTCCCGGGCGACCCGCCCGCGAGGGTTTTTCCATCGATCCAGCTTCCAAGCGGGCGGGGGCGCCCGCTCCACACAATCAAAGTCAAAGCCAGAGTCAGCGTATCGACGAAGTTGTCGTTACTTATTTTGCCAAGCCGCATTCTTACACTACTGATGACATCATCGAAATTTCCGCTCACGGCTCACCCGTCGTTTTGCGCCATGCGGTCGAGCTGGCCCTGGCTCGCGGCGCCCGCCTGGCCGAGCCCGGGGAGTTCACCATGCGAGCGTTTCTCAACGGGCGCATCGATCTGACCCAGGCCGAAGCTGTCCGCGATCTGATCGAGTCGCAGACTTTGTACCAGGCCAAGGTTGCAGCCCAGCAACTCGAGGGCGCACTTTCGCAACGATTGCAGCCCATCAAGCAGAAACTGGTCGAGCTGATCGCGCTGCTCGAAGCCGGCATAGACTTCGCTGAAGACGACGTCTCCATTCTGCCGGCAGAAAGAATCCTCGAGCATATCTCGACGGTTCGCGGGCCGTTGGAAGAACTGGCTGCGTCGTTCGCCTACGGAAGGCTGGTTCACGAAGGCTTCACACTCGCAATCATCGGCCGTCCCAACGTTGGAAAATCGAGTCTGTTCAACCGGCTGGTGGAAAGTGAGCGTGCGATCGTGACGGCCACGCCGGGAACTACGCGCGACCTGGTGACGGAAACGGTTGCGCTCGGCGGCATCCCTGTGAAACTCGTGGACACCGCCGGCATTCGGCGCGCTCTCGACGAAGCCGAAAGCATCGGCATCCGCAAATCCATGGAAGCGCTTGCCGACGCAGATCTGGTGCTGGTGGTGCTCGATTCATCGCAGGAAGTTGGGGAAGAAGACCGTCGGCTGCTTGAACTGGTCGGACAACGGTCCGCCATTCTGGTGGAAAACAAATCGGATATCACCAGTTCACAGTTTCATGTTCCCGGTTCTCAGTTGCGAGTTCGCGCGTCGGCGCTGACCTCGGAAGGTATTCCCGAACTGCGTGCTGAAATCTTGCGTCACGTTGGCGGAGAGTATGGCGGACGAGGCGAAACCGGCTTTCTGACCAACGCCCGTCACCTGGGACTGGTTCGAGACGCACTGAGCGCACTCGAGGGCGCGGTGTCCGCGGTGCGGTGCGAGGTCCCGCACGAGATGGTCCTGCTCGATCTTTACAACGCCCTGCGGCCTTTGGATGAAATCACCGGCGCCACTACCAACGATGACATCCTGAACCTGATCTTCAGCAGGTTCTGCATTGGAAAGTAGTTATTTCGAGAGAGTGGCCAATGCCTGGCGGAACATCGCGTCGAACTGGCCATTCTTGGATATAGACGCGAGAGCCTTCTCCGCAGACGCTCGCTGGTATCCCAGATTCACCAGCGCGGAGAGAACGTCCTCTTCAACAGCGCTCAGGACGGGCGCGGCCGCGATCTCTCCGGCTTTCTCAGTGGGAAGTTTGTCGCGGAGTTCCAGCACCATGCGTTCGGCAGTTTTCTTGCCAATTCCCGGAATGCGGGTGAGCCGCGCAATGTCGTTACCTCGAAGGGCATGGACCATCTCATCCGCCGCCATGCCGCTGAGGATGGTGATGGCGAGTTTCGGTCCGATGCCGCTGACGGTGATGAGCTTTTCGAACAGACTTTTTTCGGCAGATCGAAGAAACCCGTAGAGCGCGATGGTATCTTCCCGTACGTGGGTGTGAACGTGCAGCGCAACCTCGCCGCCAACTCCGGGCAGATCGGAAAACGTCGGCACACTGATGGTGATGTCGTATCCCACGCCGCCGGTTTCAACGATGGCCTGGTTGGGATGCTTGGCCAGCAGCTTTCCGCGCAGATGGGCAATCATAGGAGGTCAGTCGTCGGTCGTCAGTCGTCAGTCTTCAGGAAAATCAGATTCTGCTGACGACTGAAGACCGGCGACTGACGACTAGAATAAAGAGCTTTGCTTCCGGTTCGGCGTAATACCGAAATGCTCGTACGCCAGTTGGGTTGCGATCCGTCCGCGCGGCGTGCGGTTCAGGAAGCCGATCTGGATGAGGAACGGTTCGTAGATTTCCTCGATTGCGTCCTGCTCTTCGGCCAGAGCCGCGGCCAGCGTATTCACGCCAACCGGGCCGCCCTGATATTTTTCGATGATGGTCAGCAGCAGCTTGCGATCCACTTCATCGAAGCCATGGCGATCGACTTCCAGCATCTGCAGTGCGGCTTGCGCAGTCGGCAAATCGATGTTGCCTGCACTACGTACCTGGGCATAGTCGCGGACGCGGCGCAACAGGCGATTTGCAATTCTAGGCGTCCCGCGGGAACGGCTGGCAATTTCGAGCGCGCCGGCGTCGTCGATCTCGACCCCAAGGATATCTGCCGAGCGTTCCACGATGATGCGCAAATCTTTGTTGGTATAGAACTCCAGGCGCAGGACGATACCGAAACGCGAACGCAGCGGCGAAGAGAGCAGTCCCGCGCGGGTGGTAGCTCCAATAAAGGTGAACGGCCTCACATCCATGGTGTGAGTGCGCGCCGACGGTCCTTGCCCAATCATGATGTCCAGCTTGTAGTCTTCCAGCGCGGAGTAAAGGATTTCCTCGAGCGCGGGCTGCAGCCGGTGTACCTCGTCGATAAAAAGTACCTGCTTGTCGCGAACGTTGGTCAGGATGGCAGTGAGGTCGCCCTTGATCTGCAGGATGGGACCGGAGGTCTGCTGGAACGGTACGGCGAGTTCGTTGGCGATAATCGTGGCCAGAGTCGTCTTGCCCAGCCCCGGCGGACCATAGAGCAGGACGTGATCCAGAGCTTCGCCGCGCGAACGTGCCGCCTCGATCGCGACGGCCAGGTTTTCTTTGACCTTGGGCTGTCCGATGAACTCCGCCAGGCGTTGCGGGCGTAGCTTGAGCTCGAAAGAAGAATCGTCTTCGACCGGCGCCGCCGACACCAGCCGCTGCTTCAGGTCGGGGATGTTTTTGGCGGTAGCCACTGACTGGATGGTAAGGCGAAAAGCGAAATTGGGCAATTACAACCGCGGGACACGTGGGGACAGCCGCCCCCGGCTGTCCGGTCGAGCGCAGCTCGACCGGCCTTCGCGGGAAACCTGACTGCGGAGCTTCGCTCCGCCGGACAGCCGAGGGCGGCTGTCCCCACGTGCTCTTTGTTGTTATCGCCGCGCCTTTGCCGGCTCCTTCTCGCCTACGCGCTTGCTGACTTCGAACACCATCTTGCCGGCCTTCTTGTCGGCGTCCACTATAACGTGGTCGCCATGTAACACCTCGCCGTCCAGAATCTTCAGCGCCAGCGGATCCTGCACCAGCTTCTGGATGGCACGCTTCAGCGGCCGCGCTCCGAAGTTCGGATCGAAGCCTTCGGTGAACAGCAGGTCTTTGGCTGAGTCGGTCAGCTCGAGCGAAATCTTCCGGTCGGCCAGCAGTCGGCGAACGTCTTCGAGGCGCAGTTCGATGATTCTGACCAGTTGCTCCTTCCCCAGCGGGCGGAAGACGATGACATCGTCCACGCGGTTGAGGAACTCAGGCTTGAAGTGCCCGTGCAGCGCGTTCAGCACCTGCTTCGAGGCTTCCTCAAACTCCTTCTCCGAACGCAAGCCTTCAGCTTGCAGGAACGCCGACCCGATGTTTGAGGTCATGATGATCACGGTGTTGCGGAAATCCACGGTGCGGCCCCGGCCGTCGGTCAGGCGGCCATCGTCCATCATCTGCAACAGGACGTTGAACACGTCCGGGTGAGCCTTCTCGATTTCATCGAACAGAACCACCGCGTACGGACGCCGGCGCACCTGCTCGGTAAGCTGGCCGCCTTCTTCGTAGCCGACGTAGCCGGGAGGCGCGCCGATCAGGCGCGAGACTGCATGCTTTTCCATGTACTCGGACATGTCGATCCGCACCATGGAGTGCTCATCGTCGAACAGGAATTCCGCCAGCGCGCGAGCCAGTTCGGTCTTGCCAACGCCGGTTGGTCCCAGGAAGATAAAGGATCCGATCGGCCGCTTGGGGTCGCTGAGGCCGGCGCGGGAACGGCGGATGGCATTGGCCACGCGTTGCAGGGCCTCGTCCTGGCCCACTACGCGCTGCCGCAAGCGCTCTTCCATGGTGACCAGTTTCTTGACTTCACCCTCGAGCATCTTCGAGACCGGAATGCCGGTCCACCTGGAGACGATGCGGGCCACGTCTTCTTCGTCTACCTCTTCCTTGAGCATTCGTTTGGCGGCGGAGCCCTCCAGCTGCGCGGTCAACTTCTTCAGCTCTTCTTCGGTCTGCACCAGCAGGCCGTAGCGGATTTCTGCCACCCGTTGCAGATTGCCCTTGCGTTCCTCGGATTGTTCTTCAATCTTCAGCTGCTCGATTTTCTCTTTAAGCGTCCGGGATTTGGCGATCAGGTCTTTCTCGCGTTTCCAGTTGGCTTTCAGCGCGTTGGATTTTTCGCGCAGTTCGGCCAGTTCTTTCTCGATTACGGCCAGCCGCTCTTTTGAATTGGGATCGCTTTCTTTCTTAAGCGCCTGCTTCTCGATTTCAAGCTGGGTTGCCCGGCGCTCGAGCTGGTCGATTTCCGTGGGCATGGAGTCGATTTGAATGCGCAGCGATGCCGCCGCCTCGTCGATCAGGTCAATTGCTTTGTCCGGCAAAAAGCGGTCGGAGATGTAACGGTGCGACAAAGTAGCTGCAGCCACGATCGCCGAGTCTTTAATGCGCACGCCGTGATGAACTTCGTAGCGCTCCTTCAAGCCGCGCAGAATCGCAATCGTGTCTTCCACGTTGGGTTCACCCACGAACACGATCTGGAAACGGCGTTCGAGTGCGGCATCTTTTTCGATGTACTTGCGATACTCGTTGAGCGTGGTGGCGCCGATAGCTCGCAACTCGCCGCGAGCCAGCGCTGGCTTGAGCATGTTGGAGGCGTCAATTGCGCCTTCGGCCGCGCCCGCGCCGACCAGGGTGTGCAACTCGTCGATGAACAGGATGATCTGTCCCTGTGAGTCTTCGATCTCTTTCAGAACTGCCTTCAGGCGATCTTCAAATTCCCCGCGAAACTTGGCGCCCGCCAGCATGGCTCCCAGATCCAGCGCGACCACGCGCTTGTTCTTCAGGGCCTCGGGCACGTCGCCAGAAATGATGCGCTGGGCGAGGCCTTCCACGATGGCCGTCTTGCCGACACCGGGCTCGCCGATCAGCACCGGGTTGTTTTTTGTGCGGCGGGAGAGCACCTGCACCACGCGGCGGATTTCTTCGTCGCGGCCGATCACCGGGTCGAGCTTGCCGCGCCGGGCTTGTTCGTTAAGGTCGCGAGCATAGCGCTCCAGCGCCTGATACTTGGCTTCAGGATTTTGATCGGTGACTTTCTGCGAACCGCGCACCGAGGTCAAAGCTTTGAGAATGGCGTCATAGGTGGCGCCGTGCCGTGCCAGAATCTCCTGGGCCGGGTCGCGCTTTAGATGAGTGGTGGCCAGCAGCAGGTGCTCGGTGGAAACGTACTCGTCCTTGAAGTTGGCGGCTTCCTTGAAGGCGCGATCGAGCAGCTCGTTTGCCGCCTTGGAGATCGTGGGCTGCGCGGCTCCGCCACCGGACACTTTGGGCAAACGCTCCAGCTCGCGGTAGATTTCGCTGAGCACGGCTTGCGGGCCGATGCCGATCTTCTCCAGGACGGGCTGCACAATTCCTTCTTTGTCTTCCAGCAGCGCGGCCAACAGATGAAGCGGCAGAAGTTCGGGATTGCCGTGCTCGGAGGCCAGGTCATTGCCCCGCTGTACCGCTTCCTGCGCCTTGACCGTAAATTTTTCCCAACGAATTGCCATCGGAACTCCATTTAGTAATTTAGTAATTGTGTAATCGGGTAACTTGAGAGCGCTGCAACCCTAAGGATGCGCTCACCCGGGTGGGATTTCAAATTTCTCAATTACTCAATTACCAAGTCACCCAATTACAAAATAAGAACGGGAGCCAGCCGGTTAGCCGTCTCCCGTCTCAAAACTGTCGAGCTTTCGCTCGACTGGACGGGCGAGGGCGCCCGTCCCCACGCAGGCCTTGCCTTACGCGGCTTGGCTCGCGGTCTTCGGCTGCTTGCCTTCCAGCGTCTTTTCGCTGCCCACGTTGACTTTGATCTGCTTGGGCTTGGCTTCGGCCTTCTTGGCCAGCTTGACCTTCAGCACGCCCTTCTCGTAGTTGGCGCTGACGCTGTCTGTATCTACCGTGTTCGGCAGGGTGAAGGTACGAGTGAAGCTGCCATACTGCCGCTCGATGCGACGATAGTTCTCTTCTTTCTCTTCCTTCTCGATCTTGCGCTCGCCGTGCACGGTAAGAGTGTTGTTTTCGATGCGGACGTCGATGTCCTTCTCGTCAATGCCCGGGACTTCGATCTTCAGCGTGACGTTGTGCTCATCTTCGTATACGTCGACTGCCGGAGCGAAGCTCGAGGTGGCCAGGGACTCATCCTTGCCTTCATTGAACGAGGCACTGAACAAGCGGTTCAGGCGTTCCTGGACGTTATTGAACTCGCGGTAGGGATCCCAACGGGTTAGTACGGTCATGACATTCTCCTCTGAAATCTTGAAAAGTGGTTTTGCGCTTCTCGTTACAGCTCTCAGGTACATTTAGTGTATCTTGATGATAAAAGTTGAGTGAATCATTGTCAATAGTTAGATTGTACTTATTTTCAGTTACTTACATAGGCAATGATGCACTTCAAGTACTCGGTTTCGGGCACGTTTAACAGGATCGGATGATCTTTGGACTGTCCCCGGTCTTCCAGGATGCGAAGATTTCTGTGGACATCCCGGGCCGAAACTCGCACTACATCCAGAAACTGCACCGGGCTGACGTGGTAGGAACAGCAGCAGGTGACCAGGATTCCGCCAGGGCGCAGCATCTTGAGCGCCCGCAGATTGAGCTCCTTGTAGCCGCGCAGGGCAGTTTCCAGGTTGCTCTTGCTTTTGGCGAAGGCGGGAGGATCGATCACGATGGTGTCGTAGCGGCGTCCGGCGTCGGCGTAGTCCCTCACCAGGTCGAAGGCATTGGCTTCGATCCATTCGATCTCGCGGCTGTTTAGGGCGGCGTTGCGGTCGGCCATCTCCAGCGCCGGGCGCGAGCTGTCCACCCCGGTCACCTTGGGGCAGGACTGGGCCAGGTGCAAGGCAAAGCCGCCCTGGTAGCAGAAGAGGTCCAAAGCTTCTCCGCGGGCGTAGCGGGCGGCAGCCGCGTAGTTTTCGCGCTGGTCCAGAAACGCGCCAGTCTTTTGCCCCTCCAGCGCTTCGTAATTAAAGCGAACTCCGTTCATGGAGAAAACCGTGCTGGTCTTAGGCTCAGCGTCACCCTGAATTAAGCCAGAGGTTCGGGAGGGGAGCTGTTCCAGCTCGCGAATCCGGGGGTCGACGCGTTCGGCGATGGAGGCTGGTTTCAGCCGTTCCCTAAGCTCGGAAATAACTACCTCGCGGACTGAATCCGCGTCCATGGCCTGGGTAAGGACCTGGAGGCAGAGCAAGTCGTTGTAGCGATCCACGATCAGGCCAGGAAGGAAATCAGCCTCACTGAAGATTAGGCGGTAAGCATCGGTATCGCGGACCACAAGTTCGCGATAGCTGATTGCGGCCTGGATCCGCTCGCGCAACAAGCTGGCGAGGTCATTGACGGCGTGGGACGAAATCATCCGGATGGCAATCTGGGAAGCGCTGCTATAGAGAGCCGTCCCCAAAAATTTCCCCCGCTCGTCGGTGACGCCGGTGGCCGCGCCCGGAGGAACTCCGTTGGCGGAAACGATGTCCGAGCGATAGACCCAGACATGGCCTTCCTGCAAGCGTTTGGCGCCACGCCGCGAGATTTTCACGACGGGAAGAGATGATGCGGCTGACTTTGAGGGCATGCATTGATCTTACCTCGCCCGAAACCACGTGGGGACAGCCGCCCACGGCTGTCCAGTCGAGCGAAGCTCCGCGGTTTAGTTCCGTTCAAAGACCTGTCGAGCTTCGCTCGACTGGACAGCCGTGGGCGGCTGTCCCCACGTGGTTTCGGGTGTTAGCTGGCGGCGGGGTGCTGCGAGGGTTGTTCTTCGGGAGGAGCTTCTCTCAGAGCTTTTTTCAGGTCGGCGTGTAACTCGTCGAGTTCCGTCATGGGCAGCTCCGAGGCCCAGTCTTCAAGCTGTTGCAGGTCCAGCGTGGTATGGAGTCGAACTCCGGATTTGATGTCGTCGGCGAAAGCGGCGCTGAAGTCGCCCGGCTGATATTGGGTATCGCCGATCTTCCTGCCGGTGTGCGCGTCGTAGAGCCGGCGGCTGGCGCTTCCGTCGCTATTCAGAAAGGCAAAGAAGACCTCGCCCAGGTCGCCGTAGTCAGCGCGATAGAACCAGGCCTTGTCCACATGGGTCTTTGGCCGCACCCGGCGCTTGGCGGTGAGGCTGGGCCGTTCCACAGCCACTCCGGTCGCGGGATCGAAATACAGAACACGCTGGCAGGACTCGCAGATCACGATCTGCCCGCTGCGTACTTCGTTATAAGTCTGGGGACGCAGCATGACCTGGCATCCCATGCATTTCTGATCACGCACTTCGGCCAGTCCCGAGCCGCGAAATTTCGAAACGCGTTCGTACTGGCGCAGCAAATCCTCGTTGACTCCGGCGCGGGCCAGATCGCGCTTGGCGTTCCATTCCGCCAGCAGTTTCTCGTCCTCGGCGGTGCGCTCGCGGGCGGCGGCTTTTTCTTTCTCGATCTCCGCCATCTCGGCTTTTAGATCCAGTTCTGCGGCTTTTACGTCCTTGTCGCGGGCGTCGGCGTTGAGCATCAACTCCAGAATCTTGTCCTCATTGGACTTGATGGCCTGTTCTGCAAACTGGATTTCGTGCAGCAAAGCCTTGTATTGCTCATTGGTTTTTACGGCAAGAGACTGGTCGCGGTATTTGGAGATTTTGCCCTGCAGGTCCTGGATGGCGCTTTCGTAGCCTCTGCGAGTGACGTCGTCGGCTTTGACCGCAGCCTTGGCCCTCTCCAGCCCGGCTTTGGTGCCGGCCAGTTTGGCTTCGATGGCTGCCACGCGTTTGGGCAGCGCAGCCACCTCCTGATTCAGGCGGAGGATCTCGCGATCCGCCTGCTGTAGCTCCATGAGGTGTTGCACGTCGGGAAGCATTGGGCTGATGCAATTTTAGCATGGGGCGCGAGCGTGGCCGGTCCACGTAGGGACAGGTGTCCCCAACGTGTTGCTTGCTAGCGAGCTAACCCCTACCCTTGTCATCCCGACCGGAGCGCAGCGAAACGAGCGAAGTCGGGACCTGCTTTGCTGGGGCGCTGGGAGCACCGCAACTGCCGAACTTCGCTCGGCCGGGCAGGTGAGGACACCTGCCCCTACGTGGGCTGGGACCGGTGGTAGGCTTTTAGCGAGGGGCAAATCTCAATGCAACGCATCAACCTGGGCGATTTTGAGCTTACCGCCGTTTCCGACGGCATTTACCATCTCGATGGCGGCGGAATGTTCGGCGTGGTCCCCAAAAGCCTTTGGGAACGCAAAGTGAAATCCGAGGGGAACAATCTTGTGCCCCTGGGATTGAATTCAGTCGTGATTCGGACCGGATCACACACCGTGCTGATTGAAACCGGCGCGGGCAACAAGCTTTCGGATAAGATGATCCGCATTTACGGCCAGCCGGCTAAATTACTGGAGAACCTGAGCGCGGCAGGCATTGCTCCGGAAGACGTGGACATTGTCATCAACAGCCATCTCCATTTTGATCATTGCGGCTGGAACACCATCCGCCAGGCCGCCAGGATTGCCGCCACTTTCCCCAAGGCGAAGTACTATGTGCAGGAAGGCGAGTGGAAACACGCACACGAAAATCAGCGCGACGGGGTCAGCTACATCACGGAGAATTACGATCCGCTGGTGGAAAGCGGACAGATGACGCTGCTGCGCGGGGACGCGGAAATTGTTCCCGGCGTGTCCGTCCGCGTCTATCCCGGGCACACGCGGGACATGCAGGCAATCCTGGTGCAAAGCGGTGGGCAGACGGCATGTTACATATCCGACCTGATTCCGACCAGCGCGCATCTTGACCTGAACTGGGTCATGTCCTATGACCTGTACCCGCTCGAAACCATCGAAAGCCGCAAGCGTTATTACGCGCAGGCGGTGCCGGAGAAGTGGTTGACCATGTTCACTCACGATTCGAACCTGCCCTGGGCCTACGTGGCGAAGGACGAGCACGGAAAGATGGTGGTGCGGAAGTGAGGGTTTACCGAAAGGTATGAACGGGCAGTCACTCCCGGGACGGGCACAAGAATTTGACTCCCGGCCCTGCTTCGCATAAATTAGCCGCCACTCGTTTTGGAGGTGTACGGCATGCTTAGCGGATTCAAGACGTTTATCCTGCGGGGAAATGTTGTCGATCTGGCGGTTGGCGTGGTCATCGGCGCGGCTTTCGGGGCGGTCGTAACCAGTTTCACCAAAGCCTTCCTTACTCCACTGATTGGTCTTCTGGCAGGCAAGGAAGCCTTTACCGGTCTGACCTTCAATATTGGTTCCGCGGTTTTTCCGGTCGGCGAGTTCATCAATGCTCTGATTTCGTTCTTATTGATCGCAGCGGCGGTTTACTTCTTCGTGGTCACGCCGATCAATGCCCTGATCGCACGGACCCGCAAGGCGCCTGCGCCGGCCGATCCCACCACCAAAAAGTGTCCCGAATGCCTGAGCGAGATTCCGATCGACGCCCGGCGCTGCGGGTTCTGCACCCAGCCGGTACTGGGGAAAGCGGCATAGACGCTTGGACGATCTGAAATTCCGGGTGAACCCTTTGCTCGAAATAGTCTTGGCCGGTTAGGGCACCTTGTGGACAGTGGGGCCGATCTGGCGAACCTTGCGAACGAAACGGCCTCCGGTCGTGCCGTCAGAAATAAGAACAGGTCTCGCCTACCGGCTCCCTCGCAGGCTCGGCTGCCCTTCGCCAGCAGCCTGCTCGCGGTGTTCCCGCACTATCCGAGCCACGAGCAACCCCACAAGCAGGAAGAACGCTGCGACTCCCGATCTCTCATTCATAAACCCTCGGCGCAAGCGATTCGATTGCCGGCGACCCTCACTCTGATTGGATGACAATCCCCATAAAACTTTCATAAAGACTGCGATAAGAGTTCGTAAGGAATGGAGCCGGCGTCTTTACGAACATTTTATGGACTTCTTATTCGAAACTTACGGACTCTTGTATCCAATGATCTGGGTGAGTGATTCCAGGCGTTTCAAGCGATCCGAGCCTGGAGGAAACGAGAAAGGGGCAGTATCCGATGTCGATCCAGGAAGTATCCGCAGAACAGTTGGCAGAACTCCTGCACCACTATCATCAAGCGTTGGGGCCGGATCTTAGCTGCGAAAGCAAATCAACCGTCGAAGTATGGGAGCAGGTACCGCAACCGGAGAAGGGTCGTCTGGTGGCCGCCGCGCGTCTGGCATTGCTGGAATTGGCCTCAACAGCCAGAGAGGTGGAAGACTCAAGGCGCTATTTTGCAAAGCCGGGTCAGGCCGAATGGGGTTGCTGAGATGGGGAACGCCACCCAGCGAGGGAAGTTGAGGGGCATTTCTTTGCGGACGCTTCCTCTAAGCAGGACCGCGGCGCCCGCAGTTTGATCCCTGTGGCCACTGAGTTCCACATCCTGTAGCATGAGGCTATGGCGCGACTGCAGCCTTTTGTGCTCCTGGCCCTGCTCGCGGCGACGGCATGGGCGCAGGACAAGAGTCAACCCGTTCCCTCTTCCTCTCGACCCGCCTCGCGTGCGACGTCCATCTCAGGTGCAGGCGCCATTAGCGAAGGCGTTTACCGCAATCCCTTTTTCGGATTCAGCTACAAGCTTCCCTACGGCTGGGTGGACCGCACCGGGGAAATGCAGGTCGATTCGCCGAATGCCTCCAACGCCGCCAAGTCCCTGCTGCTCCTTGCCATCTTCGAGCGACCACCGGAAGCCACCACCGCCGAGACGGTAAATTCCGCCGTTGTGATCGCGGCCGAGCATGTCTCTTCCTATTCCGGCATGAAGACCGCGGCTGACTATTTCGGACCGCTCACAGAGCTGGCCACCGCCAAAGGCTTCCAGGCAGTCGAAGAGCCTCGACAGTTCTCTATCGGTTCCGCGCAACTGGTACGCGGGGATTTCACCAAGCCGCGAGGAACGAGTGCTGTGCTTCAAACGTCGCTGGTCATTCTGGAAAAGGGCTACGAGGTTTCGTTCACCTTCATCGGCGGCAGTCCGGACGAGATCAGTGAGCTGATCGAGAAATTAAGCTTCGGGGCGAAGAAACCGGAGCGCTGATCATCGGCAACCTCTCATTTTTTGTCATCCTGAGCGGAGTAGCTGTTTCGCCTCGCGAAGCAGCTGCGTAGTCGAAGGACCCCTGCTCGAAATACTTTCCGGATCACGTCAGGAAATATTCCCGCACAGGGTTGGCAATTGAAACACAAACCAGGATCTTGCCACAGGTAGGGGTCCTTCGACTCCGCATCTGCGTTCGCAAGCGAACGCGGATGCTTCGCTCAGGATGTCAAAGGAGAAATTACTCCAGGGCTTCGGGCTCCAGCCCGATATCTTTTTCGCCGGCGGCTTTCTTTTCCATGTACTTTTTCACCCAGGCCTCCCAGCTTTTTCCCGCAGCCGTGTCGCGGCCGGTGAAAGCCAGCGCGGCAATCTCCGAGTAGGGAATCATCACTCTCTGGTTGGACGTCTTCGGAAGAACTCGCACTAAAGAATCGGCCAGGGTGGGGCCAGTCTTGCGGTCAAAGAGATATCCTTCGACGGTCGTACCGTTCTTGCGAGTAATAGTCACGTCGCCGCGGTAGTCGAAGGCCTTTTCCAGGGCTTTGCGGGTTTCCTCTTCGGAGGCCAGCGCCGGAACCCAGCCTTGCAGATTTTCGTGTTGCCAGCCGGGAGAGACTTCAAGCGCGTCTGGCGACGAATCAGGCTGAGGTAACGATTCGTGGGATACGTGCCCCGCAGCTTTTCCCGTCACGCGCGGGTCTCCTCAAGGGTTTCAGCGGCATTTGCAATCTGTATGAGTGGTTGCTGGCCCTGCTCCACGGGCTCATCCAAGAGCCGCAGGGCGCCCTCATCGCGATAGCGGGTGAACAGCGTACCCTTTACTGTCGCCACAAAGCCGCTGAGAGATCCAAACGTATCGTTTACCGCCGAGGCCTCGTAGCCGCTGTGCACCATGCAGTTGGCGCAGTGCGGATTGCCCGACTCAGTTCCGTAGGACTCCCACGCTGTCTCCCGGATCAGCTCGTCGAACGTGTCCGCGTAGCCGTCCTGAAGCAGATAGCAGGGCTTCTGCCAGCCAAAAATGTTGTATGTGGGCATTCCCCACGGAGTGCAGGCGTAGTGCCGTTTGCCCATGAGGAATTCCATGAACAGCGGTGAGAGATTGAACCGCCAGTCCTTTTCGCGGTTCGATAGTATCGCCCGGAACAATCGCCGGGTGCGGGCGCGTCCCAGGAAGTGCTGCTGGTCGGGAGCTTTTTCGTAGGAGTAGCCGGGCGAGAGCATCATTCCCTCGATGCCCAGCTCCATCATGTCGTCGAAAAACGCGCGTACACTCTTGGGATCGGCGCCGTCAAAAAGCGTGGTGTTCGTGGTCACCCGGAAGCCGCGGGCCAGAGCCTCGCGGATCGCATCGACCGCGATCTCGTATCCGCCTTCGCGGCATACGGCAAAGTCGTGGTGGTCTTTTTGACCGTCGAGGTGGACGCTGAAGGTCAGGTATTTGGTCGGTTTGAAGAGGTGAATTTTCTCTTTGAGCAGCAAGGCATTGGTGCACAGGTAGATGTACTTCTTGCGGGCCACCAGGCCTTCGACAATCTTGTCGATCTCGGGGTGCATGAGCGGTTCGCCGCCCGGGATCGAAACCACGGGCGCGCCACACTCGTCGACCGCGCGGAAGCACTCCTCGGGGGTCAACTGGCGCTTGAGTACATGCGCCGGGTATTGAATCTTGCCGCAACCGGCGCAGGCCAGGTTGCAGCGGAACAGGGGCTCCAGCATCAGCACCAGCGGATACTGCTTCCGCCGGGCGAGTTTCTGCCGGATGACGTAGCTGGCCACCGTCCACATCTGCGATACGGGAACACTCATGCTTGACTGAAATCTCCTCCGAATATGCTAACAGGTCGAGCCGTTTTGGTGCGCTGACAATGTAGGCGCGGGCACGCGTGGGGACAGCCGCCCCCGGCTGTCCTGCGGAGCAAAGCTCCGCCGTCTTTTAGCCCTGCAAAATCTGTCGAGCCGCGCTCGACTGGACAGCCGGGGGCGGCTGTCCCCACGTGGCATCGCGGCCTCTTAAAACTACTTGGAAACACAAGGGTTACCCGCCCGGTTCGGGGGTCGAAAAATAGCCGTCTCCGTGGTACAATAAAGATCATCCTCGGAAGCCGTAAGTGTTAATAATTTCAGTCATTTGAGGCAAATTCCAGGGCATCGGAAAAGCACGCCGGCAAAGACCCATGCCCGGCATTTTTCCACGGAGCTGAATGGCTACGAAAGAAATCACCCCCATCGACGAAACCAAGCCAAAAAACGGGAAAGCCATCGATATGGTTGCCGCCGTTGAGGCTAAACAAAAGGCCCAGGAATCAGCGGGCAACGGAGACTATACCGCCGACTCGATCAAGGTGCTCGGCGGCATGGAAGCCGTCCGCAAACGTCCCGCGATGTACATCGGTTCCACCGGTGAGATGGGGCTGCATCATCTGGTCTATGAAGTGGTGGACAACTCGGTCGACGAAGCTCTTGCCGGTTACGCCGACAAGATCGAGGCCACCATTCACCTGGACAACTCGATCACGGTGGTCGACAACGGCCGCGGCATTCCCGTGGACTCGATGGACATTGACGGTGAGAAGGTCCCCGCCGCGCAGGTGGTGATGACCAAGCTGCACGCCGGCGGCAAGTTCGACTCGTCCTCATACAAAGTTTCCGGCGGCCTGCACGGGGTTGGTGTTTCCTGCGTCAACGCGCTAAGCGAGGAGCTCGATCTTGAAATCTGGCGCGACGGATTTACCTGGGAGCAGACCTATTCCAAGGGCGAGCCCACTAGCAAGCTGAAGAAAACCGGCGCCGTGAAAGCGAAGACTGGGACGAAAGTCCACTTCGTTCCCGACAAGACCATTTTCACTGCTACCGAATACAACTTTGACACGCTGGCGCAGCGCTTGCGTGAACTGGCCTTTCTGAACAAGGGCTTGCAGATCACTCTCACCGATGAGCGCACCACCGAAGCCAAGACCGGCGAAGCCAAATCCGTCCAGTTCAAGTACAACGGCGGCATCGTGGAATTTATCAAGCATCTGAACCGCGGCAAGCAGGTGCTTCACGACAAGGCTATTTACATGGAGGCCGAGCGCAGCGGTGTGGTCATGGAGATCGGCCTGCAATATAACGACGCCTACTCGGAATCGGTATTCAGCTTCGCCAACAACATCAATACCGTGGATGGGGGCTCGCACCTGTCCGGTTTCCGCATGGCGCTGACGCGCACCATCAATTACGCCGGTCAGCAGATGGGCTTGTTCAAGGACGTAAAAGAAAATCTTACCGGCGACGACGTACGCGAAGGCTTGGTCGCGGTCATCAGCGTGAAGCTGTCACAGCCGCAGTTTGAAGGGCAGACCAAAGGCAAACTGAATTCCGACATTGCCGGCATCGTGCAGGCGTTCGTGAATGAGCGCCTGGGCGCTTATCTCGAGCAGAACCCGACCGTCGGACGAAAGATCATCAACAAAGCCATCGAAGCATCGCGCGCGCGTGAAGCCGCCAGGAAAGCCCGCGACCTCACCCGCCGCAAGGGCGCGCTTGACGGAGGCGGTCTTCCCGGCAAGCTGGCAGATTGTTCGGAACGGCAGCCGGAACGCTGCGAACTGTTTCTGGTCGAGGGAGAATCCGCCGGAGGCACGGCCAAACAGGGCCGCGATCGCCGCTTTCAGGCCATCCTGCCGCTGAAAGGAAAAATCCTCAACGTCGAGAAGGCGCGCTACGACAAGATGCTGGGGCACGAAGAAATCCGGGCGATGATTACTGCTCTCGGCACCGGCATCGGCAAGGACGATTTCGACTTCGCCAAACTGCGCTACGGCAAGGTCATCCTGATGACCGACGCCGACGTGGACGGAAGCCACATCCGCACTCTGCTGCTCACATTCTTCTTCCGCCACATGCAGGAGTTGATCAAGCGCGGCAACGTGTTCATCGCGCAGCCGCCGCTGTACTCGATCAAAAAAGGGAAGACTCTGCAGTACATCAAGGACGACGACGCGCTGGACAAAATCATCCTGAAGCGCGCGTCGGAGGGCTTGATCGTCCGCTACGGTGAAGGCGCGGCCAAGCTCGAGGGCGCGGGCCTGTCAAAGTTTGCCAGCGGGCTGAAAGAATATTTTGCCTTCTTCGACAAGCTGAACAAGCGGTTACGTGACGAGCGCGTCACCGAACTGCTGCCCCGGCTCGACCTTTCCAAGCGCACCGACTTTGAGGGCGACAAGAAAGACGCGCCGAAGAAAATCGAAAAGCTGGAAAGGGAGCTGAAAAAACTCCAGAAAGAGCGCGACTTCAAGAGCGTGGAGTCCCGCTTCGACGAAGAACACAATCTCTGGGAAGTGCGCTACGTCAATTCCCAGGGCGCGGAACATCTCATCAACTGGGAACTGGCTTCGACCGCGGAGTACCGGCAACTGCTTTCGAAATTCAAGCAGATCGAAACTTATATGGAGCCGCCGTTCGTGATCGAAGCGGTCACTGACGCCGCTCCGACCAACGGCGCCGCCGAAGAAGCCGGCAGCGAAGCCGCTGAGGGCGAGGCCGCAGATGCGGCGCCGAAGAAGGCGCCCAAGGCTGGCGCAGGCGCAAAGAAAAAAGCCATCGAAACCGAAGTGGTCGAGAAAACCAACGTCCGCGACCTCTTCGAATACATAAAAGAAGCGGGCAGCCGGGGCTACGAGAAGACCCGATACAAGGGCCTTGGCGAGATGAATTCCGAGCAGCTCTGGGCCACCACCATGGACCCCGAGCGTCGGACGTTACTCTCAGTCAAGCTCGAAGATATCGCCGAATGCGAAACCATCTTCAGTACGCTGATGGGCGAAGACGTCGAAGCCCGGCGCAAGTTCATCGAAGACAATGCGCTGGATGTGAAGAATTTGGATATATAGAAATTCTTAGCCACGGATTTGCGCGGATTTTCACGGATCAAAATCAGATGTAACGGGCGGCCTCGAGCCGCCTGTTTTATTTTCCACGAAAGAGCGAGAGCCGCTGGTTACCAGTGATTACCTCCGTGCCGCTTGTCTCCTCTAAGTGACTAAGAACCCCCTGCAAGTTTCCCCAAACTCTGCGTTCTTCCCATAGGACGGGAAAGACTCCTCCTTCCCGCCCGCTGAAACCAAGGGGAAACCACAATGACGAAGTTGCTGCTGATCGTGATCTTGCTGTGCGGGGCGGTGATGGGACAGGAAAAAGCTCAGGCGAAAGCTGCGGACTCGAACAACCAGCCCGCGCTCACCATTTACAACCAGAATTTCTTTGTGGCGCGGGAATACGTGCCGCTTGACCTCACGGCCGGTGTAAACCGTGCTCAGTACGCCGGGATCGCCTCTCATCTTGAGCCGGATTCCGTCATCCTGCGTGATCCCGGCGGGCGCAGCCTGCAGGTGCTGGAGCAGAATTATCGCAACGATCCCATCTCGCAGGAACTGCTGCTCTCGTTTTATGAAGGCAAGACCATTGACTTCCTGGTGCAGCGCGCCGACAAACAGGAAATCATCAAGGGCAAGGTCGTGCGAAGCGGCTACATCCCCAGCAGCTACTATGCGCAAAACTATCAACAGCCCTCTTACACTCAGCCCATCATCGAGGTCGACGGCGTGCTGCGTTTCGGACTGCCTGGCCAGCCGTTGTTTCCCGCGCTCTCGGGCGACTCCGTTCTTAAACCAACTCTCAACTGGCTGTTACAGACCAACGATCCCGGCAAGTTCGACGCGGAAATTTCCTATGTCGCCGGCGGCATGAGCTGGCAGGCCGACTACAACGTTGTGGTTTCCGACAATTCCAAAAGCAAGACCGATCTGCTCGACATGGTGGGCTGGATCACGATGCGCAATCAGAGCGGCAAGACGTTTGAAAACGCCAATATCAAGCTGATGGCGGGCGACGTCAACAAGGTCCAGGAGGGAAGCCTGGGCAATCGCGCCTACGCAGCCGCCAAAATGGCGATGGCCGACGAGGTCTCAGCGACGGTGGTCCGCGAGAAATCATTCGACGAATTTCATCTCTACACTCTGGCGCGGGGCACTACGCTGCGTGATCAGGAAACCAAGCAGGTGGAGTTCGTGCGCTCAACCGGCATTCACGCCCAGCGACTCTACGTGTACGACGGCGCGCAAGTGGCGCAATACGGCTACTACAACATCGAACAGGTTCGCCAGGACCAGAGTTACGGCACGCAGTCCAATCCCAAGGTGTGGGTGATGGAAGAGTTCAAAAACGGCGAAGTGAACCACCTCGGCATCGCGCTGCCCAAGGGCAAACTGCGCTTCTACCGGCGCGATACCGACGGGCATCTGGAATTTGTCGGCGAGAACATGATTGACCACACACCAAAAGACGAAACCCTCCGCATCTTTACAGGAAACTCGTTCGATGTGGTCGGCGAGCGCAAGCGGACCAACATCCGCGTGGATTCGGCCCACAACTGGATGGATGAATCGTTCGAAATCCGCGTGCGCAATCACAAGAAGGAAGCGGTGACGGTGCGCGTCGTGGAACATCTCTATCGCTGGACGAACTGGAAGCTAAGCGAGCAGTCGCAGGAGTCCCGCAAGATGGATGCACAGACGGTGGAGTTTCCGGTAACGATCGCACCGGACGGGGAGCAGGTGGTCGCGTACACGGTGCACTATTCGTGGTAGGCAGCACAAAACATGCGGGGACAGCCGCCCCCGGCTGTCCGGCGGCGCGCAGCGCCGCTTTGGTCCGGGCAATAGACTGTCGAGCTGCGCTCGACCTGGACGGCCGGGGGCGGCCGTCCCCACGTGTGCATCTATGGTCCCGACGTCTGTCTGAGAGCTGGCGGCGGGTACTTTACTTCGGGGTATGCGCGATCGAAGGCCACCCAGAGCAAGACCAGCAATACAAAGAGAAAGACACTGCCCTCCGGGCCTACTGTTCCTCCGGTCAGCCAGTTCGGGCCGTGCAGGGAGGAATGCAGCAGGTGTCCGGGGACCATTCCGCCGCTATCGGGGACGGAGTAAAAGTAGCTCTCGCCCCAGTCCCAGGAATAGTGAAAGCCAATTGCAAACCATAAATTCCCGGTGCGGCGCAGGGTGAGACAAAAGAAAAAACCGATCAGGATGGCGCCCAGAATCCCGGTCCGGCTTTCTCCCGGATTGTCCAGATGCAGCAACCCAAAACCAACCGACAGCAACGCAGCCGAGGGCCAGAAGCCAAGAGTCTGGGTCAAGGTGAAAAGGGTATAGCCGCGCGTCAGAAATTCTTCATGGAAGCCCACGATCAGAAATAAGACCGCCCAGAATACGGCAAACTTTAATGCGCGGGCGCCGTGCAGCGCGAGCAGCCCGAAGTCAATGGCGCTGGCTCCTCGCAAAGCCAGCAATAACAGTGTGAGCGAACAAAATCCCCACAGTGATCCCAGCCAGAACATCTTGCCGAAGGCGCGACGAAGGGGCAGACCGTAGGTGCCGAAGGGACGATCTTCGATTCGTCCCATCACCAGCGCGGCAGCGATGGCGGCGAATGCAAGTCCCGCATAAGCCACTGCCTGCAGCCGCAGATCGCCCATGTCCGGCAACCCGTAATAGATCAATAGCCGGAGAGCCAGACGGAGCGCGCGGTACAGGACGACGTAGAGCGCAAATCGCCATAGCGGGCGAAGGCCATCCGGGCCGATAAATATCTTTTGCACTCGCTCTTCAAAGGGCGAGAGCTTGATGAGTTCATAACCTTGAGAGACGAGGTGCGGCGAAGAATCTGGAGCAGTGTGACTTTCGTTGTGATCTTCCTCTTGACCTTGGACGGGTATCGTTTCTCCTGGCTCAGCTCTTGACTCATCCATTGCGTGATTTCCCGAATCGTCCCCCGACATGGTAAAACACTCGCCTTCCCTTCATGGGCAGATTCTTCACCCGCGAACGCTTCGGCCGACCCCAGGTGCTGGCAGCACTCCTGCTGCTTGCGTTTCTGGCCCAGTGTTTATGGCTGGTCGAGCGAGGCTGGCGAAGCGGGGCCATCGATCCCGAGGAAATCTACCGCCTGGAACGCGGGACGGCGCTCTGGGAACATCGAGGCATCGGGGCGACCGGGTACATGCTGGCGGCGCCGGTGAGTCCGGAGATGGAACTGGATCCTCCCCTGCAGCGCGCGCTGCCGAACGGCGGTTATGATGCCAATCATTCGCCGCTGTGGTATCTGATCGCCGCCGCGCCGTTGGCGTTGAGTCCGGTGTTGCTCGAGCCGGGAAATATCGTCGCACTGCACCGCTTGGCCGCGAGCCCTTACCTGGTTTTTGGTGTGCTGCTGGGCGCTTCCCTCTGGTATGTCTCCCGCCGGCTGTTCGGCAATGCGGGCGGATATGTCGCTCTTACGCTGTACTGTTTTTCGCCCGGAATCCTGCGCGCGAGTGCAGTGTGGTCGGCCGAGCCCGAGGTGGGCGCAGCGTGGGGAGCGTTCGGCGCCATCTTCACGGCCATAGCGGTCGCGCACACACTTTACGCACCGCGTGAAGTCATCCTGTGGAACTGGCGGCGGATTGTGCTGCTGGGGTTGTCCCTGGCGCTTGCGGTGGGCTCACAGTTTTCGCTGGTCATCGTCGTTCCGGTCGCACTGGCGTTCATGCTTTACCTCGCTCCCACCCGTCGAACGGCTGCCACTGCCATCTGGGTTGTCGCCTGCGGGGTAGCGGTGTTGCTCCTCTATGGATCCTACTTCTTTCACGCGCGCGCGTTCTTCCAGGGGCTTGGGCACGCATCTTTTTTTGCGATTTCGTGGGAGGCGTACGCTATGCCCCAGGCCTACCATCAAATCCGTGCGCAACTGGGACAGAGCAGCCCCGCCTTGATACTGGCTGTGCCCGCCGCCCTCGTCACCTACTTCGTCTGGCCGCGAGCCCGATATTTCGGAAACACGGCGCCCCTGCTGGTCGCGAGCCTGTTCCTGGTATTGGCATTGGGTACGCCTCACTATCTGGGACTCGGTTTTCAGTTCATGGCGGTCCCCTTCCTCTTCGTCTTCGTCGCCGGGATCGCGGCTGATCTGCTGGAAACTCGCCATCGCGCCATCGCCCTGGCCAGCGTCTGGGGACTGCTGGTGGCGAATGCCGGATGGAATCTCTGGGAACTGGCCCGGGTCGGGCGCGGGTAACGAAAGTCACAGCCTATCCCTCAATCACTTAGCAAGAAATGCAGCGAGAGGGAGCAACCTTCGAGGGCTGCGGAATCAGCCTGAGAATTAAAGACGCAACCAACCTGACCTTCGGAGGTTCTAAACGTGGAGAGGGTCTTTTTGCCTGGGAGGGTGTGCCATGTTTCCGAAAGTCAAGACTCCGGAACTGGGGTATGATGAGGATGTGGAACGGCTGAATCCAGCCACGGTAGCGGCACTCACGCTGGTGTTCACCACTCTGGTATTTGTCGTTTTTGCTCCCGGGCTGGCAGTCGCACAGATCAACGGCACGCCCGCATCAGTCACCTCCACCAATTTTGGCGGACACCTGAATTCCACTCCCGGTGTGCCGGCCAGCATCACATCGCTCGGACCGAGCGGTATTCAGCCCCGAAACCCGTTTCCCAATCAACCACCGTGCTGCATCAACCCGCTATTCCCGGCGAATCCTAATCCGCCGCTTTTCCCGCGTCATCGCCATCACAGCGGACAATTTTTCCCCGGGGGTGGGGCGGTTTACGTGCCTTATCCGGTCGCAATAGAGCCGAACGGCTATGATCCCGCGGCAGACGCCGGGCAGCAACAGGACGACGAGGATTATCGTGGCGGGCCCACGATCTTCGACCGGCGCGGCCCCGGAACGCCGGCTCGCTCCTACCCCGATGCTTATGCGCAGCGGACGAGTCGAGCACCGGAAACGGAATCTGCTCCAGCGAGCCAGGCGCCGGACGATCCCGTCCCCGACCAGCCGCAGACAGTGCTCATGTTCAAGGATGGTCATCAGCTTGAAGTACAGAACTATGCGGTAGTGGGAGACATGCTTTACGACTTGACGCCCGGACGTCATCATAAGATCGCGCTTGCGGATCTCGATCTGAGCGCGACCATCAAACAGAACGACGAGCGCGGCATCGATTTCCGCTTACCGCCTTCGCCTGAAGCGAACAAGTAAATGCCAAGCCGGCTTGCCATCACGATCCTTGTGGCTGTGACCTGGTTAGTACCGGCTTCGGCACAAATGCGGATCGGAACGACTGCAGCTGGCACAACCGCAATCCGAAGCAGCGGATTTAGGATCGCCGCGACGGCTGGTTTTGGGAGCCGCGGAGTGGCGGCCGGCGGCAATCGCCGTCTGGAGCATGGGTCGCGAGGCGCGATCCTCCTGCCCTATCCATATTTCAATTCCGACTATAGCGACGCAGCCGTTGAGGCGGGGCAGCCGCAGATCATCGTCGTGCCCGCCTCTTCGCCGGCGCCCCCACCGCCGCCCGTTCCGCTTGAGTCATTACTGATCGAATGGCATGGCGATCACTTTGTGCGCACCACCACTTCTTCGGCCAGCGGACAAACGGCTCCTGACTACTCGGAAAAAGCTTATTCAGAAAAATCTTATTCGGAAACATCCACGGACGGCTCGCAGCGCCGCGGACGATCGGCGCCGGCAGTCAAAGAGGCGGTCCAACCTCGCGAACTCCCGCCCGCCGTGCTTGTGTTCCGCGACGGCCGCAGGGAAGAAGTGAGCGACTACACCATCATGAATGGGACCATGTATTCCAAGGCTGACTACTGGACCAGCGGTTCCTGGACGAAAAAGATACAGATTGCCGACCTGGACGTCCCCGCCACAATGAGGATCAACCAGGAGCGCGGCGTAAAGTTTGTGCTGCCCGCAAGCCCCAATGAAGTAGTTATGAGACCGTAGTAGCTACGAGACACACGTGGGGACAGCCGCCCTCGGCTGTCCTGGCCGTGCGCAGCACGGCAGTTAGAGCGTGCCACAGTGGAGCTTCGCTCCACCGGACAGCCGGAGGCGGCTGTCCCCACACGGTTCGTGGAATCTTTGACCCTCTTTCAGCTCATGTACCAGCCGCCATTTGCGTTGACGGTTTGCCCGGTGATGTATGCGTTCTCGGCCAGCATGAGCACAACGGAGGCCACTTCGTCGACGTTACCGAACCGTCCGATGGGAATGACGCTGGAAGTCGCCCTGGGATTCGCGCGCAGCATTTCGGTTTCAACCAGCGCCGGACAAACCGTGTTGGCCGTGATGCCTTCCTTGGCGAGTAACGCCGCATACGAGTGAGCCAGGCCCAGCATCCCGGCCTTGGACGCGGCGTAGTGCGGTCCCACCAGCCCGCCGGTTTGCGCCGCCGTGGAAGAGATGTTGATAATCCGTCCCCAGCGCTGGAGGCGCATCTGCGGCAGTACTGCCTGGGTGACCAGGAACGCGGACTTCAAATTCACGTTGATGTGCTCGTCCCAGTCTGCCTCCCCAATGTCTTCAAGCTTGATCTGACGCGCCATGCCCGCATTGTTCACCAGAATCTGCACCGCTCCGAGTTCGCGTTCCGTCTGACCTACCATTTTTCTGACTTGATCGGATTGCGAAACGTCGGCTTGAATCGCAAGCGCGCGTCTGCCCAATTTCCGGATCTCGGCGCGAATTTTCTCAGCGTCGGCTGAGCGCTCACGGTAATTTATCGCCAGGTCAGCTCCCGCCCCCGCTAATGCCAGCGCCACCGCGGCGCCAATCCCGCGACTGCCGCCCGTGACCAGCGCTACCTTGCCCTTGAGAGTTTCCATAAGCCGAATTATCCCATTCGGATAGTTTCAATGCGTACCGTTTTCGTGACCCGTCAGCGGCCGATTCCTGAGCTCGTTCCGACCATTCTTATGGTATAATTTTCCTATCGCGAATCAACCCTAACATCCTGTAAATGCAGTTATTTAGAGATAACTTCAGCGGCTCAATGCAAGCTTAAATGTCCCTCCGAAAAGAGTCGGTCGGGAGATGCCAGGTGTGACCGCTGTCGCAAGTTTTCGCGCGCTGGAAGATGTTGGATCGCAGCCGCGTTCTTCCGGACGAGCCAGCAGCTAAAAGCCAAGGAGCTAAAAGCGTTTTATGGCCGACGATCAGAACCCCGAACTCCCCTTGACTCCTCCTCCACCCGGCGACGGCAGTCCCGGTGCGCTGAACATTCAGCCGGTCAACATTGAAGAGGAGATGAAGAAGTCGTACCTCGACTATTCAATGTCGGTCATCATCGGCCGCGCGCTGCCCGATGTTCGCGACGGATTGAAGCCCGTGCACCGGCGCATTCTTTACGCCATGCACGACATGGGATTGCTGCACAACCGCAAGCACAGCAAGTGCGCCGGAGTCGTGGGCGAATTGCTGAAGAAATATCATCCCCATGGCGACAGCGCGGTTTACGACGCGTTAGTGCGCCTGGCGCAGCCCTGGAGCTTGCGCTACCCGCTCATCGATGGTCAGGGAAACTTCGGATCCGTCGATGGCGATCCTCCCGCGGCCTATCGATATACCGAGTGCCGGATGTCGCGCATCGCGGAAGAGATGCTGGCCGACATCGACAAAGATGCGGTTGAGTTCCTGCCTAACTTCGACGAACAGACGTCGGAGCCGACGGTCCTGCCGGCGCGCATTCCCAACCTGCTGGTCAACGGATCGAACGGCATCGCAGTCGGCATGGCGACAAACATTCCGCCCCACAATCTCACTGAAATTGTGGACGCGACCATTACCCTGGTTAACAATCCCGCCGCCCAGCTCGCGGACATTCTGAAATTCGTGCAAGGTCCGGATTTCCCAACCGCCGGCATCATTCACGGCCGCGCCGGAATCGTCGACGCCTACAAGAACGGCCGCGGGCGCTTCATCATGCGCGCTAAGGCTGCGATCGAGACCATCACCAAAGACCGGAAGGCCATCATCATTACCGAGATTCCGTATCAGGTGAACAAAGCCCGGCTGGTCGAGCGCATCGCCCAACTGGTGAATGAAAAGATTGTCGACGCGATTTCCGACGTCCGCGACGAAAGCGACCGCGACGGCATGCGCATCGTGGTCGAACTCAAGCGTGACGGCGAACCCCAGCTCGTGCTCAACCAGCTGTTCAAGCACACCCAGATGCAGGAAAGCTTCAGCATGATCCTGCTCGCGGTCGTGAACGCCCAGCCCAAGGAACTGGGCTTGGTGCAGGCGATCAAGCTTTTTATCGACCACCGCGTGGATGTGGTTCGCCGCCGCACCGCCTTCCTGCTATCGAAAGCGAAAGACCGGGAGCACATTCTCGAAGGCTACCTGACCGCGCTCGATCACCTGGACAACGTGATCGTCATCATTCGCGCCAGCGCCAACCGCGCCGAGGCCCGCGAAAACCTGGTGGCGTTCTTTGCCGGCAAGAAGATTGACATCAACGTCACCGGCCGCACTCCCAAGCGCGATCCCGAAAATCCGTTCACCGCCATCCAGGCTGATGCCATTCTCGAACTGCAACTGCACCGCCTGACCAAGCTTTCCATCGACGAAATCACCAAAGAGCTGAACCTTACCCGCGAAAACATTGCCGAGTATGAGTCGATTCTTGGTTCGGAAAAGAAGCTGCGCGGCGTGATCGTGAAAGAGCTGGAAGAAATCAAAAAACAATACGGCGACGACCGCCGCACCGTAATCGAAGATGAAGCTGCCGAAATCCATCTGGAAGACCTGATCGCCGATGAACAAGTCGCGGTCACGGTAAGCCACGGCGGCTACCTGAAGCGCACCCCGATCTCGACGTACCGCATGCAGCGTCGCGGAGGCACCGGACGCACCGGCATGAAGACGCGCGACGAGGATTTCGTCGAGCATCTGTTCATCGCCTCCACTCACGCCTATATTCTCATCTTCACCAACACCGGGCGCGTGTACTGGCTGAAGGTCTATGAAATTCCCGACGTCAGCGCCGCGGGCAAAGGCAAACACGTTGGCAATCTTGTCGGTCTGCAACCGGGCGAGACGGTTCGCACCATGCTGGCCGTCCGCAATCTCGAAGAAGTGGGTAGATACATCTTCTTCGCCACGCGCAACGGCCTGGTGAAAAAGACCGAGCTCAAGGATTTCTGTCACGTGCGCTCGAACGGTATCTACGCCATCAGCATCGAGCAAGGCGACGAACTGGTTGCAGCCGGCCTCACCGACGGCCAGCAGATCATCTTCCTCGCCACCCACGAAGGCCAAGCGATCCGCTTCGACGAAGAAGACGTCCGCCCCATGGGCCGCCAGGCATACGGCGTCTGGGGCATCCGCATGGAAAAGGGCGACTACCTGGTCGGCATGGCGACAACTCCGAAAGACATCAAGAAGGCCGTGGAAGAAGCCGCCAAAGCCGCAGCCGAAGCAGGCATGCCGGAAGCCACTGCGACCGACGAGACTCTGCCGCTGAAGGGTTCGCTGATTCTCTCGGTCACCGAAAATGGCTACGGCAAACGCACTCCCGCCGACGAGTACCGTCTGCAGGGCCGCGGCGGCTCCGGCGTCATAAATGTTAAAACCACCGAACGCAACGGCAAAGTCGTAGGCATCGCCCAGGTGGACGAACACTCCGAGGTGATGCTGATCAGCCAGTACGGCAAAATCATCCGCATGGACTCAAAAACCATCCGCGAATCCGGCCGCGCCGCACAGGGTGTTCGGCTGCTGAACCTGGAACCGGGCGATCGGGTAGCGGCGTCGGTGGTGATTCCGCCGGAGGAAGAGCCGGCGAACGGGGCGACGCTGATTCAGTAGGAGGAGATCGTGTGGCGCGGGCGCCCTCGCCCGCGAAAGCTCAAGGGATGCGAGAAATCGCATCCCTTTTATCTGTATGAGTGATTATTTTCCAGCCGCCACAGCCCAAGGCTTCCCATCAAAATAAGAAGGCAGTTCCAACCCAAACAGCTTCATCACCGTAGGCGCTACATCCACAATCGCGGGCTTTTCGATTGCAATCTTGCGATTCGAAAACAGCACGCCCGGAACCAGCCGCGGGTCCACGCAATGATCGCCGCTCCAGGCTTTGAGATTGTCTTCGAAGATTGCGGTGGTCACTTTTCCCATGACCGAATCCCAGGAGGCGCGGAAGCCTTCGCCGTAGCCGACGATCAGGTCGGGGGCGTTGTCAACATAGGGGCCGGCGTAAACCGCGTCGCAGTCGAACATTCCGGTAATGCCGGTTTTCCCTGAGGCTGGGTCGACGAGTCCGTCGAGTTTGCCGCGCAGGTCTTCTTTTAAAGCCTCCGCTTCCGCTCCGGCTTCTACTATTCCTTCGCGCTCGCGGCCTTTGATGTTCAGATAGAGACCATTCAGGCCCATGGTGTAGGCGCGGGTGCGCGACCAGTCGACGTCTTCGAACCAGTCTCCACTTTCGCTTTTGCCGTCTTTCAACACCAGGTAGCCGTTCTGATGCAGCCACGCATTCAGATTCATGCAGCGGTTGAATGATCGGAAGCCGTGATCGGAAATCACCAGCAGCAGGGTTTGATCGTCAATCTGCTGCATGACTCGTCCGATCAGGGTGTCCATGCGATCGTAGAGGTCTTGAATCACGCGCGGCTTCTGGTCTTGCGGCACATCTCTTGCCGCCGGATGATCTTTGTCCAGATAGCGCCAGAACATGTGCTGCACCCGGTCGGTGGTGTCGAACACGCAGGCGCACAGGCCTTGCGGAGTTTTTTCCAGCGCATCGAAGAACATGCGCTCGCGGTCTTCATGATTGCCGTAGCACTGCGCCAGAAATGCCTGGTCGTCGAGCACCTCTTCGTTCAGCGCCCAGGTGTCTTCCGCCAGCCCCAGCGTGGCGTAGGGGCCAAAAAGCTTGGCCAGATAAATGGAGTAAGTTACGGGATGAGAGATCGGCAGATCGGGATGGCCGGGATCAATGTTTACCGGTGTGACGTAAACTTCAACCTCGGGCGAGATTTCTTTCAGATAGAAGCGGCAAATGCCGCGAGCCGTGAATCCCATGCCAGCTTTGAACTTTACCGGAATCCATTCTGAGTACTCGCCGACTTTGATGGTGAAAGTTTCGGAGTCAATTTGAATCCGTGCCCGCCCGCGGCTCAGATCAGGGCGAAGCTTGAACTCCGCCCGCAACTCACTCCCCGTGCCCAGAGGATTCTCCGGGCCGGGAATATAGGAATGGAATCCCGCGCCATTGTGTTCGACAGGAATGCGGACGCCGCCTTCGCGAAATTTGTCGCTGCTCGCACGCGTCGTGCAGAAACAGAATGTTCCCTGGCTTCCCTTCAGGTCCGGAACGCACATGCCCGAGAGCAACACGCCAGGAAACTTTTCCGGCGGAAACGTCGCGGGAACGCGAATGACGGAGCAGAAAACGCCTGCCTTGCCCAGCCAATGCCAAAAGGGCGTTCCGCGCCGCAGGCCTTTGATCTCCGCCTTGCCCAGCGGCAGCGAGTACTTGCCAATGCGCAAGTGGCGTTTGGGTTCGCTGATCTGCGCCGACGAAAGATATGGGAGATAGTTCTTCAGATCGCGGGCCAGGAAATCATAAATATTGTGCTTGCCGGGATTGACGCCGGTCTGAAAAGTGGACCACGCAACCGGAGAAATTGCGGGAAATGTAGTCCGCAGCGGACGAAAGGTTCCGCTGTCGCGAAGCTTGGTGAGGTTGGGCAGTCTTCCTTCGTTCATGAAGCGATCGGCGAGTTCGGGGTCCATGCCGTCGAACCCAACGATCACCACCCGTTTCACCTGCGCCTTGGCGTAAGCCTTGCGCCGCCGGAAAAGACGCAAGAGTTGGCGAATGGGCCAGGTAAGCAACGCGTAGAAGGAATAAAGAAATGCGACGAAGATAGTCCAGAAAGAAGATAAAACAGCGAATCCCGCGCCCGGGCCCGCGTAAGCCTCGCTGCGAAGAGGAAAGAGCAGAACGAGCCCGATGATCACCAGCAGAACTTGCAACCGGCCAATCTTTGTTTGCCGCGACAAAAACTTCATACTTGAATTCCCAATACGCTTTTGAAAATGAAACCTGCAATCAATGAGACCACAAAAAACAGGACAATCCAGTTCCATTCCGTCCAAGCGAAGCCGATGACTCGCGGCGAGTACGTGACCGCAATCGATTGAATGGGACTATTTTCCGCGAGCGCCGGTTCGCTGGAAGTGAACATGCGTTCCCAGAAATTGTCTTTCAACCGGACCGGCGAAACCCGCGCCAGCCCGGGCGAGACCACAACCTGTTTCGAAACCGTCTGGCTACCTGCGGCAATCTGGATGTCGTATTTCCCGGCACGCTCGGCCACGACTCGCCACACGATTTCATTATCTCGCGGAACATGCACCGCCGGAGCAGAACTCACCAGTGCGGCGGGCACTTGCAGCGTCACATCGTTGAGTGCGTTTGCATCTTGCACTCGCGCTTCCACCAGGAATGTCTGCGCCGGACGCAGCGGCAGCCAGCCAAAATAGCGATCCAGCTGCACGATCAGGAACGTGATGGGCAGGATGGCGATCAAGAAAGGCGTGAACGCCAGCCGCAGATAGGTTCCGGTTCCGCGAAGAATCCGGCCGTATGCTCGCATTACCACCGGCAGTTGATCCTGATACAAGCGGACGGCCAGCAAATGCGCTTTCAGTTGATCCTTCGCACGGCCGATTGCCTTCTGATCGGAGGTATAGCGAAAGACGATCACCATTAAGAACCCGATCACGACGGAAATCGCCAGCACCAGAAGAAGTGGAGTGTTCGCGGAAGCGACCGACGACTCGGACGGCATTGAAGAAGCGATCATTAATGACGATTCGAGGGAGATTGTTGGCCGCGAGCTACTGAAAAGTTGACCCTACCTCAGCGGCTGAACAGATCGCGGAAAAACCCGGACAGCGAACGCAGCGCTGCCCCCCTGATCTACTCGATGTAGCCCAGCCCCTGCAGTCGCTTGGTCACCTTCTCCTTGGATTCTGTACCGGCTCCCTGGTCGGGAGCCAGACGCTTTATTTCTTTTTCAATCGTATGCAGCACAAACTCATCCAACGAGGCATATCCGGACGCTTCCGCGCACTGCTTCGCCTTTTCCAGCAAGTCGCCTTCGATCTTGATCTTTTGAGAGGACATGGCACTGTCTCCATCTAATGCTTCGCTGAAAGAACTGAATGTCCCATCATACCGTCCGGCGGAGCAATTCCAAATTCCGAGAGGATGGTGGGAGCGATGTCCGTCAGCGCAGGATTCGCCGCCTCAATGGTCCGATTGCTCAGCAGCACTCCGGGAACCAGCGTGTAGTCCATGCAATGATCACCGCTCCAAGGATTGGTATTGTTCTCGAATACATCGGCGGGGAAGTTGCCCAGAATGGTTTGCCATCCGGCGCGATAACCGCGATTGTAGCCTACCAGTAAATCCGGTCCCTGCTGCGCATAGGGACCCAGGTAAACTTCGCTGGCCCGGTCCACGCGGGTGATCGCAGCCAGATTGTTCTGCGGATCGCGCACCGAGAGGAGCTTGTCTTTGATCTCCTTCAAGAGCGCATCAGCCTGTGTCCCAGGTTCGACAATTCCTTCGCGCTCGCGTCCGCGTAGATTCAGATAAAGGCCGTTCAAGCCCAGTCCATAGGCGCGGGTGCGGCTCCAGTCCACATTGGCGAAGGCTTCATTCTGATCCGGGTTCGGCTCGCTCTTCAGAGTGACATAACTATTATTCAGAAGCCACGTATTCAGATTGAAGGAGCGATTGTAGGGCGCAAACCCGTGGTCGGAGAGCACAAGCAAGGTGGTGTGATCGTCGAGGCGCTGCATCACTTCGCCCAGCACCTGATCGATCTGCTGGTAAAAATCCGGGAGCGCTGATCCGTAGTCAGCCGCCAGCCCGGCATCGTATTCCGGATGTTGCGGGTCGATCAGGCGCCACAACATGTGCGAATTCAGGTCGAGGCTGGAAAAATAAAAGAAGAACACTCCGGAGCGGAACTTGGGAAACTCAGCGTCGAAAATCCGGCGGTGCTCCGCCAGCACGGTGCGGGACTGCTCCAGAAATTCTTTATCGTCGAGAACTCCTGCGGAGCGCGCCTTGGTATCTTCGGAAATTCCCTGGGTGTAGAACTCGCCTGCTTCTTCCGAGAGCTCGCGAGAGTAACTTTTCGGGGTGGAAATCGGCAATGCCGGGTCAGCCGGATCGATGTTGATGGGAGAAACGTACAATTCAAACCGCGGGTGCGCCTGCTTGAGATAAAAGCGGCAGATGCCCTTAACGTTCCCGATAAACGGAATCAATTGAAACTGAATGTGGATCCAGTCACTCCATTCGCCTTCGCGCAATACGAATTTCTCATCCTGTACGGTGAACCTGGCAACCGCTTCCAGCGGATCGACGGAAACGGTAAAAGGTTCAAGCGCCGGCGGAGATCCCTTGCGGAATGTGTTGTCAGGACCGATCAGATTCGCCATAACCTGTGATTCTTCCACCTGCACCGGGATAATCTGCCCGCCTTCTACCGCGCCGGTAGCGGTCATCGGGTCATCGGTGTAAAAAGAAAATGTGCCGTAGCTGCCGCGCAAGTCGGGAGTGCCCATGCCGGACAGAGTGTTGCCCTTCGATTGGACGGGAGGAAAATTCGATGGCATGCGAAAAATTGTGTTAGGCACGCCGCGGTCATCGAGTATTTCCCAGAATGCTTTTCCCTGGCGGAGTTGCTCCGCCGTCCCGCCTCCCAGAGGAATGACCCAGTTGCCCAGGTGAATTCCGTGCTTCGGTGGCTCCACTCGCGACGCCGAAAAATAGGGTTGCAAGGTTTTGGGATCGCGATGGATAAAATCAAAAATCCCGTGTCCGCCTGCGTTCATGCCGGTGATCAGGTTTGACCACGCCACCGGACTCTGCGGCGGAATGCTGGTGGTGAGCAGGCGAAAGGATCCCTTCTGGGCCAGGGCGGAGAAGTTCGGCATCTTGCCCTCGGCCATGAACTTCTTCAGAAGTTGCGGGTCCATGCCATCAATGCCGAGGATGATGAGCTTCTGATCCCCTTGCCACTTTCGTGGCTGGCAGGAAAACAACAGCAAAGTGGCAGTGCACACCAGCAGGAGCAGGCCAAGCTTCTGGATTCGTAAGAAGTGCAAGGTAGACCGTGATTCTCGCCCGCAGGACAGTCAGTGTCAAGCCACCAGGTTAGTGTAGCGCGGGCGCCCTCGCCCGCGTGCCTGTGTTCTGAGCCGCTGCGGTAGACTGACTGCATGCTTCGGAGGAAGTTGTTTCTGGTCTTGTGCGCTGCTTCTATTGTCTTGTCTCCTGTTGCAGCGCAGGCAGCCGCCAAGCCCAATATCGTCCTCATCACGCTGGATTCAACCCGCGCCGACCGCATGGGCTTCCTCGGCTCAAAAGCAAAACTTACGCCGAACCTCGACAATCTGGCGCGCCAGAGCATGGTGTTTGAGCAAGCCTATTCGCAGGCGCCGCTGACCGTCGTATCTCACGCGACCATACTCTCAGGCACCTATCCGCAGACTCACCGGGCGAGTGAATTCGGAAACCGGCTCGCGCCCACTCTGCCGTTCTTGCCGGACTTGCTCCGCGCTCGCGGCTATCGCACCGCGGCCTTTGTCGGTTCCATCGCGCTCGATCCGAAGAACGGATTTGCTCCCGGCTTCGACCGCGGTTTCGCAGAATACGACGCCGGATTCCACCAGCCTGAGCTCGGACAGAGCGGAACTGGCTCGATCGAACGGCCGGGAGCACAAGTCGTGGCTCGCGCAACTGCATGGCTGTCCCGCAACCCCCAGGGACCACTCTTCTTGTGGGTGCAATTGAACGATCCGCAAGCCGCGTCCGCGGCCTCATACAATGCAGCGGTGGCGGCCGCCGATGCCGCGGTGGGAACGCTGGTAGCCGCGTTTCGAGCGAGCAAGGTGTACGATGACGCGCTGATTGTGATCACGTCCGACCACGGAGAGAGCCTGGGGGCACATGGAGAAGAGACCCACGGCGTCTTTCTCTACGATGACACCATTCACGTGCCGTTGCTGGTGAAGTTGCCGCAGAATCTTAACGCGGCAAAACGCGTAGCCACCCGCGCGAGCCTGGTGGACATTGCTCCCACAGTTCTGGAAATTGCGGGCGTGGCCATTCCGTCGCAAATGCAGGGACAATCGTTGCTACGAATAGCGAAGTCAAATGCCGATCTGCCGGTTTACTCAGCCAGTGATTTTTCGCAACGGGGGTTTGGGTGGAGCGCGCTGGAGTCGTGGCGAGCCGGCAAATACTTGTATGTCCGGGCCCCCAAACCGGAACTGTACGATCTCGCTGCCGATCCGGGCGCTACTCACAATCTCGCGCAGACTTCCAAAGCAACGCTGGAAACGATCGCGGGGCAACTGGATGCTTTCGACCGGCGCTTCAGTGCGTCGGGAAGTGCTGCGGGCGGGTCTGAGCTCACCTCCAGCGAAATGCAGAAACTGGCATCGTTGGGATACGTCGGTCTACAGAAATCCGCTTCTCCAGCGGCCACTGCGGCCGCCGGAGTTGATCCCAAGGATGGGATCGCGAACGCCAACAAGGTCCTGTCCGCACTGGCGTTGCTCAATGAAGGAAAGCCGGAGAGAGCTGTCGCGGCCCTGCAGCCCCTAATGGCTGCGGCTTCCAAGATGTATCTGGCGCAATATGCGATGGGGGTGGCGCTGGCCCGACAGCAGCAGTATAAGGAAGCGATCGAGCGCTTGCGGGCCGCGATCGAACTGCAGCCAGACTCGGCTTGGGCGCATTACGAAATGGGGTCCTGCCTGCTAAAAAACGGCGACTACAAGACGGCCGTCATTCACCTGGAGATCGCGGCGAACCGGCTGCCCGATTTCGTTGACGCTCATTCGCTTCTGGCGCAATCGTACGATCACCTGGGCAGATCGGATGATGCCAAGCGCGAGCGGGCGCGTGCGGCGGCGTTGAAGAATTAGCGTTGGCGGGTAGCGGCTGGGCGTCCCCGCCCGTCCCTCCATCGACGAGGGCAATGCAACAATGTCTATCATCCTACTAGACTAATGCCGCCGGTTTCCGTATACTTGCCAGAATGTTGATTGCTCACAACATCTCCACCCCTTGTAGCAGCGCCTGTTGTCGGTGCGCTTGTCGCAATTGTCGTTGGCTCGGGGATGGAATGTAGGCACAGCGCTCATTCAAGTTCTCAAACGGCCAACGATGATCGGAATCGTTGGCCGTTTACTTTTTCAGTCAAATGGCCGGCGATTTGAGGGTCCCATGTTCCACCTGTCATGCGAGCTGAAGAGGGGAAGCCGGTGAAAAAGGCGATTCTGATTCTGGGTCTGTTACTGGTCGCGGTCGGGTCAATCCAGTTTCTGTCGATGCAGGGCGCAGGGCAGTCAGGCCCGGTGTCATTGTTGAACGTTTCCTACGATCCCACGCGGGAGTTATATCAGGATTTCAACCAGGCTTTTGCGAAGTACTGGAAGGCGAAGACCGGCCAGACAGTCACCGTGGAACAGTCCCACGGCGGATCGAGCAAGCAGGCCCGCGCGGTCATCGACGGTTTGCAGGCTGACGTCGTCACCCTCGCTCTGGCCTATGACATCGACGCCATTTCCCAGAACGCGGGCTTGCTCCCGGCCGATTGGCAGAAGCGTTTGCCTCAAAACGGTACGCCCTACACTTCAACCATTGTGTTTCTGGTGCGAAAAGGCAATCCCAAACAGATCAAGGACTGGGACGATCTGGTAAAGCCCGGGGTTTCGGTGATCACGCCCAATCCCAAGACTTCCGGCGGTGCGCGCTGGAACTATCTGGGCGCATGGGCCTACGCCCTCAAGCAACCTGGCGGTAGTGAAGACAAGGCGAGAGACTTTGTGAGCCGTCTTTACAAGAACGTCCCCGTACTGGACTCGGGCGCGCGGGGATCGACCACGACATTCGCGCAGCGCGGGATCGGCGATGTGCTCATTGCGTGGGAGAACGAGGCCTTCCTCTCGATCAAGGAGTTGGGCTCCGACAAAGTTGAAATCGTTGTCCCCTCACAAAGCATCCTGGCGGAGCCGCCGGTGTCGATCGTGGACAAGGTTGTGGACAAGAAAGGCACGCGCAGCGTAGCCCAGGCTTATCTCGAATATCTTTACACGCCCGAAGGTCAGGAGATCGCGGCGAAGAATTATTACCGGCCGCGTCTGGAATCGGTGGTGAAAAAATATGCTTCGACTTTTCCCAAAATAAAGCTGGTCACCATCGATGAAGTGTTTGGCGGCTGGCAGAAGGCACAGAAGACGCACTTTGCCGACGGCGGCATGTTTGACCAGATTTATCAGCCGAATCAATAACCGGGATGTCTTTTACATTTAAAAAACGCAGCAACCTGCCGGGCTTCGGACTGGCGCTGGGCTACACCGTGTTGTATCTCAGCCTGATTGTCCTGATCCCGCTGGCTGCAACTTTTCTGAAGGCGTCGGCGCTCACCTGGGGCCAGTTCTGGCACATCGTGGCATCTCCGCGGGCGGTGGCTTCCTATCGCCTGACCTTCGGAGCGTCGCTGGTCGGCGCGGTGATCAATCTGATATTTGGAATCCTGGTAGCGTGGGTGCTTGTCCGGTACAGTTTTCCCGGCAAGCGCCTCTTCGACACGCTGGTCGATCTGCCGTTCGCGCTGCCGACCGCGGTTGCCGGCATCGCCTTGACCACGATCTACGCGCCCAACGGCTGGCTTGGCCGGCCGCTGGCTTCCATCGGAATCAAGTCGGCTTACTCGCCGCTGGGAGTGGCCATCGCCCTTACTTTCATCGGCCTGCCTTTCGTGGTCCGAAGTGTGCAGCCGGTCCTCGAAGACATGGACAAGGAACTCGAAGAGGCCGCGGCCAGCCTCGGAGCCAGCCGCTGGCAGACTTTCTCCCGGGTCGTCCTGCCCACGATTCTGCCCGCGGCGTTAGCCGGCTTTGCCATGGCCTTCGCGCGCGCGGTCGGCGAGTACGGCTCCGTGGTGTTCATCTCCGGCAATATGCCGATGCGAACCGAGATCACGCCCCTGCTGATTATTACCAAGTTGGACCAGTACGATTACAAAGGCGCAACCGCCATCGCCGTGGTCATGCTGGTGTTCTCGATGATTTTGTTGCTACCCATTAATCTTCTGCAGAAGTGGAGCAGCCGTCGCGAGGAGAAGCCATCCGATTTGATCCCCGAGGCGAGCGAGACATAAATGGCAGCGACCTAAATGGCAACGACGATTTCAATCCGCCCCGCAAACCTTCCGGCGACCCGGCGCGTTGCGACCGCCGCAACCGGTGAGTCGGCGGCTGTGCGCTGGATCCTGATTGGCCTGGCTGTCAGCTTCCTGGCGCTCTTTATCTTCTTGCCGCTCGCGATCGTCTTCTCGCAAGCCTTCGCGAAGGGGATCGGCGTGTATTGGGCAAGCCTGCACACGCCGGACGCGCTGGCGGCGATCCGCCTGACGCTGCTGGCTGCGGGCATTGCGGTTCCACTGAACGTGGTCTTCGGGGTCGCTGCCGCATGGGCGATCGGCAAGTTCGAGTTCGTGGGCAAGAGTGTGTTGATCACTCTCATCGATCTGCCGTTCTCGGTTTCGC
>Ga0209068_10000069_pt1 | contig 60831 bp, 50 predicted proteins | sample ColStrG_CSR_2012_FD_187200 | JGI IMG/M metagenome (GOLD analysis project Ga0209068, IMG submission 187200) | Freshwater sediment microbial communities in response to fracking from Pennsylvania, USA - Cold Stream Run_MetaG_CSR_2012 (SPAdes)... | ecosystem: Environmental > Aquatic > Freshwater >...
ATCGAGTCGCAGTGGACGGCGCGAAAGCGGGAGCGGGCTGGGATTTTTCCTACAGTGAAAGTGCGGCCGCCGGCAGAAAACCCCCGCCCAAGCGGAGCTTGAGCGGGGCACCCTCAAGAGTAAATAACGATCAACTGTTTAGCCTGGGCCACCCGCCAGAATTCCACGCGCATCCACCACGGACCCCGGCAAAAAATGGGATATCGAACTGTTCGTCAGAACATACTGGATCGTTGCGCATACATCGCCAGCAGGAGTCGCCAAGCCGGTGAAAACGGAAGCGTCGATATATGCCGCCGAAGCCGTATTCACGGTGCTACAGTTTGAATAAATTACTGGCTCACCCGGCACCATTGAGCATTGCGCTCCGGAGCCTTGAGCTTGTAGTGCGAAGGGCATTTCGAGCAGCACGATTGACGCAAACATCCACAGCAGGCCAGAGATTTTTCTCATCGCATCCCTTTCCATTCAGACAACAACGACGGCGCTCCCAGCTAGCGAATTGGCGTCAAGGCTGAACCTGGAGGTATTCCGCGAACCCGTAGCCGCCTTCCTGAAACATAAAATCCAACAATCCATCCGAATTGAAATCTCCAGTGATAATGCCTGCTTCGCCATTGCTGCCTTTCGGTTTTAGAGGGATAAATTGCTTGGGCTGAAACGTTCCGTCGCCATTGCCCGGCATAATGAATGCGGGATTGTTAAACAGTGTTCCGAGATGCGAAACAATCAAATCCGCCTTTCCATCGGAGTTGAAGTCACCGGCAGTGAAAGAAAACTCCCCGGCTTGCGAGTCCACATAGTAGTAAAGAGGCTTTTGGAACGTCCCGTCACCCTTACCTAACAGAATACCGATGTTATCCTCCTCGCAGTAGGCAATATCCAGGTTCCCGTCCCCGTTGAAATCGTTCACCAGCATGCTTGGGCTGAATGCGCAAAGCCCCCCACCCGCCGCGTTAAAGGTAGTGATTTTGCGGGGCCGCTGAAACGTCCCGTCCCCGTTACCTAATGCGACTAAGATTGAAGACGGCGCCGCATCTGTTACCGCAATGAGATCCAGCTTCCCATCTCCGTTGAAGTCGCCTGCCAGCCGCATGAGACCCCCGAAGTTGTAGGTCTTAAGCAAAGTGAATGTCCCGTCACCGTTACCGAGAAAGACCTTGGTGATACAACAGTTGCCTACAATCAAATCCAGCTTGCCATCCTGGTTGAAGTCTCCCACCAGTACGCCAACCACCGTTCCATCATCCTTGCGCCAACCTGGCTTGAAGCTGCCATCTCCGTTGCCCAGGCTTACAGCCAGCCCGGTCGGATTATTCGGTCCGAAGTTTGCTTGGTAGGCTAAGTCGAGGTTTCCGTCGCTGTTGAAGTCGCCATAGGCCACATCAAGGCCAGGATTGGCCCAGTAATCCCACGTCGCCATGTGTGAGAAACTGAAGTTCCCCAAACCATCTCCCAACAAGATCGGAATCCGGTCGGCCGCATTCGTGTCCGCCAGGTCCATGATGCCGTCGTTGTTGAAATCTGCATAGAGCAATTGGGTGACGACTCCGCCGCTCTTGTAGAAGAAAGGTTTGAGCTCGGTGGCTGAGATGCCTGGCGTCGGATCGTGAACTTCCACCAGCGTCCAGCTCGCGCTAGAAACGCCGCCCCCTGGCGGCGGATTGGTCACGGTGATGTAGCCCGCCGTGTTCGCGACAATGTCGGTCGCAAGAATCGTCGCGTCCACTTCGTGGCCGGAGACGTATCTTGTCGTCCGCGCCTGCCGGTTCCAGTTGACCACCGAGCCGGGCACAAAGTTCGCACCATAAACCTTCAGCGTAAAATCTTTGCCACCCGGCTTAACTGCTTGCGGACTCGGCGGCCCCACCACTTGCGGTATCGGGTTCTGCGCGGCCGCGAAGGTGGCTAGTATTCCAAGTAGTGTCGCCGTGATGAGCCCGCGAAACGAAATCATAACGTTCACAACTCCTACCAATTTATTCCCCCCCGGGCTAAAGCCCGCGTGTTTCGTGGCACGAACTGACGGGCTTCGCCCGTCCGGACAGCCGAGGGCGGCTGTCCCCACGCGAGCAGTGCCAGATGTCCCGACACGAGCGGTGCTCGACTCGGCCAGAAGGGGCGTCCGACAAGGATTCCCAAGCATTGACTATGTGTCAGTTTGCATCGCGTGTCAATGCGAAACCCTCGTCGGCACGCAACGCACGCGATCCTGTTTGAGGTGCAAAGGTGTGAAAAGTCTTGCGTACTCTCGCCGCGTTTGCACTGGGAGCGCGCTTCGCCTAACCAGCATAACTGGTCTGAAATGAACACGATTGCGGCATTTCAGGATGTATCGCATTGGCTGGTACGCCAACTGCTTCAGTGGGAGTGTCTGTTTTTCTCGCTGCCGGATCGGATTCGATCTGGACTGGCCAGAGCAGGCAGAACCGGGCAACCGGACTGGTCCTAACCCAACCAGAAAAGCCGCTTTCGCGCCAGTCGCGCCGCGCTGCGATGTAAACGCATCCAACTCGACGCAATCAGAACCGGGCTAACCCGCCCGGTTTTTTTTATTTGTCGAAATCAGCAACCCCTTTCAAAAAACCTTTAACCACGAAGGGCACTTAAGGTACACGAAGGAGGCCCCTTGAATTCACGCCTTCGTGTAACTTCGTGTCATTGGTGGTTGAAGAATTTGGGGGCGCTACCGCGTGAGATTAGGTTCGAGGAAGACGTTGGGTTCTTCTTCCGCGGAGTCCAGACCTTCGGGGAGGGTGCCGCGGTTGTATTCCGCCATGCGGTTCTTCCACTTGAGGAAGTCGGTGATGCTTTGCGGTTCGACGCGGACCTCGACCCGGCGCAGGCTGGCGAGCAGCAGGTTCATTTCGTAGCGGAAGCCGGCGTCGCTGCGGAGATTCTTGGCCGAGGGGCGCGCGGTTTCGATCTTCCCGGCAGCCAGTTCGAGCAATCCCCAGCCTGCGGGCAGTTCTTCACAGCGCAGTAGGCCCGCGGGAGTCAGGTAGAAGCGTTCGCAGCCGACGCCCTGCGCAGGGTCGAGGCGGAAGGGCTTGGCACGGTCGGCGAGGAAATCGGAGCGCGTGACTTTGCACTCGACCAGCACAGAATGGCAGGCGCGCTTCCATCCGATGGCGTCCGGCATCTCGCCGCTGGCACAGGCCTGCTCGGAGAGAACGACTCCGCAGCGATAGATGCGCAGCCAACGGACGGCTTTTTCGACGAGTTGAGCGTGGGTCATGGGTGGAGCTTCTGGCTTCTAGCTATTAGCTTGAAGCAAGAACCTTTGTAGCCTCGGGAAGAGGATCGCGGAAGTGACTGGGGAGCTACTCGTGGTCTGCGAGGCAGCCATTCTCAGCGGATTTGACGGGAAGCAGCTTTAGCAGTTATCCGTTTCTTTGTCGCGTGTCGAATTGCAGCGGCTGAAGCCGGTTGTGATCTTGCGGCACTTACGGCATCGCTGAAGCGATGCCCTGATACGAATCCTGAGTTTTTCAGCAAACTACCAGGCTGCGCGAACACCGCCTTCTTCATGGCTCGGATCACCACCGGCCGGTGCAAAACGGTCTCCAGCAAGTGGCGTTCACCCGCGGCGGCCTGGGCGGTCTGGCTGTGGGCGGAATATCCTTCGGCCGCGATTACGACATGTGATGCCCCCGCTGTTTTTGCGCCCGCGCCTTCCACCTTTACATCAAGCTGGCGGATGTGCGCGTCGTGGGAGACGTCGAGCGCATTGGCGAGGCGCAGGACGGCGGCCAGTTCGATCACCGCCGTTTGTTCCGGGAGGAGCAGGTCGCGCAGGGCTTTGTGGCGTTTGGTGGGGAGCGCGCCGTCGTGGAAGCGAGCTACCAACGCGACGCGGCGGATTTCGTCCGGCGGCCAGCCGAGTGGAGCGCCTTGCGCGAGGATCATGTCCGCTGATTTTTTATGGTGGGACTTCTCGCCGTGCGATTTGCCGACATCGTGGAGGAGCGCCGCGAGCTGGAGATTGGAACGCAGGCCGCTTTGGTTTCTTACGGGGCTGGCTGAATTCCAGCGTCTAAAGGCGCTTTCATTCGGTTTTATTTTCGGTATGCCTGAAGGCATACCCTGATACGAAGCGGAGTTGGAAGTCGGGTACGAGGCGGACTTGGAGGCGAAGTTGGCGGCAGACTTGGAGGCCGAATTGGAAGCCGAGCGCGGACGGGAATTAAGACCGGAGTAGAAAGCGGAGTTCGAAGTCGCGCGGCGAACGCTGTTGGCATTATCCGTTGACTTGAGCAATCCGTTGGCGAGAAGGCCGTCAAACAATTCAAGCGCCAGTTTCGCCACATGTTCGGAGTGGGCGAAATCCGGGTCGAGGGCGCGCGCCCAGATTTTCAGGCGGCGGGTGGCAATCTCGCGAATGGCCGGGCCCTGGGGCAATCCGGCGCGCCAACGCGTCCACAGCGAGTCCGGGCCGACCATTTGCTGGTGATAAAGGTCAAGCCGCTTCCTGCGTGCCTCGGCGATCACGGCGCGCCAGGCCTGACGCGCCGCCGGGTCCGGGAAGACGTGAATCTGTTCCGCAGCTGCCCAGAGCACATCGAGATCGTGGACCTCGCCGAGGACGTCCTGGATTTTCTTCAGTTCCCTACCCCAGGCTTCATGCTGCGCGGGGAGAAAGTTTTCCACGATGTAGCGGAAACGCTTCACGCCGATGCGGAGTTCATGGAAAGCGGCCTGCGAGCGGTTGCGCAAGGCGTGGCGGTGAAGTTCGCGGGCCTGGGTCCAGCGCTCGAGAGCGAGGTGCTGAAACAGAGGGCTGCCGGGGCGGAAGTGAGACGCGCGGGCGGGCAGGCTACGGCCCCATTGCCGCCATTGCTTGCGGTCAAAAGCATCGAGGGCGGCGCGGGCGGTGAGCTTGTGTTCCAGTTCGTGGCGGCGGAAGGCTTCGAGGAGCGCGAGTGCGACTGGATCGCGCTGCGGCGCTGGGACGAAAAGAGTCCCACCGTCCGCATTGGCAGTGTCCGGGGAAGTGTCCGGCAAGGCCGGGGAGAGCCGGTCCACCCACTCCCTCATCACCTGCACATCGCGCAGTTGGCCGAGGCTTTGGAACAGCTTCCGCCCAGACTTCTTCATTTTCGTCCATTCGGGCGAGGGATCAAGAGCGATCAGGCCATCGGCGAGAGAACGGCAACGGCGCAGAGCCACGCGCAGATCGTGGACTGGGTCTATGGCGAAGTCGTGGGCGGCGTGATCGCACTGTGCAAGAACGTATTCCATCCAGAAACGCAGACCGGAGGTCATGGCTGGTGGGTGCGGACTGGCGGCAGCGTGCAAGAGGGCGGATTCCGGGTTGGAGCGGCGATGTTTGGGAAAGTTGTTTCCCTGCCACAGGATACGCGATTTTGGCCGCGGACCGTTGGTCAAGCGTGGGGACGAAGTGGTGATACTTGCGTGTTCGGCCAATTACCACCGTAATGTGCGCGGAGTACGAGACCGGGGTACGCTGATGCCATCTCAGTCAGGAGCAGCTTTATCTCCGCCTCGAAAACAGCTAGCGCCACTGCCAGTGCGGGCCGTGCGGCCTCGGCTCGGGCTTTCGTGCATAGTCTCAACATCCTGATCAAGTACGCGCGGATGTACGGCTTCGAGCACAAGCGCACCGATGGACAGTTTGAGACCGCATGGAATGAGCTGCAGCAATCGTTCCCACCGGGTGGTGGAGAGGGCGGATTTCTGCTGGGGGTTTCCGACAACCGACTGTTGATGGATGGAATTCCGCTGGAATCAGGACAGGCGGAAAAAAGTTTTGCACAACTGCTGTCCGCCGCCGGACTTGCCAGCCTGCACTTTTCCAAGGATGTGACCACGGACGACTTCGCGCGGCTGGTGAAGGCGTTCACGACCTCGGGATCGAAAGCGCAGGATGTGTCGAAGCAGATCAAGGAAGCGCTGGGAACCAACCAAGGCTCGATCCGGATCAACGAAGTGAAGTTTATCGCGGCCGATCCTCTGACCGGGGACATCAGCATCGCGGCACAACTGGCGGCGCAGACGCTGGGGCCGGAATTCAAAGACTGGCTGAACGATCCGCAGAAACTGATGCAATTGATTGCGGCGGCGGAAGGGGCCAATGCCGGCGGTGGTGGAAGCGGAGACGGCAGCAGCGAGGGCAGCGGGACCGGCGGCGGGATGCCGCTGGGTAGCGTTCCGAACATGCCCAAAGGGCAGGCCGTGCGACTGGGCGAACCTGGCGACGGGCCCGGTGTTGAGATGGTGCCACTGCAGGAGGCGGAGGTCATTCAAGCGATCCGTCTGTTGACCCGCTTTGGCGAAGCGCAGAACAATCCCAATATCTCCACCGCAGACCTGCAAAAAGATCTGAGCGAAACCGACGTCAACACGCGAGTGAACCTGCAGCAGTTGCTGGCGGGGCTGGCGTCGCAGGCGACGTCGGCGCAGGAGCAGGACGCGCCGCTTTTGATGAAGGCGGCCGAGCACATGGCGATCCGGTTCGCGCTGGAGCGCTACTCAAAGGGCGAAGTCAAAGTAAACGCCGTACACCAGATGATGGAGCACATGAGCCGGCAGATGGATTCGCTGCGGCACATTCTGCGCTTGCAGGAAGAAAAGATGAGCAAGGCGGGGATGCTGGTGGAGTCCCACGCCGATGTGCTGGACCGCATGTTCTGGGCGGAAGTGCCGGAATCGGGCAAGATGAGCGTGCTGATGTCGCACGATGCGGCGTGTGTGCCGCCGCGCAACGTGCGTCAGTTTGCGGAGTTGTTGATGGACCGCGAGGACAAGGTCACGTCCGGACAAATTCTGACGAACTACTGCAACGGTCTGGATGCGAAAGATGTCGAGCCGCGGAAGAAGACATGCACGGGCTTGAGTCAACTGGCGGACCTTTATGCGCGACAGGGCGGGGAGATATTTGGCAACTGCATCCAGAAACTGAGTCACGCGATTGCGCACGAACCCGACCCGGAGCTGCAAAGCATGATGGCCGCGGCGTTTGTGCGCTTGAGCCAGGAAGCGAATTCGGCACGCAACTACACCGCGATCAATGAAGTCTGCGCAGGCCTGGACACGATTGGCCGGGAACGTCCGGTGCTGGTGAGTGAGCTGCGTCCGCGGGTGGGGGTGGAAAACCGGATCCCGGAATTCATCGAGGAAGCGCTGCAGCAGCCGTTGTTTGATCCAGCCATGCTGGCGGTGCTGCGACGGACGAGCTTTTTCGGGGCGGAGCATCTGGCGGACCGGTTCTTCCGGTGCGCGCGGCGTGATGAGTGCGACCGCATGGTCGAGTTGGTACAGGAGATCGGGCCACCGGCGCTGATCCAGTTGCGCGAAGTGCTACGGACGGCGCAGCCGCGGCAGGCTGCGGCCACGGTGGGAGTGCTGAGCCGGCTGGACGTGGCGACGTTGCTCGAACTGCTGCCCACGCGGTTGCCGGAATGGAACCGTTTCTACCACGATATTGTGGTCCGTCAAATCGCGTATGGGGCATCGCCAGACCGAGGGCGTACGTTGCTGGAGCTGGCCGAGATTATTGATCCGCTGGTGCTGCCGGAGGCCGTGGATGAGATGGGCATGAGCGGCAATCCGGACCTGGCGGCAGCGCTGGCGGCGATGGCCAAGCCAGGCGAAACGGAATCGCGCTCACCCTTTGTGCATTTGAAAGCGATTGAGTCCCTGGGACGTTTGCGCGCGGCCGAGGCGGTGCCGGTGCTGCGCGAGATTGTTGAAACCAAGAAAACATTTGGCTGGGTGCATCACAAAGAGTTGCGTGTGGCGGCGGCGCAGGCACTGGCCAAGATTGATCCGCGCTATAGCGCACAGGTAGTGAGTGACAGCGGGCTGGAACCGGCGGAACTGGCCATTGCGCCCCTCGACATGGCTCCGGCGTGCCCGTTTGTGCGGCAGCGCCGCTATGAACGTATGTTCCTGGCAAAGTCGGTGCACGGAGTTATCAGCAGCTCGTGGGGAAAGTCGAAGATCCTGATTCGCGAACTGAGCCTGGGCGGCGGTATGGGCACCAAGGAAGACAATCTGCGCATTGGAAGCGAAGCCCAGCTGGAGATTTCGGTGGGCGTCCGGCAAAAGATCAAGGCGCATGTGCTGCTGCGGCGTGCGCGCGTCAACGAAGTGGGATTCGAGATTGTGAGCACCGACCTGGAGAGCCGCTACCGGCTGCGCCGCCTGCTGGTGGAAGCCCTGGAACGGGCTCCGCAGGCCAAGAATAAAGAGTGGAGCGGGGACCGGAAGTAAGGGCAAAATCTCTGTAGAACAGAACGGCCCCGCACAAAAGCGGGGCCGAAGTGTTTTAAGAGCGCGCTACTTTACGACCTTGACGAACACGATCACCAGCGTGAACAACACCAATGATTCGATGAAAGCCAGGCCGAGAATCATCGCCTGCTGAATTCCCTGACGTGCGCCGGGATTGCGGGCAAGGCTCTCGCAGGCCGAGCCAGCAACGCGCCCCTGACCGAGAGCCGCGAGGCCGGCGGCAATCGCGATGGCGAAGCCGGAAGTGATGGCGACCCAGTTGGTTTCCGGGGCCGCAGCCGGGGAACCCTGAGCGAATGCGGGCATGGCAAACAACGAAACTGCTGCCATGACCAGGAACAACATGACGAGTTTACGCATTGTGTTTCTCCTTGTATGAATGTGCCGTCAGGAGGTGGTTGACGCCCCGGTGAAGCGGACGCCCTCACGCTGAGGGCAAGCTTTGATGCCGAACTTTTGATGCCGAACCACAGGGGCTGAAGCCCCATATCAATTTTGCACGCTCTTCGCGGCCCTGAAGGCCTATCTTCCACGTGCTAGTGATCGTGCGCCGTGGCCTCGCCCAGATAGACACAGGCCAGCAGCACGAAAACATAGGTCTGAATGAAGGCCACAAAAATGTGCAGTCCCTCAAAGGCCAGGGGCGCGGCAATCGGGATCAGCGAGAAAAACACCAGCGTCACCTGTTCGCCGGCGAACATGTTCGCGTAGAGACGAACTGTGAGCGAAAGCAGGCGGGCCAGATGGCTGAAAATCTCGATGATGAACATTCCGGGCGCGAGCCACGCGACCGGGCCCATGAAGTGCTTGAGATAGCCGATCGGGCCGTTTGTACGGATCCCGTGAAAATGGTAGTAGCACCAGGTCACGGCGGCGCAGCCGAGCGGCACAACCGGCGATCCTGTTGGCGATTCGAACCCGGGTATCAGCCCAATCAGATTACAGCTCAAGATAAACAGGCCGAGCGTGATCAGGTAAGGCAGGTACCGCTCGGAGTCGTGGCCGATGATTTCATGGCCGAGATTGCCGACGAAGCCTTCGACCAGCTCGAACATATGTTGCAGGCCGCCGGGGCGGTCCACTGACAGGCGCGAGCGCACAATCACGAACGACAGCGTGAGCAGGAGCGCGACCAGAATCTGCATCGAGACCGTATTGGTGATGGGCGCTTCGGGGTGGCGAGGATGGATGCCCAGCGCCATAAGAAGCGATAGCGCAGGGCCGCTTAGCAGGCGGTTCAGCAGCGCGGTAAACCAGAGTTGTTCCATGCAGAATTCCTTGCAAAATTCCTTACACTGGATTGTTCCACCGAAGAGTCACGATTCGCGCGCAAAACCCGCGATCCCAAGCGCTGCTTCCACCATCAGGGCGGCCACCGGGGTGCATAGCCCAACTAGGAAGCCTGGAAAGGCCTGGGAAGAACCTCTAAATATAACATAAGAAACCACTAGGACGAGAACGTATCGTTCGAAAAAACGCCAGATCAAGCGACCACCGCGCTCCTGACTTTGAGCCTCCACAATACGCCCGGCCAGGCCCTGCACGGCGCGGCTCAGCGACGCTAGATTGAGGCACGCGACCGCGCATCCGGCGGCGAGGCCCAGTCCAGATCGCCAGCCGTAACGCCACGCCGCAAACGACGCGATGAGCACACCCGATGCAGCCGTAAACTTTAGCAATCGGCGGACGAGGTTGGATGTGGGAGTGGGTGGCATGGGCCGGGGGTCAGGATTTGTCGCGCGAGGCGGCCCAGGCGCGGCGGATCATGTCGGCAAATCCGGCGACCGCGCCAAAGATCAGTCCCGGAATGTATATCCACGTCGTGTGCAACCAGTAGTCGAGCAGCTTGCCGAGGCCGAATCCGAGCAAGACTGCTGCCGGGATGATGAAGCCGATCTCGGAGTAGCGCGAGAGAGTTACCAGAGGATTGGATTTATTTTCGGGGTCGCGGTTGTCGGGCATGACGAGGTGATTCTACTCTGTGAGCGCGGATTCCGTGGAGTCGAAAGAAAAGCAGGTTCCTCCACTCCGCCGCTCCTTCGCTTCGCTCAGGGTGCGGCTCCGGTCGGAATGACAGAGTTATAGGTTCTTCGCCTCGCTTCGCTCAGGGTGCGGTCGGAATGACAAGATATTTGCTGCGACAACTAGATCGAACTCGGAGTCACACATCGCGCGCCATGCGAACGATTGCGAGCGATTCACCGTTCGCGAGAGGAACGGTCATGCGTTCCAGTTCCGCGTAGCCGCGCGCACGATAGAACGGCACACCGGTCAGGGTCGCACCCATTTCGAGGCGCTTGAATCCAGCGGCGGTGGCGGCTTGCTCGCAGGCATCGAGAATGATGGAACCAATACCGCGGCGTGCCCAGGCGGGATGGACGAAGAACGCGCGAATCTTGGCCGCTTCGGTTGCTGGATCGAGCAAGTCGTCCTGGCGTCCGGCATATTGGTCGCCGCCGTAGAGCGTTTTGCGCTTGCTCCAGCCACCGCAGCCGACGATTTGCAATTCTCCAGCTGGGACGGATTCGATCGCGAAGTAAGTGCCATCGGCGATCAAACGAGTGTCCACGCCATAGACGGAGGCAAGCGCGCCCTCGAGTTGGGCGTGCGTGTAGTCCTCCGCTTGCAGACCGCGCACGGACGCGGCGATCAACTCTTGCAGCATGGGGACATCGGACAGTTGTGCGAGGCGGACGCGGAATGACATGGACAGTTCACAGGGCCGTGGGCAGGTCGGGCATCACATAAACCTGACGCGCCAGATCGGAATCAAGCAGCGCTCTCGAATAGTAGCGGGAGAGGATGGAGTTCTTCCAGTCCAGCAGGTCGGGGTTGGCGGCGGTGAATGTTTCCCAGTCGCGGGTGGCGGTTTTGATCATGCGCTCGTGGATCAAGAATACGTAGGCCCAGGTAATGGTCTCGTGATAAGCCTGCGGTTTGCCTTTGGCGATGGCCATGAGCCTAATCCCATTGGCAAATCTTTGAAGGGCTTCCAGTTTGGGATAAATGCAGAGGTAAGCGAACGCGACCTTGACGTGCTCGAGGTGGTGGAAGGCCGCGCTCGGCGGTATGCCCTTTTCAAACTGCTCGACGAGCGCGATCAGATGGGCATCCGCAGAGACTGAGTTGTTGGTCATAGCGACAATTCGTGCCGTCCCTACGGGACTTGCTCCGACCCTCCCACGCATACCCGGCACTGTCGTGCCGGGCTATTATCGGCCGCCCCTACGGGGCTGGGCATCTGCCTTCTGCTGCTAGTCACAACGCATCCACGCTATCAAAACGACAAAACTACCTATGCGCGCTTGCCTAATCCGCCTTGCGCCGACGATACTAGAAGATTATCAGCCATCGAAAACAAAAACTATGAAGACACAGATCAGTGTAGTCACGCCTGGTTCCATTGAGACCGAATGCCTGGTCGCTGTAGTGCTCGACCGCGGAGAGAAAGATTCGCCCAAAGTTACGGTCGAATCCACCGACGCAACCGTGACCGCAGCCGCTGCCGAAGTCATCGCCAGCGGCGAAACCACCGGCAAGGCCTTTGAGACGACGCTGGTACACAAGCCTGCCGGATTGAAGGCGAAGCGCTTGCTGCTGGTGGGAGGAGGCAAGGCAAAGTCTTTTTCTGCGTATGAACTTCGCCGCGTGGCGGGCACGGCGGTGCGGGCGCTCAAATCGCGCGGCCTGCGCAGTGTGGCCATGGTTGCTCCGTCTGCCCTGCCCGCCGACGAATCGGCCCGCGCCATTGTGGAGGGAGCGTTTGTCGGCAACTTTGAGCCGAATTACTACCACAGCGACCGCAAGGACCAGAGCATTGACGCGCTGACCGTCGTCGCGACGGGTGACAAGACCGCGATTGAGAGAGCTGCGGGCGAAGCGCAGATCATCGGCGAATCACAAAACTTTGTGCGCGACCTGGTGAATGAGCCCTCGAACCGCATGACGCCTACCATCCTGGGCGAACGAGCGAAGAAAATGGCCCAGGAAACCGGGCTGAAGTGCGAAGTCTATGGCGCGGACAAAATCAAAGAGTTGAAAATGGGCGCGTTCTGGAGTGTGGCGCAGGGTTCGGACGAACCGCCGGCGCTGATCGTGCTGCGTTACGAGCCAGTCGGAGCGCCGGAGAAACCGGTACTGGGACTGGTGGGTAAGGGCGTCACGTTCGACACCGGCGGCATTTCAATCAAGCCCGCCGACGGCATGGAGAAGATGAAATACGACATGGCCGGGGGCGCGACCATGATTGGCGCGATGCGGGCAATCGCCCTGCTGAAGCCAGCGATTAAAGTAACGGCTGTGATTTGCGCGGCGGAAAACATGCCTTCGGGCAAAGCGCAGAAACCCGGTGACGTGCAGATTGCGATGTCGGGGAAATCCATCGAGATCATTAACACGGACGCGGAAGGCAGGCTGGTGCTGGCCGACGGTCTGCACTATGCCAAGCAACTCGGCTGCACGCATCTGGTGGACGCAGCGACGCTGACCGGAGCCGTGGTCGTGGCATTGGGCTACACCAACGCCGGAATTTTTGCCAACGACGACGCCATGTACGAACGCTTCCACAAAGCCAATGCGTCGGCGGGAGAAAAGATGTGGCGACTTCCGCTGGACGATGAATACCGCGATTACATCAAGTCGGGCATTGCGGACATCGTCAATTCCGGCGGAAGATGGGGCGGTGCGATTTCCGCGGCGATGTTTTTGAAGGAATTTGCCGAAGACACTCCGTGGATCCATCTCGACATCGCCGGCACGGCCTGGACCGAGGATCAGAAGCCGTGGATTGCGAAGGGGCCTTCTGGGATTGCGCTGCGGAGTCTGGTGGAGTTCGCGAGGAACTTCCAGAGCTAAAGACTAGCCACGGGTTTCACGGATTCAGCGGATGAACTTACCGTCTGTTAAAAGCAGGTCCCTCCACTTCGCTCGCTGTCGCTTCGTTTCGGTCGGGATGACAGTCGGGCTCTATTTCAAACATCCTGTTCCCGCACGTTAAAACAATCTCCCTACAGAGAAGTTGGCCCGTGCCTTTCCCGTTGGGCTCACGCTGCCGCCGAGCAGGATGGGCCCGAGGATGGTATCGGCGATCACGCCGAGGTTGAGGCTGCCACGGACGACGATGGGACCGGGGCGAGTGAACGCGGTCCCCGATTCGTACCACCCTCCCCAATAAATTTTCTTGCCGACGATGGGTGGGAGCTGGACAAGTTCGCGGCGAAATCCTACGGCTGCGAAAGCATAGTGGTTGCCGAGAAATTCCTCCGGCAGATAGGCTCCGAGGCGGAAAGGCCCACCGAGGGTGAAAACCTGAAGCGGGCCGGCGACGCCGCGGAACGTGGTCCCGCCCGACGCGGTGATGAACAGCGACGTCTTCGAAACCGCGGAATTCTTGCCCCCGAGGGGGATGAAAGTTGAAGTCTGAAGCTCGGCCTGATCGAGCGGATGCAGGAGGCGCGGGCTTTGCAGAACATGGGTCAGGTTGGTGGTGATGCGCAGACCTCGGCTGGGGACGGCGGGACTATCCTGCCCATCCCAAACGTAGCGCAGGCGGAACTCGCCGGTGCTGCCGCTGGCGGTGGGAAGGCCGGAGCTGCCGACGAGTGGGGCCAGCCTGCCGGAAAAGATCTGGTAGCCCAGCCGTACTTCGCTGCGACGTCCGGTGTTGTAGCCGATATCCATGCCGCCGCCGGCGCGTTCATCGCCGAAGATGGCAACCCGCTGCTGCCCGGTGAAAGCATTGCGGGCTGCCTTGGAGGCGAAGGCGAAGGGCGCCACGAAAAATCCAGTGCCGGCGATGGGCTGATAAAACTCAGTCGCGAACAGATTGCTGGAGCCGAGGAGCAGATCGTTGCGCCACTCGCCGCCGTGGTGACGAACGTCCATAAAGGTGACGCGTGCGCCCGCGGAAAAATCGAACGCGGCGACGCCCGAGCCATTCACGTTGACCGCCAGATCCACAAACGGCGGGCCGTAGGTCTTATCGTGGGCGGTGATGCGCAGGCTGGGAACGCCGTTCTGCACAAAGCCTTCGTAGCCCAGGCGGTCGTAGGCGCCTTCTCCGGCAATGCGGGTGAGCTGGGTCTCGAGTTTCGGAAGATTGAGCGGTCCTTCGGTCACGGAATGCAATTCGTCCGCAATTCTCCGGTCTTCGTCGGCGTCGGCGCCTTCAACGACAACGGCTTTCACCTGATTGATCGCGGGACGCTTGCGCGCGCGCCTTGCCTCCAGATAATCGTTCCATTGCGCGTCGTCAGCAATTTGGTATGGCAAGAGCGCGGGAGATTGCCGGTTGGCGGCGTCATAGCCAAGCTGGATGAGTTCCTTGACCTTGCTATAGTTCGTCGCCGTGAGTTTGCCGACATCCACGGTGACGGTGGCGTCGGAGGCCGCCAGCGAGCGGCGTTCGTTCTGCAGGATGACGACACTGAGGGCGCGGCTCAGCACTCCCGTCAGGCTATCCAGGTCTTCGCGGCCACCGATTGGAACGCGGAGTTCGACGGCGATGACTTTATCGGCATGCATGTTGCGCACGACGCTGACGGGAATGTTTTCCACCATTCCGCCGTCGGCCAGCACATGGCCACCGATCTCGACCGGAGTAAACACACCTGGGATGGCCATGGTCGCTCGGACGGCGTCGGCCAAAGATCCGTTTTCAAGAACAACCTCGTCGCCATTGAGCATGTCGGTGGCCACGCAGCGGAATGGAATGGGCAGATCATCGAAGCTGGCGATGCCGGAATACGGCAGGGCGAAGCGGTCGAGCAGCAGGCCGACTCCGTGGCCGGCGTTAAAACCGTTGGGACCGCGAAAGCCGTGCTTGAGTCCGAGCGCGGCGGAAATTTGATAGCTGCGGCGGTCCTGCTTGCGACGGTAGGACAGTTGGTCGTAGTCGGGCTCGGGGAGAAACGCCTGGTCCCAATCAATGTCTTCGGCAAACTTCTCAATCTCGGCGGGCGACATGCCTGTGGCATAGAGGGCCCCGATGATGCCGCCCATGCTGGTGCCGGCGATGCGGTCCACCGGGATGTGGTGCTCCTCCAGCCAGCGCAGCACTCCGATGTGCGCTAGACCAAGCGCGCCTCCGCCGCTGAGGGCAAGGCCCACAGGCTTGCGAGACACCGCGGGCGGTTGGGACGGCGGCGACTGGGTGTCCTGCGTGGACGGAGTGGCGGCGTCTTGGGCCGATGACTGGGTACTGGAGACGCAGCCCAGACAAAGAATCGCAACAAACAAGATGACCTGACACAAATTTCTTGTGGGGTAGGAGCGCATCATGAAACTCTCCGGGGAAGCCATGGCTCCAAGCATAACGCGGGAGAGCGGTGAGAGCGGATTCCGTTCTACATGACTGGAGGAACAGTGATGCCCATGACGGCAAGCGTTCGCGTTAACTCGCGGCGCAGCACCGCGACCGTGGCGAGCAGGAACCGCTTTCTTGCTTCGTCCGGTTCGCTGAGGATGGGATGACGGTGGTAGAAGGCGTTGAATAACTGCGCCAGCCGGAACGCATGTTTCGCAAGATGAGCGGGCTCGGTGGTCGAGATGCACTGCTCGATAACGTGGGAAGTCTGCGCCGCCGCCAGCCACAATTCCCAGAATTCATCTGCGCCCTCGCCGGTCAGATATGGGGCGAGGCTGGAGGCGCTGGGCGCGTCCAGTTTGTCTGGATCAATCCCGGCTTTACGGAAAATGCCGGCGGCGCGGACGACCGCATACTGCGCGTAGAGGCCGGTTTCGCCTTCAAAGCTAAGCGCGTCTTTGAAGTCGAATGCGATCACCGAGTTCTTGGTGTACTTGAGCATGAAGTAGCGCAACGCGCCAACGGCGATCTGCGTGGCGATGTCGAGGCGCTCGGCGTCGGTGAGTTGCGGGTGGCGCGTGTCCACTTCTTTCTTCGAGGAAGCGATCAGCGCGTCGAGCAGGTCGTCAGCCTTGACGCCAAAACCCTTGCGGCCGCTGACTTCGATGTAGGAGCGCGTTTTGTCCTCGTCGCTCAGCGTGTATCCCATTTCAGCGGCGCAGCGAGGGGTGAGAGCGACCATCTCATAGGAAAAGTGCGTGTAGTGGGCAGCGGCTTCTCCGTGGCCCAAGCCGCGCAGGGCTTCGATCACGGTGTTTTGCGCTTCCGACTGCCGCGCGTCAATGACGTTATAAATTTCCGCCACATCGCCGAAGTGAGGATGATCTTGTTCGCCTTCGGTGGCGGAGATCCAGCAGTCGTGCTGATTGGGATAGCGGAAGAATTTACGGTAAGCGAAATCGCGGCCCAGCAGGCCGAACTTCCACATATGGTAAGCGATGTCCTTGCCGACGTAGCCGACTGTGCCGTTGGAGCGGACGATTACTTTCTGGTCTTCCTCGGAAATTTCCGACCGGCGATCACCCAACCCTGATGAAAGCGCAATATGGGCAAGCACATCCTCGATATCCCCACCAGAGTCATCGACTTTTTCCGTGCCCGCGCGGCGCATGACCCAGCAGCCTTTATTCTTGCCTTCATTCTCGAAGGTCAAAACGCCGGCATCTTTCAGTTTCGTGAACGCCGCGTCCCAGAAGTGCAGCCGAAGAATCTCGCTTTCGCGCGGAAGGAAGTCGTATTCAATGTCCAGGCGCTCCATGGTTTCCAGATGACGGCGCAGGACGGCTACCGAGATCAACTCGGCCAGCGCCGCAGTGTCATTTCCTCCGGCCTCGATTTCATGCAAAGTCTGCGTGCGCACTTGCAGCCGCGACTTATCCTCGGCGTACCACTGCGAAACGCGGGCGTAGAGGTCCCAACAGACGTAATCGAACTTCGGCTGGGTGGCGAGCGCTTCGACTTCGCATCTCGATTTGGGCTCAAGATGCGTAAAGCCGACCACAACATCAGCGACCTGCACGCCGGTGTTGTCAATGTAGTTCTGGATGTCCACTTCCCTTCCCGAGGAGCGCAGCAGGCGAACGAATGTGTCCCCGAGAATTGCGTTCCTCAGGTGCCCGATGTGGGCGGCCTTGTTGGGATTGATGCTGGAGTGCTCGACGAGAATCTTGCCCGCGGCCTGCACTGAGGCCGACTTCTGATCGGCGGCAAGCGCAAACGCCAGCGCGGCGCGATCCAGACGGGCGTTTATATATCCGGCCCCGGCCACCTCAAGCCGCTCAAAGCCTTCTACTTTGCCCAGCCCAGCGACGATTTCCTCGGCGATCTTGCGCGGCGCTTTGCGGAGCTTCTTCGCCAACTCAAAGGCCAGCGGCAAGGCGTACTCGCCCAGTTCAACCTTTGGTGGCTGCTCGATGACCACCGAGTCCGCCTCAATTTGGTACACGCGGCGGAGATAGTCCTTCACCGCCTGTGCCAGCCTGCTCTGCAAGTGTCGGTACAAGGATTCCTCGCGAAGGGATGAAGGAAAAAGAGATTGTAGCAGAGCATGCCGCCGATGCTGGTTTGACGCAGGATGCAGCGTTCCCTATGATGAAAAATCAGTCGCTAACAACAGTCGTCGGCCGTTGGTCGCTCGTCATTCGCGGATTCTTCTTCAGAGCGAGATGAAGTTCTCCACAACGACCAGGGACAAGCGACCAACGACAAACGACCAACGACAAAGATTATGCGTATCGCCTACATTGAGTGTTTTTCCGGCATCAGCGGCGACATGTTTTTGGGCGCGCTGATTGACGCTGGAGTAGCGCCTGCGCTGTTTGAGCAGGCGGTTGCCGCGCTCAATGTTGGGGCACGATTGGAGATTTCGCGGGTGGTGCGGGCGGGAATTTCCGCAACCAAGGTGGATGTGTGGGTAGATGGCGAGAAGGACGCGCCGCGCGAGGAACATCTCGTCGGCAAGCATGCGGCGGAGCACGCCGAACACGGGGGACACGGACACTCTCACAGCCACTCGTCTCATTCTCACGAGCACGCACCTGACAACGGGTATGACCGCAAACACTCTCATACCCACGGTCGCGGGCTGGTCGAGATCCGGGAAATCATTGGCCGTGCGGAAATTTCCCCGCAGGCGAAGCAGACGGCTATCGCCATTTTTGAAGCTCTGGGCGCGGCCGAGGCCAAGATCCACAACACCACAGCCGAGGCCGTCCACTTCCACGAGGTCGGCGCGGTGGATGCGATGGTGGACATTGTTTGCGCCGCAGTCGGAGCGGAGGCGCTGGGAGCGGACGAGATTGTTTGCTCTCCGCTAAACGTCGGCGGAGGAACTGTGGAGTGCGCGCACGGTACATTTCCCGTCCCCGCTCCAGCCACGGTGGAGCTTCTGGCCCAGGCCCCGGTCTACTCTTCCGGACTGCAAGCCGAGTTAGTGACGCCCACCGGCGCGGCGATTGTGAAGACACTGGTCAAGCGCTTTTCAGCCTTTCCGGCGCTGACCGTTCTCAAGACCGGATACGGCGCGGGCACGCGCGATTTCCATGGACATCCCAATGTGCTGCGGCTGACCATCGGAGAGCCGGCAACGGCAGTGGATGTGCCCGCTCACGCCGATCATACGCACGCTGAAACCGTCTGCGTGCTGGAAGCCAATCTCGACGACTTGAATCCGCAGGTGTTCGGCTACGTGACCGACCGGCTGCTGGAAGAAGGCGCGCTCGATTGCTTTGCCATGCCGGTGCAGATGAAGAAAAACCGGCCGGGCACGCTGCTCACTGTGCTTTGCACGCCCGCTGACGCGGGAAGACTGACCAAGCTGATTTTCTCGGAAACTACGACTCTGGGCGTTCGCCAGCATGAAGAACAGCGCCATTGTCTGGCGCGACGGTGGGAGAACGTGCGCACGGAGTGGGGCGAGGTTCGCATCAAGATCGGCAGCATGAACGGCACGGTAACGAATTTCGCGCCCGAGTATGAAGACTGCCGCAAGCTGGCCGTGGAGCATCGCGTACCGCTGAAGCGGGTGATGCAGGAAGCGGTGCGGCAGTATTTGGGAGACAAGTAAATCGTTTCTCCACAAGAGAGACGCAGGGGGCATAGAGGAAGTATTCCACGACGCCCAGATTTCGACTTCGACCTATGAGCCGGAAGTTTTACATCACGACCCCGATCTACTACGTGAACGCGCGGCCGCACCTCGGCCACGCTTACACGACCATTGCGTGCGACACGGTGGCGCGGCGCCAGCGTCTGCTAGGCGCGGACACATTTTTTCTGACCGGTACCGACGAGCACGGCCAGAAGATCGAGCGCGCCGCGCAAGCTGCAGGCAAAACTCCGCAGCAATATGCCGACGAGATTTCGGCGGAGTTTCGCAGCCTGTGGAAGCGCATGGGCATTTCCAACGACGACTACATCCGCACCACCGAGGAACGCCACAAGAAACGCGTGCAGGAGTTGTTTCGCCGAATTCGCGACAATGGTTACATCTACAAAGGCACTTACACCGGCCAGTACTGCGTGTCGGATGAGCTTTATGTAGACGGCGCACAGCCCGGCGATCCCTGCCCCACCTGCGGACGCATCACTGAGACGGTGAAGGAAGACAATTACTTTTTCAAGCTCTCGGCATTTCAGGACAAGCTGCTGGAGTTGTACGCCGACCCTAGCTTTGTCCGGCCCGAGTCACGGCGCAATGAAGTCGCCGCGTTCGTGCGCTCCGGCCTTCGCGATCTTTCCATCAGCCGCTCGACATTTTCCTGGGGCGTTCCCGTTCCCGACGATCCCGGACACGTGATTTACGTGTGGCTGGACGCGCTGGCCAACTACATCACGGCAATTGGCTTCGGCTCAACTCATGCGGGCGCGCAGGAGGCGTTCAAGAAATACTGGCCCGCCGACGTGCACATGATCGGCAAGGAGATTGTGCGCTTCCATTGCGTGTACTGGCCGGCATTTCTGATGGCGGCGGGCCTGCCGCTGCCGAAATCGATTGTGGCGCACGGGTGGCTGCTGTTTGAAGAGAGCAAGATGTCGAAGTCGCGCGGAAATATCGTGCGTCCGGAAACGATTCTGGAAGTGCTGGGCAACGACGCGCTGCGCTACTTCCTATTGCGCGAGATTGTCTTCGGACAGGATGGCTCGTTCTCCTTCGATGCGCTGGTGCAACGCTACAACGCCGACCTGGCCAACGGATTGGGCAACCTCGCTAGCCGCACTCTCACCATGATCGGTAAATATTTTGGCGGCGAAGTGCCGAAGCCGGCCGCCGGCGGTGACGCAGCCATCGCGGAAGCGGCGCGTAAGACCATCGCAGACTTCGGCCCCCTGTTCGACGAGTTCCAGTTCTCCCGCGCGTTGGAAACGGCGTGGGGGCTGGTGGCGGCGGTGGACAAGTACATTGTCACCAATCAACCGTGGGCGCTCGCGGAAAAGCCTGACGCGGAGAGCCAGGCTCGCTTGGCCACGGTGCTGTATACATCGGCGGAAGCACTGCGCATTGTCACGGCGCTGGCCCATCCCGTGATTCCGGAAGCCACTGCGAGAATCTGGCAGCAGCTGGGGCTGAGTAATATTCAGGAATTCGATCTCGCATCGCTGCAGTGGGGACAGTTACCGCCGGGGACCAGGCTCGGCGAAATACAACCTGTGTTTCCGCGGGCCGACAAGTCCGCAGTTGAAAGGATGAAAGCAATGGAAGAGCAGCGCACCCCAGTGGCGGAAGCCGAGGCCTCCGCTCCCAAGCCAGAAATCACCGCGCCGATTGCGGCTGCCGCACCGCTGCCTGCGCCTGTGCCCGCAGACACGAAGATCACGATTGACGACTTCGCGAAGGTGGACTTGCGCGTAGGAGTTGTTCAGGTGGCCGAGCGCGTTCCGAAATCCGACAAACTGCTGCGGCTGGAAGTGAACATCGGCACTGAAGTCCGGCAGGTGCTGGCCGGGATCGCCGAGGCCTACGCGCCCGAGACGTTGGTTGGCCGGAAGGTGGTCATCGTGGCCAACCTAGCCCCCCGCAAGATGCGCGGGCTGGAGTCGAACGGGATGATCGTCGCGGCGTCTCTGGAGGATGGCAAGCCGGTGCTGGCCGGCTTCCTGGAGGATGTACCGGCGGGAGCGAGATTGAAGTAAGTGAATCGCCGAGCTTCGCTCGGCCGGACAGCCGACAGCGGCTGTCCCCACGTAAGCAGAATCCGGACGAGCGAACGGCCAACGACCACCGACCAACGACGATGCTCGTAGATTCTCACGCCCATCTCGAGATGGAGCAATTCGACGCCGACCGCGAGCAAGTGATGGCGCGTGCGCAGGCTGCGGGAGTGCGGACCATCCTCGCCATCGGCAGCGGCACCGGGCCTGGGTCCCTGGATTGCGCCATCCAACTAGCCGCGAAATACGATTTTCTCTATGCCACCATCGGCATCCATCCCCACGAGGCAAAACTGGCCACCGACGCTGACTATGCTGAAATGCGGCAACTGGCACGGCAACCCAAGGTGATCGCCTGGGGCGAAATCGGACTCGACTATCATTACGACCACTCGCCACGCGAGACCCAGCAACAGGTTTTTCTGCGGCAGATGGAACTTGCGCGCGCCGCCAAGCTGCCCATCGTCATTCACTGCCGCCCCTCCGACGGCAGCGACAATGCCTGGGACGACTGCCTCAACTTGATGGAGCAACACTGGGCCAGCAGCGGCCTGGGCGGCATTCTTCACTGTTTTTCTGGAAACACAGCACAGGCCCGTCGCGCCCTGGAACTGGGCTTTATGATTTCTTTTTCCGGCAACATCACGTTTCCGAAAGCGCAAACGATCCGCGACGCCGCCAAGGATGTCCCGCTTGACCGCATCCTGATCGAAACCGATTCGCCATTTCTAGCCCCGGTACCGCATCGGGGAAAGCGCAACGAGCCCGCTTTCGTGCAGGAAACAGCCCGCAAACTCGGTGAACTCCGCTCGCTCTCCGGCGAAGAGACCGGCCAACGCACCGCCGAGAATTTCTACCGCTTCTTCCGCCTGCCCGTCCCCGCCTAGCCGCAATTCTGTTACCCTAAATTGTTGCGATTCATCGCATTGAAACAAATCAACCATGCCCGAAAACAGCTTCGATATCGTCAGTAAAATTGATATGCAGGAAGTCGGCAACGCCATTCAACAGGCGCTGAAAGAAATCCATACCCGCTTTGACTTGAAGGACTCCAAGTCGAACATTGAGATCGAGAAGGAAGCCATCGTGGTGCAATCCGCCGATGAATACAAACTCAAGGCGGTCAACGACATTCTGCAGGGCAAGCTGGTAAAGCGCGGCGTCTCGATCAAAGGATTGACCTACGGAGCGATCGAACCGGCGGCGCACAGCACCGCACGCCAGAAAATCACCCTGCAGCAGGGCATTGCCATCGAAAAGGCCCGCGAGATCGTCAAGTGCGTCAAGGACTCCAAAAAGAAAGCTCAGGCTTCCATCCAGGGCGATCTGGTACGCATCAGCAGTAAGGACCGCGACACACTGCAGGAGATCATCGCGCTGGTGCGTGGGCGCGACTTTGGCATTGACGTGCAGTTCATCAACTTCCGCTCGAACTAAGGCACCGGCAACCACATTGAGCACTCAGACCGCGATTAACGGAAAAGAGTTGTTCGAGCTGCTGCGGGACGACCTCGCGGCCATCGAGCGGCAGTTCGGACGCGACACAGTGTCAAATGTTCGCGCCATCACCGAAATCGGCGAGTACTTGCGCGCGGGCGGCGGCAAGCGGCTGCGCCCTGCCCTGTTGCTGCTGGCGGCCAAACTTTTTGATTATGAAGGCCGGGGGGCCGTTCGTCTGGGCGCGGTCGTTGAGATCATTCACACCGCGACGCTGGTGCATGACGACATCATTGACGATGCCAAGACCCGCCGCGGTCGCCCCGCCGCTAACACGCAGTGGGGAAATTCCAAATGCGTGCTGGCCGGCGATTGGCTCTACATGCAGTCGTTCAAGGTCGCCCTTGAGGAGCGCAACTTTCGCATCCTCGACTCGCTGACTGAACTGACGCAGCAGATGGTCGAGGGCGAACTGCTGCAGATGGAAAAACTGGGCAAGCTGCTTTCGCTGGAAGAACACTTCGACCTGATTTATCGAAAGACCGCATGTTTGTTTTCAACCTGCATGAAGATGGGCGCAATTCTTGGCCAGGCCAGCCCTGAACAGGAGGAGGCTCTGGCCACCTATGGCCGCGATCTTGGCATGGCGTTCCAGATCGTGGACGACGTGCTCGACCTGACCGCTTCGGAGAAAGTCCTGGGCAAACCCGTGGCCAGTGACCTGCGCGAAGGGAAAGCCACCATGGCCGTCATCCACGCGCTGGAGCGCTGCACTCCCGCGGAACGGGAAAAAATTCAAACTGTGCTTGAAAATCAGGCCTTCAACGGCGTTACCCACGAGCAGATCCTGGAAATTCTGCAGCGTTATGGCTCACTGGACGCGGCGCATGATCGCGCGGCCCAATACTCCGAATCGGCCCGCGCCTGCCTCCAGAGTTTTCCTGATTCCGAGATCAAACGCGCCCTGCTCTGGGCGCCCGACTTTGTGGTCGCACGCGAGAAATAGAAATCGTGAACGCTGTGTTTTGGAGCCCCGGACGCCCTCGTCCGGGGAGAGCGCCACAAGTCTCGGCCATTGCCACTTCCAGGGCGGACGAGGGCGTCCGCCCCTCCACGAAAGGAGGCTATTTCAAGCTGGCTTCGTAGCGGCGGCCAACTTCTTCCCAATTCACTACGCTCCACCACGCGGCCAGATATTCGGCGCGGCGGTTCTGATATTTGAGGTAGTAGGCGTGCTCCCAGACGTCATTACCCATCACCGGATACAAACCCTGCGTCAGTGGATTGTCCTGGTTGGGCGTGCTTGCAATCGCCAGCGATCCTTTGTTTGAAGTCAACCAGGCCCAGCCGCTGCCAAACTGCTTCAGTCCGGCATCGTTAAATTTTTCCTGCAACGTCTTGAGGTCGCCGAACGTGCTCTTGATCGCATCCGCCAATTTTCCGGAGGGCGCGCCACCCTGCGGTTTCATGATCTGCCAGAACATGGAGTGGTTCACATGCCCGCCGCCGTTATTGCGCACTGCGCCGCGAATGTCCTCAGGCACTGTGCTAAGGTCACGCACCAGGTCATCGGCGCTCTTGCCGGCAAGCTCGGGATGCTTCTCCAGCGCCGCGTTTAGGTTCTTCACGTATGCGGCGTGATGCATGTCGTGGTGCAGTTTCATGGTCTGCGCGTCAATGACCGGCTCTAGGGCCGCATAGTCATACGGGAGAGGGGGAAGTTCGTGGGCCACTTGGATGGTTCCTCCAGATAGATTTTAGTTTGTTCTTAATTACTTTACCCCAGACTTGGACCTCCGCGCTTTGACCGGGCCTCGACGACGGATCGCAGGAATGTATCGGTTGCATCTATACTGCTGCGACGGCATCCAATGAACACCTTGCCCATGCATGAGATTAATTCGCTGCTGGCGCGGCACGGCTATGCGCTGACCTTTGCGCTGCTGTTCGGCGAGGCCATCGGCCTGCCCCTGCCGGCGGCGGTGGCGCTGGCTGGCGCCGGCGCTGCGTCAGCCGCGCACACGTTGAGCCCTGGCTGGGTACTTTTCGGCTCTGTCGCGGCGATGCTGGTGGGGGACACGTTGCAATTTGTCCTGGGCCGTCACATGGGGTGGACGTTGCTGGGCCTGCTGTGCCGCGTTTCCGCCAATCCGGAGACTTGCATCCTGCGTTCCGCCGAGTCGTTCTACAAACGAGGCAAGACCACGCTCCTGATCTCGAAATTCATCCCCGGCATCAACACCATGGCGGCGCCCCTCGCTGGAAGCATGAGAATGCGCTACAGCCAGTTTATTCGTTTCGATGCCGTGGGCGCGATGCTATATACGTTCGCCTATTTCGGCGCTGGTTATGCCGCGCGCGACCTTCTGGCGCGCATCCTGGATAAATTTTCGGCCGCCGGACACATCGTCGAACTGGTGGTGGCGGCGGCAGTTCTGGCTTACATCGTCTACCGCCTGGTGTTGTTCGTGCGCAATCGCCGCTATCGCATTGTGCCGCGCGTGCAGGTGCAGGAGTTGGCGGAAAAATTGAAGGCCGAGGAAGCTGGCAAGCTGATGGTGGCCGACGTCCGCAGTCACGGCTACTACGATTCCGGCACCCAACGCATCCAAGGCTCAATTCGTCTGGAACCCAACAATCTGGATGAGGAAATCAAGGGCTTCCCGCGCGACAAGGACATCTACCTCTACTGCACTTGACAGCGCGAGGCCACCAGCGCCCGTGTGGCGCACATGCTGCGGGAACGAGGCTTCAACGCGTTTGTGATTGTCGGCGGACTGGCCGCCTGGCGGAGGGCCGGATTGCCCGTAGAAGCGGTCCCCGACAATGACGTGGTCAAGCTGCCAACTTTTTCCTAAAGATCCTAGCGCTTCTTCACCCTCCAAATTGGCGCAGGTGATGGTCCAGATGTTTGTACATTCCTGTCGCCCACTCGTTGGGCGTGAAGGCCCCGAAAAACGGGTGCGGATGGGTGGTGCATCCCGCTTCCCCATCTTTGTGAAATCTCCGGACCTGGTCTTTCAGCAATTCTTGTTCCCGCGCGAAGTCTCTGGGGTCGCCAACTACAAGCTTCTTGTCGGTGGGATAGTTTTGGGCGAACGGTTTTTCGTTGGTATAGATGGGACGCACGAACGGTCCGATGATTCTGCCGATGAGCAACCGCTGCGCAATGACGCGTCCTGAAGCCATGTCCAATGCCGCGGAACAATGCGCCATCATTTGCGCGACGTCCATCTTCCCCCACTGCCGCGGAGCTGTGGGCTGAAGACGGTCAATGCGGGAAATCACTTCGTCCACTGCATCCGTTTGGAACAGGTTCTTCATCCTGAATCCTCGTAGGTTCGGTCTACCTCGTTGGCCGTTGAAAATGATAGCATCCGCACTAGCTAGTGGCCGATTGAGTGCATTTATCATTTCGTGATGAGGCCAGCATGCGCATGTCATTCGCGGTAGCGCTTTTTGCGGTTCTTGGCGCGGCGGTGTCCGAAACGGGCGACCGCCCATCTGCGCCCCACAACACAGAGAAGACAGTTACTATCTACGACGCAAACCCTGCACACATCTGGAACCGGCTCTACGCCGCCCTGTTAGTCCGTGAGGACCGGCACGGAACGAGCTACGGGGCAGACTCGCTCGATCCGCAGCTCTGGTACGAGACGGAACACCTGTTAGAAGGGGCCTCCCACGCACGCGCGTTAAAGGTCCTCGACGAGTTTCTTCAGACCCATGCCGAGAATCTGATTCGCGATCCGGTCAAGCGCGCCCTCTTGCACCGCGATCTGTGGGCGGTGTTTGACTGGTCGGTGCAACAGAGTTCGCGTTCGAAACGACCGCCCTACGTCAACGAGAAATGGGAATTGCAGACCCGGCTGGCCGAGTTGCTGCGGCGGCTGGAGTTGAGCCCAAAGGAAATTGAGGCGCTGCCCGACACCTATGCGCAAGCAGTAGCTTCGGGCGCATTCGCCAAAGAATATGACGCAGCGAACAGAGACCGCGTGTTCCTGCCGCCTGATTTGTTTGATTGGCGCGGGCCTTGGGTTTACATCAACGCCAGCCCGGAGGCATTCAACTCCGGGGGTGTAGCGCAGGCGCACGTTCAAGCGTTCTCCGGACGTTCCCGGTTTCTGGTGTTTATCCGGCTGCCGGAGGGACGCAAAGCCACACTGGCCTATTTACAAACTCTGTGGAACTTTCCCCAACCGTGGGTACAGGGCCCTGATTTTGCGGCCGACCAAGCCGAGGTCAATCCTGATCTGCCGTCGTTTCCCGCCGGGACTCAAGTGGCTTTGGTACGTCAGATGATTCTCTTTGACAACCAAGGCAACCTGGCTCCGGCACCTATCACCGAAAGCGTGCAAATACGCGTGTATCGCACTATCACCACCACACCGCCACGGAACTTTGGGAATGGCGATCAGAATGAGATTGCCAAGAACAGCGGACAGGATTTCTACGAAATTAAGTTTAGCCGTCCGCTCCTGTTCGCCGGCAAAGACGGCGGGCTGCGGGCAACCGGCCGCGAAGAAAGAGAGTTCTCCACCTTCCAGCAGCAGGGGGGCGACGTGATCGAATATTTCAGCAAGCATCCAGAATTCAAGAAGACGCGCCCTCCGGAGTTGCAGACGTGCGTTTCGTGCCACTCGGGCGGCGGAGTACGGTCTTTGAACAGTCTTGAGAAATTGTTTAAGCCTAATCGGCGTCAGCAGGATGCTCCCTCCAATGAAAGTTACGCAGGCCGCTGCTGGCTGGACGACGGAACAGAATCCTGGAAACAAGACCGCTACGATTGGGGACTGCTCAATGGATACTGGAAGACGAGAGCTTCCTCACCGTAGTGCGCCTCGTCGAAAATGCAGTGTGCCCGCCGTTCTATACTTCAAGGGATGGCCCCTAATCAGGAAGTCGAAATCAAGTTCCGCGTTAAGAACCTGAGTGCGCTTAACCGTACGCTGCGCGGAGCTGGGTTCCGCCTGGTGACGCGGCGTACGCGTGAAGTGAATACCTTGTATGACCTGCCAGGGGGCCTTCTGCGCGCACGCAAGGAACTCCTGCGACTACGCCAGTACGGCTCCACGTGGACCCTCACCCACAAGGCCAAAGGAACTGTTGCCCGCCACAGCCACCGAACGGAAACCGAAACAGAAGTGGCAGACGGGGAGCAGATGGACTCGATCCTGCGCTTGCTGGGGTATGCGCCCTCATTCCGCTATGAGAAGTTTCGCGCTGAGTGGACTTACAGTAAGGGGCAGGTCGTGGTGGACGAAACACCAATCGGCAATTTCTGCGAGATCGAAGGCCCGCCGCGCTGGATTGACGCGACCGCCAAAAAGCTGGGCGTACTGCCGACTGACTACATCACGAAGAATTATGCAACCCTGTTCCTTGAATGGAAGCATCAGACTGGTAGTGCCGCGGAAGAAATGACGTTTACCGCGTTGGCGCGGAATGAAGGAGCACGCAAATGAATACGACGCTAAAGGCTGAAGTTGTTCGCGGCGGTTGCGTTCTCGTCCTGGGATGCGCGTGCTGCGTTCCCGCATGGGGCCAGGACGTTCCCGCCCCGCAGCTGAGACCGGGCTCCGAACGCAAGCCCTTCCAGGGAGCCATCAGTCCATCGCAGCCCACCGCCGGCCCTCAGACGATTGCTTTGGTCGTGCCGCAGGGTACTCCGATGCAGGTGGCGCTGGATCAGGAAGTCCGCGTGCGCGCTGTCGGACAAATCGTCCACGCTCGGGTGGTGGAACCACTGTATGCCTTCGACAAGCTGGTGGTGCCGGTGGGAACTGAAGTCGTGGGCCGGGTCAAGGGCATCGAACGTCTCTCCATGGGAAAGCGCACCGGTGCGGCCCTGAACGCGGACTTCACTCCGGCCCGCAAGGTGGAAGTGGAATTCACCGAACTCGTGCTAAGCGGCAAACACGTCCCAGTCCGCAGCAGTGTGACGCCGGGGTCCGGTCAGATATTGCAATTGACCACTACGAGCGCATCGAAACAAACGATCAAGGACAAGGCTTCTGAGAAGACCAACGCAGCAAAGCAACTGGCTAAACAGGAATGGGACAACGCAATCAGACAGCTGCATAGGCCGGACAAGATACACCGGTTCGAGCGCTTTGTGCAGTCGCAACTGCCGGTTCACCCGCAGTACATCGCGGCGGGAACGGTCTATTTTGCGGAGCTTAACGACCCGCTTGATTTCGGCAGTGAAATCCTTGCGCCAGAGCTTGCTTCATCCATCGGAGGCCCACTGCCGCCCGGCAGCGTCGTTCATGCACGTTTGATCACCCCGCTTACTTCGGCCACCACGCAAAAGAATGATGAGGTCGAGGCGGTGCTGTCACGTCCACTGTTTGACGGCGATCACCTGATTCTTCCCCAGGGAAGCCGCCTGCGAGGCTCGGTCTCGCAGGTACAACCCGCTCGCCGTCTGAAGCGGAACGGGCAACTCCGCATCACATTCCGCGAATTGATTCCTCCCGACGGCGTAGCGGAAAAAGTGCAAGCCGCCTTGGAATCCGTGGAAGTGGCGAAGGATGGCAATGTGAAGTTGGACTCCGAGGGCGGAGCGGAAGCTACCACGCCGAAGACACGCTATCTCGCGACCGCCCTGTCGTTAGGGCTAGCCGCTGCGTCCGGCGGGGGCGACGGCGACGGCCCCGGAGGCAATGCTGCGGGAGACACGGGCGGGCGCGTCGCTGGAGGGGCGGGAGGATTCAAGTTGATCGGCATGGGATTGGGCTTGGCGGTGCGTTCGCGAGCACTGGGCAGAGCGATGGGTGCGTATGGCGCGGGGATGAGCCTTTACTCAAATTTCGTGACTCGCGGACGCGAGGTCGTGTTTCCCAAGAACATGGCGATGGACATCGGCATCGAGCAGAGGGATGCGGGCCAACTCGGGTCAGTTTGCCGATAGCTCTTATGCACACGCATGATCGCCCCCGGCAAAATCATGACGATAAATCAGTATTGAATGCACTGTTTCTTGTGCAAGTACCGATAATTCACAGGCTGACAGAAAGTTGCTTAACAAATGCCCCTATCGAAAAACCTGAGAACTCGGACGTTTTGCAAAACCTCATCCGGGAACGCCCAGTGAACCAAGCTTCCGAATTTCTTCTTGTTGTGCGTCCCTCAAGTAGCGTTTAGCAAAGATATATATCCCTCCCTGTGCATAGAAAATAAAAACCCGCTTACTCTCAGCTTTAACGCTCACCTCTTCCCACCGATGTTTCCAGCTTCCGTTGTCACCAGTTACAGTAAACCCGTCTTCCGTAACTTCAGCGTTGCGCTTCAAACCCTCTAAGCCTGATGATTCGTAGCTCTTTCGCAAAACCCGGCGCACAGACTTCCCAGGGCGTAACCAAGAGATCCCACTCCAAATCAGCCCAATCCCAACCACAGCAAGCAATAGTGCGGACGCACCGTGTTCCTTCTCAAACATCTCGAACAACCCGACCAGCAAACAAAGGACTCCTACCACTAACCACGGCGTCAAACGGTGCAGGTCACCGCTTGATCTGAGGTACAACAGTTGCGCGTCGGCAAAGTCGTGGAGTGAGATTTCGTATTCAAATTGAACTGGCATGCTGCGCGGTCTCCAGCGCTACGGGCCACACACCTGAAATCTTACGCCCCGTGGCACTTCTTGTACTTCTTCCCGGAGCCACAAGGACAGGGATCGTTACGGCCGACTTTTTCTTCGGCGCGGCGCACCTGCTGGACCGGCTGTTGTTCGCTGCCGCCAGCCATGCGTGCCTGCTCCAGTTCCCGACGCTTTTGGCGGATGAACTCTTCTTCCATGTTGTCGGCGGAAGTTGCGACTGGGCGTGGCGGTCTGCGGTTGCCGTTGCCTGAGGTCGTGTCGGACCCCGCATCGGTGGGCGGTGGCCCAGACGGAGGCGGCCCCGGCCGCTCCACCACTTGCATCAGGTAGAGATACCGCACGGTTTCTTCCTGGTAACGCTGCAGCATCGCCTCGAACATGTCAAACGACTCCCGCTTGTATTCGACCAGCGGGTCTTTTTGTCCATAGCCGCGCAGACCGATCCCTTCTTTCAGGTGGTCCATGCTAAGCAGGTGGTCTTTCCATTGCCCGTCGAGCACGCTCAGCATGATCATGCGCTCGTGGTGGCGCATCGCATCGCCGCCGATTAACGCTTCCTTCGAGTCGTAGCGCTCTTTCAGTTTGGCGAAGATCGCATCGCCCAGTTCCTGACGGTTTAGTTCTTCCGCCTTGATGCCTTCCGCGGCGATGTCCACGCCAAAGCGTGTAAACACCGCGTCCTTCAAGCCTTTGAGGTCCCACTGTTCCGCATGGGCCTTGGCCGGACAGTATTGCTCGAGCAGATCGCCCAGAATTCCGGAAGCGTAGTCCTCGAGCACCAACTCTTTCTGGTCCATCCCGCTCAGCAACTGACGGCGCAGGCCGTAGACGGCCTCGCGCTGCTTGTTCATCACATCGTCGTATTCGAGCACGTGTTTGCGCGATTCAAAGTGCTGGCCTTCCACTGCTTTCTGCGCCACTTCGATGCGGCGCGAAATCATTTTTGACTCGATCGGCACGCCTTCTTCCATGCCCAGCCGTTCCAGCAGATTGGAGACCCATTCCTTGGCGAAAATCCGCATCAGGTCGTCTTCCAGCGCCAGATAAAACCGAGACGAACCCGGATCGCCCTGACGGCCCGCACGTCCGCGCAACTGATTGTCAATGCGGCGCGACTCGTGACGTTCGGTGCCGAGAATATGCAACCCGCCCAGCGCGACCACGTCCGCGTGCTCGACATCGGTTTCTGACTTGTAACGTTCCAGCGCCTCGTTCCACTTGTCTGACGGCACCAAATATTCGCTGCCGTTGTAGTAGAAAAGCGTCTGGCCATCTTCCTGCTGGCCTTCAATCTTTCCCTCCGGCACCCCCACCTGCTGCGCGATTCCCTTCTTCACGCAATCCTGCTTGGCCATGAATTCCGGGTTGCCGCCCAGCAGGATGTCCGTGCCGCGGCCCGCCATGTTAGTGGCAATCGTGACTGCGCCCTTGCGTCCGGCCTGGGCCACAATTTCCGCCTCGCGCTCGTGGAACTTCGCGTTCAACACAACGTGGCGCGTGCCCTTTTTCTTCAGCATGTCGGAGAGGCGTTCCGATTTTTCAACTGACGTAGTACCCACCAGCACCGGCTGGCCTTTGTCCGCAAGCTGCTGGATTTCGTCCGCCACCGCGAAATATTTTTCCTTCTCCGTGCGGAACACCACGTCGGCGTGCTCAACCCGCTGCATCTGGCGGTTGGTCGGGATCACGACGACTTCGAGCTTGTAAATTTTGTCGAACTCGGCGGCTTCGGTCTCGGCGGTCCCGGTCATGCCTGCCAGTTTGCGGAACATGCGGAAATAATTCTGGAACGTGATGGTGGCCAGTGTCTGGTTTTCGCGCTCGATCTTGACACCTTCCTTGGCCTCGATGGACTGATGCAATCCATCGGACCAGCGCCGGCCCGGCATCATGCGGCCGGTGAATTCGTCCACGATGATCACTTCGCCGTCTTTCACCACATACTCCACATCGAGGCGATACAGAGAATGCGCTTTGATGGCTGTCTCGACGTGATGCTTTAGGGCCCAGTTTTCCGGGTCGGCAACGTTGCCGATGCCAAGCAGCTTTTCGACCTTCTCCCAGCCTTCGTCCGTGACAGTGATGTTGCGGTGCTTCTCGTCCACCACGTAGTCGCCGGTGTAAGTCGGCGGTTCGCCCGTCGGGCCGGGGATTTCCTCGCCCTTCTCCAGCCGCGGGATGATCTTGTCCACCTTGTAGTACTTGTCGGTAGATTCCTCGCTGGCGCCGGAGATGATCAGCGGCGTGCGCGCCTCGTCAATCAGAATGGAATCTACTTCGTCCACGATGGCGAAGTTGTGACCGCGCTGCACGCAATCGTTGAGGTCAAACTTCATGTTGTCGCGCAGATAGTCGAAACCAAATTCGTTGTTGGTGCCATAGGTCACGTCGGCGGCATAAGCCTCGCGCCGCTCACTGTCGTCGAGGTCATGGACGATCACGCCGACCGTCAGACCCAGGAACCGGTACAACCTGCCCATCCATTCCGAATCGCGCTTGGCGAGGTAGTCGTTGACCGTCACCACGTGCACGCCGCGGCCGCTGAGTGCATTTAGATAGACCGGAAGCGTCGCGACCAGCGTCTTGCCTTCGCCCGTTTTCATTTCCGAGATGGTGCCCTGATGCAACACCATGCCGCCGACCAGCTGCGTATCGAAATGGCGCATGTTGAGGACGCGACGGCCCGCCTCGCGCACCACTGCGAAAGCCTCCACCAGCAACTCGTTCAAGACTTCCTGCAGCGCGGCATAGCGTTCATTTTCCAGCTTCTTGATCTGCTCCGGGCTGGAGGGATCGCTGCCGGCCGCGGCGCTGGTATCGGCACTAGGCACTGCGGAGGCGCCGAACTGCTCCATCCGCTCCTGAATGCGGCGGCGAAATTCGTCGGTCTTGGCGCGCAACTCGGCGTCGCTGAGCTTCTGCGTCTCCGGCTCGAGCGCGTTGATGGCTGCCACCTGCGGCATTAGAGCCTTCACCACGCGCTCGTTCTTGGTCCCGAAGACCTTTGCCATCAATGAGTTAATCAAGAATCAAGTCCTCTGAAAAAGGCACACGTGGCCTGACGATAAGTTCTTCTAGAAGCCTAGCACATTGGATGCAGCAGACGCGTCGGCGAACCAGCTAGACCGTGGGCAGTCCAGCCCGCTGCCGGACTTCATCGGTGAGGTTTCTCCCGGTCACGAGGATCACGACCTGGCCATTGGCAGCTGTGTCTTTCAAAAACGCTGCGGTTGCCGCTGCTCCCGCCGGCTCTGCCACCACGTTCTCGTCGCGATACAGGCGGCCGATCGCAGAGATCATTTCTTCCTCGCTCACCAGGCAGACGTCGTCCACGAGTTCGCGGATGGCCACGACGTTCTCCGGCTCCGGCGTGCGCGTGGCCAGGCCATCGGCACAGGTCTCACAAGTTTCAGTCGGCACGGCGCGTCCCTGCTGCCACGACAAGACATACGACGGTGCGCCCGCGGCTTGCACTCCGATGATCCTCACCTGGGGGGCAAGCTGCTTCATCGCCGCGCCAAATCCACGAATCAGCGCGGTGTCACCCATCGGAACATAGATCGCCGTGACCGCCGGCAGTTGAGTGAGCACTTCCAGGCCAATTGTGGCCGGCCCGGCAGTAAGATCGGCGTCGGTCGCGTCGTTCAGGAAATAGACTCCGAGACGCTCGGCATATTCGCTTGCCTGTATGGATGCATCGGCCAAATCTGTTCCACCGCTCTCGACAATATCAGCGCCGAGCTCAGCGATTTTGCCGCGCTTCACCGGATTCGGATTCGCGGGCAGGAAAACTCTGGCGTGCAGGCCCAGCGTTTTCGCAGCCCAGGCCACGGCAGCTCCGTGATTGCCGGTGCTGGATGCCACCACTTCGGTCACCGGCCCATGCGCCAGTCGCGCCGACAAGGCGCACAGCGCGCCCCTCGGCTTGAATGATCCCGTGGGAAGTCCGGTCTCGATCTTCAAGTACGCGGCGCAGCCTTGCCGCGAGAGCGAAGGCGCAGCCACCAGCGGCGTCGGAGGAAAGTAACGGCGGAGCAGCGTTTCCGCTTCGCGAATTTTGTCCAGCGACGGATCAATTGCCATGCTCCCATCAAAACACGAAGCGTGACTCGCCGTCACCCGAACCACGAACACAGCGGCGCGGCATCGTCCATTTCGTGTATATTCCGGCTGAACCATGTCCACGTTCTACGACCGGTTTGCCCAATGCGCCGAGAGCTGGCCCAGCCAGGTTGCGATTGAAATCCAGCGCGCCGACGCACTCGAGAGCTGCACTTACGCAGAGCTGCGTCGGATGGCCGAATCCGTGGGCCGCTGGATCGCGGAAAGCAAGATCGCCCCGGGCGCGCGACTTGCAATTCTTGCCGACAATTCTGCTGCCTGGGTTGCGGCCTATCTTGGCACAATCGCCGCGGGACGCATCGCGGTCCCGCTCGACACCGCTCTTCACGCCGACCAAATTGCCAAACTCCTGAACGACGCGGACGCAGTCCTTTTGTTTTGCGACCTCAAACACGCGGCGCTGGCCCGCGAAGCGGTCGCGGGATCGAAGGTTGGCCTCGTTTTGGCCGATCCTGAAAAACTCGCGCCCGATTCAGCTCCCGGCGATTGGATGGCGCGGCTGCCAGATATTTTCGCTACTGGCCCCGGCGCCTTCCACCCCGCGCCAGCCTCGGCTGACGATGTCGCGGCCCTGCTCTATACCTCGGGCACGACCGCTGATCCCAAGGGCGTAATGCTGACGCATGCCAACTATCTCGGCGAGGCCGACGCCGTCGCCGGTTGGATCACGCTTGGCCCTGGCGACGCCCTGCTCGGCATTTTGCCGCTCTTCCATGTCCTGGCGCAGATGGCCAACCTGCTCATTCCGCTCGTCAACGGGGCCCGCGTCGTCTATCTGGAAACACTCAACACAACTGAGCTTTTGCGCGCACTGCGCGAGCGCAACATCACCGCCTTTGCCGTGGTGCCGCAATTTTTCTACCTGATCCATGACCGCATTTTTCAAGAAGTCGGGAAACGCGGCGCGCTGGCAGGCCGCGCATTCAGGCTGCTTAAGGCTGCGAATGGCGCCCTGAGAAAGCTGGGACTCAACGCCGGCCCGCTTCTTTTTGGTAAAGTTCACAACACACTCGGCAGCAAGATGCGCTATCTGGCCACCGGTGGTTCGCGCTTTGATCCCACCATCGCCCGCGATTTCTACGACCTCGGCATTGACGTGCTGCAGGCATACGGTCTAACAGAGACCACTGCGGCGGTCTTCTGTGTTTCGCCTCGCCACAACATCATCGGCTCGGTGGGAAAAGCGCTGAAAGGCGTCGAGTGCAAGATCGTGGACCCCAAACCTGCCGAAGATGGTCAGCCCGCCGTCGGCGAAGTTGCGCTGCGCGGCGTGGTGGTGATGAAGGGCTACTGGAACCGCCCCGACGCCACCGCGGCGGTGATGCGCGACGGCTGGTTTCTTACCGGCGACCTCGGCTATCTCGACCACGACGACAACCTGTTCCTGACCGGTCGCAAGAAGGAAGTCATTGTGCTTAGCAACGGGAAAAATATTTACCCCGAGGAAGTGGAGGCCCACTATCTGCAATCCCCGTTCATCAAAGAACTGGCCGTGATGGGCCTGGAAGGCTCGCCAACGGCGGGCGGAGACCGGCTGTACGCGGTCGTCGTTCCCAATTTCGATGTCCTTCGCCAGCGAAAAATCGTCAACACCCGCGAGGCCATTCGTTTCGACATCGAAACGCTCTCCCAGCAAATCGCCTCTACCAAGCGCATTGGCGGCTACGAAATTTGGCAGGACGACCTGCCCCGCACCACCACAAAAAAGATCAAGCGGTTCGAAGTTGAAAAGCGAGTCAAGGCGAACATAGGCAAAGAAAGCGCTGACGACGAAGCATTGTCCTCGCAACGTCCGCTCACGCCAGAACAAACATCGTGGCTCGATCAGCCGCAAGTGCAGCAGGCGATCACCATCGTCCGCGAAGCTGCCCGCAACCCGCTGCCTTCGATTTCTCCTGTCCACAATCTGGAACTCGATCTCGGCCTCGACTCCATGCAGCGCATCGAACTGCTGAGCCGATTGGAAGAAGCGTTGGGCGGCAGTGTGGAGGAATCTCAACTCGCCGAGATATACACAGTGCGTGATCTGGTGGACGCGGTGCTCGCCAGCGCCACCGCCGGTGGGCGGCGCTCGGCTAAAGCGCCCGCCGCGGGGTGGAACACCATGCTCGCCGAACCATCGGCGGAACCCGAAGTACAAGCGTTGGCCAATCCCAGCGTCGTGCAGTCCGCGTTTTGGTTTCTGGTCTCGCGCGTGGCCAAGGTCATCGCCTTCACATTCTGCGGACTTCGCGTGCGTGGCCTGGAGAAGCTGCCATCGAGTGGCCCGTTCATTTTGTGTTCCAATCATCAGGGCTATCTCGATCCGCTGGTGCTCGGTGCCGTCCTGCCATGGCGCGTGTTCCGGAAACTGTTTGCCGTCGGCACCAGCGAAATCTTTGGCCGGGGACTGATGCTCCGCCTGGCGCACTCTTTGCGCGTCGTGGTCGTGGACCCCGACGCCAATCTTGTCCCCGCCATGCGGGCCGGGGCATTTGGGCTCAAGCACGGGCTGGCGCTCATCCTCTATCCCGAGGGCGAGCGCTCGATTGACGGCACGCCGAAAACTTTCAAAAAAGGCGCGGCGATTCTCTCCATCCACATGCACGCACCCATTGTGCCGATTGCCATTGAAGGCTTTTACGACATGTGGCCGAGGGGAAAAGGATTTCAAGGATTCAAACCGCTGAAGATGGTGTTTGGCGATCCCATTTCTCCTCCTCCTGAGGCGGAGGCCTCAGAGGCGGCGTATGAGCAGTTCACCGCAGAACTGAAGTCACGCGTCGTCGAGTTGTGGGAAAGCCTGCGGCGATAGCGCACGCGTCATTTCGCGCGCGGATGGGTCTGGTCATACACCTGCAGCACATGCTTCATCGTCAATTGCGTATAGCGTTGCGTCGTAGCCAGACGCTCGTGGCCGAGCAGTTCCTGGATCGCGCGTAGATCAGCGCCCTCTTCCAGCATGTGCGTGCCAAACGCGTGGCGCAGCGTGTGGGGATGAACATCTGGGGAAAGACCCTTGGCCACCGCGATCTGTTTGATGATCCGTCCTACGCTTCGCGTAGTCAGCCGGCCGCCGCGCTGATTGATGAACAACGCCGGCGTACTCTTGCGCTTCTCCTCCAGCAGTGTTTTCCTCGCGACCAAATATGGCTTCAGGGCCTGTGCGGAAGGGCCTCCAAAGGGCACATAGCGTTCTTTCTTCCCTTTCCCCCGCACCAGTAGCGCTTCGGCGCCGGCATGAACATCGTCAAGGTTGATGCCGATCAGTTCGGAATTGCGGATGCCGCATCCATAAAGCAGTTCGAGCATCAGCCGGTCGCGCTCGGGGAACCGCGCAGCTTCCGGCATCTCACCGTCAAACACGGTATTCATTTCTTCGATGGTTGGAACGCGAGGTAATGTTTTTGGAAGCTTCGGCGTTGCCACTAACTTGGCTGGATTTTGTTCGACCACGCCTTCCCGCGCCAGCCAACGATACAAAGACCGGACGGCGGCCAGTGCGCGCGCCATCGAAGTCTTGCTCAGACCCTTTTCATGCAGTTGCGCCAGAAATCCACGGATGGTGACGTGATCAATCTCATTCCATCCGCGCAAACCAGCGTAGCTGGAGAAATTTGCGAGATCACCGCGATACGCCTTGACCGTGTGCGACGAGGCGTTGCGCTCGCGCAGGTGGCGCAGGAAGTCAGCGACGGCCTTGGCGACGATGTTGTCGTCTTTGCTCATTCGCTTGATTCTAACTTGCTGATTGTTGATTGTTGATTTCTGATTGAAAACAAAACATTGGGATACATCCGGACTCGGGTTATCAATCAACCATCAAAAATCAGCAATCAACAATTTCCTCATCGCGCCCGCGGATGGTGCTTCTGGTACACGGTCCGCAGCCGGTCCAGCGCCAGATGCGTATAAACCTGCGTGGTCGAAATGTCGGCGTGGCCAAGGATTGTCTGCACGGTGCGTAAATCGGCCCCATTTTCCACCATATGCGTGGCGCAGGAGTGGCGCAGCATGTGCGGCGACGCGTTCCTTCCGGATGCAGCCGATGCGGCGCGTACCATTTGCCACACTCGCTGCCGGGTCAATTTGCCCCCACCGCGCGCGGGAAACAGCAGCGCCGCCGCGTTGCTGGTTGTTCCACCAACCCGCGCGCCACTAAATAACGCAGCGCGTGCATGCGTCAGATACTCCGCAACCGCGTCCTGCGCGGACTTTCCCAGCGGAGCCACCCGTTCCTTGTCGCCCTTGCCGCGCACCAGCATGTATCCCGATTCCAGTTTCAGGTCTTCCAGTCGCGCCGTGGTCAGTTCAGTCACCCGCAATGCTCCAGCATAGAGCACCTCCAGCATGGCCCGATCCCGCCGGGCCAGCGCCGCGGCCATCTTATTTTCGCGACCATTGCGCAACGGGAGCGCCGACCGATTCATTGGCGCAGCCAGAGTTACTTCCAATTCTTCCCGCCCCAGCGATTTCGGCAGCACCTTCCACTGCCTCGGCGATTCGATATTCAACGTGGGGTCGTGCTCGATCTTGCGGTCGAGCAAAAGATACCGGTAGAGGTGGCGGAGGGCCGAAAGCTTGCGGCCCACGCTGCGTCCATCCACTTGGTTCGAGAACAGTTGCTGCAAGAACTCGCGAACGTCCGTCCTCCGCGCCGTCATCAGCGTGCGTTTGTGTTTCTCCAGAAATTCGGCGAACTGGCCAATGTCAGTCGTGTAGGCGCTGATGGTCAGCTTGGCCAGGCCTTTCTCGACTCGTAGATAGTCGAGAAACCCGGCGAGGATGGTCGCGTTGGACCTAGAGGAAGACATGGGCATTTGTTGATGGTTGATTGATGATTGATATTGTTTAACTGACTTAACTGCATAACTGCACAAAACTTCGATTTTCCCAATCAGCAATCAACAATCACCAATCATCATTCTTAAGTGTGCCCGTTATCGGACGCCGTTGGGAGTGCCGAGACCGGTGCGTTAGCTCTTCTTGCGAAGATGCGCACCCGGCTTATTCCTGGAAAGTCACGCACACGCCATTAGGGTCAATCGCGCCGAACTCTTTAGTGCCCCAGGGCTTGGTTTGCAGCGGCCCATTGGGATGCACCTTGCCACCGCGTTGCTGGTATTCCGCATACATGGCCTCAATGCCTTTTACGGCAAGTCGCACCATTGTCTGGTCGCCGACCGTCCGCGCCAGCGCTTTGTCGGTCATTCCGGCGATGTGCAGATACGCCTCGCCGCGATTGATTCCGGCGTATGTCGGCGGCGTTTGATCGCGGAAAGTTTCACTGAAGCCGCAGATTTCCGTCCACCATTTCAGAGACTCAGCAGCATCAGCCGCCGGCAGAACGGGAATCGCACCTTTGATGACTGCGTCCATTGTCGAAGCATAAACGAGATCGGTCGAACTCGCCAACCGAATCCTTCGGCGCGACAACCTAATCGTGTACTTCCCGCAGCAGTTCCACCGCCGAGAGCGCTCCCTCCGGCGTTTCCTCGTGCTTGAAGTAGGCAAAGACATCGCGGCCCTCGGCGCAATGATTGTTGATGCGCGCCACCATGCCGCGCCGCTCCTCCGCCGTATAGCTCGGCTTGCGATAGCGGTAATAGGCAAAGCCGGCGGTTACGACATCAGGAGTAGTCATGGTCTCCGTCTCGGCTACGCACACAGCTACGCCCGCACCTTTGAGCAGGTCCCAGGTCGAGTCCGCGAACCACGAAGCGTGGCGGAACTCAAACGCGGCGGGGAGTGAGCGGGGCAGGAGCTTGAGAAAATCTTCCAGCAACGCCGCGTCCGCCTTCAGGTTTGGTGGAAGTTGGAACAGCACGGGCCCCAGCCGGCCGGCCGCGGCGAGTGGTTCAATGGTGGCCAGAAATCGCGGCAGGAAATCCTCGGTGCTCTTTAGCCGCTTGATGTGCGTGATGACCTGATGGGCCTTGATGCCGAGGCGAAACTCAGGAGGAGTCTGCGCAATCCATTTCTGGATGGTCGTCTCTTTCACCAGTTGCCGGAACGTGAAATTGACTTCGACCGTATTGAGCTGCGTAGCGTAATGGGCGAGAAACTTCGCCTGGGCAAGCTTGGCGGGATAGAAATCGGGTTTCCAGCCTGGGTAGGCCCATCCGCTCGTGCCGGCATAAAGTTGAGGCATCGCAGTTCCGCCGCGGTGAATTATATCGTGACAGTAACAAACACTTTACTTCCGGGCACGCCTCTTCTTTCCTACACTCTCCGCCTGCGCTGCGATTTCAATTCCCTTCCCAACCGACGGTGACGCTACTCCCGCACTCGCCTGCAACCTGGGAAGCTCCTGCCGCAGAGTCAGCACCGGCGCGAATAGGTCACCCAATTTGTCGAAGCGGGAAACCGCCTCTTTCGCCTCAAACACCAGCGACGCCGCTTTCTCCTTCTTGTGCGCCGCCTCGACTTCTTCCCAGCGTACCGGCGTGGAAACCGTGGGCCGCTCGCGCGCGCGCAGCGAGTACACGCCAATGGTTGTCTTGTGCTCGTCGTTCTGGCTCCAGTCCACAAACACTTTGCCGGTGCGCGCCTGCTTGCTCATCTCCGCGAGAACCTGCTTCGGATGCTCGTGTTCGAGCAGTTGCGCCAGCGCATGGGAAAACGTCTTCGTCGCCTCGTAGGTGACGGGCGTGTTCAGCGGAACGTAGATTTGCAGTCCCTTCGATCCCGAAGTCTTGGGAAAGCTGCGCAATCCAAAGTGGTCGAAGATTTCCCGCAGCCACAGCCCAACCTGGCAACATTCCACAATGGTCGCGGGCGGCCCGGGGTCTAAATCAAAGACCATCATCGTCGGGCACGCGATGTCGGACGCCAGCGAGAGCGACGGATGCAATTCGATTGCCGCGAGATTGGCCAGCCACACCAGGGTGCCCAGATCGTCCGCCAGTACGTAGTGAATGTTGCGGCGGTTGCGACCGCTCCAGATGGGCGCAGTCTTCACCCAGTCCGGCCGATATTGTGGCGCGTTTTTCTCGAAGAACGCTTCCCCCTCCACGCCATCGGGATAGCGCTTGCGCGTCAGTGCGCGACCAGCCAGATGCGGCAGAATCGCGGGCGCGATTCGAATGTAGTAATCAATCACCTGGCGCTTGGCAAATCCGGCAGCCGGGTACAAGACCTTCTCAAGATTCGTCAGCTTCAGGGTCTTGCCCTGTATATCTATGGCTGAATCGGTCATCGCTTGGGTCGCCCGCGGTGCGCTGCGCCCTGCCATTGTGCAACAATATGGCCGTCCGCGTCAGTCCACTGGCCGGCCAATAAGGAAACCACACCAATGGATAGTCCGACGATGACTTCGAACAAGATGCTCTGGGCGGGACGAATTCTCAGCGCTCTCCCAGTGCTGTTGATGGTCTCAACCGGCGTGCTCGGCCTCATAAAGCCCGACGCCATCGCCCAGCAATTCGCTCACTACGGCTACCCCGACGGCTCCCTGATGCGCATCACGCTGGTCGAGATCGCCTGCGCCATCCTCTACGCCATCCCTCGCTCGTCGGTCCTGGGCGCGATCCTGCTGACCGGCTATCTGGGCGGCGCGACTGCCACCCACGTGCGCGTCGGCGAACCCTTTATCATGCCCGTGGCCGTCGGCATCATTGTCTGGGCGGGTTTGTTCCTGCGCGATGAGCGGCTGCGCGCATTGCTTCCCTTGCGGAAGTAGCACTACAAAACAAGAGAGGAGTGGAATATGAGCAGCGTAAGAGTTTTGGTCGGCACGCGCAAGGGCGCATTCATTCTCGAGTCTGACGGCAAGCGCGAAAAATGGACCGTCAGCGGCCCCCACTTCGCGGGCTGGGAGATGTATCACCTCAAAGGATCGCCCGCCGATCCCAACCGCATCTATGCCTCGCAGTCCAGCGGCTGGTTCGGACAGATCATCCAACGTTCTGATGACGGCGGCAAGACCTGGCACCAGCCCGGAACACCTCCCGGAGAAGTACCCGCTCCCGGTCCTCCGAAGGCAGCAAGCAACAAATTCGTTTACGACGCGTCGGCAGACTCCGGCAAGCCGCTCACCACGCATCAGTGGTACGACGGCACACAACATCCCTGGGAATTCAAGCGAGTCTGGCATCTTGAGCCTTCGCTCACCGAGCCAAACACGGTTTACGCCGGCGTGGAAGACGCCGCGATCTTCCGCTCCACCGACGGCGGCGAGAACTGGAAAGAACTTTCCGGCCTGCGCGGCCACGGCACCGGCCCCAAGTGGCAGCCGGGCGCGGGCGGCATGTGTCTGCACACCATCATTCTCGATCCCAGCAATCCGCAGCGGATGTTCATCGCCATCTCAGCAGCGGGAGCGTTCCGCACCGACGATGGTGGCGCAACCTGGAAGCCGATCAACCGCGGCCTCTACTCGCAATACATTCCCGATCCCCGCGCCGAGGTCGGCCACTGCGTTCACCACGTTGCCATGCACCCCAAGCGCCCGGACGTGCTGTTCATGCAGAAGCACTGGGACGTCATGCGCTCCGACGACGCCGGCGATAACTGGAAGGAAGTCAGCGGCAACCTGCCCACCGACTTCGGATTTGTGATTGACGTTCACGCCCACGAGCCGGAGACGATTTACGTTGTCCCAATCAAGAGTGACGGCGAGCACTTCGTTCCCGACGGCAAGCTGCGCGTCTTCCGCAGCCGCACCGGCGGCAACGAATGGGAGCCGCTGACCAAAGGCCTGCCACAAGCCAACTGCTACGTCAACGTGCTGCGCGACGCCATGGCCGTGGACTCACTCGACAAGTGCGGCATCTATTTCGGCACCAGCGGCGGTCAGGTCTATGCCTCCGCCGATGCCGGAGATAGCTGGAATGCGATTGTGCGCGATCTGCCTGCGGTGCTGTCGGTCGAGGTGCAGACGCTGGGGTGATTTAGGAATGCGCTTGCGGACTAAAATCAGGGTGCCCCACCCTTGTCGCGCCCTTGCGACAGGGTGGGGGTGTTGACTTCAAGAGGCGCGAATGGTCTTCCCATGCGCGTGATACCATTTTCCCGTGCCCCTCACCGACACCAGCCCTGCCGCGCAAGCGGTTCAACTAGACATGTATCGCTCCATGTCGGGAGAGCAGCGGCTCCTGTTGGCTTTTGAGATGAGCGATTCAATCCGCGAACTGAGTCGGGCAGGTATTCGGCACGACCGTCCTGATTGGACTGAACCGCAAGTTGCGCGAGAACTGCTGAGGCTGGCATTCTTGCCCGAGCCCCTTCCCTCCTGGATTCCAAGGGTGGACGGAGCCCGGGATGAAAAATGAACGGCCAAATGATCCGCGTCGTCCTCCCCTCCCATCTCCGCGCGCTGGCCCACGTCGGCGGTGAGGTAACGCTCGATATCGCGGGCCCCGTCACCCAGCGATCCATCCTCGACGCACTGGAAGCCCGCTATCCCATGCTGCGCGGCACCATCCGCGACCACGACACGCAGCAACGCCGCCCGTTCCTGCGCTTCTTCGCCTGCGCCGAGGACTTGTCCCACGAGCCTCCCGACTCGCCGCTGCCCGAAGCCGTCGCCACCGGGAGAGAGCCATTCATTGTGATCGGAGCAGTTGCCGGCGGCTAGCCGACTGACACCGTTTGACAACATCCCCTCCCGCGCCTTACCTTCAAACTTCTGCCCCGCATGTGCGTCCAACCATGTATGCCCAACCTGCCGGAGGTTCAATGAGAAGTCCAATGAGAAGCTCAAGGAGAAGTCCAGGCAATCGCCGTTCTCCTCTCGTTTCGCTAGCACTGTGTCTGACCGCACTGCTGCTGGTTTCCGCCTTGGCGTCCGCTCAGGACCTCGCATCCTTTGAAAAGCGCATCACCGTCAAGAAGCTCGCCAACGGCCTCACCCTGATCGTCTGCGAACGGCCCGAAGCCCCCGTGTTCTCCTTCTTCACCCATGTGGACGCCGGCTCCGCGCAGGATCCCCTGGGCGCCACCGGCCTCGCCCACATGTTCGAGCACATGGCTTTCAAAGGCACAGAAACCATTGGCACCACGAACTATCCCGCGGAAAAAGCCGCGCTCGAAAAAGTCGAAACCGCTTACGCCGCCTATCATAGCGAACGCGACAAGACCCTCGGCCCCGACCCGGCCCGCCTGGCGCAGCTCGAAAAAGCCTGGCAGGACGCCATCAAGAACGCCGACCAGTACGTCGTCTCCAACGAGTTCGGCAAGATCATCGAACAAAACGGCGGCGAAGACATGAACGCCTTCACCAGCTACGACGAGACCGGCTATCACTATTCCCTGCCCGTCAATCGTCTGGAACTGTGGGCCTATCTGGAATCGGAGCGTTTTCTGCATCCTGTTTTGCGCGAGTTCTACAAGGAACGCAACGTAGTGATCGAAGAACGCCGCCTGCGCACCGACAGCCGTCCCATCGGCCGTCTGCTTGAGCAGTTCACCGAGGAAGCTTTTGCCGCGCATCCCTACCATCGGCCCACCGTAGGATGGATGTCCGACCTGAATTCGTTTTCCGCCACCGACGCCAAGCAGTTCTTCGCCAAATATTACGTCCCCTCGAATATGACCATCGCAGTGGTCGGCGACGTTAAGGCCAGCGAAGTGCTCCCCGTGCTGGAAAAATATTTCGACCGTTTGCCCGCAGCCCCCAAACCCGAGGAACCCACCACCACCGAGCCACCGCAGAATTCCGAACGTCGTGTTGTTACCCACGACCGTTCGCAGCCTCTCTATCTCGAGGGCTATCACCGGCCCGATTACCGCTCCCCGGACGATGAAGTCTACGACGCGATTTCCAACCTGATGTCGGAAGGCCGCACCTCGCGCCTCTATCGCTCCCTGGTGCGCGATAAGAAAATCGCCGCCTTCTCAGCCGGATTCACTGGTCTGCCCGGATCCAAGTATCCGCATCTGTTCGCCTTCTACGCTTTCCCGCTTCCCGGACACACCACGCTGGAGGTTGGCGACGCCATCCACGCCGAAATTGAACGCCTGAAGAAAGAAGACATTTCTGATGACGAGCTGCAGATGATTCACACCCGCATCAAAGCTGGCCTGGTCCGCGGCCTCGCTGACAATCAAGGACTAGCGATTCAGTTGGCCACCGCGCAGACGCGGTACGGCGATTGGCGCGAGTTGTTCCGCTCGGTGGATCGAGTGGACAAAGTCACCAAGGCCGACATTCGCCGCGTGGCCAACCAAACTTTTGTGGATAACAATCGCACCGTCGGCATTATCGAAACTGCCACCGCAGGTGCCGCCAAACAAGCTCCGGCTGGTCCAGGAGGTGCGCAATGAAAGATCGGTTCAGGACTTCACTGGCAATTCTTCTTCCCTTTCTTCTGTCCGCCGCTGCTTTCAGCCAGGCCGCCAAGCAGGCGACCAAACCCGCCGCGCCGGCACAACAATGGAAAAAGATTTCTATCCCCGCGCTGCCTGTGTTTAAGGCCCAGCAACCGAAACGCATCCAGTTGGCAAACGGCATGGTCATCTTTTTGCAAGAAGACCACGAACTGCCACTCATCAATGGCTCGGCGCGAGTTCGCGGCGGGTCGGTAAGCGAACCCGCCGAGAAGACCGGACTGCTCGGCCTGTTCGGCGAAGTCTGGCGAACCGGCGGCACCAAGTCACAAACCGGCGATCAGCTTGATGATTCCCTCGAAGTTCGCGCCGCCAGAGTTGAGACTGGCGATGGGCAGGACTCAACCACCATCGGCTGGTCGTGCCTGAAAGCCGATCAGGACAGCGTCTTCGCGGTGTTTGTGGACCTGTTGATGAATCCCGAGTTCCGTGCCGACAAGCTTGAGATCGCCCAACAAGGCGCGTACGACGCGATTTCCCGGCGCAACGATTCCGCCGGCGGCATCGCGGCGCGCGAAGCCACGCGCTTAGCCTACGGAGCCGATAATCCCTACGCCCGTATCGAAGAGTACGTCACCATCGCCGCGGTCACACGTCAGGACTTGCTCGACTGGCACACGAAATATGTGCATCCCAATAACATCATTCTGGGCGTGACCGGCGATTTCGATTCCGCTGCCATGGAAGCTAAGCTGCGCGCCGCGTTTGAGTCGTGGCCAAAAGGCCCGGACGCCGGCAAAGAAAACGTCCAATTCCACTCTGCCAAGCCCGGCTACTATCTTGTCCCAAAAGATGATGTGAACCAGTCCAACATCCACATGGTCTCGCTTGGCATCACACGCGACAATCCCGACTTCTACGCCATCAACGTCTTCAATGAGGCTTTCGGCGGCGGATTCAGCTCGCGTCTGTTCAACGACATTCGCACCAAGCGCGGCCTCGCGTATGGCGTCGGCGGCGGCATCGGCGCAAATTTCGGCCATCCCGGCATCCTGCAGATTGACCTTGGCACCAAGAGTCAGACCACCATCGAAGCCATCCGCGCCCTCGACGAAGATATCGCCGATCTGGCCACGCATCCCATCACCGAGACCGAGGTCAAGCACGCGCAAGACGCCATCCTCAACGCGTTTGTCTTCCGTCTCGATTCACCGGAAAAGATTCTCGGCGAGCGCACCATCTACGAATTTTACGGATATCCCGCCGACTGGCTCGACAAATTTCCCGCCGAAATCAGCAAAGTCACCGCCGCTGATGTGAACCGCGTCGCCGCCAAATACCTGCACCGCGATCAGATGGCCGTGCTGGTCGTCGGGAACACCAAAGAGTTCGATAAGCCGCTTTCGTCGCTGGGCGCGGTAAAGGAACTCGACATCACCATCCCACCCATACCGAGCGGAGACCCACCGGCCACAAGCGCGCCGGCCAAGTAAAGGCTTGTCATTCCGCCCGCAGCCGGAGCGAAACACAACAACAAGAAGGGCTTGTCATTCCGACCGCAGCCGGACCCTGAGCGAAGGCGAAGGGGACGGCGGAGTGGAGGAACCTGCTGTTTGCCTCTTAGTGCAGTGACAAAGGGTGCCCCAAACGCTCCCCTACACCCACCGAAACCACTTCACCGCCAGTGCAAACGAAATCCCTCCCCACAGCGCCAGCACCAGCAACCGTGGCCACTGATGCATTAGCGGAGTGCCCTCCAGAATGCTGGCCCGCAGCGCGTCGTTCAGCGCCGTGAGCGGCAACAGGCGGATCAGCGGCTGAATCACCGCCGGGAAGCGCTCATAGGAAAAGAACACGCCCGAGAATATCCACATCGGCATCATCACTAAATTCATCAAACCGCTGGCGCTTTCGATTTTCTGCGCCCGGCTCGCCGTCAGCAATCCCAGCCCGCCAAAGCTGAGCGCGCCCAGAGCACCCAGCAGCACAATCGCCAACACCGATCCCATCACGCGCATGTGAAAAAACAGCACGCCCAGTGTCAGCAGCAATCCGATCTCGATAATCATCAGCACCAGCCGACTGGAGAGCATGGCCAGCAGAAAGTCGCTGCGCCGCATCGGTGTGCCCACAAAGCGCTTTAGAAGTTTGCGCTGCCGCATGTCCACCAGCGCAAAGCCAATGCCCCACATCCCCGAGTTCATCAGGTTCATGCCAAGCAAGCCCGGGATCAGAAAATCAATGTAACGCGATCCCGGCTCCGACGATGTCACCGCAGTCGCCGCGACTGCATCCTTGCGGCCCGCTGCCGCCTGCAACGCAGCGTCCACTTGCGCGCGCGCCAGCAAGGTCTCCGGTCGCGCTGGATCGTCGCGATACACATACCCGCCCGCGCCATCGGCTTCCACCACCAAGTCGTACGTGCCCAACCGGAAGCCGTTTCGCCCCTCCTCCGCGCTCACAATCTCGGTGCGAAACAGCGCCCCGGATCCCGACGCCGCAGAGGCCCGTGCCAAAGCACCCACCGTAGACGCCGCTCGATCTCCCGCGACGACCGCCACCGGCGCAGCGCCGGCCGGTTTGCTGCGGAACGCCACGCCCAACCCCAGAGCCATCAGCAAAGGGAATCCGAACACCCAGAACACGACCTCCGGCTCCCGCTGCAGTTCCCGCAGACGGACATACAAAAGCTGCCGATACCCCGCCCAGCGCCCGTTGCGTGCGGACACACCAGCACCCGATATTTTTCTCGTCGGTGTTCCCGAGGCAGTACTCATAAATCAATCCCCTACCGCGACTCCGGCTTCCACTTGTTCAGGAACTCCAGCAGCGCCTCCGGAGTCAACGCCCGCGCATTCTCGAATTCTCCGTTTTTCTGGCTGACAATCAGCTTGCCATCGCCACCAACCACAGCGAGAGACGGGACACCTTTATTCAGCGGCACCTGGAAGTCTGCAGCCACATCGTTATTTTTCTTGCCGTCCGGACCGATGTCCACGTGAACCACTTCATATCCACCGCTCACCACCGGGGCAAAGTCGGGACGGTGGAACGCCAAATCCAGCACGTGGCAGTCATAGCACCAGTTCGCGCCGAAAACCAGCAACACGCGCTTATGCTCTTTCGCCGCTTTTTCTTCCGCCTCTTTGATCTCGGCGCGCGCGTCCACGTCGGCGGGATACAGGTCTTTGGTCATGTCCGACGGCTGTTTCAAGTGCGGAGCGTCGGTGCGCGTCACATACCGCAACCGCCACGTGTCTCCCTGCTTCATCCAGACCTGCGAATCCGCCACTGTGACGGACTTTCCAGGCGAGTCGGAATCTACAATCGCGTTGAGAATAATGCTGACCGCATCCGGACGTGACCGGACCCGCACAATCTCCAGCTTGATGCTGCGTGCTTTTAGCCCAAGCCAGAAACTCATATCGGCATCGGCTCCGCCCGCAACTTTGTTGGCCTCAACTTCAGCCGCTGGATCCGTGGAGTAAAACGCCTTCAACGCCGTCGCGTCGCCCGCGATCACCGCGCTCTTCCACTGCTCCAGCGGCGCGAACGTAGCCTGCCGCTCAGTCGCAACAACCTGCGCCCAACCGAAAGCCGCAGAGCACGCAATCGCAAACACTCCGGCGGCGATGCTGAACATCAATTTACGTTTCATACGTATCCCTCTCTTCTTCCAATTCGTCATCATGCTCGATCACTCTTCCCTCAAATGCCGTCCCGTCAGTCGCACAAACACATCTTCCAGACTCGCCTGCCGCGTGGTCAGACTCAGCAGTGCCCCACCCCGCTTTGCCACCGCGTCCAGCAATGCCGGAATGGTCAAGTGCGGCTCCTTCACATTCAGTGCCACAATTCCGTCTTCCTCACGCGCCGACTCAACACTCGGCAGTTGCCGCCAGGCCTCCATCGTCGATTCATCTGATTTCCCGCTGGTCGAAAACTCGACAACGTGGTGCCCGCCCAACCGCTCGATCAAATCCGCCGGCGATCCCTCGGCAATGATCTGCCCCTGGTCCACAATAGCCAGCCGGTCGCAAAGCTTCTCGGCCTCGTCCATGTAGTGCGTCGTCAGCAACACCGTCCCGCCGCCACGCTGAAACTCGCGCACAATCTCCCACAACTGCCGCCGGCTTTGCGGATCAAGCCCTGTCGTCGGTTCATCCAAAAACAATATTTTCGGATTTCCCACCAGCGCCGTCGCCACCGCCAGCCTCTGCTTCTGCCCGCCGGAAAGCTTGCCCACCCACGAGTCCGCTTTTTCCGTCAATTGCAGCCGGTCTAAAACGTCGTCACACGAACCCGGCTCCCGGTAAAAACTGGAAAACAGGCGTACGGTTTCCCGTACCGTCAGCTTCTCCGACAGCCGCGTCTCCTGCAGCGAGATTCCCAACATCTCGCGCAACTCGCGTGAATTTTGCCGCCATGACTTTCCAAGAATCAACACTTCGCCAGAAGTTGGCTCCAGCAGACCTTCCAGGATTTCGATGGTCGTAGTCTTACCCGCGCCGTTCGGCCCCAGCAGGCCGAAACATTCCCCCGCTTCAATCTCCAGCGTCAACCCACGCACGGCTTCCACTTTGCCGTCATAGGTCTTGCGTAAATTCTTGCACTCGATCGCGGCGCTCACTCTGGAATTCTATCCTGCGCGGGTATAATCGGCCCATCCCATGCCTCTGAAGCAAGGCACGAAACTCGGCCCCTACGAAGTGGTCTCCGCTATCGGTGCTGGCGGCATGGGCGAGGTCTACCGCGCTCGCGATACGCGGCTCGGCCGTGATGTCGCGCTGAAAGTATTGTCCGAATCATTCACCCGCGACCCCGAGCGCCTGCGCCGCTTCGAACAGGAAGCTCGCGCGGTTGCAGCGCTCAATCATCCCAACATTCTCGCCTTGTTTGCGCGATCGGCAAGTGGCAGGTGTCTCGCGGCGGCGGCATCGAACCGCGCTGGCGCGCCGATGGCACCGAGATCTTCTACATCGCGCCTTCGGGCATCCTAATGGCAACTCCCGTCTCCACCATCGGCACTTTCTCCGGCAGCGCCCCCGTCCCTTTATTTCAGGTCCGCGGCCGCGCCCCCATTTCCACCACCGACGTGTTTACCTATGACGCCGCCAAAGACGGTCAGCGCTTCCTGGTCAACCGCTATGTCCAGCCTGACCGCGTCACTCCGCTCACCATCGTCCTCAACGCAACCGCGGAGGAAGCAAAATAGCTTTCATGGCTGATTCAATCTAGCAAGCTACTGAGAAGCGACTCCGCCTAGCACACTCCCGAGAAGCGACTCCGCCTTCCAAGCTCCTGAAAAGCCGCTCCGCGATGCCGTTTTGAAAGGGCGCGGCTTCAAGCCGCGCCGCTAAATGCTTGCAAAATCAGCCCGGCTTCAGCCGCTGAAAAGCGACTCCGCCTAGCAAGCTCCTGAAAAGCCACTCCCGATGCCGTTTTGAAAGGGCGCGGCTTCAAGCCGCGCCGCTAAATGCTTGCAAAATCAGCCCGGCTTTAGCCGCTGAAAAGCGACTCCGCCTTCCAAGCTCCTGAAAAGCCGCTCCGCGATGCCGTTTTGAAAGGGCGCGGCTTCAAGCCGCGCCGCTAAATGCTTGCAAAATCAGCCCGGCTTTAGCCGCTGAAGGCCTCCACAACTCGCAGAGAATCACTTTTTCAGCAGCCTGCCAGGAAAACTCTGATGTAGTCCATTTTTGTCATTTCGAACGACGTTGAGAAACCTGCTTTTCCGCGAGCAGTCCCGGCCAAAGCTCACGCCGAGACCAATTTCTTGACCATAAGGCTGACCCGCTTCTTCCCGCCTTCGGACTCGAGTTGCCCAGCCTCCACAAATCCCAGCTTGGTGTGAAACGCCAGCGATCCCGGATTTGGCGGTTGCAGGTTCACTTCGCAGGTCAGCAATGGCGCCGCCCCGGCGATCGCACGTTCCACGTCCCCGTAGAGTGCCTGGCCAATTCCCCGGCCCTTATGTCGCTCCGCGACCGCGATCCGGTCAATGTAAACAAAATTCTTGTACTCCCTGCAAAACCATTGATAGTGCGGGCTGTCGTAGTCCTCGCCGGGACGCATGGCCATCAGAAATCCAGCCACACTTCCTTCCATCCACGCTGCGCCAAAGTAGCAGCACTGGGACGCGAGTGTTCTCAACTCCGCGGTTGTAATGGTAGTCACATGCGGCACGGAGCTCTCGTTAATCTGGTGAATGGTCTCAAAGTCCGACGCCTGGGCGGGTTTGATTTCAACTTGCATCCTTAATGCCAAATTCTGATTCCATCCTTATTTGTCATTTCGAGCGAAGTCTGTTTTGTCATTTCGAGCGAAGTCTGTTTTGTCATTTCGAGCGAAGTAAGATTGCCCGTTTTTCGGGCAATCTTGCGCAGTCGAGAAACCTGCTTCTCCGGGGCAGCACTATTCAGAGGTTCCTTATGCCAAATTCTGATTCCATCCTTATTTGTCATTTCGAGCGAAGTAAGATTGCCCGTTTTTCGGGCAATCTTGCGCAGTCGAGAAACCTGCTCTTCTGTGGATTCGTATCAGGGCACCGGCTTCAGCCGTGCCGTTCAGTCTTGAGAATGTGCCCGCGCTTTAGCGCCTGAGGTTTCCTCTTGCGCAGCGGGCCGCTTTCGTCACTTCGCCGCCTACCGTGCCCGTGCTACCAGCGTCGGCCCCTGCGGGTCACCCTGCGGTGGCAGCGTCGGAGGCGGCATTTGTTTCCGCGGATCTTTCTTTTCGCTCGGTGCCACGTCCGGCGGCTGTTCTCCCGGCCTCATCAGCGTCGGCGCGTTTGCCGGCTTCTCGGTCGGCTCTTCCCTCGCCTCTTTCGGCTTTTCTTCCAGCTCCACTTCTTTCTCCGTGCGGACGATCTTTTCTCCGCCCATCCTCATCGTCTTGACCTGCACCACTTCATCGCCCACCACGCGGACAAAGTCCACGTCCGCCGGCGGTTCGCCATAAATCCATTCCTCGTAACTCACTTCCCCGTCGTGCTCCCGCACTTTCCGTGCTGGCTTGCCCTTGGCGTGCAGCACCATGTCCGTATTCATTCCCACCAGCACCCGGTGCTGCTGAATGGCTTCTTTCACCTTTGGCGGCACCGTCTCCAGATACGCCTGTTCCTTCGACTTCGCATTAAAGTCCAGCACCGGCGCCAGCAACGCCCGCAACTGCGTGGGATTCATCTCCGGCACATACTTATCAAAATCGAGTTCCACAAACGACCCGTGCGCGTTCGACTCCGGACTGCCCGGCGAGATCGTCCGGTTCCCGCCTCCAACTTCGATGTGCTCGTACCACTTCCTTCTACGCACCGGCCCGCCGTTGATCTCAAAAAGAATGTGTTCATTTTTGATTTGCACCTGCGTGATCTGCGCCGGATCGCCCTGCTTCACCGACGGCCCGTAAATCGCCATGGCCTGCTGCAATTCCTCGTGCGTCGGCGTCATCTCGCCGTTCTTCAACTTAAGCCCCAGTGTTCCCATCGGAAAAGGCACGCGCGCGTAAACCACCTGCGTCACAAAATCGCGGATGATCTGAAGCCGGGTCTCGCGGGACATCTTGGGAGCGTCGGAAGCAATCGCGGTCGACGTGGGCTGTGTTGTGTGCTCATCGCCAGCAGACTGCGCGCCCACGATGTCTGCCATACAAATCAACGTGACAATCACGCGCAGACAGAACAGTCGTAACATTATGCACCTCAGACACCCTTTGCATTATATTCCTACGGTATTGTTTCGTAAGTTCATTCTGGCGGTGCGCGGAAAATCGCCCGAACGGCCTAACAGTCGCCCGTTTTCATTACCGTACAGAAGTCAACCGGTATAAACTGGTAGTTCAATGCGTCAGCTGACCTTCTTGGCTTTCGCGTCTCGACCGGAGTTGTTTATGAATCTCAAGAGATCCCGTATTGTGCCTGTTATCCGTCTGGTAATATTCGTGCTGGCGCTCGCAACCTTGGGCTTTAGTCAGTCCGAATTCATTGTCTACGATTTTGCGGGCGCAACCCTTGGAACAGGCCCCGAAGCCAACTTGATCGACGACAAGGCGGGAAACCTATATGGAACGACCGCTGGCGGTGGTCCGTCGGATTCCGGCACGGTTTTTGAACTGGTTCGTCCAGTGGCTGGGAAGAAGCAGTGGACGGCGTCCAACCTGTACGTGTTCTCTGGAAAGGACGGCGCAAATCCAGTGTCAGGTCTGGTCTTCGACGCGGCCGGCAACTTGTACGGCACAACCTCCGCTGGCGGTACGTTCAACAAGGGCACCGTATTTGAGCTCCTGCCTCCGCCAGTTACCGGAGGCAATTGGACAGAGGTTGTTCTCTACAATTTCCGCGGAGTCAAAAACGGTGACGGCGACGGCCCGCCCGCGGGGCTAGTGTTCGATAAGTCCGGCAACCTCTATGGGGTCACCCAATTTGGTGGCCTTCCGTACGGGGGTAGCTGCTCGCAACGGGGTTGCGGTGTCGTGTTTGAACTCACTCCTTCGACTGGCGGAGGGGAGTGGATCGAGACGCTACTCCATGAGTTTAAGTATGGATTAGGGGGCAACCCCACGGCGGCCCTGATCCTCGACTCTGCCGGTCATCTGTACGGCACGACTTACGTTGGCGGGAAAGGCCTGCGTGGATTGGTCTACAGACTAACGCCTCCCGCGTCGGGCGGAACGTGGAGCTTTAAAGTGCTGCACGCGTTCACAGCGGGACAATCCGACGGGGGCTATGTAAGAGGCGGTGTCACTCTTCAGAATGGAAGTCTTTACGGAACAACGTACGGCTTCGGCCAGTGGGGATCTGGCACGCTGTTCGAGATCAAACCGCCGGCCTCACCTGGCGATCCCTGGACCGAAAGTGTGCTTTATAGCTTTCGTTGCGACACCGGATGCTTCCCCTATTCCACCGTAATTTCCGACGCTAAGGGCAACCTCTATGGGACGACGAGGATGGGCGGGGGCTCCGGCGGCTGTATCGACGGAGGTTGCGGCACGGTTTATAGGCTCGCTCCGCCGCCGTTAGGTGGAACCATCTGGACCGAAACTGTATTGCACGCCTTCCCATCAAATCCGAATGGGAAGGATGGCACGGAGCCAATCGGCGGGCTTTTGCTGGGCGCGAATGGAGTTCTCTACGGCACTACTGATGGGGACGTTTCCGGCGGCGGAGCCGTGTTCGGAGTCGCGCCCTAGATCCCGAAATCAACATTAAACGATATTCAACGCCTTTTTGATCGTGCCTTTTTCCTTCTGGATCTTGTCTTGCAGCAGCGTGATCGCATAGATCAGCTGCTCTGGCCGCGGCGGGCAGCCCGGCACATAAATATCCACCGGAATGACCTGATTCACGCTCTGCACCAGCGCATAATTCTGAAACACGCCGCCCGACGTAGCACACGCGCCCATCGAGATCACCCACTTCGGTTCCGGCATCTGCTCCCACAGCGTACGAATCACCGGTGCCATCTTGTTCGACACCCGCCCGGCGATAATCATCAGATCGCTCTGCCGCGGCGATGGCCGAAACACTTCCGCTCCGAATCGCGCAATATCAAACCGCGACGCGCCCATCGACATCATCTCGATGGCGCAGCATGCCAGCCCAAACGTCATCGGCCAGATCGAGTTCTTGCGCATCCAGTTGACCACCGAGTCCACCGTCGTCAGCACCACTCCCTCTGGCGTGGGACTGCCATAGGTCAGGTCTTTGACGACTTTCTTGCCGTCCTCGAGGTCAATATACGGTCCGAAATTTAGCTCAGGTGCCATGACTTTATTTTACCCGTTGTTCCAGCAGGATTCAAAACACCGTGGGCAACCCCCTACCCCATCTCTACCTCAATCTTCTTCCCTTCCCGGTCCAGTTTCACAATCCGGAATCCCCTCACCTGCCCCGCCTCAACTTCTTGCGCCTTCACTGCCGCTACCGGAGGCCCACTCTTCCACCGCGCCTGCAACATCGAACCCAGCGACGACAAGTCCGCTTTCCCCGCCGCAGCCGGCACCGGCTCTTCCACCGCCTTCGCCTCCACAATCCTGCACGACGCTCGAATTCCTTCCCCCAACTCCACCTTCGCACTGCTGCCAGAAATCTCGATCACCCGCCCCGTCACCGCATCGCCTACATTGTGTTCGGCGATGTACTCATCCAGCCCGGTCGGCACCAGCTGTTTCATGCCCAACTTCAGCCGCCGTCGTTCCATATCCAGTTCCAGCACGACCGCCTTCACCACCTGTCCAACTTTCAGCATCTCCGACGGATGATTCAACCGCTTGTCCGCCGTGATGTCGCTGATGTGGATCATCCCCTCGATTCCTTCGGCCAGTTGCACGAACGCCCCAAATTTCGTCAGGCTCGTCACCGGCCCCTCGACCTCCGTCCCCACCTCAAACTCTTTCGTCACCGTCGCCCACGGATCTCCCAGCGCCTGCTTCAGCCCCAGCGCAATGCGCCGCTCGGCGGCATTAACGCCCAGAATCACCGTCTCGACTGTCTCCCCCGGCTTCACCGCATCGCTCGCCTTCCGAACTTTCCCCCACGACATTTCTGAAATATGGATCAGACCCTCGACTCCCGGCTCCAATTCCACAAACGCTCCAAAATCCATCACGCGTGTCACCGTGCCCCGCGCGCGGTCGCCCACCGTATACTTCCCCGCCGACGCGTCCCAAGGATGCGCCAACAGTTGTTTCATCCCCACCGAGATCCGTTTCTTCTCCGCATCAATCTTCAACACCCGCACTTCCACCTGCTGCCCCGGCGCCAGCACATCCGCCACCTGCGCCACCCGGCTCCACGCAATGTCGCCGACATGCAACAGCGCGTCCACGCCGCCCACATCCACAAACGCTCCGTACGCCGCCAGACTGCGCACCGTGCCCGTAACCGTGTCGCCTTCTTTCAATTCGCCATAGCGCCGGTCTTTCACCAGCCGCTCTTCCTCCTCCATCACCGCGCGCCGGTCCACCACCACATCCTCATCATCCACATCGAGCTTGCTAATGCGGCAGCGGATTTCCTGCCCCGCCAGCCGCTCCATCGCCGCCGCATCGCGCTCGCCGCTGCGTGACGCCGGCATAAACGCGCGCACTCCCACGTCCACGCTCAACCCGCCCTTCACCACACCGGTCACCGTGCCCACAATCGTCGCTTTCGATTCAAACGCGTCACGCAGCGAGTCCCAATCCGCTGGCCGCGTCACCTTGCCGCGCGTCAGCATGTAAAATCCGCCCTCAGGATCGCGGCCACTGATCGTGACTTGCAGTTTGTCGCCCGGCTTCAGCGTTTCGCCCGCGCGCAACTCCGTCAGTGGCAGCGCACCCTCGGTCTTGAACCCGATATCGCAGACCACCGCTTCCGCGTTCACGGCAATCACCGTCGCATCGCGCACACCCCCGCCCGGTGCGTTCTTTGGCGGAGCCGCTTTCTCAAACTGCGCCAGCACATCTTGAAAGGATTCCGTGGACTCGGGCGCAGATTCCGTCGCCAATGCTTCCGTTGTCGAAGCACCTGATACCGGGTTCTTGAACATAGTCTCTTGAGTTTGTGGGTTGGAAATGAATGGGTTCGACATGGAAACTGTGACAGCCTCGTGGTGGAGTGGTCTGTTAGAAACGGCAGCTCAAGCGAGCCGCCTACTCAGAATACATGAGAAGTGCATGAAACTCTGTCATTCCAACCGCAGCCGGACCCCGAGCGAAGTCGAAGAGGATCCGAACTGGAACCTGCTTATCTGGCGCGGGTGCCCCACCCTTGTCGCGTTCTTTGCGACAGGGTGGGGATTTTGACTCTCAACCAGCCGGGTGCCCCATTTCTCGCGCGTTCTTTTGCGCGAGAAGTGGGGACTTTGACTTGCGAACCTTTGACGAGGATTTCGGCGGACCCGCCGGGTGCCCCACCCTTGTCGTATTCTTTGCGACAGGGCGGGGTTTTTGACGTTCAACCAGCTTTTGACTTTCAGCAAACGACAGTCCCTACCGCCGATACACCGTCGTCTCCGCATGATAATTCCGCCAGTCAAACCAATAATCCTTCAACGCCGGAACCTGCTCCAAACATTTGCCCCGAGCTTCTCCCGAAGTAGCGCAACCCTGGAAGTTCCACTCGCTGGCCGTCGCGTTGTCCACCAGCGTCCAATCCTTGCTGTCGCCTCTCAGAAAAAACTCCGCATCCTGCCCGTCAATGCGACTGATGAACACGCGAAACGACTTGCCATCCGGCCCCACCGCCAACAGCACCGGCGTGCCCTGCACGCGGTCCATGATCGGCGACTGCTTCACCGCCGCATCCCACGGATAAGCCCGCGCCCCTCCGCCCATCTCCAACCCCACCACCACATCGCGCGATTTCAACTCGGTCCCAGGAAAGCTGATCACCACCGGCAGCTTCGCCACTTCCGGCTCCCAATTGCTGTCGTATTCCTTCGCGTCCTTCGCCACCGCCGCCAACACCTGCCCGCCTGTCACTTCCGATTTCCACTGCCCAAACGTCAACTCATCGCTGAGCACCAAATCCAGACTCGTGCCCTTCAGCGGCCCGTAGATCGCCTTGCCCGTGATCTGCTGCCACCACGAACCGGTTTCCCGGTCACGCATCAGAAAATTCTGATTGTTGATGCCCGCCAGATAAAAGTGCAGCACCCTTCCGCCCGCCGTTCGTCTCCACACCAGACCGGTGTGACACAGCGTTCAATACGTGGCCGCGACCGGCACCCCTCCCACCTCATCGTTCACAATGTGGTGATAAGCCATCTCGCGAATTGGATAAGCGCGCGCATCATTTCCAAAACGCACCGCCAGGATCATCTCTTTCGCATCCAGTTTGCTGTCCGCCTCCGCTTCAAAGCCAGGACTCAACACCGGATGGAACATCCACTCGAAATAATTCATCCGCGCCATGGTCGCGGAAAATGCCACCACTACCATGCCCACCACCAGCACCGTCCTGCGCCACCAGTTCGCCCCGCCCCAAATTTTCAGCAACAGCCAAACGCAAAGCAGCGCCGCCAGCAACGTCCCCCATGGCGCGCGGCTGCGTATCGCCATCGCATACCAAAGTGCGCGCGGCGCTTGGTACGCAAATGGCCGGATCACAAACGCCGGAACAAAAAACAGCCCCACACAAACCACCGCACTCACCGCAAACCCGACCCAAGCCCATCGCGAATTCCGTTGTAGCGTTTCGTTCATATAACGATCTTATCCTCTCCGTGCATCGTCCGCGGTGCCCCATCCTGACTTCGCCGGGTGCCCCACCCTTGTCGCGTTCTTTGCGACAGGGTGGGGATTTTGACTCTCGGTGAAGCTACCTACACCCTCACCACCACTTTCCCAAACATCGCGCTCTTCTCCAAATACTCATGCGCGGCCCGCCGCGGGTGCCCCATCCTAACGTCGCGTTCTTTGCGACGTTAGGGTGGGGGTTTTGACTTTCGTGAACTACACCCTCACCACCACTTTCCCAAACATCGCGCTCTTTTCCAAGTACTCATGCGCGGCCCGCACGTCCTCCAACTCAAACACGCGGTCCACCACAGGCTTCAACCGCCCGGCAAAAACATGCCCCATCACTTCATGAAAGTCGCTCATCGTGCCCATGTATGACCCCAGCAGCGACAACTGCCGCGCGAACAAATGCCGCAAGTCCACTTTCACCTCCGGCCCGGTGGTCGCGCCGCAGGTCACCAGCGTCCCGCCCGACTTCAGCGATCGCATGCTCTCGTCCCACGTCGCCGCGCCCACGTGCTCAATCACAATGTCCACACCTTCCCGGTTCGTGATTTTCCGCACTTCGTCAGAAATCTTCTGCTGGTAATGATCAATGCCGAAATCCGCTCCCAACCCGCGCGCCTTGTCCAGTTTCTCCTCGCTGCCCGCCGTCGTAATCACGCGGCACTGAAACATCTTTGCGATTTGGATCGCCGCAATCCCCACGCCCGATCCCCCGCCCAGCACCAACACCGTCTGTCCCGGACGAATTGCCGCCAGCCCCACCAGCATGTGCCACGCCGTCAAAAACACCAGCGGCACGCTGGCCGCCTGCTCAAAACTCAGCGTCGCCGGAATCGCCAGCACATTCGCCGCCGGCACCGCAATCAGTTCGCAATTGCCGCCATCCACCGCATTGCCCAGCGCCGTAAACTCGCGGCACTGGTTCTGCACCCCCGCCAGACATTTCGCGCACCGTCCACAAAAATGCATGGGCGCAATCAGCACACGCTGCCCCACCTTGATCTCCGTCACTCCCTCGCCCAACTCCGCCACTTCCCCGGCAACATCACTGCCCAGAATGTGCGGCAACTTCACTCCCGGCAATCCCTTGCGCACCCAAACATCCAGATGATTCAGTGCACAGGCCCGCACCCGCACCAGCACCTGCCCATATCCAGGCCGCGGATCGGCCACATCCTCATAAGTCAAAACTTCTGGCCCGCCAAACTGATGGATACGAACAGCCTTCATATTTCGTCTCCGTCCAAAATCTCGCCTAGTCATTCTGAGCGAGCTCCACACCTCTGAGCAAGCTCTGTCATTCTGAGCGAAGCGAAGAATCTATGCAATCGGCCCGCACGCCGATAACGCGCCGGGTGCCCCACCCTAACGTCCCAGGGTGCCCCATTTCTCGCGCGTTCTTTGCGCGAGAAGTGGGAATTTTGACTCTACCAAAAGTGACGGGACCTCCGCGCGCGCGGGTGCCCCATCCTAACGTCGCGTTCTTTGCGACGTTAGGGTGGGGATTTTGACTGTGCGGAAACGTTGACGAGGATTTCGGCGGGACGCGCCGGGTGCCCCACCCTTGTCGCGTTCTCTGCGACAGGGTGGGGATTTTGACTTTACCAACATTGACGGGACCTCCGCGCGCACGGGTGCCCCACCCTTGTCGCGTTTTTTGCGACAGGGTGGGGATTTTGACTTTACCAACATTGACGGGACCTCCGCGCGCCGGGTGCCCCACCCTTGTCGCGTTCTCTGCGACAGGGTGGGGATTTTGACTTTACCAACATTGACGGGACCTCCGCGCGCACGGGTGCCCCATCCTAACGTCGCGTTCTTTGCGACGTTAGGATGGGGATTTTGACTTTACCAACATTGACGGGACCTCCGCGCGCACGGGTGCCCCACCCTTGTCGCGTTTTTTGCGACAGGGTGGGGATTTTGACTTTAC
>Ga0209068_10000070_pt1 | contig 59934 bp, 53 predicted proteins | sample ColStrG_CSR_2012_FD_187200 | JGI IMG/M metagenome (GOLD analysis project Ga0209068, IMG submission 187200) | Freshwater sediment microbial communities in response to fracking from Pennsylvania, USA - Cold Stream Run_MetaG_CSR_2012 (SPAdes)... | ecosystem: Environmental > Aquatic > Freshwater >...
CGGCAGCGTAACCCCTGATGTAAGCCGGACGATCCGGGTGACTTCTTTGGGCTCGGGCCGGGTGGTCGATCTGCGGGCGCGCCTCGGAGACCGTGTCAGCAAAGGGCAGGTATTGGTGCGGATTTCCAGTGCTGACCTGGCCGCGGCGATGGCCGACTATCAGAAAGCGCGGGCTGACGAGGTGTTGTCGCAGAAGGCGCTGGAGCGCGCTCAGTCCCTCTACTCTCACGGCGCTCTGGCCGAGAAGGACCTTCAAGTCGCCCAGGACACCGAGGATAAAGCCAAGATAGACCTGCGGACCTCCGAACAGCGGGTTCACCTCCTGGGGGGAGAGCCATCCCAGCCCGGCCCTCTGATCGAACTCCGCGCCCCGGTCTCCGGAACCATCGTCGAGCAAAACGTTTCCGGATCCGAGGGGATAAAGAGCCTGGACAACACGCCCAACCTCTTCACCATCGCTGACCTTTCGACGGTATGGATTCTCTGTGACGTGTATGAAAACGATCTGGGCATCGTTGGAATCGGCGATGCGGCTGAAATTCGCCTGAACGCGTACCCGGATAAAGTCTTTCGCGGCGTGGTGCAGGATATTTCGCGGGTTCTCGATCCCAGCACGCGTTCCGCCAAGGTTCGTGTGGTTCTGCGCAATTCCGATGGCTCCCTTCGCCCGGGAATGTTCGCCATCGCCACATTTCGCTCTCGCCGCATGCGTCCCCGCCTGGTGGTCCCCGCAACCGCAATCATGCGCTTGCAGGACCGGGACTGGATATTCCGGAAGGAAGGAGACCGTCGGTTCCGGCGTGTCGAAGTGCACACCCTGGGAGAAGTCGCAGGCGGAATGGTGCAGGTCGAGGGCGGCCTCGAGCCCGGCCTGAAAAATGGCGACCAGGTCATCGCCACTGCTCTTGATTTTTCCGCGGCCATGGCGGGGCAGGGCAAATGATCCGCTACCTGATCGATTTTGCGCTGCGCAATCGCATTTTGGTGCTCAGCCTGGCGGTCGTACTTTTTATCTGGGGCATGATTTCGTTCCACAACCTTCCTATCGAGGCGTATCCGGATGTGGCCGACACCTACACCTCGATTATTACCCAGTGGTCCGGCCATGCGGCGGAGGAGGTTGAGCAGCAGATCACGGTGCCGCTGGAAGTGCAGTTGAATGGCGTGGCGCATATGACCCATCTGCGCTCCACGTCGCTGGCGGGCTTGTCGGTGATCACTATCATTTATGACGACGAAACCACAACCCTCAACGCCCGTCAGGAGGTGATCGATCGCCTTCAGCAGGTCACGCTGCCGCAGGGAGTAAATCCGTCTCTGGGTCCGGACTACAGCCCCACTGGACAGATCATGTTCTACACGCTCCAGAGTACGAACCCAAAGTATGACGTCATGGAGTTGAAGACGTTGAATGACTGGTTCGTGGTCAACCAGTTGAAGTCCGTGCCCAACATCGTGGATGTAAATCCTTTTGGCGGCCCCACCCGTGAATATCAGGTTCAGATCGATCCCGGCAAGCTGGTTTCCTATGGACTCTCCCTCAGCCAGGTGGAGTCGGCGCTGGCCGCGAACAATACCAATGCAGGAGGCGGATTCATCGAGCGGGGACAGCAAGCCCTGAATGTCCGCGCCGTAGGCCTGATGCAAACCACGGAGGACATCGGGGCGACGGTGGTAAAGGTGCAAAACGGCGCGCCGATTCGGGTGCGTGATCTCGGCACCGTAGCGCAAGCCCCCAAAGTCCGGTTAGGGCAACTCGGCAAAACCATCCACCGTGAGGATGGGGTGGTGATTAATGACGACGACGTGGTCGAGGGAATCGTTCTGCTGCGCAAAGGAGCCGAAGCCGATGCGACCCTCGACGCGCTGCACGAAAAGATTGAGAAACTAAACCACGGCATCTTGCCCCCGGGCGTGAAGCTGGTCCCCCATCTCGATCGCAGTGACCTGGTTCATTACACAACCCACACCGTGCTGCGCAACCTGACCGATGGAGTACTGCTGGTCACCTTGATCCTGTTCTTATTCCTGGGCAACGTCCGAAGTGCGCTGATCGTAACTTTCACCATCCCGTTTTCGCTCCTGTTTGCCGCTATTCTGTTGGACCTCAGCCACATTCCGGCTAACCTGCTTTCGCTGGGCGCGCTCGACTTCGGCATGGTGGTGGATGGATCGGTGGTGATGGTCGAAAACATCCTCCGCCACGCTGAAACCGGGGGCAGCAAGAAACCGTTCCTGCAGATGATCGCGACGGCGGCACACGAGGTGCAAAGGCCGGTATTCTTCGCGCGAATCATTATCATTGTTTCGTATCTTCCGATTTTCACCCTGCAACGGGTAGAAGGCCGCCTGTTCCGTCCCATGGCATGGACGGTGGCGTTCGCCCTGCTCGGCGCGCTGCTGTTTGCCCTGCTTATTGCACCCGTTCTGTGCAGCTTGTTTTTCAAGCACGGCATCAAGGAATGGCAAAATCCCGCGCTGCGCTGGTTTCAGGAAGGCTACAGCCGCACCCTCGACTGGTGTTTCGAGCATCTGAAATTCACCCTGGGCATGGGCGTGGCGGCTTTGGTGTTGATGTTATTCCTGGGGTTTGGCGGAATCATCGGGTCCGAATTTCTGCCCCACCTCGATGAAGGGGCTGTCTGGGTTCGCGGAACTCTTGCTCCCAGCGCGGGCCCGGCCACGGGCATCGCGGTCTCCAACAACGCGCGCCTGGTGCTCGCCCGCTTTCCAGAGGTCAAGCAGGTCATCAGTCAGGTTGGGCGCCCGGACGATGGCAGCGATGCCAGCGGCTTCTACAACACGGAGTTCTTCGTCGACCTCCTGCCTCGTGCCCGGTGGAGGTCGGAGTTCAAGACGAAAGACGATCTGATCGCCGCCATGGACAAAGAGCTGAACAAGTTTCCCGGCGTTGACTGGAATTTTTCGCAGCCCATCTCCGATAACGTAGAAGAAGCGGTCAGCGGGGTGAAGGGAGAGCTGGCGGTCAAACTTTTCGGCGCCGACCTCAAGGTGTTGGAAGCCAAGGCCAACGAAATCCAGGACGTCATGAGCAAGATTCCGGGCGTGGCCGATCTGGGTACGTTTCAAGTCCGGGGCCAGCCCAACGTCAACATGGTGGTCGATCGCGCCGCCGCCGACCGTTTCGGGATCAACGTCAGCGACGTCCAGGATGCCGTCGAAACGGCGGTTGGCGGCAAAGCCGTAAGCCAGATTCTGATTGGAGAACAGCGCTACGACCTGACCGTCCGCTACCAGAAACCCTTCCGCAGCACCGTGGACGACATCGCGAATATCCGCATTCTGGCTCCGTCGGGTGAGCGGGTGTCGCTGGGCCAGCTCTGCCAGGTCAAGCTGGAGGATGGGGCTTCGACAATTTACCGCGAGGGCAATTCGCGCTACATCGCCATCAAGTACAGCGTACGCGGACGCGATCTGGGAAGCACGGTGCGCCAGGCGATCGAAGAAGTCGGGCGTAAGGTCCAGCTGCCGGAACAGTATCACCTCGACTGGACCGGGGAGTACGAAAGCCAGCAGCGTGCCAACCGTCGTCTGGGCGTGATCGTTCCCATCACTATTCTATTGATGTCGTTCATTCTCTATTCCGCATTCGATTCGTGGAAATGGGTCGGCCTCATCCTGGCCGTCGTAGCCCTCTCGCCGCTGGGCGGATTCCTCAGCCTTCTGGTCACCGGAACCCATTTCTCAGTATCTTCGGGCCTGGGCTTTCTGGCCCTCATCGGAGTCTCCGTCGAAATCGGGGTAATCATGATCGAGTACATCAATCAGCTCCGCACGCGTGGCATGAATCCCCGCGAGGCCGCCAAAGAAGGCGCGGCTCTTCGCCTGCGCCCCATCATGATGACCATGCTGGTAGCTACGTTGGGGCTTTTGCCCGCGGCCCTCTCCCACGATATTGGATCCGATTCGCAGCGGCCCTTCGCCATCGTGATAGTGGGCGGGCTGATCGTCGAGCTGGTGATCAGCATCGTGATGTTGCCCGCGCTCTACGTATTCTGGGCGCGCCCCGGCGACAAGCTGCCACCGCCGGAGATGGGTGTTATCGAGGAAGGCGAACACGTCGATTGAGCGGCATCGCATGTGCGCCTGCAGCCGAAGACTCGAAACTCCCGACTCCGGCGGCGTGAAGTAATTTGCCTGCAAAGCGCAGGATTCTGCGACCGCCTTAAACGATGGAGGCCGGGTGTCCCCGCCCCGCCTGGACGAGCGGGATGCCTGTCCTCCATCGAAGCAAGGCTTTGCGTCGCTCCCTGACTCCAATAGCGCGGCGCCCAATCGACCACCACCGTGGCATCAAAAGTGCCCGTGTTCTGTTCGGGCACGAAGCGGTGACTCGTGCCCACCTCCCCCTCCAATTTCCGGGAGGCTTTTGTGCGACGCGACGACCTGCTGAAGCCCGATGTGATGAGCGAAGTCATCCTCCTGGGCGCTGGCGCGTTGGTGCTCACGATCCTGATTTTGATCCTCTTCATAGTTCTCACCAAAGCCGCCGCCCCAGTCTGAAGCGAAGGACCCACGTTCCATTCAGGGGTTGCCGGCGTCCTGGCCGGAAGCTTCACGCTTGCATCTGTGTTCGGCGAATTGGACGCGAAGACTCTCTTGTGCGTCGACAACCTTCCTGAGAGCGGTCATCGGAACCGCAAACTGACGACCACAAAAGGTACAGACTCCGGCGGCGGGGACCGTGCCTATCCACTTGACGACTCGAAGATTGCGTTTCTCGACGGTCAGGCGCGAATCCTTTCTGGTCTTGCAAACCTATGTTTATGAGACAGTTAGCGCATGCTGGCCAGTAGCGCAAGATAAAAATCAAGAAAAAGCTTGCAAGTAATATAGTGTTATAGTTAACTACATAACTAGACTCTATCAGGGTAGGCTTGCACTGGGGTATGCGAACCCTGATCGGACGCCAAAAAGCTGAGGAGGATCAAAATGAAATCCCTTCGTTTAATGCTGGCTGTTGTTCTGATCGCACTCTCCACTGGGGCTTTCGCGCAGCCCGACGCGCAAAAGTCTTTCGACCAACTGAAAACCCTGGCGGGTTCCTGGGAAGGCCTGGTTGCGGGCACCGGGACTCCGATTGACGGCAAGGTTATACAGGCTACGCTGCGCGTGACTTCCATGGGTAACGCGCTCATGCATGAAATGCGAGGAGCGGGAAGGCCCGACGATCCGATCACCATGTTTTATCTGGACGGGGACCGCTTGCTCCTGACTCACTATTGCGACGCAGGAAACCGGCCTCGCATGACGGGCAAGATGTCACCGGACGGGAAGACGGTGGAATTCGAGTTTCTTGACGTTGCCGGCAGCACCGAGTACGGACACATGCACCATGCCGTCTTCACGCTGGTCGATGCCAACCATCACACCGAGGAGTGGACTTTCATGGAAGGGGATAAGCCGGTGCACGCACACTTTGACCTGCAGCGGGCGAAATGACGGCTGAGTATCCCTGGCAAGAACTATCTGGAAACCCTAATGGACCGTGAGTGGAACGACAGTCAGCCGATTTACCGCCAGCTTCGCGACCGCGTCGTCGCGATGATACTCGACGGCGTGCTCAATGAGGGCGATCCGCTGCCCTCGGTGCGCAATGTCGCGGCCGAATATCGGGTCAACCCGCTCACGGTTCTGAAGGGCTACCAACAACTGGTCGACGAGCAACTGGTCGAGAGCAGGCGCGGTCGCGGCATGTTCATCAATATTGGCGCGCGCGATCTGCTGCTGCAGGGCGAACGCCAGAAGTTTCTTTCGGAAGAATGGCCCAGGGTCCACGCCACTATTCAGCGGCTTGGCCTTAAAGCGGAAGAATTGCTGAATGATGCCGCTGCCGTAACTCGCCGGTCGAAAGATGATGCAGAGGAGGACCCGAAGTCATGACAGTCATCGAAGCCCGCGGCCTGCGCAAGGCCTTCGGCACGACCATCGCGCTGGACGGCGTCAATTTGCAGGTCGAAGAGGGCCACATTCTCGGACTTATCGGTCCCAACGGCGCCGGCAAGAGCACCGCGCTCAATGCGGTCCTCGGCCTCACCCGGTATCAGGGAGAACTGAAGGTGCTGGGACGCGACCCCTGGAGCGAGCGTGATCAGCTCATGTGCGATGTCTGCTTCATTGCCGACGTCGCCGTGCTGCCGCGCTGGTTGCGGGTTTGGCAGGCACTCGACTACGTCGCCGGCGTGCATCCACGATTCGATCGGGCCAAGGCGGAAGGTTTTCTTGACCGGACGACCATCCGGCGCACCAGCAAGGTCAGGGAATTGTCGAAAGGCATGGTGGCCCAGCTTCACCTTGCCCTGGTCATGGCCATTGACGCGAAATTGCTGGTGCTGGATGAGCCGACGCTTGGCCTGGACATCCTGTATCGCAAGCAGTTCTACGATTCGTTGCTGAACGACTACTACGACCGCAGCCGCACCATCGTGGTGACGACACATCAGGTGGAAGAAGTCCAGCAAGTCCTCACCGATCTCATGTTCATCGACCGCGGTCGCATCGTATTCGCTTGCAGCATGGAGGAATTCGAGTCGCGCTATCTGGAAGTGATGGTGAATCCCGAACATGTCGCGGCGGCCCGGGCGCTCAAGCCGATTCACGAGCGCCCGGCGCTCGGCCGCAGCATCCTGCTGTTTGATCTGAAGGCCGATCATCATGTGGAACGCCGGCAGCTCGCGGGGCTTCTTTCCGGTTTCGGCGACGTGCGCACACCCAGCATTGCCGACCTGTTCGTGGCCTTGTTGGGAAATAAGCCAGGCAATCAGTCCGGCGAGGCACGGAGTAATGATGAAGGAGCCGCTCGATGAATCCCCAATCAAACCCAATGCCCGAGTCTCCCCGCGACCCGCAGATAACCGACTCGCGGGGAATCGCGCCCGCAGCCATGTCAGCGACTCGTCCCATGTACTGGTCGGTGCGGCGCGAATTGTGGGAGAACCGTTCGATCTATATCGCGCCGCTAGCCGCAGGCGTCGTCTATCTGCTCGGCTTCATGATCAGCCTGATTTGGCTGCCACGGAGCATGCGTGAACTGGCGGCGCAGCACCCGGTGAATCAGCAAGTCGCTCTCGCCATGCCCTATAGCCACGCAGCGATGCTGCTCATGGTGATCGCGTTTATCGTTGGGGTCTTCTACTCGCTCGACGCGCTGCACGGCGAGCGTCGCGATCGCAGCATCCTGTTCTGGAAGTCGCTGCCGGTTTCGGATCTTACAACCGTGCTCTCGAAAGCCAGCATTCCGCTCGTGGTTCTGCCGCTCGTCGTTTTCGCGATCACCGTTCCTCTGCAACTCATTATGCGACTGCTGGCCACCGCAGTCCTGTCGCTGGGCGGTGGGGGTGCCTCCACGCTGTGGACCCAGTTGCCCTTGTTCCAGTTGGAATTGGTACTGCTCTACAGCCTGACTGTGATTTCGCTCTGGCATGCGCCACTCTACGGGTGGCTGCTGCTGGTCTCAGGTTGGGCACGGCGCGCGCCGTTTCTATGGGCTGTGTTGCCGCCGCTCGTTATCGGCGTGTTCGAGAGGATTGCGTTCCACACTTCGTATTTCGGCTCGTTGATGCACGAGCGCTTGGGTGGATTCGCAGCGGTCGCTTTCGACCTCAAGGACAAGAATGGCGTCACGCTCGATCCCCATTTTATTCCGCTGTCACAGCTCGCTCCGGGGAGGTTCCTGAGCAGCCCGGGCCTGTGGGTCGGACTGATCGTGGCGGCGGCATTGCTTGCCGCGGCGGTCCGGCTGCGCCGCTATCGGGAGCCGATCTGATTCGCATGCGCGCTTGATTCATTGCGTCGCATGAGGGAGGAAGGAAAAGAGTATGAGCACAAATGTATTGACGGTGAAGGACCGGAGCGCAGGCGTGTCGCCGCGCCTCAAGGCCAGGATTGCCGGCATCTTCTATTTAATTTGCGGGATGACGTTCTCATTCGCTGATGGTTCGGTTCGCGGCAAGCTTGTTGTAGTCGGCGACGCCGCGGCTACGGCGCGCAACATTCTGGCGCACGAGCCGCTGTATCGCCTGGGTTTCGCAGCCGAACTGATGTCGGCCGTGTGCTACATCACTGTGACGCTGCTCCTCTATGACATGTTCCGACCGGTGAACAGGAGCGTCTCTCTGCTCGCGGCGTTCTTCAGCCTCACGGGATGCACGATTCAGGCTCTTAGCACCCTCTTCCATCTCGCCCCACTGGTCATCCTGGGAGGCGAACAGTACTTGAGCGCATTCAAGGTGGAACAGTTGCAGGCACTGGCGCTCATGTTTCTCACATTGCGTGCTCAGGCCGCCAGCGTCTACATGGTGTTTTTCGGATGGTATTGCCTGCTGATCGGTTACCTGATTTTCAGGTCGACATTCCTGCCTCGAATTCTAGGTGTGTTTATGGCCATCGCTGGCCTGTCTTACCAGATATTTCTGTCACCGCCGCTGGCAACCTATCTGTTCCCGTACGTTGTGAAACCCGCCGGCGCTCTCGGGGAACTATCGCTCATCCTGTGGTTGCTCGTGATGGGCGTGAACAATCAACGATGGAAGGAGCAGGCTGGCGCAGCCGAGGAACGCCAATGAAAGCGGCCGTCTACAGCCGATACGGGCCCCCGGACGTTCTCCAAATCAAGGACGTCGAAAAGCCTGTTCCCAAGGACAATGAAGTATTGATAGAAGTTCGCGCGGCTTCCGTCAATCCGCTTGAGGCGGGCGTAATTAAAGGCGTGCCGTACCTCGTTCGCGTCCTGTTCGGGCTGCCCAAACCAAACGACACACGACTCGGCGTTGACGTCGCCGGCCGGGTTGAAGCGGTTGGCAGGAACGTAGCGCAGTTCAAAGCGGGCGACGAGGTGTTCGGCGTGTGTATCAGTGACCCGCAAGCTTCGGCGGTCAGAGTTTGGATCTCCCAGGGGGCCTTTGCCGAGTATGCCTGTGCTCCCGAGTCCGCATTGGTCACAAAGCCAGATCACGTCACGTTTGAGCAAGCGGCTTCTGCACCGGTGGCAGCATTCACCGCGTTGCAGGGTCTTCGCGATAAGGGACAGGTTCAGCCCGGGCAGAAGGTCTTGATTAACGGTGCAGCGGGAGGTGTGGGTACGTTCGCCGTGCAGATCGCCAAATCGTTTGGCGCAGAAGTCACCGGCATATGCAGTACGAGGAATGTGGACATGGTCCGATCCATCGGCGCAGATCACGTCATTGATTATACGAAGCAGGATTACACCCAGGAGGATTTCACCAAACGTGGCCAGCGTTACGACCTGATTTTCGACTGCATTGGGAACCATTCGTTGTCAGCATGCCGGCGCGTTTTAAATCCTAAGGGAATATTGATCATGGTAGGAGACCTGACCGGCCGGAGGATGACCGCTCTCCTGGCCCGTTTGATCACGGCGCTTGTGTTGTCACGGTTCGTGAGCCAGAAGTTCGTCACGTTTCTGGCAAGGCCGAACAAAGAGGACCTGACCGTCTTGCGCGACCTCATGCAGGCCGGAAAAGTAAAACCGGTCATCGACAAGCGTTACAGCTTGAGTGAAGTCCCTGATGCTATTCGATATCTGGGAGGAAAGCATGTTCGCGGAAAAGTAGTAATAAGTTTGGAAAATAACAATGAATTCCAACAATATTCGTGACTAAGCGATTCTGAAGAATGTGATTTGGCCCAAAAGCAGCAAAGGCCTAATTCGATGTTCAGGAGGACGTATGGGAACCCTCATTAGTGTTAACTGCTCAGCGATTCAATGTACTTCTCTTTCACCCGGTGCTCCGATTTGGCAGGACGTCCTGGCACAGGCCATGACCGGCGAACTCATCGCCGCCATGAACTACACCTCCTTATCGGAGATATGTGACGACCCCGAAGAAGTAGCCGATGCACTGGAGCATGCGGAGGGTGAACGGGGGCATGCGGCTGCGTTCGCCGCCGAGGGCCGCAAGATTGGAGTGGATGTCCCCAATAACGTCGACGCCAGGCATTGGAAGCGGCTCCGTGAGGCATTCATGTGCTGCATCGCTGAGCGTGACTTTATTGGGTGCCTGATCGTCCAGGAGATCATGCTGGAATCATTTGCCGTCGCAAGCTATGCACGGGTGGGAAAGGTGGCACCGGGAAGTCTTGGCCAGACGTTTGCCCGCATCGCGGCCGAGGAGGAGGAGCACGTCGATCACGCCATGGCGATTCTCAGAATGGAGCGAGCGCTGGACCCACAGCGCTTCGACGACAAAGTGTACCGGCTGCATCTTGATGTGATGACCACCCTGGCAAAGATGCTGGCGAAGGAATGCAAGGATGGACATTGTGAAGTGTGCCACAGTAGCTGCGTGAAGCCGTCACTATTCGATGTCAACTTGAGTGCGGCCGAGCTTCGCGGAGCCTCGCTGCAACAGTACCTGAAAACGCTGGACATGCTGGGACTGCCCGGGGAGGTAACACTTGCATGGGTGACTCAGTTGCCAGTGTAGCCAGTCGAGGAAGGAGCGACGAGGTTTGGACAACCGACCTCGATTTCGCACTAATCGGGCATCAGGAGAGTTGGAGAGCGGCTGCGGACGTACTCGCTGTCCTGCGCGGACCGGAACGTACGCCTCTGCCAGACGACGAGATCAAAGACATACTTCCCTGGATTCCGCCCAGAGCAGTCTGCCATGTCGAGGTTGGGTCGATTGTCGATACGAGGATCTCCGGAGCCAAGGCCCGCGGTCTCTACATCGACTCCTTTATTCCTCCCGACCGTTTGGACGCCGCCTACGTGCATGAGAACATTACCCGTGTTCGAGGGGCCGCCGCCTGCGCGATCAAGGCAGGGGCGAAGGTCGTGAGCCTCGGCGGATTCAGCTCCATTCTGATCGAGGGCAACTTCGATCAGCTTCCGGAAAGACACGGTACGGTCTTCACGACAGGGAATACATTGACCGTTGGTTTCATCGTTCAGGGCATCAAGAAGATGTGCGCGCTGGAGGGCCGGAGCCTCCGCAGATCGACCCTGCTCATTGTTGGAGCAACCGGAGATGTGGGTTCAGGCTGTGCCCGTTGTTTAGCCCCTCTTGTGAGGCGCGTGCAGCTCAGTGCCCGCAACGCGGAGCGACTGCGCAGACTCGCGGCGGAGTTGCAGGCCGCCGAGTTCCAAGGCAACGGAGTTCAGGTGGAGATCGCAACCGATCTCCTGGAAAACGATCTCCGGCGATTTTCCGCCGAGGCCGACATCGTCATCTGCGCGGCGAGCCTGCCTTCTCCTTCGCTTCTGTTGGGACGGATCGCATCCGACGCGATCGTTTGCGATGCGGGCTACCCCAAGAATCTCTCCCCAAGCGCGCAGATACCTGGCGCCAAAATCTTCTTCGGAGGTCTCGGGCAGATCACGGGCGGACTGAGGTTCGCTCCGGATTTTCATGGAATTCTGAATCGGCACCCCTTCCCCGATGTGGTCCACGGATGTCTGCTCGAAGGCATGGCCCTTGCTTTGGAGGGCCGGTACGAACCCTTCTCCCATGGAAGAGGGTTTATTACTCCGGAGCGGGTCGAGGAGATGGAGACAATTGCTGCACGGCACGGCATCTATCTCGCACCACTTTACAACGCCAATGGACCACTGGAAGACAGCCTTCATTGCCAGACGGCATGATCGGGAGGATGAGTGCATGACGGCGTTCAAATGGTCAGCAGATTCCATCCCAATGACAGCCCAATCGCGGCGAGGTCAAGCGGACTGGAAACCCCCACGTGCAGGGCAAGCATTCTCGCGAATGTCCGCGGCTGAGCAGCAAATACTCGCATCACTCGTTGCCGGAACGAATCGCGCGCTTCGAGGGTGAGCATAAGCCAGGACATCAAAGCCGGGCGTCGTGTCAGATTTCGGTGCGCGGCTTGATAGCCATCGAGGCGACCGGCGGCCAAGCACTCCGACAAGAGGATTGCCTGACGGAACGAGAGGCAGAGTCCCTCGCCAGTAATTGCGTCTACCCCGCCCGAAGCATCGCCGATGAGGGCGGTTCGATCCCGATACACGTGCTTCAATTTTCGTGTTGCCGAGACTGCACCCCGCTCTACCGATGTCCGCTCCAAGCCTTTGAGGCGGCCAGCAACCGCTGGGAATTTCTCGAGCGCCGCGTCAAGGCGCAGTCGCGGGTCCCGAGAAATCACAGCCACGCAGATTTCGTTGGGTGTAACCGGGGTGATATAGAGCTGGCAGTTGCTTCCCCAATGAAGCTCCATATAGTTTGTCCATGGGGAAACGCGATAGTGGCGACGGAAAGCGAAGCGCTGCTGGTGGTGAACGTGCTCGTCGAGGCCCGCCCACCGACGCGTCCGAGAATTGCCGCCGTCCGCTCCTACAACCCAGCGCGAGCGGACCAAGGTTGTCCCCAGCCAAACGCCGTCAGGATGAAGCCCGGTGACAACAGTCTGCCAGCGCAAAATGACTCCAGCCGCGGCGGCCTGTTCGATCATGAGGCGGTGCAGCTTGGTTCTCCGTATCCCGATCCCATGCCCAACTGGGAAATTGGCATCAGCTTTCACTCCTGAGCTGAGAAAGCGGATGCCGTGAAAAGGATAGGAATCTTCCGGCGGAATGGTGATGCCGAGGTCGGCCAGCGCGAATACGCCGTCTGGCATGAGCCCCTCACCGCACGGTTTATCGATGGGAGGGATCGCGCCATCGGCAACCACTACATCGAAGCCGCGTTGCCGTGCGGCGATCGCTGCGGCCAATCCAGCTGGTCCCCCGCCGATGATGAAGACGTCGGTGTCGCGCCGGTGCGGTGTTTTTACCATTGCAGTAGGACTAGTTCAGAACAGAACCCGGGGCCCATCGCGGCCAGCAGTCCCAATGTGCCAGGCTCGGGACGGCGGTGATTCATGACCTCTTCCAGTACCACTAACACCGAAGCGGAGGACAAATTCCCGGTCTTGCGCAGACAATCCCATGAAGCATCCAACTGTCCCTTATCGAGATTCAGCGCTGCCTGGGTTGCTTCGAGCACTTTCGGACCTCCGGTATGCAACACCCAGCTTCCAATGTCGCTCCGGGTGTGGCCCACCCCGGCCAGAAAAGCGTCTACATCTCCACCGAGACGGTGGCGCACTAAATTGGGTACTTCCCTGGACAGAACAATGCGAAAGCCTTTTTCCGAGATCGCCCAGCCCATCATGTCTTCAGTTTGGGAGTAGAAGATGGAACGCGTGGCCAATATCTTTGGTCCTGCAAGTTGGAGTCCGCACGATGCATCCGGAACAGGCACATCACAGTCTTCCCCCGCCACAATCACAGCGGCGGCGCCATCTCCAAAAAGACCCGCAGAGATCAAGTTCGCTACGGACAGGTCTTCCCGCTGCAAGGTTAGCGAGCAGAGTTCGACAGAAAGTAGAACCGCCAATTGGGAGGGATGGGCCTTGACGTAATCCGCCGCCCGCGATATGCCCGCGGCTCCTGCGACGCAACCCAGGCCGAACATGGGAATTCGGCGAATATTCGGGGAAAGACCCATGCGATTGATCAGGAGCCCGTCAACTGATGGACTCGAGATACCGGTTACGGACGTGAAGAAGAAAGCCCCCAAGTCGCGTGGCGCCAACCCGGCATGATTGAGGGCCCGGCAGACTGCCTGCTTGCCCAATTCGACAGCGGTCTGAATCCAGATTGCGTTGGTTTCCCCCCACGTTGCCAGCTTCGCGTAGGCATGCAAAGGCAAAGAAAGGTACCGTCCTTCAACACCGGTACGGCGTTGGAGCCGCCGCATCAGGGTGGGGCTCCCGAGTTTGTCTCCCCAGTATTCCTCGAGGGCACGACACAATACGTCCTGGGAGTAGTAATGCTTGGGGAAGGCGCTTGCGGCGCTAAGGATTTGCATAATTAAGTGTGCGCTGGCTCCTGGTATTCAAATTCGGGCAAGATGTCTGTCCGATTTCTTTGGAGGGCGCTAACCATTGCCTGTCCGTCGTGCTAAGCCCAGAGCCCCAGACCAAAGAGTTAGGAGTCGAAGACCTGGTTCAAGCGCGTAACTTGGCCGGTCTGATGCTTGGGATGCAGCCACTCAAGAGTATGGTTGCAGCAGTTTATTTACTCTTCACAATAATAGTCTTATGATATTAAGAGTAAGAGGAGAATTTGTTCTCCTCCCGACAATCTTTGGGGCGACAGTGTACGGGAACACGGCGTGTGGCTGGAAACCATCGTCTGCCTCGAAAGAAGGCTCGAATCCCGCCCATTCGCATCTTAGCGAGCGGTGACTCAGGTGGATGATGTGCCAGAAAGGCTACCGGCATTACGAGCTATTGTGGAATCGAACTCGGTAATGGCCGGCGAGTGTTCCATTTGCCATGAAGTTCTGGTGGTCAAAGGGATCGGCATAGAAACTTCGGAAGAACTGACCTACATGATGAAGCAGGCGTTCTCGGAGCACGTTCTTAAAGAACACTCAACCTCAACTGACTCGTAGAAGTGCCCGCCAGCGAACCGAAGAAACACAAAGGCAAAAGGACCGGGGGAGAAGTGTCGCTTCACAAGAATGCTTTTCTCTTGGATTGGGTCGGTAGTGGCTTATGAACTAAGCCACTACCGATTGGGTCCCCAGGGTTGACAAGTAAGTCTTAGTGCGTTAAGACTTGAAATATAGCAGCAGGCGCATCGCGCCATCGGATAGCTTTCCTGGTCAGTCGGAGCTGTCGCAAATGTGTGGAATTCTCGGGTATTCCCATATCGCGAAGAGCCTGCCCGTAGACGTGCTGACGTCCGCCCTGGAAGCGCTGGTTCACAGAGGTCCTGATCATCAAGGCACTTTCTGCTCGGAACGGATGTCGCTGGGAGCGACTCGCCTGCGAATTCTCGATCTGGACGGAGGCGACCAGCCGCTGTTTAGTTCTGACCGCGACGTAGTGGTGGTGTTCAACGGGGAGATCTTTAATTACCCCGAATTGCGCGCTGAGTTGGAAGCCGAGGGGTTCACCTTTGAAACCCGGTGCGATACCGAGGTAGTCCTCAACGCCTTCCTGCACTGGGGTGGTTCGTGCTTCGCGCGGCTGCGAGGAATGTTCGCGATCGCGATCTGGGTGCGGTCGGAAGGCCGTCTGATTCTCGCGCGCGACCGGATGGGCATCAAGCCTCTTTACTACTGCCTTCAGGATGGCGAAATCTATTTCGGCTCCGAACTCAAGTGTATTCTTCTCCACCCCCTGGTTCGACGGAACATTTGTCTCGCTGGGCTTAACTGTTTTCTCAGCCTGAACTACGTTCCAGGCCCTTTCACTTTGGTGGAAGGCATCATCAAGCTCATGCCAGGCCAGTATCTGGAGTGGCAGAGCGGACGTTGCAGCCTGCGTTCTTATGTAGCACCTGCGGGAGCAAGCAAGGCCCCAAGCTCAATTGAGACCGCTTGTGATGAACTGGACGGTCTGCTGGCGCAAGCTCTGAAAGAGCAACTTGTTTCTGACCTGCCGGTTGGGGTCTGGCTCAGTGGAGGGCTGGACTCATCTGCCATCCTGCACTACGCCGCGAATGCCCATCAGCGTCCTCTGCAAACTTACTCCATCACTTTCCAGGGACGGTCGTTCGACGAGAGCCGGTACATCAGGGAGGTCAGCAGCCGTTTCGGCACACGCCATTTGGAGTTCGATCTTAGCGAGAGTGCAGATCTGGTGGATGCCATCGAGCGGATCGCCTATTACTCCGACGAGCCCAGTGCCGACGCTGGCGCTTTGCCGCTCTGGTTCCTTGCGCAGATGACGAGCCGGGATGTTACGGTCGTCCTTACCGGCGAGGGAGCGGACGAACTGTTCGGAGGCTACCTGACCTATCGGGCCGATCACTACTGCGCGATGGCCCGCAAGTTTCCCGTTCCATTGCGCAAGGCCGCTCTGGCATTGGCGACACTTCTGCCCGTGTCCGACGAAAAGATCAGCTTTGAGTACAAGGTCAAGCGCTTTCTGCAAGGCTCCTTGCTATCTCCAGAATCGGCGCACGTGTTCTGGAACGGGACGTTTTCGGAGGCTGAAAAGCAGCGGCTATTCTTGTTTGCCGATCCCGGCCCCCTGGATGCTGTGCTCGACACGATGATTGACGGACGCGGTCTGCAGCGCTATTTGGACTTCGATCAGCGGTACTACTTGCCCGACGACATTCTGTATAAAGTGGACCGCATCAGCATGGCGCATTCGCTGGAAGTCCGACCGCCCTTTCTCGATCAACGAATTGTCGATTTCGCTGCCCGCCTGCCGGAACGCTTCAAAATGCGGGGATCGCAGTCCAAGTACGTGCTCCGGCGCCTGATGAAGGACAAATTGCCCCGGACAGTGCTGCGGCGGCCGAAGATTGGTTTCGACGTCCCCATCCATGAGTGGCTGCGTGGGGTCCTCCGGCCTTTGTTGCTCGACACTCTGTCGCAGGAATCCGTCTCAGCCACTGGCCTGTTTCATTGGCCGGCTGTGAAGCAACAGATCAGCGCGCATCTGGAAAGAAGAGCGAATCTCGGGTATCACTTATGGGGCCTGATGGTTTTGTTGATCTGGATGAAGCGATGGAAGATCGGGTTGGCGTCAGAGGAAGCGAAGCCGCTGATCTCAAGGGTCGAAGTCTTCGACGCGGCTGGATTGTAGTATTGGTTGCTTCCCTCGTTTTTCTCGTAAACATCGTTAGCCCGCCTCGTCTGATGGACGACGTGGATGCGGTACAGGCGCAGATTGCCCGCAACATGCTGGCGTCCGGCGACTGGGTGACAGCGCGGCTAGACGGCGTTGCCTATCTCGAGAAGGCGCCGCTTATCTACTGGCTGATCGCAATATCCTACAAAACGTTCGGGGTTCACGACTGGGCTGCACGCGTGCCGCTCGCCTTGGCGGCTGTGATGTTGTGCTTGGTAACATATCGTTTCGCGCGCTGGGCGTTTGACGAGGAAGCCGGGCTTTACGCCGGCGTCGCGATCGCCACTTCCGTGGGGCTGTTCCTGTTCACGCGGATTCTGATCCCTGATGCCGCCCTCACTTTAACCATGACTGGCGCCATCTGGGCATGGTTGTCGCTGCTTGAGCCAGAGCAGCGCCTTCCGCTTCGCTGGTCGGTCGCGCTGGGTGCGTGTCTAGGAACAGGCTTGTTGCTCAAGGGCCTAATTGCCGTGGTTTTTCCTGTGCTGGCGGGTATTGCCTACATGGCCCTGACTCGGCAGCTTTTCTCATTTAAGGTGTGGCGACGATTGACACTAGGGACGGCGATCGCCGTCGCCTTGGCGATCGCGGTGCCGTGGCATATGCTCGCAATTCGACACAACCCGCCTTACTTTGCATTTTCGATGCATAGCGGGCCCGGCGAATATCGCGGGTTTTTCTGGTTTTATTTCATCAACGAACATCTCTTGCGTTTTCTGAACCTGCGATACCCACGCGATTACAACACCGTGCCCAGGCTATGGTTTTGGCTGCTGAACCTGGTCTGGATGTTTCCCTGGTCGTTATATCTGCTCGGCCTTCCTAAATTGTCATTCAACGCCGCTTCGCGGGCTGATCGAACCAGATTGATGGCGGTGTGCTGGGTGGGCGTAGTGATGCTGTTCTTCACTTTTTCAACCACCCAGGAGTACTACTCGATGCCGATCTATCCCGCGCTGGCACTGCTGGCTGGATCAGCCATCAGCGCCGGAAGTCGGAGGATTGGCGCGGCCACGATTGCTCTCTCCGCCGTATCCTCGGCCCTCTGCGGGATGTTCACAGTCCTGCTCGTACTGGTCTGGCGCCTGCCCGCGCCGGGCGACATTTCAAGGGCCCTGACCCAACATCCGGAACTCTACACACTGTCGATGGGGCACATGCGGGACTTGACCCTCACTGCTTTTGCCTACCTGAAGGGGCCGCTGTTTCTTGCCGCGTTCGCGTTCGGAGGGATCGCTATCGGGGCCGCAAAATGGCGGAGTGATTTTAAGAAAGTAGTCTTTACTGTTGCCGCCGGCATGCTCATTTTCTTTCAGGCCGCCAGGATTGCGCTCGTCCGCTTCGACTCGTATCTGGGGTCTTATCCTCTAGCTCAAAGCCTGCAACAGAGTCCTCGGGGACAACTGATCGAAGCCAATTCTTACTACGCTTTCTCTTCCGTATTTTTTTATACGGGTCGGACGGCGTTGCTGCTGAACGGCCGCAATAACAATCTTGAGTACGGATCCTATGCACCCGGAGCCGCCCGGATCTTCATTGATGACCGCGAGTTCGCGTCGCTATGGACAGGGCCAGGCCGGTGCTACCTTCTGGTCTATGGCGCCGAGATGCCGCATCTGGCGCAACTCGTCGGCCGGTCCAACCTGCGCATCGTGACCGAGAACTCTGGAAACTACTTGCTGACTAACTATGCGCTTCCTTGATGCCAGGAAAGGCCGCGTAGTTCATTGGGCGGAGAGCATTCGCTTTGCCGTGTGGGCTCTGGCGGGAGACAGAGTGAAGGCTTCTCTCACTATGCTAGGCGTTGTTATCGGCAGCGCCGCGCTCGTGCTGGTTGTCACCATCGCCTCCACCGGCAAGGTTTACATGATCTCTCAGATCGAAGGGATCGGTGCCAACCTCGCCTATGCCACGCTTGATCGGAATGGAACTTCCTCCGCGCTGGATGACGAATTGACGCCGGGTGACCTCGCAGCCGCGCAGCAGGCCCTCCCAGGCGTCAAAGCCGTTGCTGGTTCTTACGACCTGCCGGTTGACCTGCGGCTCGCCGGCACAACGTTCCATCCTCGCCTGGTCGGTGTCACTCAAGATTTTGAGAGCATCCGCAACTTGCGGATTACGTCCGGAAGATATTTCGACGGCGAAGACTTTCGGGCTCACTTCAAGGTTTGCCTGATTACTGACCGCATGGCTCAAGGCGCTTTTCGTCTGGATCCAGCGGTGGGCAGCATCATTCGGGTCGCCCAATTTCGTTGCACAATCATCGGGACATTCAGCGAGGGGGTACCCACCTTCGGGCAATCCGAGATACAGGATGAAACCTTGCTGATTCCCTTTCCCCTGGTGAAAGACATCACTGGCGACAACTTCTTTCAGGTGCTCTACGCGCAGGCCCGATCGCCCGACGAGGTATCGGCCATGACTCAACAAATGTACCGGTTGCTGACCAGCCGTCACCGCAAAGAAGCACGTTACTCGGTCGAAAACTTGTCGTCCCTGCTTCAGACCGCTGACAAGATTTCAGTCGCGATGAGTTTTGTGCTTCTCGCGATTGCCGCTCTGACCCTGATCACAGCGGGAACGGGCATCATGAATATCATGCTCGTCAATGTCTCACAGCGAACCCGCGAGATTGGCATTCGAATCGCTCTGGGGGCACGACCCGCTGAAATCCGGACGCAATTTCTATTGGAAGCATTCCTGATCAGTTTCACGGGCGCTGTAGCCGGAGTGATAATGGCGCTCGGTCTGATTTGGTCTGCAGCCGGGTTGATCAAACACATCGTGCCACTCGGCATTTCCTGGACGGCAGTCCTGGTCGCACTGTTAGTTTCGAGTGGGGTCGGAATATTGTTCGGGTACCGGCCTGCCAGTGAGGCGGCGAACCTGAACCCGATCGACGCGCTGCGGATGGAGTGAAGTTGATTTTCCTGCGATTGAAGATTCGTGGTTGTTGATGGCGCTCCGTCAAGCTGCTAAGCTCTAAACGGCTGGCCCAGAGAGAGTTCGCACCCAGTCCGTACTTCACGGCGTAAGGAAGGGTCGCATTGTCCCGACCGCTATCCATACCGACTGCAGCAGAGTTCCGGCTCCTGGAGATTCTCTGGCGTCTCGGGGAAGGCACAATTGAGGATTTTGTGCGCGCCTCGGAAAAGGATAATCCGCTAAATTACAAGACTGTCCAAACCGTCTTGCGCATCATGGAGAACAAGAAATTTGTCTCTCACTCGCTACGTGGCCGTGCCTTTGTCTATCGACCGCGGGTGAAGCAGCACGAAGTTAGTCGCAGTTCTTTGAGGTCATTGCTGGAAAGATATTTTCGCGGCTCTCGCTCGGAACTTCTGGTGAATCTCCTGGAAGACGAACGGATCGGGACTAACGAGTTGCAGGAATTAGAGAGCCTGATCCGCAGCTATCGCAAAGCAAGCACGGCTGGACGCAAAAGCTATCGTTAAGGATTGGAACACTATGTGGTTCGACGGCTCGCTATCGAGTTGGAGCGCCTGGATTACATATTTTCTGCAGGTCATCCTGGTTTACCTGGCGGCTCGTTTCATTTGTGCTTTCATACAAGATGCCAGGACCCGCGTCCGAATTTGGGGTGGCTTCCTGGCCTTGACGACCGGGATGTGGATTTTCTTGTGGATCCCGGCGAGAGCCGGTGGTCCCGTTCATTTGGCATTTCGCTCCGTGCGCTTGCCCCCCAGGGTGGCACTGCAAATGGTGCTGCCGGTGGAAGATTGGTGGGTTTCGCACTTTGCCAGGCTTGCCCCGTTCACAGCGTACGCCTATGCCCTGCTGTTGCTGGCGTCAGTATTACATTTGGTCCTGCGGTCAGCGCAACTCAAAGCTGTTCTGCGAGAGACTCAACCGCCCTCACACCACCTCCAGCTTCTTTTTCGACGGCTTTGTCTCGAGCTGAATGTCGAGCGATGTGAATTGCGCCTGACTTCAGGGCTGCGTTCACCCGCCACCTGCTACTGGTGGCGTAGTCACGTCTTGCTCCCCCTGGAACTGCTTCCCGACCTCAATGGTGATGAGCTCGATGATGTTCTGCGCCACGAGCTTATGCACGTGCGAGGGCACGATTATTTGTGGGATCGGCTGGCCGCCTTGGGGTGCCGGCTAGTATTTTTTCACCCCTTGGTGTGGCTGGGCTATCGACATCTGCGACGGGAGCGCGAGTTTGCCTGCGACTACGCCGTCGTGCGGGAACAAACCGAAGCACGCCTGCGGTATGCCGAATGTCTCACCAGCCTCGCGCGTTGGCTCCTGGTAACAAACAACCGCTCCTCGGGAATAGGTTTCTTCTCGTCTGAGTCCCTGCTCACACTCAGAGTTCGCGTTCTTTTGCGCGAGCCATCGATCGGTTCTGCTCCTCGTCGAGCCGTCCGAGTAGGATTGGTCTCGATCGTTGCGAGTGTTGCAATATTGTTGGTGCCAGGCTTGGGATTATCTCTGTATTCGCCGATTCGCGTGATTGGCTTGTTAGCTCGACCCGGGAATTCCCGTATAAATTCTGCCAGGAAGAAAACGAACGGCACCAGGCCAGTGCATCCTTCTATACTCAAAGAGCCGACGGTTGAAACCGCATGGATGGCGCCACAATCTCCATCTCCGCAATCAATCACTGCATTGTTGAACGTCGGTACGCCGTCCTTGCCATTGCTGGGATCCTCCTCCGCGGACACGAACAACGGTGAGACAAGTTCCACTCGCATGCACGACGATATAACGTCGCCAAATTCACACTCTGTATGGGACGAGGCTCCCATGCCGCTGGCGAGCCCGCCAAAGTGGCGCGCCCTCGTAGTCAGCGGAATCGCTAGCGGTGTGGGTTTGGCCACCGGCCGAATTGATGTGGATGACGTCGATGGACCCCGCAGGCGAAGTCACTAGTTCAGATCGCAATCCGTTTATGCGGAGCCATCGCCGTAATTGCGCTCTTGTCAGATTAGCCAAGCAATCAGGGATTTAACAGGGTTGCTGTTCCCTGAAACAGGACCAACCGAGCCCAGGCCGAAAGGTACGAGTGCTGATTGTGCAACCAAGTGGTTCCAAACATCGACCCTCGTACGGTGTAGCTTTTAGCGTTCACGATAGCAGGGGAACTTAGACCATGAACGATTCGCGTTCCAGCGAAAAGCCCGACTGGAAGAACCACGGCTTGCGGATCATTCGCAGCGGCGATCTGAACACCGATACGCCTCAGACGCCCGGTATGACCCGCGCCGAAGCCATCTCGCACGCCAGAGTCGGGGCGCAAAAGCTCTGGGCGGGAACGGTGGTGGTGCAGACCAATGCCAAGACCGGTCCTCATCATCACGGCGATCTGGAAACCGTGATCTATGTCGTGCGGGGTCGCGCGCGTTTTCGCTGGGGAGATCGTTTGGAGTTCGTCGATGAAGCGGGTCCGGGAGACTTCGTCTATGTTCCTCCCTACGTTCCTCATCAGGAGCTGAACGCAGGTAAAGACCAGCCGGTGGAGGCAGTCATCGTGCGCAGCGGTCAGGATCCTGTCGTCATCAATCTGGACATTCCGAGTCCGGAGGACGCTTCGGTTACTTCACGAGACGATCCGTTTCATTCCGCGGTCGGAAAGCGCTGAGCCTTGCAAGTTCCGTGCATTGATGTGGTCGGCTGGCTCAGAGGGCCTCCTCTTGTCTGGCGAAGCAAGACAACTGTTCATAAGTTACTCATACAAAATCACTTATATGTAGAGCGGGAGGTTCGTTAGCGTGCTTCCGGCCACGTTGCAAAGCTTGCCGCGACCATTTGCTCAAATTCTCAACGCGTCGATCGCCAGTCCGCATCTAAATTATCCAGGTCCATGTGTTTCAGGTCTATGTTGCGAGCCCACAGAATCGCGTTTGCGTTCCTTGGCGCCCTCATCTTGTTAGTGGCGGGGACAACGGGCTGCACCCGCCAGCATCACAATGTGCAAGTCGTCCAGGAGGTACAAAACCGAATCCTCGCGGACCGCCGTTTGATGATGGGACGGCTTCAGGTGACGGGCACTCGCAACGTCATAACGCTCGCGGGTTATGTTTTGAGCTATGACCAGCGAGCCGCCGCCGTGCAAGATGCCTGGCAGGTTGAAGGCGTCAAGACTGTGGTGGATAATCTGCGCCTGGTGGATTCCACGCCGCAGAGCCTTGCTGTGGTGGCGTTGAAACCACCGGCGTTCGTGCAAAAGGCAAATCCCGTATCCAAGGTTCCCGTGATGGCCCGGGTTTCGGCGGCAAGGAGAATCTCGCTGGTCGAGAGTCCGGCTCCTTCATCTCTTCTTGAAGCCGACGCCTCCGACTCGGCAAGGGTCACCACTTCATCGGATGCAAGGGTGATCTCCGCTGTGGCTGAGTCGTCGGACGTTCCATCGACGGCGCAGCTTCCTGTGTCGGCCACTCTTCCCACCGCACCGGAAAGAATCGTCGTGCCGTATGGGACGGCCCTTGCGGTGCGGCTGACGGAATCGTTGAGTTCGGAGCTAAACGAAAAGGGGGATACTTTCATAGCCAGCTTGGCCGCGCCTATTCTTGTTGACGATAGAGTCGTTGTTCCGGAGGGTGCCGGCATCAAGGGAAGGGTTGTAGAAGTAGAAAGCGCGGGACGCTTCAGCGGCCGGCCGGCGATTCTGATCGAGGTCACTCGTCTGGGATTCAACGGAAACAGCTACGATTTGCACACCGACCAATATTCCAAGCAGGGTTCGTCGCGGAATGTCCGCTCAGTGGCCACAATTGGTGGTGGTGCGGGTCTGGGCGCAATTCTCGGCGGGATTCTTGGTGGAGGAAAGGGCGCCGCCATCGGCGCCATGATTGGCGCCGGAGCGGGAACCGGCGTTCAGGCTCGGGGCAAAGGGGCGGTGGTGCAACTTCCAGCTGAGTCCATCCTTAGTTTCAGGCTTCAGGCTCCTCTGACCGTGACTCCGGCTTCCACGTTGCACGGGGAGCGGAGTGCTGATCCCTATTCGTCTTCCGATTCCTCGTCAGATGATGATCGACCGGTTTTGAAACGTCGTCCCGGCAGCGTCCCTGCGGAAGACCCAACGACAGACGAAGAACCCACCAAGTAACGAAATGAATGGTGAGGATTCGCAGTTGGTTCGCCTGCGGGTTCGAGTCCCGTCGCTCCCGCCAATTCTTCGGAGCAGCAGTGCAGTGTCATAACGTCGCAGCCCAGATTACCCCGGGTGTTTCTGTGATCCACCGAGTCATTGATAAACCTTTCGACGGGCCGACTTGTCGTTCCAATTCCTTTCGGTATACGCTCTGGTACTCAACTGCGACTCGAACGGGGCGACTTCGCCTGAGTGGCGCATGAAGGAAATGACCGCCAATGACGACTTGGAACGGTTCCGGACCGGCGCAGCGAAGTACGCCGCCTACCTGGAGACGCCCGAGGGTCGGCTGCGCCTCGATCTCGCCTTTGCCAATTTGCAGGACTATCTCCCGCAGGCTACGCGGTCTTTGCACGCTCTGGATCTTGGGTGCGGTACCGGCGCCATCGCGGTGCGCCTGGCGCGACTTGGGCTTCACGTCACCATGCTGGATGCGTCTGTACCCATGCTGGATTTCGCGATGCGTGCAGCGCGGGAAGCAGGAGTTACGGAGAGAATTGCGCTGAAACACGGCGATGCCGCCCAATTCGCAAACTTGTTTCACGCCGAGTCGTTTGATGTAATTCTTTGCCACAATATCCTGGAATATGTTGACGACCCGTGTGCTGTGTTGCGCAGCGCGGCTCGCGCCTTGCGAGATCCGTCCAGCATAATCTCGGTATTGGTGCGTAACCAGGCAGGCGAGGTATTAAAGGCCGCAATAAAAGACGGCGACTTGGCCGCGGCCGAGCATAATCTCACCGCTGAGTGGGGAGATGAGTCCCTGTACGGAGGCAAGGTGCGGCTATTTACGGCGGAGAGCCTGCAAGCCATGCTGCTCGAATCGTCACTCGTCGTGGCTGCGGAGCGTGGCGTACGGGTCATATCGGATTACTTGCCATCGAGCGTTTCCCGAAATGGTGAGTACCAGCGGATTCTGGAACTGGAGCGCAAGCTGGGCATGCGACCGGAGTTTGCCGCCGTCGCCCGCTACACACATTGCCTCGCACATCGCGCAGATCCAATCACAGTAAGCCCAGTCACAGTAAGCCCAGTCATGAAGGACGGTGCATGAACGACGTCACGGCCCAGTCTTCGTCGTCCGGATCTCGCATAACGACGATACCTGATGCTGGTGTCGCGCTCGGGCTCGGCCTTACCAACGAGTGCAATCTCGCCTGCGCCTTCTGCTACCGCGATCCAACTCGGGCGGATCGTCTCTCCCTGGATCAAGTGAAGGCAGTCATGGAACGCCTGCCCGTGCGGTCGGTGAATCTCGGCACCGGTGAGAACGGCATGCATCCCGACTTCAAGGCAATACTGGCTTACCTGCGAACGAAACCGGTCAAGCTGGCCATTACTTCCAATGGGCATAGTGTTGCTGTTCTGGAAGACAATGAGCTCGGTGCCTTCCATGACATCGAGTTCTCTCTCGATTACGCCACGCAAGCCGAACAGGATGCACAACGCGGAGCTGGGAATTGGGATCTGATTCATCAGCAGGCAGAACGGTGTCTCAGGCTGCGCATTCCTGTAACCATCATTGCCGTCATGATGAAGTCGAACTACCTGCGTTTAGCGGATGTGGCGCGAGTAGCCAAACAGTTTGACGCTCCTTTGCGAGTAAATGTGTACCAAGCCGTGCGATCGGACATCTATGCCCTGAGCTACCAAGAGTACTGGGAGGGGTTCCGTCGCCTCTTTGAGGAGACCGACGTGATCGCGATTGGCGAGCCGCTGGTGCGAGCGATGGCAGGGCTTCCACCGCTCCGAGGGGGTTGTGGCGTGAGCACCGTACGCGTGACACCAAGAGGCACGACACAGCCATGCGTCTATTGGCCAGGATCGGGGGAGCCGCTGTCGGATTTGATCTCTGCGGGCGTGGACATTCTGGGATCAACGCCCTTCGAGCAGGCACGGATACTTCCTGAAGCATGCAATCCGTGCGAGTTCCGCGACTCGTGCCACGGCGGATGTGCCGGACGGCGGCGCTTGCAGAGTGCACTATTAGAGCCTGATTCTTATTGTCCGATCATTCGCGGGCAACGCCCGACGCTGCGGATCCGCATGGCTGCAAATCGCGATGTGCCCAAACTAGCTAGTTCCTGTACCACAGTCGTGATTGCCAGGTAGTCTGAATCGCGACGAACGGGGAGTGGGTAGAAATATGCTTTTCTGCTGTCCGCGGTGCGAGCGCGAGGAAGAAATCGTTGGGGACCGCAACCCGCGATGCATGAAGTGTCGCGTCGAGATGATTCCGCCTTCCGATTATTCGCAGGTGTCGATGAGTCCTTACACCGCGATCGTGCGTATGAGGGCGATCAGTGAGAGGTGCGGGATCGACCGTGCGCGCACGGACGGGAGGTTCAAGAGGGAGCGCGAAGCCTGGGCAGCGGGCGTGCTCGCGCTTGCGCTGTCTAAGTTGAAGGACGATGTGTGGTGGGTCGAGGTCGAGACCGTTGATGCCACTCCCGACACCAAATTGCGGCAGATCGATCAGACCGCAAACGGAAACGTAGTCAACACCCGAAATATCGAGAACGTGGATTGGGAAGAAAATGTGGACGACGTAATGACCGTCATTCGGAAGAAGTGCAAGCGCAGATATCCGAACGATTACCTGCTTGTGGTCCATGCTCGGAACTATGGCAAGGAGATCAACTTCGACCGCGTGATCGAGGATATGAAGAGTGTGCAGTCGCCATTCCTTGAGGTATGGGTCATTGCGGTCGTCGGGCCGGACGACATAAAAGTAGTTCGCGTCGCACCGGGCCTTCCGGTGGTCGACCTGAAAATCCGCGCGGAGATGGAAAAGGCGAGCAAGCACGTACCATTCCTCAGACGCGGCAGTCGCGGACGGGAACCCGGATTCTACGATGCTGGGACAGTATTTTTGCCCCTGCCCAGATGCGACTGATGTCCCCACTCAAGCCAACGGCGGGCCTGAATGGGCCACCTGTTTTTTTTATTGCGCGGGCATCCACTTGTCCGAGCCTGTCAGCTTGACCGCCACATCCGAAATAAAGATGTGCAGCGGCTTGCCGTCAGCGAAGCCGCGATGCTCGGTTGAGAACAGAATTGGACCTGCCTTTTTGTAGCCCGCCCAGGTTGCGAGGACGCGGCTCGGCGGCTTGGCCCCGCCGCGGTGGTAGACAAAGTACACGACGCGATTGTCTTTACCGACGTAGAGATCCCAGGTGTCGCCGGGCGTGTAACCGCCATCCGCGGGATACTTTATGGGGAGCAGCTCGGCAGTGCCGGAGCCCACTGGCAGGTTGAACTTGCCCTGGTCGATCGCGCTGGCGCTCTTGTCCCAGTAAGCATGAAAAGGGAACAGAACCCAATAGTTATCGTTAATGAAACTCGGGTCGACTTCGTTCTTCACGGCGTCGGTTTGGGTGCTGAGGTCGGTGCGAACGTAGGAAACCTTGACCGGCTTGCCGTCTTTGCCCACGCCTTCAAAGGAAACCTTGTTGGTCTTAGGCTCCCACTCCCACTTGTGAGCAGCCTTGAAGAGCCCGGTAATCTCTCCGTTCCAGGTGTAGCGGATGGCCTCAACTTTGTCCCACGAATCGATTCCGTAGGTCTTGGCGACTTGATCAAGAAGCGGCGCCCGCTGCTGCGCCCAGGAGGTTGGAGCCAGGGCCAGTACTCCGCAAAGCAGAAGACCTAGCATGATTGAACGGCTGGCATTTCTCATAGAGTCACTCCTCGGTGAATTGAACGACCGCTGTGTAGCATGACAGTGTAACCAAAAAGTGTAGGCGCGAGCGCCCCGCTCGTGCGGGGCTATCACAAGCCACGTGGGGACAGCCGCCCTCGGCTGTCCAGCGGAGTCACGCTCCGCTGTTTCTTGCCGCAAAATTCGTCGAGCACTACAAGAATTGAATTCGCCGATACGGGCACGCGGCTCATGATGCGCGAGCCTCTCTCGGCGCGTCGTTCCGCGCTTCGATGGCCTTGACGGAATTTACAAACGCTTTTTCCAAAACGCCTTTGCCGACGGTCCCGACGACCAAGCCGAGCAGCCGTCCCTTGAGGTTCTTGCCCTCGCGTACGACGACCACGTCAATGTCGGTCATGCCGTCGGGCCGACGTGTGAAGGTGTAGGTGTGGCCGGACGCACCTCCCCAGGTGTTGGAATCGGTCGTCGTGAGGACGACGTGGTTAGGATCGGACCAGTCGTACTGCAGGCGTTCCCAGATGCCGCCCGAGCCTTCGGTGACGTCGGCCTCCGACGGGCCGCGGTGATGCACCTTGAGGTACTCATCGGCGCTGTTGCCAAACAGCTTCGCTCGGCCAGGCCCGAAGTCGGTGAGCCCGGCGATGTACTGCTCGGGCGTCGAGGTGGTTGTCTGATGGAGGTGGATCGTGGACATGCGTGCTCCTTTCCCTAGCGGGCGACGAGCTGCTGCCCGCCGTCGATATCGTAGGTCGCGCCCGTGAGGGCGGTGTTCGCCATGATGTGTACGGCGAGCGCGGCGACGTCTGCCGGCCCGACGACGCGCCCGATAGGAAGCGTGGCGCGAAGCTGATTGCGGCGGTTTTCGAGTTCGTCTCCGAGTAGTGATGCCGACAGCGGAGTGTCGACGAAGCCGGCGGCGATGAGATTGACTCGGACGGGCGCGAGTTCGAGCGCGAGGTTGGCGGTGAGGGCGGGCAGCGCAGCGGTGACTGCCGCCACGATCCCCATTCCGATTCCAGGGCGACGACCGCCGGTACCGCCCATAAACAGCAGCGTGCCTCCCGGTCTTACTTTGTGGGCGGCGTTGCGGGCGACCTGAAGCGCCAGCATGAGGTGCGCGTCAATGGCATCTCGCATCTGCTCGAAGTTCATATCGAGAAGGCGCCCGTAGTGCGGCCTGCCGGCCGTCACCATCACGTGGTCGATCGTGGCCGGCAGGTCACGGAAGAAGCGTTCGAGGGAAGCAGGGTCTGTGGCATCGAAGGCCGCAATGCTCAGCGCTTCGAGCTCGCTTGCGGCGCGCTGGAGGGGCTCGGGATTCCGGCCAGTGAGGATCACCCTGGCCCCCTCAGCGCGTGCCAGCCGAGCCGTTTCCAGCCCGATGCCGGCGCTACCGCCGATCACGACGATGGTTTGCCCGAGAAGTTCCGGTTCGCGCCGGATGGGAAAGGTGGTGATTGCGGCGCTCATGATTCCTCCAGGAATCCGTGATCGAGGGCCTCGACGCCGCACCGGGAACGATGTCGGGGCGCATGCCAACCTTTATCCCGGCGTGCCGCGGCCAATGACGATTCAGTCGTAGTGTTCATTGTGGCAACCCCTCCCCGGTCTGCTCTGCCACCATGTACCTCGCGTACCATTCGGGCCAGTTCGCGTCTGCCGCACCGATGCGCTTTTCGTGCTCTCCGTGAGCGGCCGCCGCACGCCGAAGCGCGGTCTCCAGATCTTTTGCGGAGCTATATTAAGTCACGCCCGTGTCAACGCGCCCGGGAAGTCTAGTCGTAATCTCTTGCAGCAGCCAGATGTTGCCATCGGGGTCGCTGAACGAGGCGCGCGAGTAGTAGCTGCGCCGTTCGGGATCGAGACCGCTGACCAAGCCATTCGGGCCGAGGTGGACGAACTCGCTTACCTCGATGCCGGCGGCGATCAGTTGGTCTCGCGTGGCAACGATGTCGGAAACGACCAGGTAGGCCTTAGCTGAACCGGGCGCGGCGGACGTGAAGTTCTTGCCGAATTGGACCGAGCACCAGGACCCCGGCGGCGTGAACTGGACAACGAAGGGCGGCGTGACGTCCAGCCTCCACCCGAGCTTCTTGTAGAACTCCTTCGCGCGCTCGACATCCGAAACGGGGATGACGATAACTTCCAGCTTCATGTCCATGATCAATGCTCCTTAGTTTTGTCGGGTGGATCAGCCAAAGGTGAACGAAAAGGCTTTCGCACCTGCATCGAGAAACTGAATTTCAAACTGCCGATCGGCAATAGGTGCCGGTTGTCGGATCAGCTGATACATCCGTGGTTCCGTGATGGTGCCGTTGCCCTGGTCGTCCACATCCACGCCGTGAGCGGCATGGGGCACCTGTCCATCGATTAAGACTCGAACTCGTACCGAAGTCTTTGGTGCAGCCGGTCCCATTACCAGATGCAGGTCGCGGGCGTGAAAGCGATACAAAATGCGCCCATCGGGCTGGTTCAGTACGACAGCTTCTCTGCCCATCGTCCAATCGCCCGAAAGAGCCCAAGCATTGAGGCTCAGATGTCCAGGTGCTGCATAAACATGAGCCTTATCGGCCTTTGTGCCGCCGGGTGATGCAAAGTTCTCGGTGCGTCCGTAGCCGACATAGTTCTCTCCGGACCCCAGTTCGTTCCAGTCGGCGTCGGCTTCAGCGCCGTGAGCATCGACCGAAACCACTCCACTCGGAATGCCGCTTTTGCCGGCTTTGGCCAGCAGTCGTTGGATGACGGTTTCCGACTGCTCATATTGGCCCTCGCCGAAAACGTGATGCCGGATGCGTCCCTGTTCATCGGCGAAATACAGCGCCGGCCAGTATTCGTTGTTGAACGCGCGCCAGATCGCTTGGTCGTTGTCGATCACGATCGGATACTGGATGCGCATGTCCATCACGGCCCAGCGAACATTATCAATGTCTTTCTCAAATGAGAACTCGGGCGCGTGTACGCCGATCACCACCAATCCGTGATCCTTGTACTTTTCTGCCCACGCTCGAACGTAAGGAAGTTGGCGCCGCCAGTTGATGCAGGAATAGGTCCAGAAGTCGACCAGCACGACTTTCCCCTGCAGTTCAGCGGCTGTTAGTGGCTGCGAGTTGAGCCACGTCGTTGCTTTACCGAGAGACCACAACTCACCAGGTAGCGTTTTTGCGGAAGCAATCATTCCGAACCGAACAGCTGCAAGCGTTAAAGCCGCACGGCCCAGGAAACGGCGTCGGCTAAAATCGATGTCTTCGACCATATCCATCAAGGATCACCCTTCGGCATAGCAGGGGCGTACCCTTCGAGTTTGAATATTTTAGATTTTCCATGCTTCTTTCTTCCTATGCGGCGACCGGAGTCACAACGGGAGAGCCTCTAGCCTCGAAGCTCTCCCGCTGCTTTGCGAACAGTTAGCTAGCTTTGGCCAAGTTCACATCCGGCTCCGCCACGTCTGACCGCAGTGATCTGAAGCCCGCGCGAACCTCTTCTGAAAAGAGTTGTGGCTGCTCCCAGGCCGCAAAGTGCCCGCCTTTCGCAACCTTGTTGAAGTGGATAAGTTTGGGGTACGCCTGCTCTGTCCAGCTCCGCGGGGCGGGATAGAGTTCGTCAGGGAAGACGCTCACGGCAACCGGGATGGAAACGCCTTTGGCATCAAAATACCCGAATTTGCCCCAATTCTCCCAATAGAGACGGGCACCAGAAAGCGCAGTGTTCGTCAACCAGGTGATCGTGATGTTGTCGAGGATGTCGTCGCGCGTGAGGCCTTCGGATTTTCCCTCGAAGACACGCGCGATCAGCTCGTAGCTACGCGCATCGTGGTCAAGGAAATAAGCCGCCAGGCCGACGGGTGAGTCCGCGATTCCGTATAACGTCTGCGGCCGAAGACCCATCTGGAACCCGTAGGCGATTCCCTTTTGATATACGAACTGCAAACGCTCGTAAGCGACCTTCTCATCGGCTGAGAGACCCGATGGTGCCGGCGCCCTGGAAGAGGCCGCCTTGTCAATGTCGGCTGGAAAGATGCCAGGCATGTTGGTGTGAATGCCGAGCAACTCCGGAGGCGCCTGCACGCCCATTTGTTCGGTGATGACCGCGCCCCAATCGCCGCCTTGCGCCACGAATTTCGTATACCCCAGGCGCTTCATCAGCACGACCCAGGCACGCGCGATGTGGGCAACATCCCACCCGGTGGTGGCCGGTCTGCCTGAGTACCCGTAGCCCGGCATTGACGGAATCACCAGATGGAACGCATCGGATGCGCTGCCGCCATGCGCCGTGGGATTGGTGAGCGGATCTATGATCTTCATTTGTTCGATGATCGAGCCGGGCCATCCGTGCGTAACGATCAGCGGCAACGCATTTTCGTGTTTTGAACGGACGTGGATGAAATGAATGTCCAGCCCATCAATCTCGGTGATGAACTGCGGCAGGGCGTTCAGTCTTGCTTCCACCTTGCGCCAGTCATACTCTGTCGCCCAATAGCGCGCGAGCGCCTGGATCGTAGCGAGCTGTACTCCTTGGGATGCATCTGTAACCGTTTCTCGTTCAGGCCACTTTGTCGCGTTGATGCGCCTGCGTAATTCCGTAAGTTCTGCTTCTGGAAAATTCACATGAAACGGACGAATTGCATTCTTGGCATCTGTCTGGTTACTGCCTTGTTGTGTAGTACTGATCTGGGTCATGGTGGCCTCCTTTTGAGCGGTTTTGCTTTATTTGGTTCGTGGGTGGACGAGTGAACTCAACATGCCAAGGCCGACGGCAAATCCTGTGACGAGCACGGCAACGTTGAGGGACAATTTTTCTAGACAGTCTGGACGGCTGAGTGCGCTGTGAGCGAAAGTTTGCCCGAACGATCGGTCACCTTAAGACGTGGCACCCGACCACTGAAGACCAGCGCCTCATGGCAGAACTAGACCGCGTTTTTCGGCGACGGCAAGTTCGCACGACAATAGCATTTGCGTGTATTACGGCAGCACCCACTTAGAGTCAATACTGTAATTACTGTATCCATTTTCCACAGATCGTGAGGGCTTCTGAATCGGCGCGTTGGCGCTTCATGCTACCTACTCTGTCGGGCATCGGGGCGCGGCGACTGTGGGGGTCCGGCGCAAAGCGATAATTGCGGCAGCTATTGCCACGCATCCGTATTCCAGCAGCATGACCCAGCCAGGAAGCTCCCCCCACGGACGCCCAAGTGCGCGCAAGTGCCATTGGACGTATGTGGGGATAATGCTCACCGTCCAGATGATGATCAGCAGCGTCGAGTCCGACGTCAGAAATGGCAGCAGCCAGAGAAGATACCATGGGAATACGACGGGGGCACACAAGAGACATGCTGCCATGGGCCAGGCAAATTGAGACCAGGCAAATTGGTCCGGAGACCACTCCGGCGCTGCCCTTCTTATTCTTTGCCAGGTTGAAGTCGCTAATCCGACGAGCACCGCCAGCCCAGCCAGCCATTGCGGAGGCGCTATTCTAACGAGTGCCGCAAACACGGGGCCATTAAAACGGAAATTCTGCACATACGTGCCCAGCGAGCCGAGCGGAATGTGGCCATGATTCAGAAATGGCAGGTACAGGAGCGCGACCACGGCTGCCGCTAGCGCAGCATCTCGAATGCGAACCCGCTTCCAGTAGAGGGGCAAGAGTACGATCGGAAGAAATTTCACCGCTATAGCCAGGCCAAGTGCGACGGCCGCAATCGTCCGCCATCGACGGAGTAGCGCGGCGGCGGACACTACCAAAAATAGCGCGCCAACAATGTCAATGTGACCGCTTCCCGCCACCTCAATAGCCAACAACGGATTCCATGCGAACGCCAGAACCAGGTGCGCTGGCTGCCGCGTAAAACGCAAGATATCGAGCAACACGAAAACAATCGCGACCTGGCAAACCACAAAAGCTACTTTCAGGGCGAACGTAGATTCATGAATGGCAGTTACGACGCGGGAAAAAAGCTGCGCTCCTGCTGGATATGGGCTCGGTAGATCGGGATTGTTCAAGTTGCGGGTTTCCGGAGTATGCAGCGCCTTAACGGCAGGATCGTTGGGAACGACAAGATAGGGGTTGTAGCCGAGCCTCTGCAGGCGTCCGTCCCAAACATAGCGATGGATATCATCATCGGCACCCGGGGAAACCCGGAGAAATTCAATATGCCAGACAGCGGCGGCGACGAGTCCAATGACGACAACGCGTCGGGAAAATGTTGGTGTGGCGAAAAACTCACGGATCGCCAACAGGTACGCGATTCCCGCAAGCGTCAAAGACGCCATGAAGTACGGTCCACCTCTGTCGCCGAAGTTGCGTGAGCAGATGGTTAGCGCCACGCACAACGCGGCACCGAGTGCGTACACTCTCCACTCCGGAGTGACCTTCACGGTCCTTCCACAGCTCGTAATTGTGCTGCCACAAGCTCCCACTCCTTAAGCCAGGCCGCCGTGCGAGGCGCCCTTGCCGGAGCCAACCGCAACTCCTCTGCCAGCCGGGTCAGGTCGTCAACCACATCAATATCGTAGAAAGGATCTGCGAAACCTACGGAGAGCGCAAGAGTTCGTGCGCGCGACAGGAGTCTCTCCAGCGCGCTGCTGGTGCCCATTCCGTCGCCTGCGAAAAGCGTAGGATGAGAAGCCTTTGCCCCGACGAGATAGTAGCCTCCGTCGTGCGTTGGTCCCACGACTACGTCGTGCGCGGCCAGCGTTTCGAACGCGTCTTCGAGAACTGAACGCGGCAGGTGTGGGCTGTCGCTGTTGAAGGCGATGGTGCGTCGTCGATGACCTTCAGCAAAGTGCGCAAACACCGAAATGAGGCCTGCGGCAAGGCCTTCACCTTTCTGGGCAACTACGCTCGCGTCTTTGCCTTCTAGCTGCGGGCCGGCCAACTGCGCCAGCTCGTTTACGTCGGTGTCCGGGCACATGATGGCAACTTCCACATCGCCCAATGACCGCGCCAGCGCCAGCGTGTCGTCGAGAAGACAGCAATACAAACCAGTGACAGCTGCGGGAGAAAGGCTGGATGCCAGGCGGGTCTTCACCGCGCCCGGTCTCGGTGCTTTCGCCATGATTACCAGCACACGGTCACTGCCTGACGAACGCACCACCGGCTCGCTTGAAGATTTCATAGATTGTTGGGGCAATAATATACGACGGGTGGACGGGACGGGTGGCCCACTCAAGCCCGCTTTTGGCTCGAGTGGGGATGTTCAGCTCTTCTCAACTCTGTCATCCCGACCGGAGCAGATCATCGCAAAGCGATGATCTGTGGAGTGGAGGGACCTGCTGTTGGTGAAGTCACCCGGCGGTGAGGGACGGGTCGAGATCGAGTCGAAATGAACGGCACGAAAACACGAAAGAGCGGCGGGAAGAATTTGCCCAGTCGTCGAACTGCTCCACTCAAGCCAAAACCGGGCTTGAGTGGGCGACCCGTCCCGTCGATGGTCTGATATTCTTCGAATTGAGACCAATGTGGAGCGCATATGGGAAGTTTTGACAACCTCGATGGATTTACCCTTACGCATTTCGGCGATCATCACGAGCAGCGCCTCTGGAGACTTGTGTCGGCAGCGTTCCCGGCATATGAAATTTTTTGGCGCAGGTATATCGTTCCGCTGACCAACCGGATCGACCGCAACGTCCCCTTCCCACAAGACCGAGATCCTTGGATACGGCTTCGGTCAGACGTACGTGAGAGGCAAGAACAGCTCGCCATGCACCATTATTCGGTGCTCTATTACTTGGGTCGGGCGGCCGAGCGGGTGAATGCGGATGAGGGCGAATTCCCAGAGGATGTCTTCTCACTTCTTGACGCATGCGGCGACAACGCGCTTGCATTCTGCATTTCCGCAAGGGAAATCTTGCCCGATTTTGCGCTATCCATCGCTTTCTCCCATTGCGGAAGGATCAATTGTGCTGCTCCGCCGATCGCCAGAAGCTAAGTAAGCACCGAGGCGGACTTGTCGAGGTTCAGGAATATCGAGACACCATCCTGCACAATCCCGTGCTGGGCCGTGGCATCCAGACCTCGCGCCAGTTTTTGCCGAAGCGAGAATTTCTTGAGGAAGTCAAGCTTTCTTGGATGAAAGCAGCACGTCTCACGGCCGAACAAATGGTCGAGTCGAAACGACTCTATGCCAGGCTGCTCAACGAGACCGCCAGCTTTCTCCAAGAGACGTGGGAAGTATTAATTCAAAAACTTGACACTGTCCGAGAAGGAGACAAATTCAGAAAGCAGTGGTCGATTCATGAGCACTTCCTGCCCATAGCGCCTGCACCCGTTTTGTCGAGGATGGGCAGACCGACGGCTGATTCTAGCGCCGTCTCATTTGTCTCGTCGGCCTGCAGCAGTACGCGCAGTGTTCCCGTCATTACCCTAGAGGAGCTTGAACGGCTGAGTAAAGGCTAGGGGGCCGGACAGGGTGGCCCACTCAAGCCCGGTTTTGGCTTGAGTGGGGATGTTCACACGTCACAGACTTGGGCCAACGAACAAACTAGATTGTCCTCACGCCATGGGGACTGACGCGTTTTCGTCACAGCGGGCAGAGTCAAAGCAAAAATCAAAGAAGATACTAAGAATCCCAGAGCGCAGGTTTAGACCCTCAGCGAGCCACGGAACGCTCTCGCGGCGTAGTAAGATTCCGCACCGTTGTGATACACGAAAACAGTATCGAAGCGCCGATCGCAAAAGAGGGCGCCGCCGAGTGTTCTGATATTAGAAGGTGTTTTCACCCAGCTCGAAGTTTTCGTATCGAAATCTCCAAGTCTCTGCAACTCTCGATATTGTTCTTCCGTTAAGAGCTCAATGCCCATGGCCGCCGCCACATCAATCGCGTTATCTCTTGGCTTATTTTCTTTCCTCGCATCCAGCGCTTCACGGTCGTAGCAAAGACTTCTGCGGCCTTTAGGACTTTCCGCGGAACAATCATAGAAAATGTATTCGCCCGTCTTTTTATCGTGACCAACAACATCCGGTTCACCGCCAGTTCTCTCCATTTCGTGGATTGACCACAGTTTTTCAGCATTAGCTTCCAGCTTTGCTTGCACTTCGGCCCACGCAAGACCTTTGTGGCGGTTCTTATTTTTCTCAAAGCGGGCTTTCAGTGCTGCGAGTAGTTCTTCACGTTGCTTTTTGGAAAGGGTTACGTTTGACATAGCTTTTGGTGGCATCTTTCAGGATTAATTTGTCCGGCACTTAAAAGAACCTTACTCTAAGCTCCGCGGCTTACTCCACAGCCGCGGGCGCTGTGACTACTGCCGCCGCCATTGCGAGTTTGTGGTCATTGTTCCAGGGTGGCCCGATGGCCCTCCGCACCTGGAGGAAGTGCGCGTCGAGGTCCTCTACCTGCAGCGCCTTGCGGGCCATTTCCAATATGCTCTTTGCGTCGTACCAGTGAACGGGCCAACCCCGTGCCTCGGCCGCGGAGGCCAGAGCCCTCCGGTACATGACCCAGTCGGCAACGTTCTGCGCACGGTAGTCCTTGATTCGCTCAGCAATCGTGGGTGGAAGCTGTTGGCACTTGCGGAGGGCGACACCAAGGATCCCCGGCACCGCTGTGGTGACAGCGTCCAAGGCAAGCACCGCGTGCTTTTCCGCCGACACTCGCACGCGCTCTACTAACTCCACGGCTTGGTCGAGCGGGAGCCCTTGGCCTTCGCTGTGATGCGGAAGCTTCGGCAGGCCCTCGCCCACCAGTTCCACCCGGCGGCGGTCGAGGAGCGTCCCATCACGCGCCACGGTCACTAGCACCGCCCAACCCCCATGATCTGATACCCCGATGATGCCACCCTTCTTCGACATGATTTTTCCCCACGCCTAACTTTGCCCTGACGGGCTGGGAGCTGCTAGGGAGTCTGTTTCACCTGGTACCAGATGGGAGCGAAACCCACGAGAACCAGCGCACCGAGAACCGCCTGACCTGCAAGCAAGCGGAGGGTGCTGATCGACGACGGCTCGATAGGCCTGGCCATCAATCGGCCATACGCGATGAATGCGGCGACCCCTCCCAGCACCAGATTCATGGGCACAAAAAAGCTGTACTCGCCGCGCACGATGTGAAATATAGCCGCGAGCATCATAACCAGTGTCAGGCCAAGGGCAGCAGACGGCGTGAGTTTCGGTTTGACTCCGGTCATCGCCGGCAGGATCAGGCCGACGCCTCCAAGAAACTCACAGACCCCGATGAAGACGAACAGGCCCTGCGGCACGGCGGAGAACCATGCCACGGGTTGATGGAGCGTATGGTTCCAGACGTCAGGCCTGTAACACATGATTTTGCCGAAACCAGTGAAGCAAAAGAAGACGCCCCACAGCACTTGCAAGATCCAAAGTGCAAAATGCATGGTCTTGGTTTTGGGGGTAGTCCTGGCGGCGACGAAGGCCGCTTTCTGCTGGCTTGTCGTCACTGAATTGACGTAAGACATTTTTTTCTCCTTTTCCTTGGGCCCTGATCCTGCTCCTCCCACGTTTCAACGCTTCGGGGCGCTAGGCGGCCAGTTGGGCGTTTCAACGCCGAACTGCTTGGCGTACTCGGCGTTCAATCGCTGCCAGCCGCCGAATTTTATGGCCTCGGGGCCAACCATGCGGCCGATGGGAGTTCCGCTGAGAAGGCGATCCAGAACATCGAAACAAATGTGCCACCCGGCAGCCCCCATCGCGATGAAGCGGTGACCGATGTTGGTCCACAATGTCAGGCGCGTGCTGCCACCAAAGACCTCGAGTTCCCACCGCATATCAAAGCTACCCCACCTGTACTCAAGCACCTTGGGAGCGTCGGCTCGCGTCACGGTCGTTTCGGTAACATGCGGCGCGGGCGCTCCTACTGTGGTGAGCTTCACCGTGTTTCCAACCGTACCCAGACTCCCATCGGCGTCGAAGGGAGCCCACTCGCGCAGATGCGCCGGGTCGGTAAGAGCCTGCCAGACTTTTTCCGGCGAGTGGCGCAGTTCTCTGACAAGAATGAGCGTCCACTTCTCTTCACCGTTTTGTCCCCGGTCCTTTCGTACCCGCGCCACGTTGGCCGGACCCGGTGTGTACTGCTCGCGATCGGTCATCTTCATTTCCATAACGGCCGTCCTTAATAGCGTGCCAGTTGGGTGAGCTGAATGAGGTTGCCGCAGGTGTCTTTCAGCATCGCAATGGTCGAGGCGGTGACGTCGGTTGGCGGCATCGTGAACTCGGCGCCGCGGGCCTTGATCCGCTCGTAGTCGCCCTTAATGTCGTCGGTGAAGAACATCATCGCGGGCTGGCTCTGTTGAAACATCGCCTGCTGGTACGCTTTGGCCGCGGGGTTGTCATTCCGCGCCAGTTGCAGCTCAGTGCCGTCCGGCTCCTCGGGCGAGGCCACGGTCAGCCAGCGATATGGTCCCTGACTGAAATCGGTCTTCTTGGCAAAGCCCAGTACTTCGGTATAGAAGCGCAGGGCCTTGTCCTGGTCGTCCACAAACAGGCTGGTCACTTTGATTTTCATTTCGTTTCTCCTTTTTCACGTTCGCGATTTGGGCCGCGCCGTCTTTTCCTTAGTTTTTCCTTTGGTTGCTGTTGATGATCCATACTGTTGATGGTCCATGCGGTCGAGGTGGCGTTCGAGAGCATCCAGGTGCGCGGACCAGAACCGGCGGAACTGAGCCAGCCAGGCATCCACCTCCCGAAACGGCTCAGGTTTCAGCCGGTAGAGACGGCGCTGTGCGTCCACCGTGGATTCCACGAAACCGGCCTCTCGCAGCACTCGCAGGTGCTTTGACACGGTCGGCTGCGGCATACGAAGCTGACGCTCGATCTCTCCCACCGACTGTTGGGACGAGACCAGGAGGGTCAGTATCGCGCGGCGGTTCGGCTCCGCAATGATTTCGAAGACAGATTCCATTCCCTTGATATACCCCACAGGGTATATACGTGTCAATGTATATGTAGCGGCGACTCGATCGCTCCGAGCTGGACGGGACCGGGTGGCCCACTCAAGCCCGCTTTTGGCTTGAGTGGGGATGTTAAGCTTCCCTCAATTCTGTCATCCCGACCGGAGGAGATCATCGCGAAGGCGATGATCTGCGGAGTGGAGGGACCTGCTGTTGTGACGTCAACCGGCCGTGAGGGACAAACGAGATCGAGTCAGAATGGACGGCACGAAAGCGCGAACGAGCGGCGGGAAGACTCTGTCCCGCGATAGAACTGCCCCACTCAAGCCAAAATCGGGCTTGAGTGGGCCACCCGTCCGTCCCGGGCCCCCTATGGCCGTGGTTTTCCGGCCCTTCGGCGCCGGAAATAATAGCGCACGATCAAGCTGAGAATGAACCAGGCGGCGCCGACTGTGCCCTTCAGCGTGCCGCTGATCTTCGATTTTCCGATACGCGGGTAGTAGCTCACCGGAACTTCAACCACGCGGAATCCGGCCAGGGCGCCTTTTAGGATCATCTCAACCGCCCAGCCATAGGTGGTCTCTTCGAGCGCGAGCGCGCGTAGTACGTCGGCGCGCCCGGCGCGAAAGGGGCCGAGATCACTGATATTTAGTCCATATAGAAGCCTGATCAGGCTGGCGGCGAGACGATTGCCAAACGCCTGATGCCAGGGCAACGCCCCAGCAGAACGCCGCCCGTGCAGGCGGGAACCGAGCGTGATGTCCGCACGCCCTTCAATGATTGGCGCTAGTAGAATCGGAAGTTCGGAGGGCCGATCGCTGTAGTCGCCGTCAAGGAACACAACCACGTCAGGGGAATTTGCCGTGGCCAGACCCGTGAGGCACGCTCGCCCGTAGCCGCGGCGCGTTTCCTGAACCACGCGGGCTCCCATTCTTGCGGCGATCTCGGGCGTCCCGTCATTCGAGTTGCTGTCGACAACGATGACCTCCGTCGTGAGATCCGACGGGAGGTCCGCTAGAACGAGCGCAATCGACTGCGCTTCATTATGGGTAGGGATGATGACGGACACTCGCACTTGAACTTGGCCCAATCACCACCACGGAGAAGATGGCCACCGTTCCGACAGCCACGCGTCAACGCCCCATCTCCGGCCGGCGCGTCCGACAGCGAGCCCGAGCGATGCGAGCACCGAAACCAGCAGTTCCCAAATCCACGAAGTGCCGTACTCCGAAATCCAAAGGCTGCCGAGAAACAGAAAAGCCACAGTTGCGGCCGGCCGGGTAAACAGACCGATGACGAGCAGGATACCGAGAGAGATCTCGGTCAGACCCTGCATGGGAGCCGCTATCGCGGCGTGGTTTGCCGCCAGGCCCATCACCGCCTTCCAGGCGGCCGGGCAGTGGCTCGCCTTGAGGTAGTAACCGATCAGGCCCGCGTAACCCGCCGGTGTGTAGAGGCCTTTCCCCAGATTCTCAAAAAAGACCCACACGAACATCGCGCCGATGGTCACGCGCACGATTGCGAGACCACTTGCCGCTTGCGGTTGGTGGGCCCCTGTGGTTACGTCACTTCGCGGTGAGGTTGTGATCGTTGTCATGGTGAAACCTCGTGCAGTGGATGCTATACCAGATATTGCCTTCCTCGGTAGTGGCTGTTTTCACTACGGAGGCACAGAGTCACGGAGAAAACCTTGAACCTGCAAGACCCTGCGAGTATAAGGTTTTGCCAGGCAATTGGGTTTCTCTGTGTTTCGTGCCTCCGTGGTGAAAAACAATTAAGCCACTACCCCTTCCGCCGCAGTCGTGACAGCTCGCGTTGGCTGCTGGTAGAATCTCGACCCAAGTCCGCCGATTAAGGAAGGTCTCCCGTGAAGCTGCGAGTTCTCTCGTCGTTGCTGCTCCTCTTCGTTCCGGCATGCCAGTTGGCTGCCCAAACCACTTCGAATGCCCAAAAATTCAGCCCGCCAGCCCGCACCTTTCGTTTCACCTACAACTTCACGGTGAAGGATATTCCCTCCGGAACGAAGCGAGTGCGCGTCTGGGTTCCGGTGCCGCAAACTGACCAGCATCAGACGGTGCGCGTTGTGGCGGTCAAGGCTCCGGTTAAAACGCGGATGACGCAGGAGCCCGAGTACGGCAATCGGATGATGTATGCCGAGATCCCGAATTCTGCTCCGGGCAAAGCGGAGTTCACCCTCGAGTACAAGATTACGCGGCGCGAATACTCGCGGGGCGACTACGCGCAACTCGAGCGAACCGATCGGAAGCCTGAAGTCGTGTCCGCGTCGATGAGCCGTTTGATTGCGCCTGACAGTCTGATTCCTACGGACGGGAAGATCAAGGAGCTGGCGGTCGAGGTAACCGGATCCCAGAGCGGCACGGTCGCAAAAGCCAAGGCTGCCTATGATTACCTCTTCACGAATATGCGCTACGACAAGACGGGGTCAGGCTGGGGACGCGGGGACGCGGTGTGGGCCTGTGACGCCAAGCGCGGCAACTGTACAGACTTCCATTCTCCGTTCATCGGCATGTTGCGGGTTGACGGGATTCCGGCCCGCTTCGACATCGGCTTTCCACTGCCCGAAAACAAGGACAAAGGAGAGATCGCCGGTTATCATTGCTGGGCTGAGCTCTATTCGCGCAAAACCGGCTGGATCCCGGTGGACATCTCAGAGGCGTGGAAGGCGAAGCAGAAAGAAGATTATTTCTTCGGCAGCGTTGACGCCAATCGCGTGCAGTTTTCCACCGGCCGCGACATCGCACTGTCTCCCAAGCAGGATGGTCCAGCGCTCAACTACTTCGTCTACCCGTATGTCGAGGTCGACGGTAAGCCGTACGATAAGCTCGACAAGCAATTCAGTTTTGAGGAAGTAAAATCTTCGAAGTAAAGCCGCGAGTTCGAAGCGCCCAGGGGTTCGCCTTGGCGAAATAATCGGTGACAAACGCCCTTGAGCTGATTGAATTTGGGCGTTTAGCGTCTCCAGCGGTAGTCTCTCTTCGCAAAAGAGTATCGAGCGTCACCCTTAAAGCGAAAGCAATTTTAGACTGCCGAGGCAGGAATCATGAGCACCCCAACTGCCGCCTCTCCCATCCAGCGTGAACCGGAACTTCTCGGGTAAACCGTCGTCGTCATCGGCGGTAGCGCCGGCATCGGGCTCGAAACGGCCCGACGAGCACGCGCTGAGGGGGCCAAGCTGATCCTCACCGGCCGGGATCCCGAGCCCTCCAGCGCGCCGCGAGTGGGCTCCAAGGCAGCTTCTACGCTATCACGATTACTTCAGTGATCTCGTGCACCACAGCTCAGACATCCTGCGAATCGCTATAATTAAAGAGGAGTACCTCGCGGAAATGGCGCAAAGAAGCGAAGGCACCCAAAACCATTAGGAGACATGACTAAATTCAACCAACATCCTCTTGAAAAGATCCTTGAGAGTCGAATTGTCATCATTGACGGAGCGATGGGCACGACGATCCGCAGCTATGGCATGACGGAAGCGGACATCCGCGGGGACCGCTTCAAGGACTCGAAGAAGAGCCTGCTGAACAACGGTGACGTCTTTTCTCTGACTAAGCCAGAAATGATCGGCGACATCCATCGCCGGTTCCTCGAGGCCGGGGCGGACATCATCGAGACCAACACATTCGGGGCCACCAGCATTACCCAGAGTGAATTCTTTGTCGACGATCCGCGGGAGCATGGCGGCCGGAAGGACCCGGCGTTCTACCAGAAGGTGATCGACGATCCGTTTCTCGGCACTTTGGCTTGGGACCTCAACGAGCAGTCGGCGCGGTTGTGCCGCGAATGGGCCGATCGTGTGGGGACCGCAACCTCGCGTCAACGATTCGTTGCGGGAGCCATCGGACCACTGACTGTATCTCTTTCGAACTCGCCCGATGCCGATGATCCAGGTTTCCGGGTGGTCACATTCGATCAGGTCAAAGCCGCCTACACACAGCAGGTGCGCGCCCTCATGTCGGGCGGCGCAGACCTGCTCCTGGTCGAGACCATCTTCGACTCGCTGAACGCCAAGGCGGCGCTGGTGGCTATCCGCGAAGTGTTCGATGCGGACGGCAAGGAACTGCCGGTGATGATCTCGGCGGCAGTGGGCCGTGGCGGCGAAACGATGATTTCGGCGCAGACGACCGAGGCATTCTGGAACGCGGTACGGCACGTGAAACCGTTGTCAGTGGGCCTCAACTGCTCTCTCGGTCCCGATTTGATGTATCCGTTCCTGGAGGAGCTCTCGGAAAAGGCGGACGTGGCGATCTCGTGCTACCCGAATGCCGGGTTGCCGAATCCACTGTCGGAAACAGGGTTCGATCTGGGGCCGCAGGACATGGCCCGTTATCTGGGCGACTTCGCACGGGGAGGGCTGATCAATATTGCCGGCGGCTGCTGCGGCAACACACCCGATCACATCGCGGCTATCGCCAAAGCGCTCGACGGTCAGCCTCCGCGAAAGTGGGGGACGAGGCTCATTGCTCGATCTCCCGAAGATCGATCCTCCGAAGACGGATCCTACGCACGCCCAAGCGAGATCGAGAGTCGAGCGTGAGCGCGTCCGACACCATCAGCGTTCCCGAGGCCCCCGCGGTCAACGAGACCAAGCCGCTGCGTCTCTCGGGATCGCAGCCGTTCACGCAACAGCCTGGCGTCTACATCATGATCGGCGAGCGGACGAATGTGGCCGGTTCGCCCAAGTTCGCGAAACTCATCAAGCAGGGCAAATATGAAGAAGCGGTAAGCGTAGCCCGTCAGCAAGTCGAGAACGGTGCGAATGTTCTCGACATCTGCATGGACGAGGGCATGATCGACGGTGTTGTGGCCATGACACGCTTCCTGCAGTTGCTGGGGAGCGAGCCCGAAGTCGCCAAGGTGCCCTTCATGGTGGACTCCTCGAAATGGGAAGTCATCGAGGCGGGGCTGAAGTGCCTGCAGGGCAAGGGCATCGTCAATTCGATTTCGCTGAAAGAAGGCGAAGAAAAGTTTCGCCAGAACGCCGCTAAAGTTCTGAAATATGGCGCGGCAGTGGTGGTGATGGCCTTCGACGAACAAGGTCAGGCCGCGACTTATGACGATAAGATCCGTGTCTGCGAGCGCGCCTACCGGATACTGGTCGACCAGGTCGATTTTCCGCCCGAAGATATCATCTTTGATCCCAATATCCTCACCGTTGCCACCGGCATGGAGGAGCACAACAACTACGCGGTTGACTTCATCAACGCCACGCGCTGGATCAAGGCCAACTTACCGCATGCAAAGGTCAGCGGCGGCGTGTCGAACATCTCGTTCAGCTTCAGAGGCAATAACAAGGTTCGCGAAGCCATGCATTCCGCGTTCCTTTATCACGCCATCACGGCTGGCATGGACATGGGCATCGTGAATGCCGGGATGCTCGAGGTGTATGAGGAGATTGACCCTGAGCTGAAGGTGCTGGTCGAGGACGTTCTGCTAAACCGCCGTCCCGACGCCACAGAGCGCCTGGTGGAGCACGGCGAATCGCTCAAGGGAACCAGCGCGGTAGCGAGTGAAAAGAAGGCCGAGGAATGGCGCAATGGCACGGTTGAGGAGCGCCTTTCCCACGCACTGGTCAAGGGAATTGACGCGTACATTGAGATCGACGCCGAGGAAGCCCGCGTCAAGCTGGGCCGCCCTCTATTGGTTATCGAAGGTCCGCTAATGGACGGCATGAGCGTGGTGGGCGATTTATTCGGAGCGGGCAAGATGTTCCTGCCCCAGGTGGTCAAGTCTGCCCGCGTAATGAAGAAGGCCGTGGCGCACCTGACCCCGTTCATGGAAGCCGAGAAAGTAGCGATGGCTGCCTCCGGCCAGGTGGTCAAGGCACAGGGAAAAATCGTACTCGCGACGGTCAAGGGTGACGTTCACGACATTGGCAAGAACATCGTCGGCGTCGTGCTTGCCTGCAATAACTACGAAGTAATCGACATGGGCGTGATGGTCTCCTGCGAAAAGATTCTCGAACGCGCCAAGACGGAAAAGGCCGACATGATCGGACTCAGCGGCCTGATCACTCCCTCTCTCGACGAGATGGTGCACGTGGCCCGCGAAATGGAGCGGCAGGGCTTCAAGCTGCCGCTGCTCATCGGCGGGGCAACCACAAGCCGGGCCCACACTGCCGTCAAGATTGCGCCGCATTACAGCGAGCCAGTAGTCCACGTGCTTGATGCCAGCCGGGCGGTGCCCGTGACCACCAGCCTTCTGAGTGATGAGGGCAAGCCGGCGTTTGTGGCGCAGCATCGCGCCGATTACGAGGCGCTTCGCAAGGCTCACTCCGCGCCGCGTCTGACGGTCATCTCAATCGAGGCCGCTCGCACCAGGCGGACTCCGATTGAGTGGCGTGCCGAAGACTTGCCCGTCCCCGCATTTACCGGTGTGCGCGTGCTGGACAACTTTCCCCTGGCGACGCTGCGCGATTTCATTGACTGGACGCCGTTCTTTCACACTTGGGGGCTGAAAGGCGTTTATCCCCGCATTCTTGAGCACGAGGGGCAAGGTGCCCAGGCGCGCCAGATCTTCACTGAAGCCAATGCCCTCCTGGATACCATTATTGAGAAGAACCTGATTACCGCGCGTGGCGTATACGGCTTGTTTCCCGCCAGCGCCGTGGGTGACGATGTTGAACTGTACGCGGACAACGCACGCGAAAAGGTTCTTGAGCGATTTCACTTCCTCCGCCAGCAATCAAACAAAGAAGGCAGTGAGCCGTGCCGGTCGCTCGCCGACTTCATCGCGCCAAGAGAAACCGGACTGCCCGACCACATCGGTGCTTTCGCGGTAACCAGCGGGATCGGGCTGAAGGAGCTGTGCGACGGGTTCAGAGCCCAGCACGACGACTACAACGCGATCATGGCGGAAGCCATCGCCGATCGCCTGGCTGAAGCTTTCGCCGAATGCCTGCACAAGCGAGTGCGGGATGAATGGGGTTACGGTTGCGCGGAGGGTTTGAGCAACGCGGATCTCATCGCCGAGAAGTACCGGGGGATCAGGCCAGCCGCCGGTTACCCGGCGTGCCCGGACCACACCGAGAAAGGCCCGCTATGGCATTTGCTCGATGTGCAAGCCAACACCGGAATGCTGATCACTGAGTCGTTTGCGATGTGGCCCGGATCGAGCGTAAGTGGGCTTTACTTTGCCCACCCGGAATCGCGCTATTTCAGCCTGGGGAAGATCGATCGCGACCAGGTCACCGACTATAGCGCACGCAAGGGGATGAGTGTGGCAGAAGTCGAGCGATGGCTTGGGCAAAACCTGAACTACGACCCTGCGCAATAACATCTGGAACTGTAGCCGCTAGCGGCCATCCCAACCCTTGCTCTCCGGCAAGGCCCAGGCAAAGATCACCCCGCCATTGCCGGTCACCACGTATTGGCGTTTATCCAGTTCGTAGGTTATCGGAGAAGTGTCCATGCGGACGCTGGTGCCGGCGTGCCACAGAGTCTTGCCGTTGCTGGTATCGAGAGCGAGAACGTTGCCGGAAATGTCGCCGGTGAACGTCAGTCCCGAGTCGGTGGTGAGCACGCCGGCGAAAGTATCCTTTCCCACATCGTGGCTCCAGCGAATCTTGCCGGTCTGGTAGTCGATGGCTTCGATGACGCCTTTACTCCAGACACCATAGTCCGCGCCGGCCCAGCCGTAGGCGCCGTCCGCGGGCTTGGCAAAGTAGATCGACCAACTGGGGTGCGCGGACACGATGAACAGCCCGGTCTTGGGATCGAAACTTGGAGAGCGGTAGTTGGTCATGCCGCCTTCGTCAGGGGCGATCACGCGGCCGTCGGGCGCCGGTTCCTTGTCCGGATTGGGAATCGGCCGTCCCTGCTCATCCACGCCGAGCGACCAGTTCACCGGCCCGTAAGGTACCGTGAGCAGATTCTTTCCGTTGGTCCGGTCGAGCACGAAGAAGTAGCCGTTGCGCGACGTCTGCATCAGCATCTTTCGCGGTTGCCCGCCGAAGTCGGCATCGACCAGTACCGGAGTTTCAACGGCGTCCCAATCGTGGGTGTCGTGCGGAGATACCTGGAAAGCCCAGGCAAGCTTCCCAGTGTCAGCATTGAGGGCGACGATGCTGCAGGTATAAAGGTTGTCGCCGGGACGCGTCTTGCCGGTCAGCACCGGGGTTGGGTTGCCGGTTCCCCAGTAGACCAGGTTCAGCTCCGGGTCGAAGGTACCGGTCATCCACGTCATGCCTCCCGAGGCTGTGTTCGGCGTGCCAGCCGGCGGCGTCACATCCCATTGCCACTGCGTCTTGCCGGTCTCAGGATCGACGGACCGCAGGAACCCGGGCAGGTTATCCAGGTCACCGCCGACGCCGACCAGCACGTGATCGCGCACGACCAGGGGCGACATGGTCGACCAGTATCCCTTTTCCACGTCGGCGATCTGGACATTGAAGCGGACTTTGCCGGTTTTGGCATCCAGGGAAACGAGGTGAGCATCCGGGGTCATGAAGTACAGCCACCCCTTGTACATGGCAACGCCGCGATGCCCGATGTGCAGGCCTTTGTTGGGCGGATAGGTGTAACGCCATATCTGATGCCCGGAGCGCGCATCCACGGCCCAGACGTTGTCCGGCACGGTGAAGTACAGAATGCCGTTGACCAGAAGGGGCGACGATTTCAGGTTCGCCTGCTGTCCAGTCTGGAACGCCCAGGCCAGCGTCAGTGACGAAACATTCTGCGGAGTGATCTGGGTCAGAGGGCTATGACGCTTGCCGGAATAATCTCCGTGGTAGCTCGGCCAGCTGTCGGCGGGCGGGTTCGCGATCGTCGCCGGATCGAGCCCCTGCGCCAGCGCGCGGCCAGCCAGGAAGGTCAGCGTGAACAAGAAAAGAAGAAATGCCTTATGAAAGTGATTTAGGATTCGCAATCCGGTTCGCTCCTAGCGCAGGGTTTGCAGGTAAGCCATCAGGTTGTGAACGTCGTCGTCGGTATACTTTCCCAGTAACTCGGCATGAGCATCGGCGGGTGCGTTGATGGTGTACTTGATCGAATTTGCCGGCCAGGACTGATACCAGCCTGACTCGTCGGTCATTCCGATGGTGAACTCATCCTGATAAGAGAGTTTGCCGGAAACAGTCTGGCCGGAGGGGAGAGTGACGGTGACGGTTGCGGTAGCGTTCTTGGGATAGAGCATGCGCTTTTCCAGTTCCAGTCCGCGAAAACGCCTGGCCACGCCGGCCAGATCGCCAGTCGGAGAATGGCAGGACGAGCAGGTCCCCGCGCCATTGAAATATTGTTTGCCAGCTTCGACGTTGCCGGTTTGAAGATCGCTGACCGATACGCCTCGCCGTCCGCCCGGATGGGACTCCAACTTCTTCTTCTGGGCTTGCAGGAAAGCGGCCAACTCGGTTATCTCCTGCAGAGAGAGCTTGAACGCCGGCATGCCGTTTTCGGGGCGTCCAGTTCGCACGAATGGGCCGATCTTGTTGCCCCGGACGTCGTTCGTAACCAGGTCTGAATCCATCAGGTCTGGGCCGGTTTCCCCGCCGCCGCCGTCGCGGCCATGACAAAAGGCGCAATTCTGGCCAAACACGGATTTGCCCTGCTCCACAACCGCAGGGGAATACGATGCCTGGTCGGCCTTCGTTTGCGCAGTCGTGGCAGGCGCTGGCTTGGATTGCGTTGTCTTCGTTCGGGCCGGGGTTTGCTCTGTCGGAGTTTGTGAAATCACCGGCAGGCAACTGGCAAGCACAGCCACGACGACCGTCGCGAGGATGAGGTTGAATCCCGACAAACCTGCTATCGAACGCATCATCGAACGAAGACCCTCCAGTCACCGCATTCCCGGAAATGTACCGCCGGCGTCCCGCCGGCTGTCTGGCGGGCATCCCGCCCGCCCATCGGGCCGGCGAGACGCCGGCGCTACCCGTAGAACGAGACGAAGTCTATTCTCCCGCGCCAGCGAGTGCAACGGTCGTCACCTTGGCTCTCCCCATTTTGTTCGTTCGGATGTACACTCTGCGGTCTATGAATAAATCATCAGCGGACAAACTATCGCGGCGCACAATGCTCAAGGGCGCTCTCTCAGGAGTTGCAGCGGCTTCTGTCCCGTCCCTGGCGTGGTCTGAGCAGACGGCTCCGGTGCAACGCAAAGGCCGGATCAAGCAGTCAGTCTCGCGCTGGTGCTACAAAGAGACTCCACTCGACCAGCTCTGTGCCTACGCCGCCCAGATTGGCTGTAAGGGCATCGACCTGCTCAATCCGGATGAATATGAAGTGCCCAGGCGCTACGGCCTGGTATGCAGCATGGCTTATGCCGGAGGCGGCGAACTGCCCAACGCCCTGAACCGCACCGAGAATCACGCCAGGATCGAGGAAGGGTTTCGCAAAAACATCCCGCTGGCGGCCAAAGCGGGAGTGCCCAATGTGATCACGTTTTCCGGCAACCGCAACGGCATGTCGGACGAAGAGGGCGCCAAAAACACCATCGCAGGGCTCAACCGCGTCAAGAAGATCGCCGAGGACAACGGCGTCATCATCTGCATGGAACTGCTCAACAGCAAGGTGAATCACAAAGACTATATGTGCGATCACACGGCCTGGGGAGTGCAAGTGGTACAGGCGGTGAACTCACCGCACGTCAAGTTGCTCTATGACATCTACCACATGCAGATTATGGAAGGAGACCTGGTCGCGACCATCCAGGCGAACATCCAGTGGCTGGCTCACTTCCACACCGGCGGCGTTCCCGGCCGGCACGAACTCGACGGCACCCAGGAAGTGCAGTGGGACGGCGTAATGCGCGGCATCGCAGCCACCAATTATCAGGGCTACGTGGCGCATGAATTCGTGCCCACCCGGGATCCGCTGACCTCACTGCGCGAAGCCGTGGATTTGTGCGACGTCTGAGCTCTGGCCCGTGAATAGAGCAATGGACCCAACTGACGAACGGATCAGCCGAGCCGGATGGCCAAGATTTACTCCGACCTTCACACGAATATTCAGGATAAGTTCAACCCTGTGGGTGGAAATCATGTCGCCGCATTACTCATCGGTTCGAGACGGGAACCAGATTGCCATTCCGGAGGACTATCTGCCCAAGGGGTATTCTGCGCCCGCATTTCGGTTGGGGGTGGTGCAAGATATCGTTGATGGTCTCCAGGGGAAACCTAAGGGCATCCAGGAATGAATTGGCAGGTCCGATGTCAATATTGGGCGTTTGTCATCGATAGTCGAAAGCCCGGCCTTGAGCCGGCCTCGCACGGTATTTTTGTGAATGGCGAACAAACGGGCGATTTCCTCGGATCGTATAGCTACAGTGGCTCTTGACCAGGCGATGGTTGGGGCGACATTTTCTCGGGCGGACTAGCCGCGGACTGCGCACCAGGTGATGGCAGACAGAATCAAAATGCCACAATGTTTGGAGCGCATACGGAGTCCGGATGCACCGACTTGGAGAAGGTGTTCGTATGCAGAGACCCAAGAACCACATAATCTGGCGATCGGGCATTCGGGCCATCCCAGGCACTCTTGTCGTGGGGGCGGTTACCCTTATCTGCTATTCGCTGCGGTTAGATCTCACCGTAACCGCGTTCCTTTATCTCATTCTTGTGGTACTGCAATCCCTGAGCGGAGATTTTACCTCGTCTGCCATCGTTTCTGTGATGGCCGACCTTTGCCTGAATTTCTTTTTTTGCTCCTCCCCTTTTCTCGTTCCGAGTGAGCGACTCCTCGGACTTCTGGGCGCTGATCGCTTTCCTGATCACAGGGCTGGTCATCACACGACTCACGACGAAGGTGCGCCGCGAGATAGAGGTATCGGAACTGCAGCGCCGCGAGATGAAGTTGTTATACCAACTCGCACAACGGCTGTTCGCTTTGGATCCGCGAGAGGAACTGTTGACCCGATCTGTCGCATTGTTTCGGACGGTGTTTGCCCTGCAGGCGGTGTGCCTATTTGACGGGATAAATGCGGAACTTTACAGCGATGGCGACTCCCCGAGCGGACTTGCCGATAGAACTCGGGCCGCTTACATCTCACGCCAGGACAGCGATGATCCGGTCGCAGGAGTTTTCACTCGCGTTCTTCGTGCGGCAGGAAACACCATGGGAGCGATTGGCGCGGCTACACCATCGTCGACGCCGCGGTTGAAGGCGCGGTGCTCCGGCTTCGCCCCATCATGATGACCATGTTGGTGGCAACCCTCGGATTGCTCCCCGCAGCACTCTCCCATGCCATTGGCTCCGATTCGCAGCGGCCATTTGCGATTGTGATTGTCGGCGGCCTGATCTCCGATCTGGTCCTGAGCATCGTGCTGTTGCCGACGCTTTATGTGTGGTTTGCCAGCGAGCGCGATCAGCTCCCGGACGCGGAGGTATCTTTTGAAAGCTAGAAGCCCCTTCCCGCGAAGAAGAAAAGCGCACACGCACGAACTCGCGGCCGTCCTGCTTGCTTTTTTCCAGATGTTGCCGGCCGAATCGCAAAGCCAGGGTCCGGTCAGGATCACGCTGGACGAAGCGATTCAAATGGCGCCGCAGCACAATCACAATCTTCTGGCGGCACGCACCACGATCCAGCAGAGTCAGGCCGAGGAGATCACCGCGAACCTGCGTCCGAATCCGACCCTGCTTGGGGACGCCGAGTATCTCTCGCCCAGCCATCCCACCACCGACTACCTCAGCAACTCCTCGGAGTTCGATCTCGGCGTCAGCTACCTGTTTGAGCGTGGCCGGAAACGCCAGCGCCGGCTGCAGGCGGCAAAGGACATCACAGCGCAGACACGTTCGCTGGTCGCCGATACCGAGCGCAGCCTCACCTTCAACGTAGCCACTCAGTTCGTGAATGCGCAGCTGGCTGAATCCACGCTGGAACTCGCCGAGCAGGACCTGAAAAGCTTTCAGCAAACCGTGGACCTTAGCCAGATACGCTACAAAGCCGGCGCGATCAGCGAAGACGATCAGCTAAAGATCAAGCTACAACTGTTGCAGTTCGAAACCGATTTTCAGCAGGCGCAGCTGGCAAGGGTCCAGGCGCTTTCCGACTTGCGGCAGCTATTGGGATACGAATCCGTGTCCGAGGATTACGATGTCGCCGGTCAGTTTGACTATCACCCGGTAAAGGGAAATGTCGAAGATATGCAGTTGAAAGCCCTGCAGACCCGGCCCGACCTCCGCGCCGCTCAACAAGGCGTGACCGCGGCCAAGAGCCAGTACGAATTGCAAAAGGCGATTGCGAAAGTCGATATCACGGGACAGGTGAACTACACGCACGTCAGCGGACTTAATACCGCCTCGTTCTTTGGCAGCATTCCGCTTAAGATTTTCGATCGCAACCAGGGTGAGATCACGCGCGCCACCTACGCCATCACGCAGGCTCAGGAACAGCAGAAGGCGGCCAGCGAGCAGGTGATGACGGACGTGCATGATGCTTACCAAGGTCTGCGAACGAACGACAAAGTGGTAACTCTTTATCGCTCCGGGTATCTCGACGTGGCCCAGAAGGACCGGGACATCAGCCAATACGCGTATCAGCGCGGCGCCGCCAGCTTGCTGGATTTTCTCGACGCCGAGCGCAGCTATCGCGCCACCCAACTCGCCTACCGACAAGCGTTGGCCGCGTACCTGCTGGCGGTCGAGCAGCTTCGAGAAGCGGTGGGCGTGAGGGATCTGCGGTGACCAGTGAAGGGCGATAACTCTACGCCGAGGAGATAGGTTTCGTGAACAGAGAAGAAGTACGAAGCCGGATCGAAGAGATTGGAATCATTCCGGCGGTTCGTGTGTCTTCCGCAGAAGACGCCCTTTTCGCCGCGGAGGCAGTGTCCCGAGGCGGGATCCCCATCGTCGAGGTCACGTTAACCGTGCCCGAGGCGCACAAGGTGATTTCCCACCTTGTCCAGAACGCCCCTGACGTCATCGTCGGCGCAGGGGGCGTCAACGATGTGGAAACTGCGCGGAGTTGTTTGGATGCCGGGGCCGGCTTCCTCACCAGCGACGGGTTTGACGCTGAAATCGTGGGTTTTGCGGTGGAGGAGAATGCGGTCGTGATTCCCGGGACTTTGACTCCGAGCGAGGTAGTGAAAGCGTGGAAGATGGGACCTGATTTCGTCAAGGTGGTCCCCTGCGCGCAAGTCGGCGGTGAAAGTTATATCCGGGCTTTGAAGACGATGTTTCCAAACGTGCCCCTGATCGCGGCTGGGGGAGTAAATCAGCAGACTGCGTCCGGCTTCATTCTGGCGGGCGCGGTTGCGCTCGGCATCGGCGCGGAGTTGATCCCCAGGGAAGCAATTCGCAGGCGGCAACCCGATCGAATCGCGGAGTTGGCGCGCCGGTTTACCGGCTTTGTCAGCAGCGCCCGCAGCCAGTTACAGGGTACGTAGAGATTCCGCCTTAAGTTGAGGCGCGCACAGTTGGAGCTTGGTCGTAGGTGAGTGAAAGGTCGGGGCAGCACGAGGCAACTCGAATGGCGACAAAATGTTAGACGGAGGTATCAAATGCAATCGGAACTGGGTAATGGATCTTCTCAAGATGGGGCGCATGACCGGGTCGAGAACTCTTCATTTGAGACCATGGCACGCGTCGAGCACGATCTCAGAGATGTGATTGACGCCTTGGCGTTGCTCGGTATCAAGCGCTGTTCGCAATGCCGGCAGTTTTTTCGAGGGGCTGACCCCGGCGCACTGTTCGACTGCGGAAAGCTGGTTTGTTACAAATGCATCCCAGATTGGTGGACCTCCTGCTCAATACGGCTCGGCATAGCCGATCGAGAACGGACTGAGGGGAAACTGGCATCGTGGTTGCGAAAGTATCACCATGCCGAAGTCGTGAAGGAAACACTCGGCAAAGTGCCTGACACCAGTAACATTGAGTTCCAGATGATCGCCAGATGCCTTGAGTGCTCTGGCTCAGGCAAGCTCATGGAAGGCGAACGCTGCCGATTTTGCAATGGAGCTGGAACGGTGCGGATCGTGGTGCCCAAATAGAGTTAAGACACCCACGCACATAATCCGAGATCAAGCGACTCCTTTACCTTGAAGGCCCCCAAACCGGGCTGAGACCTCGCTTCGCCTGTCGTGTTGCGGCGGTTTTTGAATTCCCCCAATTGCTGATCGGACACCTTCGCGACACCGAGGGGTCTGCTACGCGGCTTCCCAAAATGCATGTTCCCCGAAACTCTTTAGATTGAGGAACTGGCGGAGAGGGAGGGATTCGAACCCTCGGTACCGGTATTAGCCAGTACAACGGTTTAGCAAATGGGCCGTTCTCGCCGCCCTCACTCGTTTTCAAACACTTACAGTCGGATGTGTGGCCGCCGAGTCGGACTCAGCGCCTCTCATTCGGCAGTTATTGTGCTCCACATTGTGCTCCGATTCACGAGGTCGGCAGACCGCTGCCGTTTCCCCCGCTTTCTTTCATGTTCGGATTTGGTAACTGCGTATCTGTGGGTTTCCGGTCTGGTGATACTCTGTCTGCATCGATTTCAGATGGCTCCGTCCGCACCGCTCATGTCTACCGCCACAAAAATGTGTTCCACCCCCATCAAATTCTAATTCTCCGTATTCGCCGATTTCTTGAAAGTTGGCGCGCTTCTTACTCCGACGGTACGAGATACTCCTGTCTTGGGCATCCGGGCGCTTCGGGCTAGGCTGCTTATCCCCGACGAGGGTGATCTTAACTCAACCGCTTATTCTTCGAGTGAGTGGTGGTTGATCTCGCGCTCCGCTCCTTGTTCGTAACGGAACTCGGAAATCCAGCTAACCTTCGTAGCGTCGCAGAAAAGAGTCCCCTCGGACTTTGTGCCTCCTGGCTCCGTGACTTGCGCCGGATCCCCGCAATTAAGGACTTGTATTCCGCTGGTACAGCCCGTCGTAAAACGGATGCGGAAGCGTTATCGAGATCTTTGGCGGCTCGCATCACAGTTTGTTGTGGAAGCCCAAGGCGTTTGGCAAGTTCGGAGATGGATGGTGCCTTGTCACCGGCCGTCTTGCTCTTTAGCGTGGAGACAGAATCGAGAATCGCGAGATGAACCCAATCAAGATCAGCCTTCGTGCTGCCAACCGATAGCGGCTTCCAGGTGGACCAGGGCGTATCGACATAGATGCGGGAGGCTATTTGGGGGAGAGAACTGTCCCTACCGATGATGGACGGCCTCAGGGCCGCTTCGGCAAGAACTGCCTGCAGGCCAGGGCGAAGCATGGGAGGCCGGTCGAAAGGGACCGTTGGACCAGTGCGGCCAAGGCTACGCGCCGCCAGAAGAGTTAGGGCAGCAACGTCCGAAGAGCCGGGCAGAAGTCTACTCAGGTTTCGGAGGACAATCTTGACGAGCCGCCGATCCGCCTCTTGTTGCCTGTGCTCTCCAGGATTCGGCTTGCGCCCTTCCAGTCTCAAGCGCGCGGAAAGTGATTCTTGTCGGCGGAGAACCACGTGGGCTCCGACTAGTCCCAGCATAGGATTGAGGAATTTCGCATGGAGCAGTAATCGAAGAGATCCTTCGGAGAGAGAACTCTGGTTGTTCTGCAAATCATTAAGGGCAAGATCGATGGCTTGCGTTTGGTCATCGTTGGGCACGAACCCCAGTTCCTTTTTCCCCAGAAAGATCTTCATTGTTTCAAACAATGGCTTGCTCCGATAAATAAGGAAGATTTGGGTCTGCCACCCGCGGTTCATCTGGATCGGGATGTCCCGGGCTGGTTCTCCCCTAAATCGCAGGTAGTAAATGCCGCTCGGGCCGCCGACATGGAAGGCTAGCCATCCGTATTTAGTGTCGCGGTGGGTTTCTGAAACCGAGAAGTCACTGACCGGACGAGCGCTGGAGTCAAGCAGTAGGAGATCTTTGCCCAGGTCGCCTTTTCGATCGTACATACTCTGGTCGACCGCACGGATGAAGATGAATAGGGAGGAGTCTACAGGCAGGCGTACACGAGGGCTCCGCAAGGGGCCCCGAGTGGGATTCTTGCTCCAGTACTCGCTCGTGTATGTGTAGTATTCGTGAGACGTTGGACGGCCAGATAAGGGGGCTGCCGTGTAAAACTGCATAGTGTTGCCAGCCGTCGGTGGTGCAGTCTGCAACTGTTCAAACGTAGAGAGCCGGACATTCTGATTCAAGTCGACTGGAGTTTCTAATACCGTATGTGCGAACTGAGTGCGAACTTTGAAAAGTCCGGGTGCAAGCGAGAATTTTTTCTTGGCCCCGACTGCTCCCTGGAAGATTGACTTGTTCTGCTGATCGAACAAAGAGACAGACTTAACTCCAATCGGGTCGTGGAGAGTCAGCGTGAAAACGTGTGAAGACTTGCTTCCTCCTCTCGAACTCGGCGGAGCGGCCGGCTGCACGGCAGCGGAAGGTGGCGCGGGTGGCGTCGGCTGCGCCGAACCGAACACGGGGTCGCCATTGAGCCCGTTTGCAATCTCCGGATTTTGAACATAACCGTCAGCCTGGGCAAGTTTCGGAATATTGTTCTCAAGATATCTCTTCAAATCACTTGTCAGCACTCCCCCGGCAGCACAGGCCGCGCCCCCGCGCAAAGCGGCCATGAGCGCACGCGTGAAGTAGCCCCGAACCAGTGGGTCTTGGTCGGGAGGCCCCACTGCGGTGGCGGCCTCGTACGCGGAGTTGAGGAACTCGGCGGCATAGGCTGTGAAGTAACGGGCTCGCGGAGCTCCCTGTCCGGGAGCGGCCACCAAGAAACCCGGGTGATAGCCGTGGGCCGACACTAGACGAACCCTACAACAATCAAAGAGCATGATTACTTCTTCAAATTTCCCCAGGTTCATGACCGCGTCGAGATATTCCTTTGAATCCAACGCGCGATTGGGAAACCGCTCGGCCCAATTAGCCAGACAAAGATGGGTTTCGAGGTTCGTCGGTGCCATGCCATGTCCACTGAAATAAACGTACAGACGACGAGCCATCGTTTGCCTCGGAATCGAGGTGAAGATAGCGTCGAGAGCCTCGTCGATTGGTTCCTGCAGCGGAGTTAAAGGATTGGAGGTCGAATAGATCGCCTTGCAGTTCTCGGACGGAACTCCCCCGCCCTGGGGCTCCTCGCAAAGCCATTTTGCGAAGTCCCTTGCGTCCCGCACTGCGCCTTGTAGCGGACGATACAACGGATAGTTATCGACTCCGATAACCAGCGCGTAATGATCTGCATTCCTAGCGGTTGGGGGCACGGCTTCCTCCTGCTACTTAATCATGGCGACCAGGCTGTCTTGCGTGTCGGCGTCGGTATTGAAGTCCTGGTGACGCGCTGCATTGCTGCGAAAGCCGGATTTTGCTGTAGGGTCGGTAACGCTGGTCCGGGCCAACACGACCTTTGATGGTCCTCCGGGAGGCTGAAGGAACTTGGTCACAGAACTGAGGAGTGGGGTGTTAAAGGGATTCTGCCCAGTCCCGAAACGCATCATGCCGGCGATGGAAGTGTCTACCGCGGTGGGTTCGAGAATTCCGGAGATCAGGTAAAGCAGGGACCGGTCATAAATGATCGGAAGTAGATGGTTGGCTTTCTCGAAATCGTCGTTCATGGTAAACATGCGAAACTGCTGGTATCGACCGGGGTGAAGTACGATCTCATCGTTGAACAGAGTGCTGGTACAGGCAGGGGCCATGAAAATCAGGTTGCGGACTCTGAGCGGAATGGCTTCGCCTGCTACTGTCTTGAGCATCAGGCAAATGGCGATTGAGCCGGCACTGTGACCCACCAGATCGATGATGAGGTCAGGCTTCTCCTTTTGGAGCCTGGACAGGCCTTCGAGGAAATAGCGTCCTCCGTGGATCTGATCGCCGGTGAGGCCTGCATTGGAAGACCACATCCCCTCGGCCGCATCTTTCATGCCCGACCAAACCCAGGCGCCAAAGTCAGCCATGTAGAACTCCCGCAGAGTCTCTTCCACCACGGTAGCCCCAAAACCGTGATCGCGGTGATCCAGGTATCGCTTCGCGCTGTGGTAGACCACGATGGAAATGGAGTATGCCAACTTAGCAATTGAGAGGATGCCTCGGGCGGCTTGGGCTTTTCCTTCGGCGACCGCCTCAGGCTTCAGCAGCTCCGTTTTTGGGACTTCCTGCTCAAGAATGGTACGGAGAGTGTCGTCCTCTGCGAGTTCGGTTTGAAGTTGCTCCGCGACCTCAGCTTCGGCCTGGGGCTGAATTAGCTCCACGTTCTCCGCCGTGAGTGCCGCTGCACCACCTCTCGCTCGGTCGTCTATGGCTCGCGGATCGTAACTTTGCAGCCCTCCGGGCGCGAAGATTCGAGCCTCGACGACCTGAACATCTTCCCGCTGACCAGGACCTTTGCTGAAAGTCGGGATGTTGAGCCGCTTGGCAAGCTGCTGAACGGCGTAGGCAAGGATTTTCTTGAATAGCTTGGTATTCTGTATGTCGCCGATATTGTGTTCGACGGTTTCAAGAAACCCGGTCTCCCAGATGAACACCACAGGGTGACCGCCCGCGCTGCGGTATAGAGGTACCATCCGCTGTGCGGTAAGGGCTCCCGCTTCCTCGCTGACCAGTCCACCGTGAAAATGGAGGACGAGCTTGCGAATGTTGGCTTGTTTGACGTAATCGAGGATGCTGTCAACATCACCAGAGGTGGTGTGAAGTTTACCTGTAAGCTTCCCGTGCGCGCCGATGTTTATGTAAGTGAGTTTATCGAGAACAGGTACGGTGGCCTGGCCAACTTGAGACATAAGCGGTTCTCCCGAACGCAGGAGTGACATTGAAACAGATCATTTCGACAGCATAGGCCTGAAGGCAGCGCGGTGGGCATCCTCAAGGGGATCCCAAGCCCTAGTTGCCTTTAGGTTGTGGCCCGACAAAGCGAATTCCTTTCACGATGCTTGTGGAATCGATTTTCTTGTTGTCCTTACCCTTGTCGAATTTGACCATCACGTAGCCATTGCTGATGTCGGGGCTCGGGTAGGAAATTTCATCGGCCAGTGGACGGCCTTCGGCGCCCTTAGCCACAGTCTCTATTTGATTGGCTCGTTCCGGCTGCCGCGTCTTCGCTTGGCTCTCCAAAAAGGCGTCGAAGTCCTTCTTGGTATTGCCACTGGTTTTGGTTTCGAAATTCTTGACGTCCTGGAACAAGAAGGTGTAGTCGCCTGGAGCCCGGTTTCCCTTATCATCAAAGCGATAGGTCTTCTTCGCTCCGGGAATGTCAAAAATAACAGTGCTGTTATCGGTCAGCACGGCCGTACTGACTGACGAAAGCTGAGGTTGTGAAGCCAGTATCTGCTTGGCCTCGTCCACCTTGGTGGCCTGGTCTAGTTGATCAACCGGGCTGCGTGGAGTGCAGTTTAGCAGGGATCCATCGGCGTCAAACGCGGCGCTAGAAACCGGGCCCTTTGCGAAGGTGAAGCTGCTGGTGCCATCGGGGTTGGTGGCGACACTGCCAGGCTCACCCAGCGCTTCCCTGGCTTGATCTTTCGAGTATCCGAACTTGCATACACCTTTCTGCACCGACGATTCGCCGAGCGGCGTGATCACTTCGGTTTCCAAGTGTACATCGATTATACGGTCGATCATTACCGGAATTTCCGCGCTTTCAAAGGCAAGGATGCCCTCGCGCGGAAGCAATACGATGGTTGAAGCGGTATTGTTCGGTGGTACTTCGACAACTTCCTGCAACGTCTGAGACACCAGATTGCTGCGCCGGCGATTAATTTCAGGGGCGTTCAATATGATGTTCCGGAGTCCTGGGAGGAAGGTGCCCGCAAACACCGAGGCCC
>Ga0209068_10000071_pt1 | contig 59424 bp, 55 predicted proteins | sample ColStrG_CSR_2012_FD_187200 | JGI IMG/M metagenome (GOLD analysis project Ga0209068, IMG submission 187200) | Freshwater sediment microbial communities in response to fracking from Pennsylvania, USA - Cold Stream Run_MetaG_CSR_2012 (SPAdes)... | ecosystem: Environmental > Aquatic > Freshwater >...
GCTCATCACCGTGTCGGATACCGGCATCGGCATGAATGATATCACGCGACAACACATATTCGACCCCTTTTTTACGACGAAGGAGATCGGGCAAGGCACTGGTCTCGGTCTCTCGGTGGTCTACGGCATTCTCAAACAGCACGAGGGGTATATTAATGTTTACAGCGAGCCCCAGAAAGGCACGACGTTCAGAATTTATCTGCCTATAAGTGAGGAGGCAGCGGCGGAAGAGCACGAAATCCGGGAGAGCGAATATCCTCAACGAGGCGTCGAAACAATACTCTTGGCAGAGGACGACACATCCCTGAGAACACTGGTCACTTCGATTCTTGAGGAATTCGGCTATACGGTAATCTCGGCAGTTGATGGAGAAGATGCCGTGAAGAAATTTATGGAGAACAAAGACAGCATCAAACTTCTTCTGTTCGACCTCATCATGCCGAAAAAGAACGGAAGAGAGGCGTATGATGAGATAAAAAAAATGAAGCCCGATATACGGGCCTTGTTCTCAAGCGGACACGCCCCTGATCTTGTGCGGCAGTTGGCGTCGTCCGAACATGGCGTGTCCGTTGTGCACAAGCCCATCTCGCCGCTCGACCTTCTGCAAAAAGTAAGAACTATCCTGGATGAAGGCAAGGCTCAAGCTTGAACTGGGACGAAAAGGATCATCTTGGGAATGGGAAGATCGGCAAGGTCAGGACAGCGTTTCATTGAATGACTACCCTATCATTTTCGAGATCTCATCCAGCGGTTTCCTATTTCGGGCAACAGGATTCTCGTCAGGCACGCCCACAGGTAGAAGCGCGGCGATAAACCTTTCCTTGCCGTAGCCTAACAGTTTCTCGAATGCCTCCTGCGCAACGAGCGGCCCCGTCATCCAGCAGGAGCCGTAACCCAAAGCGTGAATAGCAAGAAGCATGTTCTGAATTGCGGCGGAAACGCTCTGCAATCCCGGGTCGGGCCGGAGACGCATTGCCTCCTTCTCGTTATAGCCCATCCTCGCCAAGAGCCCGGTGGACGCATAGGGTTCCATGAGCACGGCGATCACCGCCGGAGCGTTCTCGAAAAAGACGTAGTAATTACTTTTATACGCCGCGAGCCGTTGGGCCTCTTGCTCGCTCCCGGCATACGGCGCCATGCGGTCCACCATCTCCCGAACAGCGTCCGCCATCTTCCTGAGGAGCGCCTTGTCCTTGATGACTATGAAGCTCCAAGGCTGGGCATTGCTCGCGCTCGGAGCAAGTTTGCCGGCTTCGAGGATCTTTTTTATGTCCTCGTCCGGAACCGGGTCCTGCTTGAAGCGGCGAATGCTTCTTCTGCTTTGTATGGTGTCGAAAAGATCCATATATCCTCGCAGAGAGCAGAGTGCAAGGGGCATGGAGTAAAAGCAGAAAAAACCCTCCGCTCTGCGCCATGCCCTATGCTCTATGCGTTGTTCTTACGCCAATTCAGCCAGCCGTTTGATCAGCCGCTCGCTGTCCTTCCAGCCGAGGCACGCGTCGGTGATGGATTTCCCGTACACGTTCTCCGACACCTTCTGCGCTCCCTCTTCGATGAAGCTCTCGATCATGAACCCCTTCACCATCTTCCGTATTGTTTCGGAGTGCTCGCGGCTTTGCATCACCTCTTTTGCGATCCGAGGCTGCTCCTTGTATTGTTTGTTCGAGTTCGCGTGGTTTGTGTCCACGATGATGGCGGGATTCGCAAAAGCCCGTTCCTTATACGTCTTCGCAACCTTAATAAGGTCCTCGAAGTGATAGTTGGGAATGCTCTGGCCGAACTGGTTCATCGCCCCGCGCAGGATACAATGCGTCAGCGGGTTGCCGGAGGTCTTCACCTCCCAACCGTTGTAGCTGAACACATGCGGCGCCTGGGCCGCGTGGATGGCGTTGAACATCACGTCGAAATCGCCGCCTGTCGGATTCTTCATGCCCACGGGAATATCGAGACCGCTGCAGGTCAGCCGGTGCTGCTGGTTCTCGACCGAGCGGGCGCCCACGGCCACATAGCTCAGCACGTCTTCAAGATACGGGTAGTTGCCCGGATAGAGCATCTCATCCGCCGCAAAAAGGTGGGACTCCCGGAGCGCCCGAATGTGCATTTTCCGGATGGCCTTGATTCCCTCGACAATATTCGGTTCTTTCTTCAGGTTCGGCTGGTGCGCCATGCCCTTGTAGCCTATTCCGGTGGTACGGGGTTTGTTCGTATAGATGCGCGGGATGAGAATGAGTTTGTCTTTCACTTCTTCCTGCGCCTTCGCAAGCCGTCCCACGTAATCGCATACCGCGTCCTCGTCATGCGCCGAGCAAGGCCCGATGATGAGCAGCAGTTTGTCCACCGCCCCGGTGAATACGCCGAGGATTTCCTTGTCCTTCTCCTTTTTGACTTTTCTCAAGTCCGCGGGAAGCGGTAGTTTCTCCAAAATATCTTTGGCGTTCGGAATTTGCCGTACATATTCAAAACTCATAGGCTGTTTAACTGAACCCCCTTTTTATCCGCATTGACAATGGACAACACCATGCATACGATATTTTGATTATAAGAACCGTGATAAAGCAAGTCAAGACAAAAACGTCCCGCCGTATCGCAACGGGTTGATCTCGGACGGGCTGCGCCAAAATACCTCTGGCCTTTTTTTTCATAATATTGTATAAAAAGCTTGCCATGGCAAAAAAACAATCGGCAAAAAGAAGATCTTCCGGCAAAGGCAACAGGGCCGATCAATATATCGTCGCGGGAATTGTCGTCGCCCTGATCGTTATCATGCTCACCCTCTGGGGACCGTTGCGCAAATTCCGTCCGACAGAGGACCACAAGACCCCGGCGCAGGCCAAGAAGTCCGAGCCCGCTCCGAAGAAACCGGAAAAGAAAGTCGCGAAAAAGACCGGGGGAAGTGCCGTTGTCAAGCCGCTCGAACAGACCGCGCTGATAGCCATCGTAATCGACGACCTGGGTCAGGACCTGAAGCAGGCACGGGAACTCCTTTCCCTGCACGCCAAAATCACGTTTGCGGTCATGCCGGGGCTGCCGCAATCCAAAAAGGTCGCGGAGCTGGTAAAACAGAACAATCGTGAGCTCCTGCTCCATTTGCCTATGGAATACAGGGGTAAGAACGGGAAACCCGCGACCGGCATGCTGCGTTCCGACATGACGCCCATGGAGTTCCTGAATACGATCGGCGATGACGTTGTTTCCGTGCCCGGAGCAATCGGCGTAAACAACCATGAGGGCTCAGCGCTTACGGAAAATAAAGAGGCCATGAAGTTTCTCATGGCGGAACTCAAGGCCCGGAACCTTCTTTTCCTGGACAGCCTCACGAGCCCGAATAGCCTGGCCTATGCCACGGCAAAAGAATTCGGCCTCAAGGCCGCGAAGCGGGATGTATTTCTGGACAACGAGGCGAACAACCCCGTTGCCATACGAAAACAGATCGACGAGCTGGTCGATATCGCGAGAAAGCACGGCAGTGCCATCGGCATCGGCCATCCGCACCCGACCACGATCAGCGAGCTGAGAAAGTGGCTCGCGGACACCGCGGACCAGAACATTGAGATCGTGCCGGTGTCGAGATTGATGCAGTGAATCAGAAGGTAGGAGGGTGAGAGGGTAAGAAGTTGGGAAGATGCGTATTCTGTCCGGCGCATTCCTACCTTCCTACCTTCCTACCTTCCTACCTTCGTTTTATGTCCTTTCCCTAACATCATGCTCACCCTCGGAATAGAAACTTCATGCGATGAAACCGCGGCTGCCGTGCTCCAGGACGACAAGGTCCTGTCCAGCATCGTTGCCTCGCAGATACCCCTTCACAAAAAATACGGGGGCGTGGTGCCCGAGCTTGCCTCCCGGGAGCACCTCAAGAACCTGGTGCCCATCATCCGCGAGGCCCTCGGCGCGGCAAAGGTTTCACTCAAGGACATCGGGCTCATTGCCGTCACGTACACACCCGGCCTGATCGGCGCGCTGCTCGTGGGCGTGTCCGCGGCCAAGGCTATTGCCTATGCGCAGAATATCCCGTTCATCGGCGTTCATCACGGCGAAGGCCATATCCTCGCCGCACACATCGAATATCCCGGCATCGGTTATCCGTATATCGCCCTGCTCGTTTCCGGCGGGCACACCGCGCTCTATCACGTAAAAGGGCTCGGAGAGTACCATATGCTCGGCCAGACGCGGGACGATGCAGCGGGCGAGGCATACGACAAGGTTTCGAAGCTTATGGGACTTGAATATCCCGGAGGGCCGGTGCTTGATCGTCTTGCACAGGAGGGAAATCCCGAGGCAGTTAAATTTCCGCGCACACGGCTTGAAGGGTACGACTTCAGCTTCAGCGGGCTCAAGACTGCGGTCAGAAACCACATTGCGCTTTTCATGAGCAAGGACCAGGGCATCGACCCGAAGCTCAATGTCAAAGACGTGGCCGCGAGCTTTCAAGCGGCTGTCGTGGACACCCTGGTAGAGAAAACGATAAAGGCTGCCGATGAAACCAATGTGGACAAGATCGTGGTCGCCGGCGGCGTAGCGGCAAACAGCCTGCTCAGAAGCAGGATGAAAGAAGAATCACAAAAAAAGAACATGAGCCTCTATCTCCCCGGCATGGGCCTCTGCATCGACAACGCAGCCATGATCGGCCTCACCGGCTACCTCCACTTCAGGCGCGGCGAGACCTCAAGCCTGGACCTGAACCCCCGTGCAAGCATGCCGTTGTGATTTCATAGCCTTGCAAAATAGTTCTTGCTATTTTAGAAAAATCCTGTAGTATGCACTCCGACTGTTTAACATTTGGCAGGACTTGATTGAAGTACATCCACACCTCACCAGTTCTCTGCCATCCATGATCATCGATCACTGACCTCTCCTCTTTTCAGCTCTCACTCTGAAATAGCGCAGCATGTATGGTTGGCGAACGATGCTGTTATGCCGGTCATATTTGTGCTGGCGCCGTCTTCGCTCTCAGGAACACACGGGTGTTTCTGCGGCCTGCACGCAAACCTTTCATCAGGTTTCTGCTTCGGGATTTCCCATGCCCGGACCGTGAAATCAAAGGAGAAGCATGTCTTTTACGAATTTGCAGCTCGCAGCACCCATCCTCAAAGCAGTAAATCTTTGCGGCTATACCACGCCCACACCGGTTCAGGCACAGGCCATTCCCCAGGTTTTGGCAGGCCATGATCTGATCGCCACGGCCCAGACAGGGACCGGCAAGACCGCGGCCTTTGTGCTGCCCGCGCTCCAGCGCCTGAGCATCCCGTCAAAATCAACGGGTAGATCCAAAGGCCCCCGAGTGCTCGTGCTCACGCCTACGCGCGAACTGGCAAACCAGATAACCACCGCCGTCAGCACGTATGGAAAGTTCATGCGCATACGCAGCGGCGTCATCCTCGGCGGCATGCCTTACTTCGAACAGCAGCGGCTCTTGTCGCAGCCTGTTGATTTGATCGTAGCCACTCCTGGCAGGCTCATGGACCATATGGAACGGGGGCGCATCGATTTTTCCCGTCTTGAAATTTTGATCCTCGATGAAGCGGACCGCATGCTCGACATGGGCTTCAGCGAAGCAGTGGACACCATTGCCGCCGCAACGCCGGACACCCGCCAGACGCTTATGTTCACGGCAACGATGGACAATGCCATGGCAAAGCTCGCCCAGCGCCTGTTGAAGGACCCGGTTCGGGTAGAGATCGCCGGTAAGAAAACCACCCTGGAGGCCATCGAACAGCGCCTCCATGCCGCGGACGATATGCAGCATAAGAATAGATTGCTCAAGCACCTGATCTCGGACAAGGGAATGACCAAGGCAATCATCTTCTCCGGCACCAAGCGAAACGCCGATCAACTGTCCCGCGAACTCACCGCCCAGGGACATTCCTCAGCAGCTTTGCACGGAGATATGAGCCAGAACGCGCGTAATCGCACCATCATGAACATGCGGCGTGGTAAGGTCCGGCTGCTCGTGGCAACCGACGTGGCCGCGCGCGGCCTCGATGTCACCGGCATTACGCATGTAATCAATTACGATCTGCCGAAGAACGCGGAAGACTATGTGCATCGCATCGGCCGCACCGGCCGGGCAGGCGCATCAGGCATTGCCATTTCGTTTGCTTCAGGCAAGGAAGTCGATTACTTGCGCCAGATCGAACGCTTTATCGGTCAGTCGATCCCCCAGACGGTAATTGCCGGACTGGAACCAGCACGGCCGTTACGCCGTTCAGGCAGTGGCGGCAGCGCAATGCCGGCATCAGGCAAACGCTGGCAGGGAGCAACAGCCGGTAAGCGGTATGGCCAGAATACTTCATCCAGAAAGCCTTTCGGCTCCAGGCCCGAAAGGAAAACGGACTCAGAAGCCCGCTTCTCCAAAGCCGATAAGTGGGGTGTTAAAAGAGACGGCGGCAAAGCAGGAGATTTCTACAATACGAAACCGGCTGCCCGCAGATCAAAGTGGGCATAAGCGGATAAGAGAATTGTGTTTCACAGGCGCCTCAACAATGGGGCGCCTTTTTTTGTGTAATAATTTAGCTGATCGGGAAATTACAAGCCGAAATTGCACTAGTCCGTGTAGCGCTTGGCATAATCTGGATGTGGTTGTATGAAAATTGCTATTTATCAAGAATCGAGAAGTGACCCTCTAAGTCTCTAAATCCACCTTGATCATGAATGGATTCATCAAAATAGGAAAAACCCATGTTTTAATCCTTTTCCAATCTCTGGTGCGGAGCCATCGGCAAACGTTGGCTTCACACGTTGGGCAGGTATTTGAAAATTACTATAATTGCAATAATAAATGCGGTGCCTATACCGACCGCTCCAAAAGTTAAGAAAACGTAATTGAAGCAATGTAAGTAACGCAAATGAAGTTGAGAAGGCCAGAAACCATTCTTTTTTTGTTTTTTTTCAGCATCCTCAACTTCATAGTCATCACGTGCCACCAGTTTCAATTCATTTGGAATTCCCCCTTTATCTTCTAATCCCATTTGGTCATCCAAAGACCGCAATGCTCGTTCTGCGTTTTTAACAAGTTCTCGATTCCTTACGTCCAACTTGTGAAAAACGATTGAGAAAATTCCCATGAGCAAACCGACCACAACAGCAATCCAGAGATTTCCATATTCTTGCTTGATCGCTGATGCTAAGCCGCCGGTTAACAAGGTTGAAATGACCAAATAAAAATTAAAGGTGGTGAGCCTCTGAGTAGCATGAAGTGAGAAATAATTCCACGCATACGTTCGAAGCTCTGACCTTGTTTTGTTGTCCATAACCATACCCATTCAAATGCCTGACTAGTTATTATAAAATCAGCTCCATCTATTACCTATTCTTCTGTAATTTCAATTCGACGAAACAATCATCGAATTGGCTGTTGCTTGAACATTAACACTCTGATAATGGGTGCTTTTCGCGTCCGGTTAGGTTCCTTCATGTGCCAGATCTTGACGCATTAATCTCATTTGGCCAAGCAACTCTTCATTGATTAAAGAAAGTTTTCGTTCAGTTTTAAACTTAGTGACCAAACCAACAACAGATGCCAGCACTGGCAGAAAAAACGCACCAAATGCTGCTAGCTTGCCAAAATGATTTTCCAAGACAAATATAAACCCAGTGCTAACAATTACGAATATAAGAACAGTATTAGCAATGCTTTTTATCAAGCGTTCTTGCTTATCAATCTGCGTTATCAACTGAACACGTTTTTCTAGTGCTAGCGCGGCCATTGTTTCAAGTTTTTTATCTAATTCGTTTATATCAGCTACTGCCCATGTCGAGGCACAGTTTTGAAGATCGCGGTAGTGTTGCAATAATACTGTACTCGATAGTGGTATCTCTTTTTCTGAGATTACTTCAAGTTCCTTGATCAATTTGTCCATTGAACCATCCGCTCGTCTGCAACTATTCATCGACTCCTCCTGACTTGGACACAGAACTCAAGAGCCCCGTCCAGCCTAAGCCTGCGGCTAGTGCTTGCTGTGCAGTAGTAGGCTGAGTGAATATGGTTCCAATGAAAGCGCCTACAACTGTAAAGAGCAACATATCGATAATCCGTGTAATAGTTGATCCTTTCCATTTTGGATTAATATGCGGTAAAAATTCCATAACAGCTCGACCGGCGGAGCGCAGCTTAAAATAGAGCACTATCGCCCCTCCCCAGCATATGAAATAGAACACAATTGGAATTTTAAAGATCACTAATAATCCCCCCTATTTGTATTATACGACAGAGGTCACTTTATTTACAGATGAATATATGCCTGCTCCAGGTTTATGTCAATTCCGTTGAATGGTTAGTCGCTCTCAGTCGCGGACAAATCTGGGCACTTGCCGCTTATGTAGCCAATACGAACTAAAAAGAAATTTCAATCGATACAACTACTGTACGAGGAAGAACCCAACGCTCAAGATTATATCAAATAAGCCGCCGCTTTCAAATCATTTTCAGGGCTCTCTTGCTTCTTCTGTTTTTCTGTCGCGCCCATAAAAAAAGCCCCGAATCGCTTCGGGGCTTTTGGAGTGGTTAGTGATAGTTTTTTGCAGTCAGGTTTAGGAAACCTTGGCCACGTTCGCGGCCTGAAGTCCTTTGGGGCCTTTTACGACTTCGAAGGTCACCTTGTCGCCTTCGTTCAGGGATTTGAATCCGTCCCCTGAAATTGCCGAAAAGTGCACAAATACGTCCTCACCATTCTCCTGCGTGATGAACCCGAACCCCTTGCTGTTGTTGAACCACTTCACTACACCATTTGCCATTCTGTTTCTCCTCTGCTTCTTTTTTGAAATTATCCGGGAGATATCCACGGATAGCGTAAAGAATACCGTTTTCTCCGTACCGTGTCAAGCTGATAATTTAAAAAAAACCATTAATAATATCATAAAGGAAAATCATATCTGCAAGTACAGAGCGCCGGAATTTTGAACTGCTGATACTTGTATGGTAAAAAAACTCAACGACACCGTGCTGTAAGCTGACGTACTCAAAAACCACGAAATCAATATCAGCATGTCCCGCAAAGGCAACCCGTATGACAACGCCTTTGCCGAAAACTTCATGAAAACCATGAAGACCGAGGAGGCGTACGCTGGAAGAGGTCCAGAGACGGCTTCCTTGCTTCATTGCGTCAGTGTTAATCAAAAGCGACTACATGCCTCTCTTGGTTATCGACCACTATCAGAATACGAGGCAATGCTGAAAATCCAGAACGAGAAAAACCCCTGTTTAATTTTTCTAACCTGACGGTCCAAACTCAGGGGTGCAGTTCAGATCTTATAGATATTTCCATCGGTAGCGGGGACAGCACTTTGAGAACCGGCCCATTACCGGCCCACTGATACAGCAAAGGGGTTACAGCATTTGCTGTAACCCCTTGATGAGTTTGGTAGCGGGGGCCGGATTTGAACCGACGACCTTCGGGTTATGAGCCCGACGAGCTACCGGACTGCTCCACCCCGCGATGAGAAATGCATAATAAAGCAGACTCACCTGGTTGTCAAGAAAATTATAGGGCCAAGGAGTAACTGCATCTTGAATCATCGTGTGTTATAGGCAAAATTCCAGCCTCTTGATCGCGCGGCAGTGTGTGCCAGGGCACGCCGGCAAACCAATTTTTCATTGACATAACCGTTTTATTTGCGCTATACTTAGAAATATAACTATTGTGAAACAGTGGATAGGATGACTCCCTTGTGTGCGAGGTTGTTGTGAAGAAACAAAAAACAACATTTGTGCTGACCGTTGCGGCGTTCCTTACCATTTCCTTCCAGCCCAGCCTCGACGCTGCCGAAATTTATCAGTATACCGACGACAACGGTGTGGTCCACTTCAGCAACGTCGGTGTCGGCAACGCCAAAAAATATAAGCGAATTAAGTCAGAACCGAAGAGAGTACAATATACGGAACCCGCACCGCCTGCCCCTTCCCAGACGGCACAAGTAACATCCAGAAATATGCCGAGCACATATCTCGATATCATCGGCGCCGCTTGTGACCGACACGGTGTGGACCCTGCGCTCGTACATGCAATCGTCAAGGTGGAGTCCGATTTCAATCCCTATGCCCTGTCGAGGAAAGGCGCCATGGGGCTCATGCAACTCATGCCGCAAACTGCCGTGGAAATGAACGTCAGGAACACGTTCAGCCCGGATGAGAACGTAGACGGCGGGGTCAAGTATCTCCGGTATCTCCTGGACCGTTACGAAGGAAACTTGTCGCTGGCGCTCGCGGCGTACAATTCCGGTGAGACAAATGTAAAACGGTGGGGTACCGTTCCCCCGATCAGGGAAACACAAAACTATGTGAAGAGGATTCTGGATCTCTACAATGGAAAAGGCAGGGCGTTCACTCCCCATTACACCATCTACATCGGCTACGGCGAAGACGGGGCGCTGCTGTTCACGGACAATCCTTCCAATCATAACAACAAAAAACTCAGCCGGAAAACCGCCAAAAACCTTTAGTTACATCCAAACGACCTTATCGAATTCCTGCATGCCCTCGACAATATGGTTCGTGGTACCGCGCTTCCCGACCTTGAGTGCCGGTTCCAGATCGTAGTACTTGAGGCAGGTACCGCACGAGTAGATCTCCACGCCCATGGCCTCGATCTCTTTCAGCACGCCGGTCAATTCATCATTCCCGGTCGTAAGCTTCACTCCTGCATTCAGGAAGAACAGGGTATGCGGCAGCTGCTTGTACACCTTCATGGTATCAAAGAAACCCTTCATCAGTTTTTTGCCCAGGTCCTCATCTTTACCCATACTGTCGGTCCCGATGATGAGCAGAAGGGTTTTCCTTTTCTCTCCTGATTCCACGTCCCGCAACTCGGGTGCCGAATGAGGTTCACAGGCATACCCTTTTACGATCCTCACGCTCCAGTCCGCACCCGTCTGCATGGTCTCCGCAAACAAGGCGTTCTGGGCCGCGAACCCCGCCACGTTCAGCGCCGACTCTTCGTTGTCCACGAGGACCTCGACAATACCCTCCCCCATTTTGGACAACGCCTCCTCTGCCATCATCACCGGCAAAGGGCAGGCTTTTCCACGCGCATCAAGCTGCATATGACCTCCAGGGATTCCTGTTTTTTTATTAAATGGAGAAGGGAAGTGGGAATCGGACCCACCACGGTTCTGTGATATACCGCTCATGAAAGGACTGAAAGAGCTTTCCGTCGGATTTTATATAACCGTGACTCTGGTTTTGCAGACCAGGAGGGGCGCCAGCCCCATTACCCCTCGATCATAATTCCGTGAAGCTGATTTTGTACCCGATATCGAACCCGTACAAGTCCTCGCCGAGCGGCTTGCCATCCGCCTCGGCATAGGGGTACATGAAATAGTTCAGAGGACTTTTGCTCTGGGGCGGGTTCAGGACGATGTCCCGTCCGGTCCCGAAGGCAATCCGGTTCTCATCCACCCTTCCGAAGTAATATTCACGAACTGGTTTCGCCTGCGCCAAATCGGACTGCTGCTCAAGAATATACTTCCGCACGTCCGCAGCATCCACGACGACCCAACCCGTTCCCGGCAAGTAGAACTCTGCCCAGCAGTGCTGAGATTTTGTCATATCTCCTGACTTGCCTTTCGGCATGCGGATGCCGAAGACCTCTCGCGCCGGGACCCCTGCGGCCCGTGCAAGGGCGACAAAAACAGAATGGATGTCCGCGCACTTGCCGCCGCGGGCTTCGAGGAGGCGCTCCACCTCGCCGAAACCGCACCCTTTCACGTTCGGGTCGCGGTACATGTTTTCCACGATCCAGTCGTAAATCGCGCGTGCTTTCGCGAGCACGGTCTTTTTCCCTTTCGTAACAACAAGCGCCCGCTCCCTGACCTTCGGGGTCAGCGGCAGCGACGGTGATCCTTCAAGGTAAGGCCTGAACTCAGCCGGTGAAAACGCAAGCTCCTGCTCCGGGAACGTCATGGTTGACTGCTCCCTCCTTGTGACCTGTAACGCGTAGATGAGTTTTCTCTCCTGCACAGGCCCTTTCCACTCCGCATACAGCACGGCGTTGCCCGACTTCGGTTCCCGGTACACGCCAGCCTGTGAGTAATTCCCCTTGATCGCTGCATCCGTTATGTCCTGGTTCCCGTCGGACAGGGGATAGGGTATCCAGAGCTTCACATCCTTGGCTTCGGCAGGCGAATTTAGATTAACTTCGATCGTGACCTGACCCGTCCGTTCCTTGGCAAACGACGGCGACACCACTAACAGGCAGCACAACAACGCAGCAAATAAGACGATCCTTGCACAACGCATACGCATAGCTTCTTTGATCTTTCTGTAGTAATTCTGTTGTTTATGATACGATTATTTATTGATGAAGATCTTCCCCGCTTCTCCCGCGGTAACCACGCCGATCACCGCCCTGGTCTCGACGCCCCGCTTTGTGAGGCCGGCAAGAAGCGCGTCGAGCTTATCCGGAGATACGGCGATCAATAGTCCGCCCGAGGTCTGGGCGTCCGCGAGCACGAGCTTTTCATTCTCCGTTATGCCCTCATCCCAGACTGTCTTGTCGCTCATATACTTGAGATTCGCACGGGTGCCGCCGGGAACGCTGAACTTTACCAGTTCGTCGACGCCGGGGATAACGGGTACGTTCGAGATCGTGATACGCCCGCTCACGCAGCTTCGATGCAGCATCTCGTGCAGATGACCGAGCAGGCCGAACCCCGTGACGTCAGTTGCTCCCTTGACCCCGACCTCCACCATGGCGTCCGCCGCGGACTTGTTCAGAGTTTTCATGTGCGTGACCGCACTCTTGATCATTTCATCCGATACCCGCCCTACCTTGATGGCAGTCGATATGATGCCGATGCCGAGCGGTTTGGTCAGCACCAACCGGTCACCCGCCTCTGCGCCGGACTTCAGTACGAGCTTCTCGGGATGCGCAGATCCGGTCACGGCCATGCCGTACTTCGGCTCTTTGTCGTCGATCGAGTGGCCCCCGATAATGCTCACCCCTGCTTCCTGTGCCTTTTCAGCGCCGCCGCGCATGATCTCTCTCAGCACTTCAAGAGGTCCGTCTTTCGGAAAGGCCACAAGATTCAATGCCGTGAGCGGCCTTGCTCCCATGGCGTAAATATCCGAGAGCGCATTCGCCGCGGCGATGGCCCCGAAGTCATACGGATTGTCGACAATCGGCGTGAAAAAATCCACGGTTTGCACCATGGCAAGGTCGGCGCTCAGCTTGTAGACGCCGGCGTCATCCTCGGTCCCCACGAGCACGCGGGGATCGGTAATTGCGGGCAGCGATTTGAGAATTTGGTCCAAAACCTTTGGACCCAGCTTACAGGCTCAGCCTGCGCCATGGCTCAATGACGTAAGTTTTAACGGATCTTTTTCTCCTGCCATGAATATCGCCTCCTGCGCCTGTGACGTGAGAATACCATCCGATTCGACAACGAGTCAAATTGCTAATATCTATTTAATTATACCTGATGCATCGGGATATGCTATTAAACCTTTTGCCGATTATCGTCTCTTGCCTGTCGCTCAATCTAAATGATGTTAAAAAAAGAGCCGCCTCTTTACTCCAGAAGCGGCCCTTTTCGTCGATGGTTGTGTTATTTTTCTTTCTTGATCGTCGAAATACCGAACGGCACGTAGACCGGACAAACACCCGTTATGCTCGTCAGAAGAAACACGACGGCAACAATACCGAGAATAACGGCAGCCACGCCGCTGATCGAGCCCGCGACATACAGAATAACAACAATCACCGCCAGAACGGCCCGGAGAACCCTGTCAACCGTGCCCATGTTTTTTTTCATTGCGTTCACCTCCTTCGACATTGGATTCACTCACCGTTCCCTTTACCACAGCCACTTGACGAGATACACAATACCCGAGATGATCCCGATGCACACTATGCAGACAAAAACCAGTTTCCAAAACATTTTCATGATACACCTGCTCGTTCTCTCGGTTCAATTATACCACCGATTCACGGCCGTTGCGCAGAATGGTGAAAGCCCAGCTGGACACCAGGGAGAATCTCGGCTATACTTTTCATGGAGATAGCATGGACATCGTACAACCTTTTTTATTATGCCTGATACCCATCATGGTCGCCCTGGATGCGCCGGGAACCCTCCCGCTCTTCATAGGCATGACCGAAGGCATGAGCAAACAACATCGTACGAGAGTTGTACGCCAGTCAATCGCCACTGCTTTTCTGGTGACCCTTGGGTTTATCCTCCTGGGACAGGCAATCTTCAATACCCTCGGCATCCTGGTCGAGGATTTCATGATCGCCGGCGGCATCATCCTGCTGATCATTGCTGTTAACGATATCCTGCGGGCCGGAGAAAAAAAGATGCCGCAGAGCAAGGAATTCGGCGTGGTGCCTCTCGGCACGCCTATCATCGCCGGGCCGGCCATGCTCACAACCGCCCTCGTCCTGGTCGGGAATTACGGCTATGGCCCGGTCATTGTTTCTCTTGCCCTCAATTTAGCGATCGCCTGGCTCATTTTAGCGCAGGCAGAACGAATCATCAAGGTAATGGGGATCAGCGGCGCCCGGGCTTTTGCCAAGGTTGTGGCGTTGATTCTGGCGGCCTTTGCCGTGAAGATGATCAGGAGCGGGATGCTCACGTTCATGAATGGTTAGGAGAGAAAATCATATGCAGGATTCATCGGGTAAAACAAAACATGGCGGTTTTCAGCATCGTCGGGTCCACATGGCGAATGAACGGACGTTTCTCGCCTGGGTCAGGACGAGCATCGCCATCATGGCCTTCGGGTTTGTCGTTGAAAAATTTTCACTCTTTGTAAAACAGTTGGGGTATTACTTCGGGAAAGAAGTCGTTCCGGCGCCGCCCGGTTATTCATCGATCATCGGTATTCTTCTGGTCGGGCTCGGCGTTGTGATGGGCGTACTGGCATACGTCAGGTACCGGACCGTTGAGCAACAGATCGATGACGACTCCTATGCTCCTTCACCGGTCTTGAGCGTGCTTTTATTTCTCTCGGTTCTTTCGATCGGTGTTTTTCTTCTGCTCTATCTCGTCCATAGTATGTAATGGCTGCCGCGGTTTCTTAGGCGTTTTTACGACGGACATACCCGACTATCATCAGGTCCTGGCCGACAAACCGGGACGTAACGTTGGCAAGACTTACGGCCTGGCTGAGCTTAACCGGAGATACGCCGCCGAGGGAGCAAAGCGAATCTCTGCCGGTCATGAGCATGGGCGCAATAAATATCACGGCCTTGTCTACGATTCCGGACTTGAGGGCAGAGGCGTTGATCTCCGAGCCGCCTTCGATTAAAACAGACATAATGTCCATGTTCCCCAGCTTCCTCATGAGGTCTCGAAGATCAACACGGCCTTTGGCCGACTTTACCGTGACAACTTCAGCGCCTACAGCCTCAAGTTTTTTTATTTTGCTTTTGGGAGCGCCCGCAACAGTGGCTACAATAGTTCTGGCTTGCGACTTCCGCTTCAATACTTTAGCATGCAGCGGAATCCGTAAATGAGTATCGACGATCACCCGGATGGGGTCGCGACCCTGCGGAATACGTGTGGTGAGTGAAGGATCGTCCGTGAGGACCGTGTTGATGCCGACAAGGATTGCATCGTTGATATTGCGAAGCCTATGTCCCTCTTCCCTCGCTTTCTCTCCCGTTATCCATTTTGACTCGCCCGAGGCCGTAGCGATTTTCCCGTCCAGGGTCTGGGCGATCTTGAGCGTCACGAACGGCATGCCCGTGGTGATATGTTTGATGAATGCTTCGTTTAATTTCCTCGCTTCCGCTTCCAGCACTCCGGCAATCACATCGATACCCGCCTTTTGCAAGGACTTGATGCCGCCGCCGGACACTCGGGGATTGGGATCGATCATGGCCACGACGACCCGTTGCACCCCGCTCTGCAGGACGAGCGGCGTACAGGGCGGCGTGCGTTTACCGGTATGGGAACAAGGCTCCAGCGTAACATAGATCGTGGCGCCCTGAGCTGCTTTACCCGCCTTCTTGAGCGCCATAGCCTCGGCGTGCGGCTCGCCTGCTCTCCGGTGAAAACCGCGGCTGATGATCTTGCCGGCCTTCACCACCACGGCGCCGACCATAGGGTTCGGGCTTGTCCGGCCTCTCGCCTTCTCGGCCAGCCGGAGCGCCATGCGCATGTATTTTTCGTCAAGGGTTAGTTGAGTCATATTGTTTATGGCCCGGGATAAACGCGAACATTCGCAAGCTCACCATGATGGGCATTACGTTGCCATTATAGCAGATTGTCCCCTGTTTTCACAATACGTTAAATGCCGAGCTCGATAACCTGCCCCGCGCCATGACATTTTAACCCGGTTGTGCTACGCTTAAATAAAGTGGCGATAGTATGAATTCGGACCTCACGAGAGGAGACGCGCACATGGAAAAGCCCTCCATGGTGATAACGTATAAAATCAATGAAGCAAGGCGCGCGATCCTGTCGGGAATTTTGGGTGATGCTGCGAGACTTTTTTTTCTCACTGATCTGCCTTCCGGGCTGCGGGAGCAAAGGCTCGTGGAAGCAAACGTGCTCTTATCATGGAATCTGCCGAAAGAGCTCGGCCCCAGTGAGTTTGCTTTGCTGAAAAAGGTGGAGCTGATCCAGCTCCTTTCCGCCGGCGCGGACCACGTGCCTTTTGCCTCGCTGCCGCAAGATATCGTCATTGCGGGAAACGTAGGGGCATACGCGGAGCCCATGGCCGAACATGTCCTGGCCATGACGCTTGCCCTGGCCAAGAACCTTGTTAAGGAACATCAAAAGCTTGCACAGGGAGAATTCAACCAGTTCGCAGTCAACCGCCTGCTGCGCGGGTCAACCTGCGGGGTCCTCGGGTTCGGCGGCATCGGCCGTGCTGTGGCCCGCCTGATGCGCGGTCTCGGTGTGCGGATTTACGCCGTGAACACCAGCGGCAGGACCGAAGAACCAGTGGATTTCATCGGCACCATGAAGGACTTGCAACAGGTCCTTTCCTCGTCGGACATAGTGGTCATCTCTCTGCCGCTCACCAAAACGACGCGCGGCTTGATCGGAAAACAAGAGCTTGCATGGATGAAACGCGATGCCATGCTCATAAACGTAGCGCGAGGTGATATTGTCGATCAAGACGCGCTCTATGCTCATCTCATGAATTATCCCGACTTCAAGGCCGGGATAGATGCCTGGTGGATAGAACCGTTCCGTTTTGGTGAATTCCGCACAAAGCATTCCTTTCTTACGCTGCCGAATGTCGTAGGTTCTCCGCATAATTCCGCGATGGTCCCCGGCACAAGCGATGAAGCCGCCCAGCGGGCCGCGGAAAATATCAAGCGGTTTCTAAAAAAAGAGCCGTTCGTCGGCAGAATAAGACGTGAAGACTATGTATAAATACAGTATTGGGGTGTGCATTCCTTGACGTGACAGAGCATTGCCTGATACAATCTAAGAACGTAGCGTCTTGCGGATACTATAAAAGCGGCGTAAGAGTGCCTTGTGAACTTGTAACAACAGGGGTGCAGGATGAATGAACTCAGAAAATCGGGAATCGACATAATCGGCGACGCTCCCTTCGGCACGCACTTCTGTCTTTTTTATAATACCCAGGAGGAGTTACTCGAGATTCTCGTGCCCTACTTCAAAGCAGGGTTGGAAAATAACGAGTTCTGCGTGTGGATTACTTCTGAACCATTAGGGGTTGAGGATGCACGGATAGCGCTGCGGGATTCGGTAGAGGACCTTGATGAATATAGAGACCATGGTCACATAGAGATCATGGACTACGCTCAATGGTATACCAGCGCCGGGAAGTTCGATGCCGACCTGGTGTTGAAGAGTTGGGTCGAAAAAGAAGCCTACGCAATCAAGAAAGGCTTTGACGGCCTCCGGGCAACTGGAAATTCTTTTAGGTTTGAAGGCAGAGATCAAAAGATGTTTTCAGACTACGAAAAAAAGGCAGACGCGGCCATTGGCGGACATCGCATGATTGCCCTTTGCACCTATGCTCTCAATAAATGCGGAGCATCCGAAATCATGGATGTGGCGTCAAATCACCGCTTTTCTCTGTCCAAGCGTGACGGCAAATGGGAGGCGATTGAAAGTGTTCAGCGCAAGCGGATGGAGGAAGAGTTGCGGGAATCCGAGCTGAAATTCAGGACCATCTTCAACAATAATAATGACGGGCTGATCGTGGCCGGCATCGAAGATAAAAAATTCCTTTTAGGCAACCCGATGATATGCCGGCTTCTGGGTTATACTGAAGAGGAGTTTAAGGGCCTTGGCATCAAAGATATCCATCCTGACGAAGATTTGCCGCATATTTTCGGACAGTTTAAAAAGCAAGCAAAAAGAGAGATAGCGGTTGCCGAGAACATTCCCGTAAAAAGAAAAGACGGGTCCGTTTTTTATGCCGACATCAGCTCTTCTCCCATCACGCTGGACAAAAAAGAATATCTTATCGGCGCATTCAGGGACATCACCGATCGCAAGTCGGCAAAGGAGGCGATCCTCAAGCGCAATGAGGAGTTGGCCGAGCTCAACAAGGAGATTGAGCGGCAGCGTGAACAACTCCGCATACTTTCCACGCGGCTGGCGGCAACGGAAGAAGCGGAACGGAAACGGTTGGCGCTGGAGCTCCATGATCAGGTTGGACAAAAACTGTCGGCCATCGGCATCAACTTGAACATTATGCTGGCGCAAATGCCCGATGAAGCCGTACGCCGTGTGCGTCCCCGTATCGAAGAGTCGCTGGCCCTGGTAGGTGAAACGACCGAGTGCATTCGAAGCGTCATGGCGGACTTGCGACCGCCCATGCTGGACGACTATGGGTTGCTTTCCGCGATAAACTGGTATACGCAACAGATAGGCGCCCGTAGGGGTATCTCCGTGGAGGTGTCAGCGGAAAAAGACATCCCGAGACTGCCGGCCCAGGCGGAGAACTTCCTGTTTCGCATCGTTCAGGAGGCCCTTGCCAATGTGGTCAAGCATGCACAGGCCACGCGCGTGACCGTCGCCGTTGAGTCGAACGATACGGGGGCCATCCTCCTGTCTGTTACGGACAATGGCGTGGGATTCGACACGTCACGCCGTAATGCGCCGAACAAATGGGGCCTGATTACCATGGCCGAGCGCGCCAGGGCAATCGGCGGAGAATGCAGAATACAATCGCGGCCCGACCAAGGCACGCGTGTCATTGTAGAAATGCGGGCTTGAGCATGTTGATCTCTTGTGAAAACGAGGTGCGCCTTTGAGCATTACCGTGTTCCTGGCTGACGACCATGCAGTGGTACGAGACGGAGTGAAGCTTTTGCTGGAGACGAAGCAGGACATCGCCGTAGTGGGCGATGCGGACAACGGCCGCGTTGCGGTGAAACATATCGAACAACTCCGCCCGGACATCGCCATTCTCGACATTGCCATGCCGGAAATGAACGGGATCGAAGCGACACGACATATCCGGGAGGCCTGCCCGTCCGTAAAGGTCATCATCCTTTCCATGTATTCTACGAGCGAGCATATCTGCCGAGCTTTCGATGCCGGCGCGCAGGGGTATGTGCTGAAAGAGTCCGCGGGCGATGAGTTGATCGATGCGGTGAGAGCTGTTTACGCCGGCCGCTTTTATTGGTCGAAAAAGATCCCGGAAACAGTGATCAAGGCATCCGGGTACCATAGCAAGACCCGGAAAACGGAAACACCGCTGATGAGGCTCACCCCTCGCGAGCGGGAGATCCTGCAGCTCGTTGTCGAGGGCAGCTCAAGCGCAAAAATCGGCAACATCCTCCACCTTTCTCCGAAAACCATTGAGACCTACCGCAGCAGGCTGATGTACAAGCTGTGCATTACTGATGTGCCCGGACTCGTCAAGTTCGCCATCCAACACGGGCTGACGCCGCTGAAATAAACCAGCGCTTCAACCTCAATAGTCAAACTCTCCCCACAGACAACACGATAAATTATAGTTACATTTACAGAAAGAGCATCTGACTGCGGATTTGTCAAACTGCGTATAAAAGCCACTTTGTTGTATTTTCGAGAGGTCCCTCGCCTGTCATTGCCAGCAGAACGTAAAGCGCTCATAGACGCTTCAACTAAACGTCATCTTTATAAAGGAGCCGCCATGAAAGAGAAGCAAATCAAAGAGATTGCAATGAGTAAGGGTATTATCGTAGGCGCCATGAAAAAAACAGAGCTTATCAGGGCCATCCAGAGACAGGAAGGCTATCAGGAATGCTTCGGGAGTAGCGAAAGAGCGGAAAAATGCGGTCAGATGCATTGTCTTTGGAGGAAGGACTGCCTAATGTAAGAAGTCACGGCTTACCTGATTCATAGGCCCTCCATGGTATGCATCACACTGTTGTTCATCACAACATACGGCAACACTCTGTAATTTTGCGCCAAGGAGGCCTTTCTTCATGGACTCGGAAGCCGGAAATTTCAATGGAAAACACATCTTGATTATTGACGACAAGTCCCCCTTTGTTTACAGCGTTGCCGGCGCTTTAAGAAAAGAGGGTTGCAGCGTCAGCGTTACGGACGAAGAAGATCTACGCAAAAAGATTGTCCGTGGTGATATAATAGACTTGATACTTGTCGATGAACAGATGCCGAAGGCAGAGCTTGAAGAACTTGTTCTTGCCACACGCCAAACCGTCATTTCAACGCCGGTCGCCGTCATGTCAACCTGGACGGATGTCGAGTATATCAGCGACCTTCTGGAAAAAGGCACTGTAGAATTCGTGGACAAGGAGGACGGGTCCCCCAATTTTACAAAACAGGTCCAATTGATTCTCCATCAGTATGATCAAAAGCATGTGCGTGAATAATGCCCGGGTCGCCATGGAAAACGTATAGAAATATCGCCGATGCTATCATTCAGTAAATCCACTAAAAAGGAGGATGATATGTACAAGAAGATACTTGTTCCGCTGGACGGCTCGGAGTTGGCGGAGAAAATACTGTCGCAGGTGGAGGACTTGGCAAAATGCATGCAGGCGGAGATCGCATTGTTGACGGTGGGTAATGTTTCTCATTTGTCTTATATTGCCGAAGCCGCCCCGTCATCAGCTGTAAAGGAGACCATAGCGGCATTAAAAGCTGGTGCGGAGAAAAACCTCTCCAAGGTCTCGAATAGCTTAAAAACGAAAGGCCTGAAGGCAACTACCCTATACCGTGAAGGTCAGCCGGCAATGGAAATTATCCAGTGTGCCGCTGACGCCAAGTGCGATCTTATTGCCATGGCGACGCATGGACGCGGCGAGGTTGCCTGGGTGCTCGGGAGCGTCACGGAAAAGGTCGTCACGCACTCGGCCGTGCCGGTGCTCGTAATGCGGGTCATCGAACCCCAGCCGTTATCGGAAAAAAGAGACCTTTTCGGCGGACCTTGACCACCCTGATTGTCAGAAGCTCTCATGAAACAATTTGGATACAATTATCACGGGGTGACGGTCAGCAGCCGTGCGTAATCGACGATAAGCAGTCCAACCTCGGAGATCGGTATGCAGCTCAAGACCATCCTTTACCCCACGGATTTTTCCAATGGCGCGCGAGCCGCCATGGATCATGCTGTTTCGCTGGCGCGGGATTATAACGCGAGTCTTATTCTGCTTTATGTGGTGCAGAACATGATCATGACCGATTGGGACAACCTCTCTCCTCATTACGAAGCGGATTTTATGGAAGATCTGCAGAGGAACGCATGGGATGAGATGGATAAATGGGGCGCGGAGGTTGCTCCAAAAGTCAAGGACGTTGAGAAGATGGTCGTTATCGGGGTACCATTCGCCGAGATCATCAGGACGGCGCGGGAAAAGAACGCGGACCTGATTGTTATCGGCACCCATGGCAGGACGGGAGTAGACCATATGCTCTTCGGGAGCACCGCCGAGAAGGTCGTCCGCAAGTCTTCCTGCCCCGTGCTCAGCGTTCGCATGACGGGTAAAAAATTTAAAATGCCGTAGGTTTTGCTCAAAAACCAGCCAGTAACGAATACGTGAAAGTCTGCGGCCGGCAAAAGTATTTTTACAACGGTCATTATTGTTCCATCCTTTTGTGCTACACTGCCTTTAAAAAGAGGGCTGACGTCATGCTGCTATTTTATATACTTGCAGGAGTGCTGGTTCTCGCGTTAGTTGCGTTTATCATCTCAAGCAAGGAACACGATCCCGATCAAACATCATAAGCCGTCAGGTTGTGTTGTCCGGCACTGGGACTTCATCGTTTTGAGCGTCAAGTACTTCCGTTGCAAAGAAAAGAAGTTGCGGCATACGCACACATCGAAAGGCTTGGAGCATGAGTAAATACAAGAATATTCTTGTCGCTGTTGACGGATCGGAATCGGGCAAAAACGCGCTCTTGCAGGCCTTCAAGCTTGCCCGCGAGGAGAAGTGTCGGATAACGGTCACGTCCGTGGTCCCGCCCTACGAAGGAGAAATCGAGGTCCTCGGAATCAAAAACATCAGGGCCGCTCTCAGGAAACCCTGCGATGATGCCCTCGCGGAAGCAGAAAAATTGTCGAAAGCCGAACGGACGCACTTTAAGATGGTATGCGAGGAAGGCAAGGTCCACGAGCGGATTGTGGACCTTGCCGATGCTGAAAACTGCGATGTCATTGTTATGGGAAGACGCGGCTTAGGCCGCATCGAGCGGGCCTTTGTCGGAAACGTGACCGCCCGGGTCATCGGTCACACCTTGCGCGACGTGCTTGTGGTCCCCCGGGGAGCAACGGTGGGATGGAAGAAGATCGTCCTTGCTACCGACGGTTCTCGGTACAGTATGTCTGCGGCGGAGCGCGCGATCACCTTGGCCAAATCATACGGCGGAGAGCTCAAAGTCATTTCAATCGTGGATGTTCCCGCCGAATTTTATGCGGAAGCCCCACAGGCAGTTGAAGACATGGTCAAAAAAGCGACAGGATACGTGAACGACGTGAAAGAACAGGCGGAGGATGCCGGTGTTAAAACTGAAACCTTCGTCGCGGAAACCGAAGCGTACGAGGCAATTATCAATCTGGCAAAGGAACAGAACGCAGACATGATCGTCATGGGCTCCCACGGCAGAACGGGTCTCAAGAGGCTCCTCATGGGAAGCGTCACCGAAAAGGTCATCAGCCATGCGCCATACCCGGTATTAGTGATAAAATCCGTATAGTGCGTATCTAAAGTAATTATCGGATGGATAACCTATGAAGAATAACTGGCCTTTTACAGACGCGCCCAACTCGCTGGTGTTTACAACCCGCAGCGTCATTGAAGAGGGTAAACCTATCTTGTTTGTCATGCACGATCAAGTCGATGGTGCGTGGCAGTTTCACGCGGGGAAAACCGTGTCAGCTGCTGATGCCAGGATCGCCGCATTGGGAGAAATATTTTTCCATGACCCCGGCGTGATCGAGTTGGCTGACCTGCCGCTCGGATGGGCAGCCATTCGTGATTCAAGTACAGCGCCTTGGAAACGCCGACCGATTGATGACAATCACGACGAAATGGCGGCCTGATAATCGTGCACTATAAGACTTGCGGAAAGACCAGTCGGCACGGAACTCAATCCCGGTGTTTTAATTCTCCTTCAGCGCCACCTGAATCGTCACGTCACCGCAATCCGTCATGAGCGGAATTCGGAATCCTTCCAGCTCCTGGGAATTCTCGGCGGAATGTTCTCTGATGCCGAAGTGCGGCGTCGACAGCGTAAAATCAACCCTGGTAATTGAGGAAGCTTGCCGCATGCCCTGCGATCACGTTGGCAAGTTCCGATAGGGTATCGACGGCGAGAGGCGTTAGTGATCTGAAATCGGTCTCGTGCAAGCGCGCGCATATGTTGACGGCTGTCACGGTGTTCATCCGCAGAAGCACCAGCCCCCCCCGGATCGCCGACGAGCCGTACTGCAATTGCAACATCCTCCTTGCGCGTGTCGCCCTGGCTGGGCGAGCCCTGCCCGCGGGTTACGGTTGAGCGAATGACGCGCCCGAGGACCCCTATGGTGGAATCTACAAACTGTTCTCTGTATTTGTATATCATTTCACGCCTTCCATCTTATCGGCTACCACATCGCTGATCTTGTATGTTTTCATTGCCGGGGTTCTCTGTAGAGCGGAGGAGGCTCCACGTACAAGCTGTTTTCATTTGCATCCTTTATTATACATTTCCAGAGAGTTTTTAGCTGCAATAAATTCAGGTAGCACGAGGAGATCGGAGCCCGTAGCAGAAGAGATGCCCCGATTTCTACACATACTCTTGGGAACGCATAAAAGCATACGATGCCCGCATCTACGTTTATTTTTCCTGCCACCGTGAAGAAAACACCATGCGGAAGGTGGTCCCCTTTCCCGGTTCGCTGGTGAGGGCGATCACACCCAGGTGTTCGGATACGATCTGCTTTACCAGCGGGAGGCCCATGCCGTAGCGGTGCGACTTGGTGCTGTAAAAGGGATCGAATATTTTTTCCTTATCCTGCGCAGGAATCCCGCTGCCGGTATCCGTTACCGCGAGCGCTACTTTGTCATTCTCGGCCGTGGTTGTGACGGTTACCTCCCCTCCCGCCGGGGTCGTTTCAATGGCATTTCGGAGAACATGCTGGACAGCTATTCGCCAGAGGTCTTTTTGCATGTTTATTTTAAGTGGCTGTTCTGCAAGGTGGAGTATGAGCTTTATGCCTTTCTGCGTACTTTCCTTCTCTATAAGGGAAATAACGTTTTTGACGACTTCATTCACGTCCTCGTACCCGAACATGGACCGCCTGCTCCCGAGCAGGTTTTGAAAGCTTTTTACAATGGCTTTCAGCTTGTCCGATTCGTCGCGGATAAATGAAACGTACTTTTTCAGTTCAGCCGGGACCTTTTTGTCTATGATTTTTTTACATGCCAACCCGATCACGGTGGCGGGATTTCGGACCCGGTCGGCGACGGTCAGCGCCATGAGGTTCATGGAACGCTCCGCCACGAGAGTCTCCATCTCTTTATTGAACTCCTCAAGCTTGTTCTGATATTCTTTCTCTAGCCGGACGAGTCTTCGATAACGGACAGCCTTGTCCAGAGACCGCAGGAGTTGTTCCGGCTCATACGGTTTCATGATGAAGTCGTAAGCGCCTTTTTTGACCGATTCCACCGCTTTACTCAGGTCTGCATACGCGGTAACCAGGATTACGGGCATATCCGGGTCAATGTTGCGCACGGTCTCCAGAAGTTCGAGACCCGAGGTCCCGGGCATGACGATGTCCGTCAAGACCGCATCGACTCGTGTGTCTTTTAATTTGTTCACGGCATCATGGGCGTTGTTGCAGGAAAAGGTCGCATATCCGTTTTCTTCCAGCATGAGGGACACATACTCAAGCACATTTGCGTCGTCGTCCACAACGATGATAAACCCCTTGTGCTTGCTCTTTTTACCCGCCGCCTCCGCTGCCGCGCTGACCTGCCGGTCAGGTGGAGCAGGTTCAGAGATAATCTTCGGGCTTTCACCAACGACCGTTTTTTCGAATTCACTTTTTTTGTCGAGCACCTCCCGCACCTTATTCAAAAGTTCAGGAGGTGTAACGGGTTTGGAAATGAGGTTCAATCCTTCTTCAAGAACGCCCTTCTTGAAAATGATATCCGCCGAATAACCGCTCATAAATAGCACCTTGGTGCCTGGCCTTGCTGTCTTTATCCAGTTATGGACTTCTTTCCCGTTCTTCTTCGGCATGATCACGTCGAGAAGGACAAGCTGGATAGCGTCCTGGTGTTCGGCAAATACCTTTATCGCGTCTTCCCCGTCCGTCGCCTCGAGCACCCGGTAGCCCGCCTCCGCAAGGATGGTTTTAGCGAGATTTCTCACGTCCGCGTCGTCTTCTGCCAATAGGATTGTTTCAGTGCCGCCCTTGGGCTCAGGCAGCTCTTGCGGCTGCATCTTTTCCGGTTTCGACTTGATCATCGGAAAATATATTTTGAACGTCGTTCCCAACCCGGGTTCGCTGTAGACGTTGATGTTCCCGTTGTGCTGCTTAATGATGCCGTACACAATAGAGAGCCCGAGTCCCGTACCCCTCCCTATCTCTTTGGTGGTAAAGAAGGGCTCGAATAGCTTTGCCTTTGTTTTTTCGTCCATGCCGGTTCCCGTGTCCGTTACGGAGATGCAGGCATGCCTTCCTTGTTTTGCGAAAAGATGACGGTCTGAATATTTCTCGTTGATCTCCACGAGCTTTGTTTCTATGGTCAGGGCTCCGCCCTGGGGCATGGCGTCCCTCGCATTGGCGACAAGGTTGATCAGGACCTGCTCGATCTGGCCGTTGTCGGCCATGATCGTCAGGTCTTCAGGGGCAAGGAGGGTCTTGAGCTCAATGTCTTCCCTGATGAGCTGGATAAGCATTTTTTCGAGGCTCGTTATGATTTCATTGACATTTACAGGCCGGGGATTCATGACCTGCCGCCTGCTGAAGGCGAGCAGGTTCTTCGTAAGGTTCTTCGCCCGCGTGGACGCCGTAAGAACCTGGTCCACATACGACTGCAACACGGCATCTTGTTTCGTCTTCGACTTCAAGAGGCTCGCATAACCCATGATGGCGGTCAGTATGTTGTTGAAGTCGTGCGCAATGCCGCCGGAAAGCTGCCCGATGGCTTCCATCTTCTGCGCTTGCATAAGCTGTGCCTCAAGTCTTCTTTGATTTGTTACGTCACGGATGATCCCGCGATACGCCGTGATGTTTCCATTCGCATCACGGACCGCGGTAGCCGTCATAAGGACGGTCAACTTATCTCCGTCTTTTCTCTTAAAAATCACTTCATAGTCCTTCACAAATCCGCGCTTCTCCAACTCGGATTGGAACATTATTCTGGCTTCCGTGGTATCGTAGATATCCTTTGCTATATCGATCCCGAGGATTTCCTCCTTTGAAGAATAACCGGCAAGCTCGATGCCGGCGCGGTTGATATCGATAAACTTTCCTTTGGGTGAACTGATAAAGATAACGTCTTTTGATTCTTCAAACAGTTCCCTGAATTTTTTTTCCGATTCCCTGAGGGACTCCTCGGCCTGCTTACGCTCGGTGATGTCTTCAACAACGCCATCCATAAACTTAACGTCGCCGTTTTCATCATGCTGCGCGGCAGCGGTAACTGAACACCAAATCGGCGTGCCGTCCTTTTTTCGCAACGCAAGCTCTCTATCCTTTACGAAACCGTTGCGAACGAGCTCTTCCACAAAGCGCTTTCTCTCCTCGGGGTCCTGATACAGGTCCGACACCGTAATTCCCAGAAACTCGTCGACGGAATCATAGCCGAACATCTTTGCTATGGCCGGGTTTGCCTGAACGAACCTGCCCTGCGGGCCGCCGGTATTTCTATATACGCCTATATTAACATTATTGACGAGCGTTCGGTATTTCCCCTCGCTGTCTCGCAGTGAAACCTCAGTCCGCTTGTGTTCGTACAATTCTTGCTCAAGGCTCGCCAGGGTAGCCTGCAATCGAACAGCCATCTGGGAGAAGCTCTCTGCCAGGGTGCCGACCTCATCCCGAGTTTTGATGTGAAGAGAAACCTGGCGCAAAGCTTCAAAGTCAGGATAGTTCGCATTGTTGGATGCAACGCTCGTTACTGCTTCGGTGAGCGCCTCAATCGGCTGAAGCGCCCGCCGCGCGACCAACCACGTCACGAACGTCAGGACCAGCACCGCGACAAGGATAATCGCCAGGGTTACTCGCTGAAACAGCCGACGCGTGCTCAACAACTCCTCATATTGCTGTTGAACCACTATTCCCCATCCATTGTTCAGCTCAGTAACATAGGCGCGCCAGCGGCGGCCGGTCTCGTCGCTGAAGTTCACTGGTCCCCGCGTTCCCTGGCGCAAGGCCGCCACCGGCGGATAGACGCCGAGATCGCGTAATTCGCTGGCGAAGGCGGGGTCAGGGTGCGCGAGCACCCGGTTTTGACGATCTACGAGATAAGCAAAACCCGTTTTCCCCATCTTGGCGGCTTGCACCTGCTGGGTCAAATGCTCCAGATCCGTGGTGAACATCCCGACACCGATGACTCGGCCGGCCTCGTTTTTAATCGGCATGGAGACCGTCAAGGCCGGCCTGTTGCTCGTCTTGCCGATCAGGCTCTGAAACACCACCGGCTCGCCTCGTCTGGCCTCCCTGACCCAGTCGCGATCGCTGTAGTCCTTCGGCTTCTCATCGTCGTTCCGCGCCACGTTTATGCCCTTCAGGTCGGTAGTGCAGATCAGGTACATGTAAGGGTAAGCGGCTGCCATTTTCCGGAGGAGAGGCCTTTGGCGTTCCGCCTTCATGCTGACGATATCGGGGAGAGAAACGAGGTTCCGCAAGGCGTTGAGATGGGACTCCAGCCACACCGATACGGTAGCGGCGAGCGTCCGGCTGGCGGCATTCAACTGCTCGTTTGAATCACGCTCGATAACGATTACTGCCCGGTTTCCGATAAAAGCGGTCGTGGCCAACAGGACAAACACGGTTATCGCCAGAACCAGCGCTGTCAGCCGAAATCGCAGGCTGGCCGGTCGATACAGGTTTGAGAACAGCTTTCTGAAGTCAACCATAATTGAATTGCGCGTGTATAAACCGGATCAAAATTTTAAATTATTTTTCCTGCCATCGCGAAGGAAACACCATTCGGAAAAGAGTCCCCCTCCCCAACTCGCTGGTGATAGTGATCTCGCCCAGGTGTTCGGATACCACCTGCTTTACCAGCGGAAGGCCCATGCCGTAGCGGTGCGCCTTGGTGCTGTAAAAAGGATCAAATATCATCTCAAGTTCCTGTTGTGGAATCCCATTCCCGGTATCGACCACCGACAGCGCTACTTTGTCATTCTCGGCTGTGGTTGTGACGATTACCTCCCCTCCAGCGGGGGTCGCTTCTATGGCATTTCTGAGAACATGTTGAACGGCTATTCGCCAGAGGTCTTTCTGCATGTTTATCTTCAGGGGTTGCTCTGAAAGGTGAAGAACGAGTTTTACCCCCTTTGCCGCGCTCTCCTTCTCGATAAGGGGAATAACGTTTTTAACAGCCTCATTCACGTCCTCGTACCCGAACACGGACCGCCTGCTCCCGAGCAGATTTTGGAAATTTTTCACTATGGTCTCCAACTTGTCCGATTCGGCCCGGATGAAACCGACATACTTTTTCAGGTCCCCGGAGACCTCTTTGTCCATGATTTTTTTACATGCCAAGCCTATCACCGTGGCGGGATTTCTGACCCGGTCGGCTACGGTCTGCGCCATGAGGTTCATGGACCGTTCTGCTACGAGGGTCTCCATATCTTTGTTGAATTCCTCAAGCTTGTTCTGATACTCCTTCTCAAGCCGGACGAGCCTCCGATACCTGACGGCCTTGTCCAGGGAGCGCAGGAGCTGTTCCGGCTCATATGGTTTCATGATGAAGTCGTAAGCGCCTTTTTTAACCGATTCCACAGCTTTACTCAAATCCGCATAGGCGGTCACGAGAATGACGGGCATTTCAGGATCTGCGCTGTGTATGGTCTCCAAAAGTTCGAGGCCCGAGGTCCCGGGCATGACGATGTCGGTCAAAACCACGTCGATTCGAGTGTCTTTTAACTTGTCCAAAGCATCTCGTGCATTGCTGCAGATATAGGTTGCATATCCGTTTTCTTCCAGCAAGAGAGACACATATTCGAGCACATGGGGATCGTCATCCACAACAAGGACGAACCCTTCGCGTTTGCTCTTTGTGACCGGAGCCTCCGTTCTTTCTTTTTCGCGTTCTTCAGACGAAGCAGGTTCTGAGATGACCTTCGGCTCTTCAGCGCCGATCTTTTTTTCGTATTCACTCTGTTTATCCAGAACCTCCCGCACCTTACCCAGAAGTTCATGAGGCGTCGCCGGCTTGGTGATAAGGTTCAATCCCTCTTCAAGCACGCCCTTCTTGAAAATAACGTCCGCGGAGTAACCACTCATAAACAGCACCTTTGCGCCCGGCCTTGCTTTCTTTATCCAGTTATGGACCTCTTTCCCGTTCTTCTTCGGCATAATGACGTCGAGAAGAACAAGCTGGATAGCGTCCTGGTGTTCTGTAAACACCTTAATAGCGTCTTCCCCATCCACGGCCTCTAATACGGTATAACCGGCCTCCGCAAGGATGGTTCTGGTCAGGTTCCTCACATCCGCGTCATCCTCCGCCAACAGGAGCGTCTCCGTGCCGCCCTTGGGCTCAGGCAGTTCTTGCGGCCGTTTTTCGTCCGGTTTCGCTTCGATCACGGGAAAGTATATTCTGAACGTCGTCCCCAACCCGGGTTCACTGTAGACGTTGATGCTCCCGTTGTGCTGCTTAATGATGCCGTAGACGATCGAGAGACCGAGTCCCGTGCCCCTCCCCACCTCCTTGGTGGTAAAGAAAGGCTCGAATATTTTTCCCTTGGTTTTCTCATCCATGCCGGTCCCCGTGTCCGTTATGGAGATGCAGGCATGCCTTCCTTGTTTTGCGAAAAGATGCTGGCCCGCATATTTCTCGCTGATATCACAAAGCGTTGTTTCTATGGTCAGGTCTCCGCCCTGGGGCATGGCGTCTCTGGCGTTGGTGACTAGGTTGATCAGGATCTGCTCGATCTGGCCGCTGTCGGCCATGATCGGCAGGTCTTCAGGGGTAAGGAGGGTCTTGAGCTGGATATCTTCCCTGATGAGTTGGATAAGCATTTTTTCGAGGCTCGTTATGATTTCATTGACATTTACAGGCCGGGGATTCAGCACCTGCCGCCTGCTGAAGGCAAGCAGGTTCTTCGTAAGGTTCTTCGCCCGCGTGGACGCCGTAAGAACCTGGTCCACATACGACTGCAACACGGCATCCTGTTTCGTCTTCGACTTCAGGAGGCTCGCATAACCCATGATGGCGGTCAGTATGTTGTTGAAGTCGTGCGCAATGCCGCCGGAAAGCTGCCCGATGGCTTCCATTTTCTGGGCCTGCAGGAGCTGGGCTTCGAGACTTCGCTGGTTTGTTACGTCACGAATGATCCCGCGATACGCAATGATCTCCCCATGCTCATCGCGGACCGCGCTCGCGGTAATAAGGACGTTCAGTTTTTCTCCGTCCTTTTTCTTGAGCGGCAACTCGTAGTCCTTGACAAATCCATACTTTGCTAAATCAGACTGAAACCTTTCTCTCTCTTCAGAATTAACATAGAGCTCGCGCGCTATGTCGATTTTAAGGAGCTCCTCTTTTGAGGAATAGCCGAACAGCTCGACGCCGGCGCGATTAATATCGATATAGCTCCCTTTGGGAGAGCTGATAAAGACAACGTCCTTTGATTCTTCAAACAGTTCTCTGAATTTCTTTTCCGACTCCTTCAGGGACTCCTCGGCCTGCTTGCGCTCGGTGATGTCCTCACAAACAATGAACACCATGGGTTTGCCGTCGCTTCCTCGCACGGCGCGCGCGGCTTCCCGCACCCACAGCATGCTCCCGTCCTTGCGGAGCTTACGGAATTCCCAATGGGCCACCTCTCCGGGCGCCTGCAAACAGGCCGCAAGCTGCTGCTTCACCGGTTCCTTATCATCGGGATAAAAAACGTCCAGGACCGATTGTCCGACCAACTCCGGGACCCGGTATCCCAGTTGCTCGGCCCCGAAGGGATTAACCGAGAGCACTACGCCGTTTTCGTCCACGGTAAAATACATGGACGGGTTGTCTTCGTACAGGGCCCGAAAACGTTCTTCGCTCTTCCCCATTCCTTCCATCGTCTGCCTGAGTCTGTCGGTCATAAAATTGAAGGTGTGGGCCAGAGCGCCGATCTCGTCCTTGCGCTTTACGTCGGCGTTGAGATTCAGATGGCCTGCTGCAATCCGGGCTGCTGTTTCGGAAAGATCGGCCAGCGGCGTTGCGATGCTGCGAGTAACGGCCAATGACGCAAACGCGGCGATAAAGATAGCGGCCAATGCCACTCCTGCATTGATTGCCAATAAAACATGCACGGCCCGCGCGGATTCGGCCTGCTCTTGCTCGACTACCAACGCCACCTCAAGTTCCGGCAGCCAGCGGCAAGTGCCGATAACAGGCACGCCGCGAAAATCTTTATATGCGCCGGGACCCGTGGCCTGGTTTTTCAGCGCTGTCTCAATGCCCTTGCTCCGCACCCGGATACCCGGTTCGCTCGCAGGCAGGGCAGTCAGCAGCGTGTAATCGGCGTCAACCAGATAGGTCCTGCCCAGCCCGATAGGGACGCGAATGATCTCGCTAAACGGCCCCAGCGGGGCAAGTCCCGCCAATACGCCTATTACCCGCCCGCTTTCATCAGCAACAGGGCGTGCTGCCGCCATCGCCGGCCGATCGAGCGGCGAAGGAGACACAGACGGCCTTTTCAGGCTGCGCTGGAAGAAGGCCTTGTCCGCATAAATCCTGCCTTCTTGAGAAGGTTCGGTTGACAAGACCACCCGCCCCTGCCGGTCCATCAGGAAAAGTGTTTCAAAGCGCTGCACCTCTTTCGTCAGCTGCTTGAAGCGCCCCTTTAATATGGCGTGGGCGGTCTGATAATCCGTCGAATCACGCGGCCCTTGCATAAGCGTATGTATATACGGGAGCGTGTTCTCGCCGATCAGGGCGCTCCCCAGTTCCGCCTTGAGCGTCGCGGCCCGGGTATTGAGCGCAATCTCTTTTAAGTTCGCGACGATATCAAGTTGCGTGGCTAATTGCATCTGCGCGCCTTCAGAGCCCGAAATAGCCAGGACCGCGCTGATAACGGCCATCGGTAAAAGGACGATCAATACAAACGCCAGGGTAAGCCGGGTGCGGATGGAGTCAAGACGGGAGATGGTTGCTGTTTTTTGTTCGAGCATCATGGCTCCAGCAAGGACGTTTGACAAATACAGGTACGGTAGGTAAGCGCTTATTTTTATTATATCATGGCAGGAAAAAGGATGGGATATTCTTTTGTAGTAAAAACAGGTATTAGAGGGAACAGGCAGCATCTATGCCCTTAAAAACACAGGGCTTATAGGACGCGTTGGTCCTGCTGCGCTCAGCGTGAGGCAGGGACAACGCGCGAAGGGCGGCTCTTGATCTCCTTGATAAGTTTTTCCTGGCGATCTCGGCGTTCTCTGTCCGCGGGGTCTACGGTCTTGAGCATTTCCTCCTTCAACCGCTTGTTCTCCGCGTCAAAGGCGGCAATCTCCGCTTCCGTAAATTTGATCTCTTCCCCTTTTTTCACGAAAACCCGGTCGTAGCCCAGGGCGTCTAAAACATAGCCGGCCACGGACTCGAAGATTCGGATATCCTGTTCGCTCGCCTGGCGCATGAATTTGCGGGTGTTGTCTTTCATCACCGCTTTGGTCACGTTGCCCCAAAGCCCGCTGGCCGTGGCGGCCCGCTTCGCCTCGCTGGTTTCGTGGTAGTCGAGCATAGCCTCGATGGGGCAGTGCTCCAGATCGAGAAACGTGCAGATGCCGCGCGCAACGGACTCAGGAGAATTGGTCAGGTCCTCATAGCGTATGTTCAGAAAACGGCCCGTCGGTATGGTATCCCGCAGCTTAATCGCTATCTCCTGAGTGCCTGCCCATTCCTTGGCAATATGATAGAAATGTTTTTCTCCGACCACTGCCTTGCGGAACGAAAGGGCCACATCGCGGCCGTCACGGTAGAGATAAATATATCTCGGCTTTTTCAAATAGGCCTCGATCTCCTTTGCGTAATTGATGTTCGCCAAACTCTTGCAACACCAGGTTTTGGCGCCTTTGGCCTCTGCGCAGATATCGTAGACCGCGGCGTGTATTGCCACGAGATTTTGTTCCCAGCATCGGGAGGCCACATCATTGCGGTTGAGCGTGACCCCCTCCCAGGGCACGGGGTTGAGCTCAACAAGACGGCAAACGTCGTCGATAAGCTGATAGAAATTCCTGGGATCGGACAGGTTGCCGTAGAGCGGCACGAGCGGCATCATTCGCTGGAGAATATGGGGCGGATGGGGCGCGGCTACCTCGGGGATTTGATTGATCATCAAACGCAGCAGGTTTGAGCCGGAGCGCTGCGTGCCGATCATAAAAACAGGCATCATGGGTATTGTCCTCGTATGACCAGTGCTGCCGTTTGGTCATTGCACATAATGCCCATGATACCATATTTTGTTGTCTCAGTACAAGAAAAGACCGATAACCCCGGCGATGGGGATGATCCAGACGACCTCCACCTTGTAGCGGAGTATGGCGACCAGCGTTGCCGTGAAGATCAGCAACGAGACCCAGTTCGGCTGGGCCGTCATCGCCACCACCACGGCTGCGGCGGCGATCATGCCGATGACGCCGGAGCGGATACCGCGAAGCGCCGCCTTGATGGTCTCGGACTTCTTGATCCGGTCGAGAAAGTGCGTGCAGACGATCATCACGATGGCTGGCGGGCCGAACATGCCGACAGTGGCGGCTGCGGCGCCCAGAACTCCGGCCACTTTGTAGCCGAAGAAGGCCGCGCTGATCAGGATGGGACCGGGCATGATCTGGCCGAGGGCGATGCCGTCGATGAACTCTTTATGGGTCACCCATCCGTTGGCGTCTACGATGACGCGCTGCATCATCGGGATGAACACGTATCCCCCGCCGAAAAGCAGAAGGCTCATGCTGCCGAACGTGACTAAGAGCTTGAGCGCCAATGCGGTATTCAGCGTGAAAAAAGGCGCCGCGCCCATGGAGACCGCAGCCACGGCGTTTGTCGAGGTTTTCACGCCCCCTGCAAGGCCGGTCCCGCTCTTGCCCGCATCCTGCCCGGCTGCCGGGCCCTTCGGCGGAGCTGACGGCGCGTTGTGGAACAGGAGCCACCCTACGAGTCCCCCGCCCGCGATGATCGCCACGGTGATGAAAAAGCCGTGGACCGTGAGCAGGAGTATAAAAGCCGCAACGGCAATGGCCCCTTCACGCACGCCCTTTACGGTCTTGACGCCCATGTTCCAAGCGGCGGCCAGGATGATTGCGGCGACTGCGGGCAGGAAACCCTTGAACACCCCGCGCACGGCCGGCGATTGCCCGTAGGTGAAATAGGCGTACGTCAAGCTGACAATAATCAGGAAGGACGGGAGCATAACGCTGCAAATGCTCACGACCGCACCGCGCCACCCCCGCAGCTCGTAGCCCACGTAGCCCACCACGTTGACCGCGACCGGGCCGGGCAGAATGGTCGCAAGCGAAACGCCGTCGAGCATGTCCTCGTGTTTGAGCCACTTTTTACGCTCCACGGCATAGTTCTGCACGACCGAGATCAGCGCCATGAAACCGCCGAAGGTCGTGCTGCCGATCTTCAGAAAGGTCCACAGCAGCGTCCAGAGAGAGACCTTGTGTTCCGGCTCTCTCTCAGCAGTTATTACATGATACGTAGATGGCATACAATCCTCCCTGGGTTAAAGTCCGTCTCCGCCCTTTACAAACCCTTTTTCGAGCAGATGATGAAAAATTTTTTTTGCGCTTTCCGCCGGTGACAACTCCACGGTGTTGATGACGAGTTCCGGCGCGACCGGCATTTCGTAGGGATCGTCCACACCGGTCAGACCCTTGACCACGCCCTTCTTCGCGAGCGCATACAAGCCCTTGACGTCCCGCTGCGCGCAGACTTCGAGCGGCGTGTCGATAAAAACTTCCATGAACTTATCTTCCCCGATCATGGCGCGCACTTTGTCCCGCGCGGTCGTATAAGGACTGATGAGGGCGCAGATCGCAACGCCGTTGTGCTTGACCACCTCCGAAGCGACAAAGCCCACCCGAATGATGTTGGTGATCCTGTCCTCCTTGGTGAACCCAAGCCCCTTGGTCAGGTGGGTCCTAACCCGGTCCCCATCCAGCATGGTCACCTTTTTCCCCTTGGCCATCAACATGGGCGCGAGCACATCGGCGATGGTTGATTTGCCCGAGCTCGGCAGGCCCGTGAGCCATATGCAGAAACCCCGTTTGGTCTTCGGGGGATTTACCTCGTGAAGAATATGGGCGATCTCCGGCCGCGTAAACCATTCCGGGAGCTTCCGCTCGTTGGTCCAGGAATCTTCGATCACCTTGGTGCCGGAAATGGAAATATATTCTTTTCGTTCAGTCGTCACTTTGTCCTGGTCTTCGTAGGCGTCTTCCTTCGGCACATAGACCATCTTCCGGAACGGGAGCAGGCTGACGCCGAGCTCCTGCTCATGCTCCTTGAACAGCTTCTGAATGTGAAAGGCATCGTAAAAGTGCTTCCCCTGGCCGTCCTTTCCCGGCATCACGTTGTCCCTGCCGACGATCAGGTGGTTCACGCCTAAATTTCGGTTGATGATGCCGTGCCAGAGGGCCGCGCGAGGCCCCGCCATCCTGACGGCCATGGGGAGCAGGCCCAGAAGCGTTTTCGCAGGATCGTAGTAGTTCTTCACGAGGGCCTTGTAGCACCTTACTCTCGTGTAGTCGTCGATATAGCCCCGCCGCGTAATTCCCACCACCGGTTGGAGCAGAAGCGCGCCGTTCAACTCTTCCATCGCTTTCTTCGTCAGAGCTTCGTGAGCGCGGTGCATGGGGTTGCTCGGCTGAAAACCGATAACCGTGTCGAACCCCATGCTTTCCAGTATGCTCCTCACTTCAATGGGGGTCTTTCGCAATTCAGGAAAATCGTAATGCAGGGGAAGTTCCGGCAGGATCAAGGGACCGGAGATGCAATACTTCCCCCAGGTGTACATTTCCGAGACCAGGGAATGGCGCGAGTCCACGGTCCCCGCGACAGCCATCGCCTCCTCTTCGAGGTTCCAGGAATAGATTTCCTCTATGGTCATGATGGCGAGAATGCTGAACTCCGTGCTTCGCAACACGATTTCTTTGCCGATCTCGATATTTGACCGGTCGTCCACGGGAAGGGTGATCGGAATGGGAAAGAGCGTTCCGTTCGTAAGTCTCATTTCCTTGAGAACGTTCTTATAGTCTTTCTCGCCCATGAACCGATCAAGGGGGGAGAGCGCCCCGACCGCGAGCAGTTCCAGGTCACATTGTGCGCGGTAAGATACCTGGATGGAAGGAAGAAATTTTGCCCTTTCTACAAGCTCATCTCTTTTCCCGGGTTCAACAACGAGGTTGACGAGTTTCCCGCCATAGGGCGCAATCAAGCGCGCTTTCTTCATCGTATCAGACATAGCGGTTTCCCCGAATAACCAGGAAGAACGGGTTCAGGAGGTTCTCCTTATTATACTGCAGCGGCTTTCGGGTCTCATATTCCATCACCTGCCCGCCTGCTTCTTCAGCGATGATCTGTCCCGCGGCGGTGTCCCACTCCATGGTCGGTCCGAGCCTCGGGTAAACGTCCGCTTGTCCCTCGGCCACCATACAGAACTTGAGGGAGCTGCCTATGGAGATGATGTCAAGCTCGCCGTACCTGTCTTTCATGCGCTGGTAGTAGTCTTCGAGTTCCTTCGTCACATGAGAACGGCTCCCGACGAGCGTCAAGCGCTCGCGCGCCGAACGTATAAGCGGCAGCCTCTCCGTTCTCCCGTTCTCGATCTTGAACGAGCCCTCGCCTTTCACCGCATGATAAAGCACTCCCGTTACCGGGATGTAGATCACACCAAGCACGGGCCGGCCCCGGTGTATCAACGCAATGTTGACGGTAAAATCCCCCTTTTTCTTGATGAATTCCTTGGTGCCGTCCAGGGGGTCAACAAGCCAGAAATACTCCCAATCCCGCCTCGTTGCATACGGGATCGTTTTCCCTTCTTCGCTCAGTATCGGATAGGAAGAATGCGCTTTTAAATGCGTCGTTATGATATCATTGGCCCTCTTGTCCGCCAAGGTCAAGGGGCTTTGATCTTCTTTCCGTTCTACCGAGAAATCGGAATGGTACACATTCAGAATTGCCTTTCCCGCGTTTCTTGAAACATCCATGAGCGATCGAAGAAAACCGCCGCCATTGTCATTCATAGTCATTGTATTGCATATCCCGGCCAAGGAAACCGGCGTCAGCACGTCTCCTTTTCTCCTGCGGTCATCAGCGCGCAACGCATCACCATCAGTAATTGTTCACGGTTATGAGAAAGGGCCGCAGTTCAACTGAGATCACACGAAGTCTCAGCCGAACAACCGGGGCACTAAGGAAAGACACTCGCCCTGAAATATCCACGGGCCCGCCTGTTTCCGCTACTCTGCTACAATAAACTTCTCAAGCCCGAGCTTTGCCAGGGGCGCATAATCTGTTTCGTAATCAGCCTCAATAGGTTTATCGATCTCGATATTGGCGAACAACTCCTTATTGGCCTTGTCCGCGCCAAGCTTTAATATTGCCTTTACCACTTTATTGCGCACGGATTCCGGGACCCTCGGATGCGCCGCCAGCGGATGCGAAACAGTCGGGGGCGTCTGGTAGATGATTTTCAGGTGATTTTTTATTTCTTCCGGTTCGTTGTCAAAGGTATCTTTAACGCCGCCGCCGGCAGGCGCCTTGTCGAGCAAGACGTGCCGGTACACATTATCGTGCGTCTGCACGTACCGGGGCGTGAAATGTATCCTTTCTTGCCTTGTTAATAAGGCCCGCATGTAGAGAGAAGCGCCGAAGGCATTGGGAGCTGGAAAGACGATTTCCTTACCGTTTACATCCTGAATGTAATTAATACCCGTGTTCTTATGAGCCACAAGGATGCCGACGAGAGGGTCACTGTCTTTGATCAGCGGTATATACTTCTGCGTTTTATGCACCATCACTATGTGGTACGGGTTCATATAGGCAAAGTCCGGGACCCCGTTTTTCAAATCAGCTTCAAATTGCGGGATCGTGGAGTAATATGTTTTTATCTGGATGGTCACGCCGGACTCCTGCGAAACCTTTAACGCAAACGGCGCCCACTTCTGGGCGATTGCAATGGCCTGCGCCTGAGGCACGACGGCGAGGGTATAGACTTTTGGCTCTTGCGCCCCTGCCCCCGAAGGGAAAATCGCAAAGACGCTCCATAGGTACAACACCGCAAATACCAGGGATTTCATATCGGTTTTCCTCCTTTACCGAACGAATAGAACAACTGTAGTCAGTATGAGTATACTTGATGCTTGCTTCTTTTGTCAATAAATCCGCTTGAAAAATTACAAAAAAGTGAACCGTAAAGGCCGTAGCGCATTACAACATTTGCCTGAAGAGGATTGCGCATTTCCGTAACATTCAGCATGACTAACGCGAGAGCAACACGGGCAGTTATGGTTCCCTCTTTAAACGAACCTGGATATCATGGTATAATACGCGTACAAAAAATCCTGAAAGGAGCTCCATGCCGAACAATCCGGTTCTCGTACGATGCAAATCCTGCGGAACGCTCAACCGTGTGCCGCAAGATAAACTTCCTGCCCATCCGCTCTGCGGACAGTGCAAGACGTTGCTTGAAGTCCCCCGCTCTCCCTACAATGTTACGACAGCGAGCTATGACCAGCAGGTGCGCGACTGGCCGGAGCTTCTGCTCGCTGAGTTCTGGGCCAAGTGGTGCGGGTACTGCCGAAAGATAGAACCCTTCATGAATGAGCTCGCGTCAAAACGCGCGGGGATGCTTAAGATCATCAGGGTCGATGTGGACGCTGAACCGGTCCTGGCCTCACGGTTTATTATCAAGGCCACGCCCACCTTTATTCTCTATCGGAACGGCAACCAGCTCGGACGGCTCGACGGCGCGCCCGCTCACGACAGTGAGCTCATACAGTGGATCGACCAGATAACGAGCCGGTCCGGGACGACGAGCTAGCCTCTGCGCAATAAATTTCTTGAAGCCGGAAACAAACTCCTGTATAGTTTTGCAGTAGTTCAAAAAAATATTAAGCCATGATACCCATCAAAACAGCCAAAACAGCGCCGCTCATCCTCGTGATCGCGCTCTTTGTGTTCTGGATCTCGCCCGGCCTCGTGGGCCGCGATCTCTGGAAGGCCGACGAGCCGTACAGTTTCGGCCTCGTGAACCATATCGTCAAAACCAACGACTGGGTCGTGCCCACGCTGGCAGGCGAACCGTTCATGGAAAAGCCGCCGCTTTTCTATATGACTTCCGCGGGTTTTGCGCGCCTCCTGTCTCCCTGGATGAAACTCCACGATGCTGCGCGCATGGCCACGGCCTTTTATATGGTCCTGACCGCTCTTTTCATAGGCCTTACCGCGCGTGAGCTCCTGGGCGCGGAGCACATCGGCATCGCCGTGGTCGTGCTGATCGGGAGCGCCGGGCTGCAGGAAACAGGGCACAAGCTGATCACCGATGTGGCCATGATCGCTGGACTTGCCGCTGCGTTATACGGTCTTGCCGTGAGCCTCCGCCGTCACGTTCTGGGCGGCTTGTTGATCGGGATTGGCGCGGGGATCGGGTTCCTGTCAAAAGGGCTGCTCGCGCCGGGTCTGATCGGCGTCATAGCGCTCGTTCTGCCCCTGGTCTCTGCCCGCTGGAGGACAAAAAACTACTTTCTCGCACTGGTCATCGCTTTTGTCGCTGCGCTGCCCTGGTTCATCATCTGGCCGCTGGCCTTGTACCTGCGCTCGCGCGAGCTGTTCATAGAATGGTTCTGGTACGAGAACCTCGGGAGATTTTTGGGATACTCCCACGTGGGCCGCACCTTCTCACCCGCATATTATATAGTAAACCTTCCGTGGTTCGCGTTGCCCTCTCTGCCTATCGCCCTCTGGGCGCTCTGGAACAACCGGCGTACCTGGCGTGAACAACCGGGCATTCTGGTTCCCCTTGTTGCATTTCTCGTCATGTTCGTCGTGCTCAGTCTCTCTTCGAGCATCAGGAACATTTATGCGCTTCCCATGCTCTTGCCGCTGGCGCTGCTCGCCGCGGCCGGAGCCGATTCACTCCCTGATCGCGCCAAAACCGCGATCAATCGTTTTAGCATCGGATTCTTCGGGTTTTGCGCCTGTGCGCTCTGGCTCGGCTGGGTCGTGAGTGTGAGCGGACTCCCCTCAGGCCTTGCGCATCAGCTCTACCGCCTGCAGCCCGATTACACACCTGCCTTCAATGGTTTTCACCTCTCGATAGCATGCCTATACACGCTGCTCTGGCTGCTGATCGTTTTCCGCTCCAAACAGTTTGCCCAACAGTATCTCATAAACTGGACCGCGGGTATGGTGTTGGCCTGGGGACTGCTTATGACCCTCTGGCTTCCCTGGCTCGATGCGGGTTCCGGCTACGGACCTCTGTTGACGTCGTTGCGCGCGAAGCTCCCGGTCAATGACCGCTTTATCATGACCCAGGGAGTCGGCGAATCAGAACGCGCCCTGCTCGAGTATTACACCGGCGTGCTTCCCCTCCGAATAGAGCGACACGGCGTCAGAAATTGTGGTTTCCTGTTGATTGAAAGCGGCAGCAAACCGGATGCGCCTCCCCCGGGATTGGACTGGCAAGTCGTTTGGGAACGATGGCGGCCGAGTAAGCCGGCGGGATTGCCCAAGGAAAGATTCGTGCTGTTAGAACGAAAAAACGGAAAGAGTATGTGTGAGTGATGATTGGGAATATGACTGAAGCCGTTGGCAGTTACTACGAACTCAAAACTACGAACTAGCTCACGATCAGTGAGTAAACCCCGCAAGCTCCGCCATACGAAGCTCGGCCTCATGCGTTTTTCCCTGCCTGAGCAGATCAATAACCTCTGAGTCCACGATCGACTGATAAATCTTCCTGCGCTCGCTTTCGTCGATGATTTCTTCCCGAACTCTTTTTCGGATTGACGTCAGTTTGCTGAGCAGAAGCTCATATTCCGGTCCGTAGCGATTCTCGAGTTCCTGCCTGATCTTCTTGGATAGCGCCGGACTCGCGCCGCTCGTTGATACGGCGATCACGAGTTCGCCGCGCTCGATCACGGAGGGAACGATGAAACTGCTCTCCTCCGGCGGCACGGCCACATTCACCAGCACATGGCCTTTTTTGCATGCCCGCGCAGCAGCGCTGTTCACGTCCGGAGAATCCGTGGCCGCGATCGCCAGAAACGCGCCGATTAAATCCTGCTCTTCAAAGTTTTTTTTCAGGTGTGATATTTTTCCGGAAGTGGACAGGTCAAGCAGTTTGGGCGTGAGCGAAGGGCTGATGACGGTTACATCGGCCCCCGCCTCGATCAGGGAAAGCGTCTTGCGTTCGGCTATTGCGCCGCCGCCGATGACCACGCAAAGATGTTCGCGCAAGTCCAGATACGCAGGATAGTATTTCATGGCTTTTGCAATTTTTGCAAGTGGGCCAGGGCGGTTTTTTTCATGGCAGGATATTTCTGAGCGAGCGCCTCGAACTTGATACGCGCCTGGTCCCGCTCGCCGAGTTCCATATAGGACAGGCCCGCATAGTACAGCGCATCCTTTTCCGCAGGTGATCCCGGGTAGTCCTTTAAAAGCTTCTCGCACCTGCCGGCAGCCGCCTTGTATGAATCCTTCTTATAATAGAACTTCGCGACATAGAGCTCGTATTCCGCCAGCCGGTCCCGGCAAATGGCGGTGCGCTTTTTCGCCTCTTCCACATACGCGCTTTTCGGATACTTCTCCAGGAGCGTGCGCATCTCTTTAATGACGGTTTTGTTAGGAGTGGGATCCCGGTCGATGGTCGTGAGCTCTTTGTAGCTGCACATCGCGATCTGGTACTGGGCATAGACCGCATCCTTATTTACAGGGTGGTAGTTGAGGAAGGCCTGATATTCAACCTGCGCTTCGCTGTATTTCTCCTCGCCGAAGTACGTATCAGCGACCCGGAGCATCAGGACCGCATCATAACTCTTGTCCGGAGACTTTTCCTGGATCTCCTGGTATTTCTTGCGCGCTGCTTCAAAATCATCCTTGTGCATCTTCTCTTCAGCGTCTTTAAACCAGACACCGGGATCAAAAGGCGGTTCTTTCGCGCAACCAACAAACGACATGGCGGAAGATATCAGGAGCAGTATGATCAGTAGTTTTTTCATGAGAGAGGGAAATTCTAAATAACAAGCGCCACATTCCAAACGGCTGGTTATTGCAATTAGGCGTTTGGATATTGCTTATTATTTGGGATTTGAAATTTTAAAATATGGTGCCGAAGGGGGGACTCGGACCCCCACGGGATTGCTCCCACTGCGCCCTGAACGCAGCGCGTCTACCAGTTCCACCACTTCGGCACGCGTGTTGTGAGTTGTAATAATAAAGAGAAAGCCCGTGATTGTCAAGGATGTTTTTATCAAAGCGTCTTTTAGTGGAGCCCTCTCCGGCAGGAGCCGGGGGATTGCAAGTCGCGGGATTCAACGGTTCCGCCACTGCCGGAATAAATCAACTATTGACAAAGAGAAGGCCCTTCTTTATACTTTTAAAGCATCGTATGCAATTCCATGGAGGGGTTAACGCAATGATAACAAAGCAAATCCGTTTTTTCGTGATTATCTTATTTCTCATGCCGTTCATGCTCACTGCTGCTTCTGCGTCGGCGGCCCCCGCATCAACGGGTTTTAAAAAGACGAAGATCGCCGTGCTCGATTTCCAGACGCAGGGCGAAGAGTTTTCAACGGAAGATATGGGAAAAATCGTTGCGGAGTGGCTGATTACCGGCCTCGTGGAGACCGGAAGGTTCGATGTTATCGAGAGAAGGCTGCTCGAAAAAGTCCTTCAAGAACAGAAACTGGGAATGACCGGGCTCATTGACCCGGAGAGCGCCGCGCAACTGGGAAAGGTCCTCGGCGTAAAGACCATTGTCTCCGGCACCATCCTGAAATTAGGGAGAACCCAAGAAATCAACGCCAGGCTCATCAATGTCGACACCGGGTCTATTGTTACCGCGGAAAAGGTGCAGGCAAGCAGCTCGGCAAAATTAAATGAACTTGTTGAACAAATTACGGACAAAATAGTTCAGGCCTTCCCGCTGGAGGGTTACATTGTTCAGCGGTCAGGGGATAAGGTAACCTTAGACCTTGGAAAACGGCTCGGTGTCAAGAATGGCATGAGATTCATCGCGTTCAAGGAAGGAAAGATCATCAAACATCCCAAGACCGGCGAAGTGCTTGATGTGGAAACGATAGAGACCGGTGAAATTGAGATTACGGACGTGAGGGAGAAAACGTCCATTGGCGTTATTCTCCAGGAAGCGCCCCCCAAGGCCGTCGTATACGGAACAATGGTGAGAAATGCCGTAGAAGGACAGGTCGTAAATCTCCAGGAGGAACCCGGACAAGAAGATAAGGCAATCTCCGATCAACCCAAGAAAAGATTCAGCATACCGGTGCCGGGGTTTTTTAAACGGAAATCGTCTACGCCAAACGGCCAGGAACAATAGAAGCGGAAAGGTCGTGGAGCGCGGACTGGCTGTTCTGGTTATCAAAAATAATAATTCCACCCGAGCATTGCTTCCGATTGATACTCGTAAAACGTCTTCTCACGCCAGAGTGAAAGCGACACGCTGTTGTTCGTCGAAATCCTGAAATTCTGGGTAAGAGACGCCTTCATGCTTTGGTGCACATCGCCTGCCTCGTAATATATACTCCGCGCCGAAAGGTGTATTTTCCACGAATCCGTGATCTTTTTGATAATGCCTGCAGAGGCCCCGAACCCAAGCGCGAAATCGTCCTTCAGGCCTCCGCTGAGGTTGAGATCCGTCTCCACCATGCCGTAGTACAGCCCCAGGATGCGGTTCTGGTAAGCAAACCCGCCGCCGGGGTTGACCCGGTAAATAAGGTGCTCCTGCCCGTCTCGAAATAGTTCTCTGTCGAAACCCGTATTCACTTTCCATGAAATTGGCTTAAAGAACATGTCCCGCGGCGAAAGTGAAACGATGTCCACGATCCGAAAACTTTGCAGGCGCAATGTATTTTCCTGAAAGTAATACCTGCCGCGAAGACTGAAAAAATCGATCTGGCCGCCTTCTATGTAGCCTGCATCCGGGTCAAGCACGTCATGGAAGGCCGCCCTCCAGCCGACTTCTGTAAACAAAGACTTCCCCAGTGTGGTGTATCCCGTGCCGAGGACCATTCTGCCCGAACGATGCCCCTCCTCCGGCTGAGAAGGCTGGGGAATAGATTGCAAGTCGTTTGCCTGCGTCCCGAGCGTACTCCGTACATTCAAAACAGCCAGGAATTGTTTCAAATAGTCGTCCTTTTCCAGCTCTCTCCGCGCATACTTGTACTGGAGAAGTTCCGTGGCAAGATCGAGAATCCTGGCCTTTCGTTCATTGCTTATACTCATGCCGGGAACAGCTTGCGGCGGGACAGCCTTCTTGACGATAGCAAGCACAATTTTTTGATCCTCGTCCTCCATCAGAGATGCGATCATCTGGACACGCATGGCCTGCGACGGGCGATATTTTACCTTTTCAATCAGTCCATCTTCTCTCACTACCCTGATGGTGTCCGGAGGGATCACCCAAAACCTCATCCGGTCTCTTAATGGACCGGTCATGTCCACCGAGGGGCGCGCCGCCTCAATTAAAAAAAGAAGCTCATACGAACAGTTCTCGTCGAAAAAGTAGTAATCCGAATAAATCTCCTTGAGCTCCCAGATATGGAGGAGCATCTTGCGCGTCTCCGCCTCGGACAGATTGAGCGGATATTCCCAGATATCCCGCCGTTCCATGTCGTTGTACTCTTTCACTTTCTCGTAGTAGGGCAGGATGGAGTAGTATCCCTTGTAAAGACCGAAGAGACCTTTAAAGGCATACAGAAAACCGTTTGAATCGTCGGTAATGGCGGCGTAACTGACCGCGTGCGACAACAGATCGCTCTGGAAGTCGCCATTGATCCTGATCAGGGTATGACCGAACATGGAGGCCGGGCTGTTGAGATGGGCCGCGGGAAAGATGAGCACCGCGGACTTGGGGTTGACCGAAGCAAGGGCCTCATTGAATTTGGTACAGGCCGTTGCAGGCAATCTCGTCTCGTCGATGCCCAGTTTTTCTTTGAGCCAGGTATAACGCGCAATGAATCTGCAGCGGGGAGGTTCTTCGTCTTTATTCTCTTCCGAGAAAAAACCCCTGATCGTCGCATCGAGTTCCGCACCAGGATCCTTTTTCCCGGAAGGCGAAAGGAAAAATCTGGGATCAGTGATAAGGCTTTTTTTCCCGGAGCCGGAGCGCTTGTAATGAAGAAGGACGTCCCAGTAGCGGTCCTCAAAGAGGCGCATTTCTTTTGCCCGCTTCACCAGATCCTCACGATACGCCGAATCTTCGGCAAAAACAGCGCGGGACGGGCTCACGAAGGACAAAAGGAGAAGGAACGCAAAAAAAAGGTATACGGGACGAGATGCCCCGTATACCTTGGTAAACACAGACTTCCCAACATGCATACTTAGTTCTTCGGCGCGACTGCTGCCGCGTTATCTACGACACTGGCGAGTACAACATGCTCGGACGAGAAGACTTTCGCGAAGTTGGTCTGCAGGTTCTGGTAGAACTCAGCCCTTTTTTCGGTCGGGATCTGCATCAGTTCGGCAAAGGTTGCGAGTGTTTCTCCGTTGCCCTTGGCGATATCCTTAGCCAGGTTGTCCATATTGGCGACCACAAATTCGTTTAAGCGGTCGTTCTTTGCGAAGTTGGACGGCTGGTCGCAATCAGAAGTGCCTGTCGTGATGCCGAACGTCTGGTTGCCGGAGGTCCCGTTTGTCGTGGCTTGAAGCGACTGCGAGAGAATGGAATCGTCTGCGTTGTTCTGCCATAGCAAGGTTCCCAGACCGCAACCGACATTCTTGTGAGCGCGGCCCGAGCCACTCGACTTCTTCGGAGCAGCAAAAGCAGAACTTACGACAAAAACAAAGAGAACAGACAGCACTGCTACTACAAAAGTCTTTTTCATAAAACCCTCCTTTAATAAAATAGTAGAAACAATGAGCTAAAGTGTAGCCTACTTTTTCATCTTTGTCAACCGCAACAAAAATAATTTGCCGTTTCAACGCAAAGGCCCACGCTGGTCACTGTTCGTAAAATAGGTTTAAAAGATAATGTACCAATCTTTCCCTGATTGCCGCGTCGGCAAACGAGCGGACATGTCCGCGGGGAGTTGTTTGCCAAAATTCTTTCGGTGACCGTGCCGAGTCATATAATGCGCGGCCGTGGCGTAAAGGGACCACGAGGTCCTGTTCTCCGTGGATGATGAGGATAGGCACCGGTGACACATTCTTAATGTATTTCACCGGACTGTAATCATCGTTCACCAACCAGGACAGCGGATACTGGAAAGGCCAGCCGATAACAGAACCGGCGATTTTTTCACGCGCTATCCCGCGATAGCTCTCGAACGGGCTGTCCAGAATCAGCGCCCTCACCCGGTCCTTGTAGGGAGAGTGGGCCACCGTGTAAACCGCGATTGCTCCGCCGATACTTTGGCCCAGGACAATGATTCGGTCCTTGTCTATTCCAGGCATGGAGAGCAGGGTTTCGAGCGCTGCTTCGGCATCGATATGGACTCCCTCGATAGTGGGGCTGCCCTGCGATCTGCCGTATCCCCGGTAATCGAAGATAAATACATTGAACCCTTCATCAACGAGCCACAGGACGCTGTTCACATGCGTGCTCACGTTCTCCGCATTCCCGTGTAGTACGAGGATGGTCCCATCCACACCGTTGTGAGCTTTTAAAAACCAGCCGTGCAGCGTCAACCCATCAGGGGTTTTAAAAAAGACATCTTCAGGAGCATAGAACGTTACCCAAGGATTCGGGAAAAACTGTTTGTCGCGGGGAGCGAAAAAAACGGAGGTGCACCCTTCGCAGAATATGAGGACGAGAAGGATCAGTATGTATGATGCCCTCTGAATCAGCGCTTTCATAGAGATCATTCATAGCATGTTCTTGACTATGCGTCAACGTCTTTCCGCATAAATCCCTTGCGTTGTTTTTTATGAAAGATTACAATTCATACGCAATGCAGGACACACGAACTAGAGCAAATGAACCCGTCGACCTCAAGGGCCTTACGCCTTTCGAGATAGAGCGTTTCTGCGCGGAGCAACTGGGGCAGAAGCCCGGCCAGGGAACACGCGTCGCAATACGGCTCTACCGGGAAAAAGTGGAAACGATCGATAACATGGTTGATCTGAACCGTCCACTTCGAGAAGAGTTGAAACGGCGCTGTATGATTTCCTCGCTTGCAATCGAACAACGAAGCGCTTCAGAGGATGGGACCGAGAAGCTGCTGTATCGCTTGAGCGACAACAATACGATTGAAGGCGTACTCATCCCCGGTCCAAGCGGACGGTTCACGCTCTGCGTCTCTTCACAGGTCGGCTGCGCATCAGGTTGCGGGTTCTGCCTCACCGGCTCCGCTGGCCTTGTGCGAAACCTGACCGTGGCAGAAATGGTGAACCAGGTCTTCGCGGCCCAAAAGATCGTCTCCTCCCCTCTTACGAACATCGTGCTCATGGGCACCGGCGAGCCGCTCGCAAATTACGAGGCAGTCAAGTCTTTTGTCGAGATTCTCACGGACCAAAATGGGATGGGATACTCGCCCAGGAAGGTCACGCTCTCGACCTGCGGGCTTGCGCCCGCCATCGAGCGCATGGCAGACGAAATAAAAGCGAGCCTGGCTGTTTCGCTGAATGCAACCACGGATGAGCTGCGCGATCTCCTCATGCCGATAAATAAAGCCTATCCCCTTGCGCGGCTGATGCAGGCGCTGCGCTCTTACTCTGGCAAAACAGGAAGGACCGTCACCATCGAGTATGTGCTTTTCAAGGGAGTAAATGATTCGGACGAGGATGCAAACCGTCTCAGGGAACTCCTGAAAGGCTTGCCGTGCATGATCAACGTGCTCATGTTCAATTCGTTCCCCGGCGCAGAGTTCGAACCACCCGACGAAGAACGCGTATATGCCTTCCGCAACGTCCTGCTTAATAACGGTTTCGTGGCCGTGGTCAGGAACAGCCGAGGCCGCGACATCCACGCGGCCTGCGGCCAGCTCAGGGCAGCCCAGCCCCGGATAGCACGCCCTAACTAAGTGTTTAGCCAAGAATTATCCAAAGGAGACGCAACCGGCGAAGGGTTCGGAAAAGGACGACAATCAGCAACGAGGAGTGATCGCGGGTGCAAAGACCTCTACACACGACAAAACCTACCGTGCTTGACATACCGTGCTAAAATTCTTGCAATTTTTATTTCCTTATTGTACTCTCTTTAAGAGAGAAGTCTTTCGTAAACGGGATCCCCATCACTCCGCAGGTTACTCGACGAGGTTTATTTCAATGACTATATTAAAGATTCTTGTTCTCGCTATCATCCAAGGGGCTGCTGAATTATTGCCGGTCTCGAGTTCAGCGCATGTTATCGTAGCAGAAAAATTGATGGGCTTCGATCCTACGAGTCCCGAAATGACGGTTCTGCTCGTGATGCTGCATACCGGCACAATGTTTGCTGTTATTTTATTTTTCTGGAAATCGTGGAAACGCACCTTTTTCGCTTCACGAAAAGTCTTCTTAGAGTCGGCGAAGTTCATTGTTATAGCCACTATCTTCACGGGAGTGGTGGGTTTATTGTTAAAAACAGCAATTGAAAAACTCTTCATGAAGAATATCCCTCATGCGGAAATTGAGCTCCTCTTTGGCAATTTGGTTCTCATCTCGATTGCGCTCGCAGCCGCAGGCATATTGATCATTATCGCGGGATGGAAATCCCGCGATCGTCAAGAAGAAAAAAACAATTTGGACCTCAGACGCTCGTCTGTGATCGGGATAGTGCAGGGCCTCTGTTTGCCCTTTCGAGGTTTTTCCCGTTCGGGTGCAACCATCTCCACGGGTCTTCTTTTAGGAATCCAGAAAGCGAAAGTTGAAGAATTCAGTTTTGCGCTCGCGGTAGTTCTTACCCCTCCGGTAATCATCAGAGAGGTCATGAGATTGTTGAAAGCACAGGCAGGGCATCCATCCCAAACTGCTGATATGATGGCAATCTTTTATCCAAGCTTAATCGGCATGGCATTGAGCTTCGGCGCCGGGATGGTGGCCCTTCGCTGGCTTTCCAATTGGCTGGAACACGGCCGCTGGCATTACTTTGGAATATATTGTTTATTTGCTTCTGTTGTCGTATTTCTGTTTCATACGGGTGGTTTATGATGGAGCCTCCCGTGATATCAGAAGGCAGATTACTATGGTTGAAACGATTCCGGAGCTGCAACAAATACTTTCTGCATCATTTGACAGTTACCTAATCTTGCAAAAGGACGCTGGACATGAACTCACGTATGTTTCTTGAGCACAAAAATAGAAAAATACTTCTTGGAGTCTGGATCGGGATAGGGCTGACTATAGCACTGGATACCGCTATTCAACTCAGCTGGAAGTCCGCAGTGGGGAACGTGCCTTCTTCCGCTTCTGCGTGGGATACGATCATGCTGATGCTTCGACAACCGTTGTGCTATGCTACAATTACTTTATTTCTGTTTCAATTCGTGAACTGGATGACGCTGCTGAGTAAGGCAGATCTCAGTTTTATACAACCGTTAACTGCCTTGAGTTTGGTTTCTGTAACGGGTTTTTCGTATCTCCTTTTACATGAGCACATTTCCCTGCAGCGTATCGCGGGAATGGTCTTAATCCTCGCAGGCGTGTGGTTTATCAGTATGACAAGGCACAAAACGACGTTAGATGCGCCAAACAGATGATCCTCTTACTGCATGTACGGAAGGCAACCTGTGAACGATAGAATGATTGGATTATTATACGTCTTAACGTCGATCATCCTGGAATCCGTCGGCCAGATATCGTTGAAACATGCGGCAGAGCGTAATTCAGCTGGTCGAAATGTTGCCCGGATGCTGCTGGCGGCAGCCCGTGATAAATGGCTTGTGGGGGGCATTGCCTGTTTTATCCTCAATTTCATCAGTTGGACCCTTGCCTTGCAACGCCTGGACGTAAGCCTGGCTTTCCAGTTAAGCAGCCTGACGTTTATCGCCGTCGCCGTGTCTTCTCGTATCTGGCTTACCGAACAAATAGCCGGGTATCGATGGATCGGCCTCATGTGCATTTTTTTAGGCAACATATTAGTGGGTTCAAGCTGAGGTCAGAGGCGAGCGGTCTATGTCGAGAACAGATTCCATCACGATTCGATGGGTTTCCTTTGCCGACGAGATACCCGAATCTTTGACGGTTCCTTACTTCTTTCCCTTCGTGCGGTTGCGGTCTGCGCGTGTTTTGAACAGATGAGCGGCCCGCAGCTTGCGGAACCATTGCTCGATGGTTTTGTGGTAAATCATGGTGAGCAAAATAAGAAAAATGCTGATGCCGGCAAGGGTGAAAAGTTCCCAGTATCGATGATAACAGAAGAGCGATCCCCCAAGAGTAAGCAGCGTAGTGCCGAACAGCCGGCCCACGGTAGAAATAACCAGGAAGGCCCCGTGCCCCATGTGGCCAAGGCCGAGCAGATAGCACAAATAGTCCTTGGGAAAGCCCGGAATGATGAACAACAGGAAGACCAAAAGCAGGCCTTTGTGTTTCATCACATAGTCATACTGCCGGATTGTTTCCGGGCTGACTACAGACTCGACCAGCGGCCTGCCCACAATTTTTGCAAGGGTGAACGCGATCCACGAACCAAGCGTGAGCCCGATGGTAGAATAGACAATCCCCCATAACGGTCCGAAGAGTACCCCGCCGACGAAACCGGTCACCTCGCCCGGGATCGGCGCAAACACCACCTGCAAGACCTGAAGACCGATAAAAATGGAGACCGCGTATGTTTGGTGCTTTGCGATAAACTGCAGGAGGCGGTCCTTATCGATAAAAAGATCGAGCCACCCCAAAGAGTACATGAGGTATATGATCCCGGCAAAAACCAGGAGGAAGATGATCAAATTGATGATCGTTTTTTTGTCTGGCTTAACCATGATCATGAAGAGGAATCATGAAAATCGTGTTATTTCTTTTTCTCGTCTTTTTCTTCCTTAGATTTGGGGTCGTCGTCTCCTGATAAGGCTTTTTTAAATGACCTTATACTTTTCCCCAGTCCTTCTCCGATTTCCGGAAGTTTTCCGGCGCCGAATATGACTAATACAATAACGAGAATTATGAGCAAATGAAGTGGTCGGAAGAGTCCTTCAAACATGTTAAGCCTCCTTGAATGACTATTATTTTTTATGGGAAGCGTTGTCTTTGAAAAAAGAGATCGTCTCGTTTGCCACAACATCCCGCTGGTTGTCGATGGGCATCATATGGTAGCAGTTATCCAGCAGGACCATGCGGACCTTGTCGGTCCGAATATGTTTACGCACGTACAGCGCGTTCTTTTCACTGGCCAGATCATCCTCTCGTGAGTGAAGAATAAGAGAAGGCGTATTGACTGCGGGAATAATTTTTTTTGTCGCATTGATCAGGCGGTATAATTCCCGCATGCATACACCCGGGACGCTTGAATGCGCAATGGAACTGTCGCGCATGCCCTCTACGATACGGACCCGAAGAGCTTCATTCTTGATTCCATACGGCTCCCGCTCTTCAAAAGAGTAAAAATAGCGCGCTGGAGTATAATAGGCCAAGGGTAACAGGAATTTATACCAGGGAAGGCCCCACCCGTCGTAAAACAGCGTCGTCGAGATCAACGAGATCGCCGTTACCTCATCTTCGAACTCGTCTGCGAGTTTAAGGGCCAGTAACGCGCCCATGCAAAGGCCGGCCACGGAAACGCTTGCGTGATTTTGCTTCAATTCCTTGAATGTTTCACGCACCGTTCCGTACCAATCCTGCCAGCGAGCCTTTTTCAGGTCCGCGAGTGTTGAACCATGGCCCGCGAGACAAGGGCCCTTTACGGTAAAACCCGCGCGGTTCAGTTGACGCGCGAGATATTTCATTTCAAAAGGGCTGCCGGTCAGGCCATGGATCAGAAGTACGGCATTCTCTCCACCGCTCATCTCTATTTTATGCTCATTCATGTTTTTTCACGATAAGGACGGCATTTGTTCCGCCGAAGGCAAAGGAATTCGACATGACTGTCTTGAGATTCAGGCCGGTCCTGGCCTGTCCCGGCACATAGTCGAGATCGCATTCCGGATCCGACACGGTCAGGGTCGAGGTGGGTGGGGCTGTCTGATGTTTAAGGGCGAGCACTGAAGCTACAAGCTCTACTGCCCCGGCTGCGCCCAGAAGATGCCCATGCATTGATTTTGTAGAGCTGATGGGAATCTGGTATGCCCGCTGACCGAACACCTCTTTTATTGCCTGCGTCTCCGCAAGATCATTCGCCACCGTAGCCGTGCCATGGGCATTAATATAGTCAATGTCGTTTTTATCTATTTCGGCCTCTTCCAGGGCCGCCTGTATTGCAAGTACCTGTCCTTCCACGGAGGGTTTGGTAATATGCGCGGCATCTGCGGTTGAGCCGTAGCCGACCAGCTCTCCATAGATATGAGCGCCTCGTTTCTTTGCCCGGTCCAGGGACTCCAATACCACGACTGCCGCGCCTTCGCCCAGCACAAAGCCCGTCCGGTCTTTTGAAAAAGGCTTGCAGGAAGTAGAGGGGTCTTCTGCTTCGATTGCCAGGGTCCCGATCGATTCCCAACTCATAAAAATAGCGAGGGTAAGGAGCGATTCCGTTCCTCCCGCCAGCATGATATCGGTGTAACCGTGCTTGATCTGGCGAAAGGCCTCGCCGATCGCAACGGCCGATGACGAACAGGCGGTAGAAAATGTAAGGCAGGGCCCCTTCAGGCCGTACTCGATGGAAATGTGCGAGGCAGCCGCATTATTCATCGCCATGACCACGGTGAGCGGATGCAACCGTTTGGCATTATGCTTGTAAACTTGTTCATAGGCGTTTTCGAGAGTCCGTGCTCCGCCCATGCCGGTCCCCAGATACACCCCGCTCCGTTTCTTTTCTTCCTCAGTAAGACTGATGCCGGCGTCATGCCATGCCTGCTTTGCGGCAACCGAAGCAAACTGGCTGACCCTGTCCAGCGTCCGCGCAATTTTTTTCGAAAAGTGATCCTCGGCCTTGAAGTCAGCCTCGGCCGCGATTTTTGTTGACAACCGGTCAACGAAATCCGAGGATATCCTCTTGATTCCCGATTTCCCAGCCGCAAGGTTGCTGAAAAATTCCTCGCAGCTGTTCCCTGTGGGGGAGATGATCCCCATGCCGGTAATGGCTACTCGTCTCAACCATGCACCCCGGTCATGATTTTTTCATGTGCTGCTCGGAAACCAGTCTTTCAATGACGTCGATCATATCTTGAATCGAATTAAGCGTGACTTCGCGGTCGGGGATCTTGATATCGAACTCCTGCTCAAGGGCGAACATGAATTCAATTTTGTCCAGCGAGTCGAGGCCGAGCCCCTCGATAGTCACCTCCGGCCGCAGCCGCTCTTCCGGAAAGTCAAAATTTGAGAGAAAAAGTTTTTTGATCCGTTCCAAGGTGCTCACGTTGTACTCAATCCTCCCTTACGCGATAGGTCGAGAACATGATATGCATGTCCTGTCTCTATGCGCCGCATCGTTGCAACAACGCTTCAAAAAGCCGGATAAATAAATCAATCTCTTCGTGGCTGATGGTCAATGCCGGCGCCAACGTAAAGACATTTTTGTAATAGCCGCCGACATCGAGCACGAGTCCGTGTTTTTTACCATCAATCGGGATATCGCCCTTCATCCCTTCCTGGAAGATCAGGTCCGTGAGCTTCTTGTCGGGCGTGAACCCGTCCGGCTTCGTGATCTCGATCCTCACGGCAAGTCCGAGGCCGTCCACATCTCCGATGACGGGATGTTTTTTCTGCAGTTCTTTCAGCCGTGCTACCAGATAGGCGCCCTTTTCATTCACGATCTTTTCAAAATCGTATTTTTTGACCAGTTCCATGGTTGCAAGCCCGGCGGCAGTACCCAGTGGGTTGCTCGAAAACGTTGAATGGGTTGACCCGGGCGGGAACATCTTCGGGGTAATAAGCTCTTCCCGTGCCCAGATGCCGGACAAGGGGTTCAGTCCGTTCGTGAGTGATTTCGCAAAAGCAACCACATCGGGTTTCACGCCGAAATGCTCCATCGCCCACAGTTTCCCCGTCCGGTAAAATCCCATTTGGATCTCATCATCAACAAGTAAGATGCCGTATTTCTTAAGCACCTCGGCAAGACGCCCGAAGTATTCGGGAGGCGGGATAATATAGCCCCCCGTTGCTTGGACCGGTTCAACATAAAAAGCGGCGTATTCGACCTCATTGTCCTTGGTATCGATCACCCCATAATATTCGGTCTCGAAGAGTTTCTCGAACTGTCGTATGCATTCATATCCGCAAGTTTCACGCTTTTCTCCGTAAAAACATCGATAGCAGTAAGGAAAAGGGATAAAGGTCGCTCTATTGCTGAAATGTCCGTACTTCTTACGGTACCGGAAACTGCTGGTAATCTCCGTAGCCGCGAGGGTCCGGCCGTGGTATCCGCCCATGAAGGCGAACATGAGCGATTTCCCTTTTTTATAATTGCGCACAAGCTTGATGCTATCCTCAACAGCCTGCGCACCGCCAACGTTAAAATGGACTCTCCCTGGTGCGTCGAATCTCTTTTCCGTCTCTTGCGCAATGGCCGCTGCGAGAAGTATCTTCTCTTTATGGAGGTACTGTGATGCCACCTGGGGGAGCCTGTTCATCTGGCGGTTGTGGGCCTCTTCGATATCCTTATTCCGATAACCGAAATTAACCGCCGAGTACCACATTTGAACATCGAGGTAGGGGGTCCCGTGCGTATCATACAGCCACGAACCTTCGCATTTTTCAAAGATGATGGGATGTTCACAATAATGTACGGTATCGCCGTACGAACAATAGCGCGATTCTAAAGCCAACAGTTCTTCATCAGAAAGTTGGCGAGATTGCTTTATCGACATTCAGTATCCTTTCTTTCCACGGCTGGAGAACGGGCCCCTCCAGCATCGTTAGTCGTTGCGCTATCGAGATAAAATCATCAAATGGGGTATGCGGGATCCCGTTCGTAGTGCAGTATTCCGTAAGTTTGCTTTTTGTAAAAACATAGCGTGACTTATTTGCAAGGCAATAATCGCTTCTTCCGTCGCCGATAACAATGGTAGGAAGACCGTTACCCAGCCTGTCTGCCACCATGCATTTGCAATGTGCGGCGTCGCAATCCTGGCGAGAATGGGGAAACAGGGTTTTTAATTTTCCGTTGTGGTCAGTTAAAATATTGGCATAAACAGGGACGCCTTTCAACCCTGCATTGCTCAGTAGTCTTTCGATAAACACCTGAAATCCATCGCTCAAGATGGCATAGGGGATATGGTGATCATGCAAAAAAACGGTGAAATCCAGAAAGGTCTTGTCTATAGAAAAATTATCGACATATGCGAGAAGTTTGTCGAGCGAGCAGTCTACCATCGACATTTGCGTTTCGAGACATTGCCGCGACCCGATAAGGCCTTTTTCCCACAATTTCTCAACCTCTCTCCATTCCGGCCTCGCAAACGTTTCTAGGATGGAATCGACGAGGTCAACGTTTGTAACTGTACCATCAAAATCTATTGCAACAAAATGCTTCGCTTCCATAAAGCGTTCGATTCCTCTCCCCTGTGCGTGCTGAACAATTGTGTGATCTTATTGTTTAAATGTTAGTTGAACAAAGCGGCCGCAAGAGTAAATATAGCTGTTGAATCAACTACATGTAAGTCACTTTAGCCCAGGTTAAGTAATATACAATATAACTCATTACAAATCAACATATTCTTCATATTTTTTTCTTGTTTTTGTTTTGTTTATCAAAGTCCTTTAGGCGAGACATTTACTACGTTTTCCAGCCAAGAATGCTATGCAAAAAGGCTTATTCATTGCCAAAGACCCCGAGGGCGCAAAACTGACAAACTTGTAGCAGCCAGGCAAGCCAATATGGTATTATAAAAAAAATTAAACTTTATCCCTTCTATTGGGTCTAACCACCCAATGAAAAAATTTCGGGATGGGATCATGAAAAACCGAAGAAAAAATTACATGCTCTGGTGGGGCGTTCTCCTTGCGGCGCCCATGGTTCTGGTTGTCTGCTTGAATGAATATACAGACAGACAAGTTCTCCAAGCCGAATTAAAGTTCCCTCCCATAGGACAGTTCATTGACGCGGGAGGAACCCGGTTGCACTATCTGAGTAAAGGCAGCGGCACGCCCGTGGTTTTTATTCATGGCAGCGATGGGATACTGCAGGATTTCACGGAGACTCTGGTATTCGATACAGTAGCGGAACAACATCGCGCTATCGCCTTTGATCGTCCCGGCCATGGTTACAGCGGGCGGCCGATGAACGAGCCCTTGACCCTTGCGACGAACGCCCGGCTCATCCACGAGGCGCTGGCACGGCTCGGCGTAGACAAGGCCGTTTTAGTCGGTCACTCGTATGGGGGCTCCGTCGCGCTTAAATATGCAATAGAGTATCCTCAAAACGTCTCCGGCCTTGTTCTTCTCGCGCCTCCCGCCTATCCTCTCGGCCTGAACAGGGTATTATTCTCCTTAACGGAAATCCCGCTCATCGGGCCCCTGATCTCACATACCTTCTTGATACCTATCGGGACTTCCACGGCGCATTCCACGAATGCCCGGGCGTTCCTGCCGGATCCCGTGCCGGCCGGCGACCAGGAGGCCATGGATGCGTTTCTGCTGCGCCCGCAGCAGTTCAAGGCATTCGTCCAGGAGATGAAAGTCTTCGACCAGGGACTGCGGGAGTTGGGTCCCCGCTATTCCGAGATTCGGGTGCCGACCGTAATCGTTGTCGGCGACTCAGATCAGATCATAAAGCCGGAAAATAATGCCCACCCGCTCCACAAGGCAATTTCTCACTCGAAACTCATGGTCCTGAAAAACGCCGGCCATGAAATAATTTACACCCGTCCTCATGCGGTCGTGGATGCAATTGGCCGAGTTCAGAACAACTAAACACGTAATTTGATGCAATCTGCAAACCGACTTCTTGCCGAGATGCCTTGTTATTTCATTCCGAAGTCACCGCCGACCCCAATGATGAAGAACACCTGATGTCCCCGGTTGGGGTCTTCGAGATCGTACCCGACCTGCCCGAAATAACGCGTGGTGTCGAAGAACCCGATTTTGGGGCCTCGCTCAGTATACCACAGGAGGCCGAGTCGTTTGCGGATCAGATTTGCCGCTTCGGCGTGCACGACTTCATAGAACGGCCCGATTACGGTAACGCCGTTTTTGGACTCCCCTATCTCCGTGAGCACCTGGGTGCGGTTGGCGAATAGATGATCCCCGTCTTTGAGCAGCGTGTCGTATTCCAGTTCAAGAAAGTAAGGACCTCGTCCGGGAAATCGGTACCAAGCTACATCCGACTGATTGCGAAGAATGAGGCTTCCTGCCTTTAATTGCACGGTAGGCTGGAACAGCAACCGCTGCCCGAACCCGGTTTCCTCGGTTCCTTTGCGCGCTTTGCGCGCGCTGTCGCCGAATGGTTCTTGAGGAGAGGCGAAGGAAAGAAGGCCGCCGTTGGCGCCGAAAAAATAGTAACCGTCATACTGGAGTCTCAGGATGATCGGAAGCCACGGCATCCATTCACCACTGACGGACGGCTGGACATAGGAAGGATTGATGTCGAGACCGACGCCGGTCTGCCAATAGGCGCTCACTGTTTCGTATTCTTCGCTGTAACGGTAGGAATTCCGGTAGTCAACGCCGCCCGATAAGTCTATCCCCTGGGGGTTGTATTCCCCGATAAGATCAACAGAGCCGGTCCATGCTCCGCCGAGCTTTTGTTTTATTACCGGGACCTTGTCCTTGGGAACACTGTCGGGAGAACCGGCTTCCGCGAAAATCCTTTCCGGGAATAAGAGCTCAAGAAAGATCCCACAAAAAACGAACAGGATAACGATAGGACAATACAGGTGAAACCGGGTCTTCGTCTGTTTCATAGATAAGGAATATCCTCCGCTGGTTTACGACTTTAGTGTATAACATTCCTCCCCTTTTGCAAAGTGATACTTTCTTACATGTCATAACTGTAAAAATCCTTGCCAATTTTTTTGCTTTATAGTAGGCTACTCTTCGTTGCGAAATACCGCATCTCAGAGTAGCACTCTTGGCAATATAAAATCGAGGAGGAGACTATGCTCACAAACAAGGTAAGCGTTATGAAGAGTCAAACGATCACACTGTGTACCCTCTGCATGCTTCTTTCCGGCTGTGCCACCATGTTTGCGCCGGACAACGACAAGATCACCATTAAGACCGAGCCGGCCGGCGCTGATGTCTACGAAGGCGCTAACCTTATAGGCAAGACCCCGCTTACGCATTCCTTTAAACGAGTAGCGTTGGAGAGGAAAATATTGCTCATCAGAAAGGAAGGTTACACAAGCGAGGAACTGGATTTGCGAAAGTCCCTGGAAACGACCGCACTGTGGAACATTGCATTTGTTCTAACCACCGGCGGCGTTACAAGTTGGGCCATTGACGCTCATTCGGGCAACATGACGAAATATTCTCCGGATTCCTATTTAATCGAATTGGGAAAAAAGGGGAATACCATAAGCCGGGAAGAGCATCTACGTCTGCGGCGTATTCGTTTTGTGCTTTTGAATCGGGACTCCATGATGAAGGATATCGCCGCTGGAGATGGGAACTACCTCAAGACCTATTTTGAAATGAGACCACCGCAACAACCGCTTGACACATATCAAGCATTTCTAAAGCATGTTTCCAGTCAAGCCCCGCATTTACTTTATCAGGATGATCC